>Ga0272441_10003133_pt1 | contig 32052 bp, 27 predicted proteins | sample SSMProp6N_FD_193582 | JGI IMG/M metagenome (GOLD analysis project Ga0272441, IMG submission 193582) | Marine sediment archaeal communities from Little Sippewissett salt marsh, Falmouth, MA, United States - SSM-Prop-6N | ecosystem: Environmental > Aquatic > Marine > Wetlands > Sediment ... | reverse complement strand
CACAGCAAAGCTGTCTCCTTCAAAAAATACAGTACCGTCTTCCGGTGAGGTAACATCTACCTCAGGCGGAATGGACACAGTCACATTGATCAGCTGTGCAGTCCCGAATAAACCGGGATTCAGCCATGAATCATTGCTGGGCGACCACCATTTGGCCATCTGATTCCGGTATCCGCCGTCATTGTCGTTGAACTGGATTTCAAATCCAAAAACATGTTCGGGCTCCAGTGCAAAATTAAGGATATTTTCAGGCAGACTGATTTCCAATTGATACCCGTCATCGGTTTGCAGCCAGGCATATTCGCCTTCGCCTGTCCCTGTATTACTCATATCATTGTACACCCACCGGTGCAGTGAATCATTGATATCATAATTCTGTCCCTTCTCATTACCGCCGTCAAAAAACAGTTCAATGCTGTCATTTTCGAAATCTGCAGATGAGGATGTGTTAATCTCATCATCCAGAAGGTGAACCATTAAATAAAGTCTGTTCTCGTCCCAAATCGTACGGAACGACATATAGCAGTCGTTCCAGTCCGTCATTTTCGGCAGGTTGTCGTTGTTATCCCACGGATACACATTGAATGAGAATTCAGGAACCAGGGTCCAGCATACGTCCGTATGTCCGTCAATCACGGGCGTTACACTGGTATGTTTTATGTCCAGGATTTCAGATACTGCCCGGTTATACAGTTTTGCGGTTCCGAAAAGCGCAGGCTCAAGCCATGAATCATTGCTGCTGTTCCACCATTTATCTATATGCTGTCTGCTTCCATAATCATTATCATTAATCTGAACTTCCAATCCTATCTGTTGATCCGCAGACAGATTAAAATTTAAGGCACTGACAGGAATACTGAATTCTGCATTGTATCCGTAGTCTGTTTTTTTCCAGGCATAAGTTGCGTACGTTTCATCGGACCGGCCATAAACAAATGTGAAATGCTTATCGTTCGAATCATACCCTTCCGACATCGAATTTTTACTGTTGTCGCCGTCAAAATAAAATTCCAGACCGTCATTTTCCCACACATTGGGCGAGGGGGTTTCGACGACATCATCCTTGATTTCTGCATAAATGAATATATAATCATCATTCCAGAGTATCCGGAATGTGCCGAACAGATCCAGCCAGTTGTCCGGTACGGCAAATCCGTCAACATAGGTATGGATGACAGATTTGGTCACATTGTACCACATGTCATCCATTTCACCGTCAATATCCGGTGCATGGGCCGCCATGGGTATCAGGAGGGTGCTTCCGTTCATGGTGCCGACCTTACAGAAAGCTGTGGAACAAATCAACAAAATTGTTCCTGCTGCAATGCATTTCATTAACAATTTACAATCCATAGTAATCTCTACATTTATAATCCGATAACGATATTCATCCTATATTTCGCAGCAATTGTATTCTATTGTAAATACGAATGCCCCTTGAACAGACCGCCGAACAGGTTTTACAGTCACCGCATGCTTCCAGGCTTTCAGTGCTGTTTAATTCTGCCAGGGTATCATGTGCAAGAGCAGGGTTATCATAACCCCTGAAATACATATAGGCCCGCATCATAACCGGAATCTCGATATTATTCACACAGGTCGCGACACATTGACGGCAGTTTTGACAAAACAGGGTTCCGGGCAGTCTTGAGGATAAATCAAGATCCCGCAACTCATCATCCCGCATGGTCAGATCAGCCGTAACGGACCAGTCCATCTCCAGCTGATCAAAAGTCGTCACACCTGGAATGGCCGTACAAACATTCTCGTCCTGAAGCGCCCATTTTAATGCAGCAGCGTGATTGACTTCAACAGATCCGTCGTTCATTCGTCTGCCGCCCTGTGTTTTCATAACAATAATGCCCATCTTTTTGCTGCCTGCATACTGTATTGCCTTTTGAATGTCTTTTTTATGATCCTGAAAATAATTATAGGCTGTCAGGACAACATCATAAATCCCCGTATCCGCGGCAGCGCGTATCACATTGGCCTCGTCCCGGTGTGTGGAAACACCGATAAAACGGGCCTTACCTGCTTCTTTCACTTTGACAAGGGCATCAAGCAACGGCTCGTAAAGAGCCATTTCAGGACTGTAGCAGCTGTGAAGATACAGAATATCCACATAATCGGTTTGAAGACGGTTCAGACTGATTTCAAGCTGTTTGTTTAAATTTTCTGCTGTGGCCCCCATCTCTCTTGCGCTGCTGTCTGACAGATAAACATGTTTGTCTCTGTCCCGTGCAAACCGCATTTTAGTGGCCACAACCATCTCTTTGCGGAGACCTGTTTCTTTTAAAACCTGCCCGATCATTTTTTCATTATTGCCGCGCTGATAATAATGGGCCGTATCAAGATGCCGCACACCCAGCTCGATGGCCTTTTTTATCAGGTGTGGATTATCCGCGTTCATAACACCCATGCTGACAACCGGCAGATCCAGGTTTGTTCGGCCAAGTGTGCGGATGATCGTTTTTTCTGTGTCCGGCTTGATATCCGGATCCTCTGGACTTGCCGACAGCATACTGCCTGCCACCGTGCATCCAAGAACGGATCGGTATATAAATTCTCTGCGATTGATCGGTTCACGTTTCATATTTCCCCCTTTCCATGAATCTACCGTGAAAAAACCAATGATCACCAACTGAGTTTGCAGTTTTTGTCTATAATAAAGGCATCAGATCAGAACTCTCCCTGAATACCCATAACAAAGGTACGCATAGGCATCAGGTTGCTCTCCATGGGCGCGTAATTATAATTCAGAATATTCTGAATTCCGATCTGAGCTTTCAGTTTCCATATTTCACAGGAAATTCGTGCATCCACAAACTTCATGGGAACCCTGTCGTTGATCGGATAGATCTTTACTTCATCGATTTCACTGGCATAGCGGTAATCCATCTGAAAATTCACATTCTCCACATCCAGAGAAAACCGCAAATTAAAGAGAAGATCCGGGCGATAGGTTAACGGTTCATGCCATTTTAAATCTTCATGATCCATTGCGGTCACACTAATCTGGATACCCGGCACCACATCCATACTGCCTGCAGTGAGAGGGATACCCCATTTTGATGTGGCCTCAACACCCCGGATTCTTGCCCTCGGAATGTTCCGGAACTGAATCTGCCCGCGTATCAGATCCATATGGGCTTCAATCAGATTCCAGTACTCATTGTTAAACACAGACACATCCAGGTTCCAGTCCTCCGTAATATACTGTCTGAATCCAATATCATAAGCCCAGGAACTCTCCGCCTTCAAATCCTCATTTTTGATAATTTTGAAATTCATGACAGTCAGTTCCATAAACCGCTCTACAATGGTAGCGGCCCTGAATCCGCTGCCCGCTGATGCCCTGATGCTGGTTTTTTCCCAGGGCTGCCAGTTTATACCGAACCTTGGACTGAACAGATCCTCCCTGGCTCCTCCGATCAGCTGATAACGGTCATATCGTAAACCGGCTGTTGCTCTTAGATTGTTTCTGATCTTCCATTCATCCTGGATATAGGGACCAATCAGATATCCGCTGTGGTCGCCGAAGTATTTGGTGCTGCCCGTATCATACTGGTATTGAACACCCATGGTTAAATTATGATCTGTAAACGGGATCCAGTCAGACTGGATTTCAACCCCCTGTCCGTAAGCCGGATTAAACTGATCCCCCTTGCCGAATTGGTCCCCTGTAAGCGAGCGAATAAGGGAGAGACGGATTTTGACCGCAAAACGGGCCGAAAATGGAATGGCCAGTTTTGTATAAAGATTCAGCTGATCCACATCCGCATAATTATCCAGATTGGTTTCATCAACTTCATAGGGATCGTTTTGTCCCTTCCACTGGAAGAAAAATCCCCTCTTGACGTGACTGAATGCCGCATAACCGGTCCATTTGATCCCGTTTTTGAACAGATAGTCGACCTTGCCTGTTAAATTGTATTTTTGGAAATCACCAACCTGTGTGTATCCGGTGGAAAAAAAACGTCCGGCTGAAATACGCATTCCAAAATTTCCGAAACGTCTGCTGTAGCTGACGTCCTCTCTTGTATAATGCAGACGGTTTGGATCCGTCCATTCCCATTCATCATAGGCCGGCTTGCCGTATTTACCGGCTGTAACCGAGAACAGCAGCTTGCCCTCAGGGGAGGGATTTTTCGTAATCACATTCACCACACCGCCAAGCGCAGCGGATCCCCAGAGTGTGGAGCCTGCGCCCTTCAGTACCTCAATTTGTTCAATATCCAGCGGAGGAAGCATGTCCCAGTTAAATTCGCCGGTATCACTGGTATATACAGGAACACCGTCTACGAGTAAAAGCACCTTGTTGCCCGCACCAAATGTATAGCCGTTCGAACCGCGAATATTGATCTGGTTGCCGATAAAATTAATACCCGGTGCGGTTTCCAGCGCTTCAATTAAATTGGTGGCATTTCTTGATTGTATTTCCCGTGATGTCACAACAGAGAGCGATACATTGGCCTGATCGAGCCGCTGCTTTGTCTTGCCGCCAAGAACAACGATTGGATCAAACTCAATGACTGTTTCTCTCAGCTCCAGATCAAATGTGGTTACATCTCCCTCATGAATCACCACCTTTTCTTCCGTGTGTGTCCGGTAACTGATCATGGATACCCGGATACTGTACCATCCGGGTGGCAGATTTTCAACACGGTATTGACCATTTTCATCGGCACCGGCGCCCAGAATCGTCCCGAGCACCTGAATATTGGCGCCGGGAAGCGGTTCACCCGTTTTTCGATCCGTTATCTTTCCTGTCAAAACACCCGCGGCTTCAGAAATCACAGATTGCATTAAAATGAGCATAAAAAAGCAAAAGACGCGAATCCATTTAACCATCATAATTGGGTTCCTGTATTTATTTTTCATGACAATGAAATTTAAGGATTGACCCTGGACCAGTCCGCGTAAATATAAATACTGTCAGCCACAGCATTTTCTGCCAGGCTCAGTTTGCCGGGGCTGCCGGGATTTTCCGGATCTTCATAGATACCGAGGGTGATATAGTCTGTCAGACCTGCCTTTTCTTTAAGCCAGAACACGGCCAAATAATTGATATAGCCATTCGTTACGGGCAACGAAAATGAATAGGAGAGCTCATCAGCATTCCAGGATCTGGAGGTTTCTCCCACGCTGAAATCAATGGATTTCAGCCAGATTAAAAATTGCACATCGGCTTCCGGTTTCTTGGCATAAGCGGCTACTGCTGTAATTTGAGTGTCCTCCGGAAACAGGCCGTTGAAATAAACCTTGCCCTTAATAGACGCGTCCCGCTTAACCCGGTTCCAGTTCGCATAGAGAACCATTTCATGAACAGGATGCGTATCAGATAAATCAAATCCCATGGGTTCGAGATTGTTATGAGGATCCAGCGGCAGTGCCAGCACATCAGCCAGATTGGACTCAGTCTCTTTGTTGTACCACCACAGGCTGACCGCATCATAGTGGCCGTATGGCAGAGCCAGTTCGGTGGTCACGGTATCCTGATCCAGCGGCAGACTGTTCGGACTGTGATACAGTTCATTTATCGCATGAGGCGGAAATTCGGGCGCGACATTCAGATATATGCCTTCTGTATTATCCGGGGGTGTCCCGCGGAACGCCACGGTAACGATCAGTTTCCCGGGCAATGGCGCCAGCCCGTGATCCACGGTACAGGTCAGGGTCAAGATAAAGAAAACAAAAAATAAAAGTGTATTACCTTTCTTCATAATACCCTCATTAAACAGTGTCAGGAGATTATTCTTTATAGTAGAAGATATTTTTATTAAAAGCAAATCAAAAATCGGATGCGGTGGATTCCTTATGGACAACGGTGTGAAAATTGTACAGATCAGACAGATTTCATTTAAACGCAGTCATGCAATGAAAAAGAGACCGGCCGCTCTTTCTTTCATGGATCTGAATTTTCTGAAACCGGCATTCAGCCAGCATTTCCCGGATCTCTTCAGCTTCATAAAACCGAAATACATCACGGCTCAATTTACGATTTTCAAGCTGATTTTTCACTGTAAAGCCCAGAACCAGTCTGCCTCCCGGCTTGAGCAAATCATAAATGCGGTTCAGGATTTGAACGGGATAGGTCCAGAAATAAATGGTGTTGACGCAACATATTTGATGATATTCGGCGGAATTGAATTCAATTTTTTCAAAATCGCCTGTTTTCAGAGAAACCCGCTGATTTTGAATAGGAATACGGTTTCGTTTACTGGCTACATCATACATGGAACCGGAAAAATCCACACCGTCAATCCGTCCGTTTTCAATCACCCCGGCCATCCTCTGAATAAGCTTTCCCGGACCGAATCCGATCTCCAGCACACAATCGTCTTTTTGCAGATCCATGGTTTCAAACACAAAATTATTTATTATCGAATTGCCGTTTTCAAATATTCTGGAAATGATATACCGGCCGACAAATCCGGAAGGCTTTCTGGCCTGATTGGAAAAATATTCGATAAATCCCATCAATAATCCATTCTCTCTGAGTTCAGTTTATTTCTGTTTCAGTGCCAAATGCATTTGTCAACAATATTTTTAATTTGCTTCTTAAAATCTTATAAGAGAAATAACGCAGGGCAAGATCATAATTAAAGGCACACAATTTTGCCTGATAAGGGGGATCATCGAGGATTTGAAGCGTATCTTTAATTGTTTTCTCGGTGACATATTCATCAAATTCAATAACCTTGAAACCCTTTGGTCGAATATCCGTGGCATAAATAGCATAATTATTGACTACAATCGGCTTTTTATAATAAAGCGCTTCCAGAAACGCGTTTCCAAAACCCTCGATCAGAGAGGGGTAAGTTACCAGATCTGCATGGGGATACGCATCTGAAAGACTGTATATTTTGTTTCCATCTTCAGTTGTCCCCCGTTTTTCACCAAACCGTTCTGAAGAAAATATGGTCCGGACCCCCATCCGTTCAGCAAAACCAACCACCCTGGCTTCATATTCATATCCATCATCACCTGACGCATGGGAAATAACAAGACGGGCTTTTCTGCCCAAACGGCTGACCAATTCTATTGCGTGTTCAATTCCTTTTCGCTGAACCACCCGGGTTGGCTGCAATATAAATAGTTCGTCTTTTTGAATCCCGAGAGCATCCCGTAAATCTGAAGAATATACATCTGATTCAGGTGGAGGATTTTAAAAATAAATAACATTTGGAATAATGATGGAACTAACTCCCACCCTGTGAGCCAATTGATGACCTGCCGAAGAGTTGATAACCACATGCTGAACCGATCGAAGATTCGGAGGAATGGCCATATTGATATAGTCCCATACCGAGTTAACCAGAAGCGGTTTTCGTTCCCAGGTAAAATCGTGGTGATGAGCAATTGTCGGGATGCCTGTTTCAGCAATAATCTCAACAAGTGCAAGCGAGAGAGGAATGTTTTGCGGAAATGACAACAAATTTTGAGGAATAATTAAATCGATTTTAAAATCATGGATATATGTATAAAGGTGCTCCTTAAAGAATTCAGTCATTGAATGAATCCACTTCGTTTCTTCTCGGGACCGCTTGGTTGAATTAAAAAACTTCGTATAATAATCACGGATTTCAGGATCAAGAAAATGGGCTTTCTCGACCACCATTGAGCGATTCGATGGACGATCGGACAATCCTGAAAAATAATAACATCGATGCCCCATTTTTTCCAATACTTCAGCCCATTTGGATGTCTCTAATGAAACTCCGTCTGTTCCCTGAAAACGAAATGAGATGAATCCAATATTTAATGATTTTTTAAATTGTCTGCCCATGGCTGTCCTCAGATAACTTTATTTTATCCCCGATCACTTGGCATGACGTTGATTCTCGCTCAGCTTGCAGATTTGAGTTTTTTAAAATGAGAAATAAAACGTTCAAATTGCGTTTCTTTATTGAATTTATCTATCACCAACTGGCGCGCCCTTGTTTTTAATATCATGTAAATATCCTGATTCATCCAAATTCTATTGACCGCTTCTGCAAGTGCCGATGCATCTCCCGGTTCCACCATATAACCCGTTTGTCCCTCAATAACGATCTCCGGTACACCACCTATATTGGATGAAACAACAGGTACGCCCATCAAAACAGATTCCAACAATACATTCGGAAGGCCTTCTTTATTCAGACTGGGCAAAACAGTTACATCGAGTCTCTCATAAATATAATTCGGTTCCTCTGTAAAAGGGAAAAAAGAAACATGTCGTTCAAGCCCCAGAGTCCTCACTCTTTTTTTCAGCATGGCCTCATCCGGACCGTCACCGACCATCATCAAATGGGCATTTGGCAGTGGATCGTTCACCAGTTTTTTCAATGCATCAAACAGGACCGGATGCCCTTTTCGCTGCTCAAAGGACCCGATACTGCCAAGAATCGGAGATGCATCATCTGGAAGGGGATATCGTTTTTGAGCTTCTCTCTCGCCACTCCCTGAATCCTGAAATCTTTGTGTATCTGTTCCCTGATATATCAGGGCGACTTTTTCTTCCGGAATATGATATGTTTCTATCAGGTATCGGCGAGTAAAATCGGTTATCGCAATAATGGAAGATTTAATACGCTCATCTGGCAAATAGAATTCCCGTACATATTCAGGTACAATCGTGCCTGCTTTTGGTATCAAATGGGTTTTCAGACCGCCTTCCTGTATGCAACGGGAGGCGAATACCGAACAATGAAATCCCTCCCTCGGGGGATGTACCGTACAAATCGCCACATCACAGGGACGAAGTGCCCTTGTCCAGATTTCCTGACTCTGTGTGTCTTTGTGAACGACGTCATCCCAATCATACGTAGAAATGATGGCTCCTGTATCATGACATTGATCAACAATCCAGCTGCCTTCCGGTGCCAGCAATGAAACTTCCAGATTTTTGCTGATAAAGGCTTCCACAGCTTCTGAAACCCATATTTGCGTGCCGCCATGTAAATGTGTATCCTCGATAAACCCGATATGCATTGTCATGTTTTATCCAATTCGAATAGTTGATCAAGTAATTGCTCAAATTTCTTTTTTAATGTGGCATAATTAAATCTGGATCGCACAGCTTCTCGGTTATGCAGTATTTTATACCGGTTAACTTCGGGGTTTATGAGCAAATCAGCTGCTTCAGACAGCATCTTTCGATGAAATTCACCTTCAGGGAACAACGTATATTTTAACCGCAATTCTTTAGACAATCTCTCACCAATCACATCATAAAATACTTCTCTGGGACGATACATACTGCAAATGATTGGGATACCACATGCGCTGGCTTCAATGATCGGCAGTCCGCGGCCCTCAGTTTCACTTGGAAACACAACCACATCCGCCATTTGATATATATTTTCAATGGTTAATGGTTTAAAGTTTTTCTCCTTAAAACAGGCATGACTTTCCCTCCCCGCAGAAAAAGCCATAAAAATTCGATCATTCAGGAATTTAGGTAAGATACAAATTAATTTCTTGTATGCAAACAATACTTTTTCCAGATCTTCCTGATGCTCTTTTGGAGTTGGCCCTGTAATATGCAGAATCAACCGGCGGTTTGAATGATTTTCAAATTCATTCCTTAAATCACTATTCAAAAAAAGCGCCTCAATCAAATCAAGGTTTCTTTCAATTCTTTTACGGCCAATGATTCGGGTGGGTTGAAGCATGATGATCAAACCATCGGACCTCGGATCAACCGTTAATCCTGATCTGGCCCCCAGAATGACCGGTTGCTGGTCTGTCATCCACTGATCAATCCGCGATAAATGGTCATTAATTGGAACGGGACGCATAACCGCTGCCCCATCAGACAATATATGACCCATTCTAAGCCTTATATCAGTCACTGCTTTATGGCTGTACGCTTCAAAGAAAGTATCGGATATGCAGGTTGAGATTTCAAAAACTTTTTCCTTTGAAAATCCGTACTTCCGGATCAGTCTTCTTGACTGACGACCATTAATATTGGCTTGCAGCCACCTGCTTCCATTCCAGGGATAAAGCGATTTAAACAATGTAAAAAATGTTTTGTTATTTATATTCCGGAAGAAATGATCTCTCACACCGGGTGCTTCACCCGGCTCTCGCTCCGCAAGAGGTTTCCCCGCCTCCCAATAAAAATCATGATTAATATTCAATACAAAAACACCAAGGATTTCTGAAACAAGCACCAAACCGAGGGTTAGGGCAATATTACCCGGATTGGACGTTATATTTACAGGTATGATTAAGGATATTTGATTTTTTAAAAAATATTTTCCCAATGCTTTCGCGATGTCAACAGCCTGTTTATAAATTTCTTTTGTTAAAAGATTTGATTCTTCGCTGTATGATTTCATTTTTTTTCTAAAAAGCGCTTTAAACCATACACCGCCATCCCATTTGTCCCAACCATCAATCCCGTCCAATTGATACCACCGCCATTCATCGCACAACTTTGAAAAGACCTGATGCTGAAAATTTCCACCGATAAAGTGGATGGATGGATTTTTTAACGGAGCGAAAAGATCTTCTAAAATACGGGCATATTTAAATATTTCAACGGAAACTCCATCAATTCCATAGCTGAAAGATATAAAGGCTGTACCCTTTGCATTATATTTCTTAGAATCTTCAAGGTTCGTCATTTGTGAGGGTTTTATTGTCATTTTTATTCGATTAAGCAGATCAACAATATCAAGCCAATCGACTGGATGACAGTTATCCAGAATAATCTCTAATTGATTGAACATTTTATTCGGATCAGAAAGGTTCATTGAATTGTGATTGAAATTTATGATTTAGTTATACAGGCACCAATCGTTCACAAGGAAGAAAACAGGATTAAACGAATTTAATTTTATACCATGGTAAGTATAAAGAAAAGGACATACCAGTCATGAATATAATAATTTGCTTCCAGGCATTGGTAAAATATCAATTCAAATAAAAATAACCATATTTTATAGCAAGAAGATAGACTGTCCGAAGCATCATTCTAACACAATATTTAATATACAATAAAAACAAATAGCATTCAAGGATTAACAGGCTATATAAAGGTATACACAAAACAGCTATTTTTTGAATTCCACAACTTCCACACAGACAGCCGCTCTATATATCATACACGACACAGTCTGTGTTTTTCAAATTGATCATTTTTAGTTGAGAGTTTTCAATTTTCTTCTATATTATGTATATAATTTGGCAATTGTTTGTAATAAAAATGGAAATTCATGATGTCCGGCGACACCCTGTTGATTGCCATTCCATTCATTGCCTATATTCTCGGCATGCTCTTCATTGGATTCTATCATTACCGGCGCACCCGGAACCTGAATGATTACATCCTGGGCGGCCGGGGACTGGGGCACTGGGTAGCCGCTCTCAGCGCCCAGGCATCGGATATGAGCGGCTGGCTGCTTCTGGGGCTTCCCGGATATGCGTATCTGGCCGGTGTGGAAGCCGTCTGGATCGCCTTCGGACTCATTATCGGAACCTGGGTCAACTGGCGATATGTGGCCCGCAGGCTCCGGATTTTCACAGAAATCGCGGACAATGCCATTACCCTGCCCGATTATTTCGAGAACCGTTTTGGAGCAAAAACCAGGGAGCTGAGACTGTTTTCAGCTTTGTTCATACTGATTTTCTTTACCATATATACAGCTTCCGGATTTGTGGCCGGCGCCAAACTCTTTGAAAGCGTTTTCGGTTTCTGGTATGGATATGCGCTTATTATCGGCATCCTGATTATAATCAGTTATACATTTCTGGGCGGCTTTCTCGCTGTATGCTGGACAGACTTTTTTCAGGGAATGATCATGTTCATGGCCATACTGATTGTTCCTGTTCTTGCCATGCTCAAAGGAAACGGATCACCGATAGAGCCTGTGCGCAACTTCAATCCGGAGGCGCTGAAACTTTTTACAGATGCGTCCGGTGAGACACTGGGTATTCTCGGCATTATTTCCCTGATGGCCTGGGGACTGGGTTATTTCGGTCAGCCACATATACTTGCGCGCTTTATGGCTGTTAAAAAGCCCGCTGATATCCCTCGTGCGCGCCGTATCGCTATGATCTGGGTTGTCCTGAGTCTGGCCGGTGCGGTACTGATCGGTTTAACGGCTCACGGTGTGCTGACTGAAAATCTGAACAAGGAAAATTCTGAAACTGTGTTTATGGTTCTTGTGGGCAAACACGAACTTGTGCCCCCCATGGTGGCCGGATTTCTGCTGGCCGCTGTGCTGGCAGCTATTATGAGTACTGCAGATTCGCAGCTTCTTGTTGCTTCTTCTGTTATTGCAGAGGATTTATACAGTAAAATATTCCGGAAAAATGCCGATCCCTCATCTCTGATCTGGCTCAGCCGTTTTTCCGTTATCATCATCGCTGAAATTGCGTTTATTATCGCTCTTGATCCGGAATCGAGCGTTCTGGATCTGGTGGCCTATGCATGGGCCGGATTCGGGGCTTCCTTTGGTCCGCTTATTTTATTTTCACTATTCTGGAAACGCATGACACAGATCGGGGCATTATGGGGAATTATCAGCGGTGGAATAACTGTTCTACTATGGAAGCATTTTTCAGGCGGCATTTTTAATTTATACGAAATTGTGCCTGGTTTCCTGGTATCGTCCCTGATGATCATTTTCTGCAGTCTGATTGACAACCCGCCTCCTGCAGCGGTTTATCGGCAATTTGCAAAATTACAGGAGCGAATCCAAATGTATAAAAAGAGTAAGTAGAGTCAACTACAAACGCCTTAGGCGGTGGATTGTATGAATTGCCCTAAAAGGTGCGCACTTTTAAATTAAATCATTCATAACAAGTTCGGGATGAGGAGTGGTATTCCCGGCGTTCGAGAAATCGTCGCCCGGAAATGTGAACGTTTAAAACATTTGTAAAATAATTAATAATCCAGCCACAGATTTTCACGGATTAGCACTGATTTTAAAAATACAATGTTTTTAATCCGTGTTTCATCTGCCTGTCCGCCTCAGGCGTGATGTCAATCCGTGGCTAATTATTTTAAAAGAAAAACTTTATATGGGATAAAACAGTTAAGCCTGTTTCCCGGATCATCCAGATTCTATATGAATATAAATAATTGATTCAGAAAAGTTATTACCAATAATAAAAAGCCCTGTCAGTATCAAATTTACTGACAGGGCTTTTACAATCAATATCGATCAATTTATTTTACAAGAGTCATCTTCTGTGTCTGAGTCAACTCACCAATTTTAATCCTGGCGAAATAGACACCGCCTGTCACTTCCCTGCCCTTGCTGTCCGTTCCGTCCCAGAATTGTGTATAGGTACCGGGTGTTTGCCTCTGTTTTAAAATGGTTTTTACTTCTTTACCCTGCAAGTTATATACTGTAATTCTCACTTCCGATCTTTCAGGAACATCATAGAAAATTGAAGTCACCGGATTAAATGGATTGGGGTAATTATTCATCAGATCTGTTTTGGACGGTGTCAACATGGTATGTTCAACAGGCGTATTGTCTTCAATTTCCGGTTTCCAGAAATTGCCGGTCAGGGCTAGCATGTACAAACACCGGAGGCACAGGTTAAAATAGTTATTATCCCATCCGGTCCCATCCAGGTAAATCATTCGGCTGGCAAAACTGTCTACAATCTCCTGATTGTTACACATGGCCCCGGCAGCAAATCCTCCCACAAAAGCGCTGTTATTATACTGGCCTCTTGGTGTACCGTCCAGATCATATCCATCGACAATATTGGATGCACCGATTGAATTTGCGAAGTTGCTTATTTTTACGCAATAATCCCGGGCATTTTCATTTCCGTTCCATAAATAATCCCATGACATCCGCCATGGAACCCTTGACGCGTCATACCGGTAATAATCGGTTCTTCCTGAATGGGGATCCCCTCCAGGCACACCATCCGCTGACTGCCAGTCCGGTACCAGACCCGTGGTTTCATTGGCTCCGTTTTCAAGGATAATATAGGCATCATCCGCCGCAATATTCCAGAAATCACTTCCCATTGCTTTCGCAAATACACGGAAGTATCCCGGTGTATAATAGGAAATATCCGTCAGACCGCATCCTCCAAACTGTCCTCCCGGCTTCATGGTCTGCAATCCGTCGCACGATACAAAATAATGTTCTTCCAGTATAGTAAGAATTTCAACCGCTTCATCCAGATAGGTCCCGCCCCATTGATTAAAGGCCACAATTAAGGCAAAAGCCACATCCAGATCGCCATCCGTTGCACTTCCCGGATCAATGATACCTTCACAGTTAACCCTCCATCCCATCAGATAATAAGCGTTTGATGTTCTTTTACTTAAATAGAAATCCAGCAGTCCATCAAACAGCTCTTTTTCTCCGAAATAAGCTGTAAGCAGCATGCCGTATCCCATCCCTTCGGAAATGGTGATACTTTCATCATCCCCGCACACACGGTACATCCCGTTACAGGATTTCAGAAATAAGGTCTTCCATCTGCTGTATGTATTTTCAATCTGCTCCGTGGTAATTACGGTCGTTTTAAAACCATAAGGATAATTCATATTCTGTGGAAAAGGTCTGGTCTGACCAACAACCTGACCGGCAGTTAATATCGACATAAAAATATACCAGTATCTATTCATGCAAGAATCACCTCCATAGACTGTTCTCCCTCCAGAACAGCAGGAACAATATAAGAAAATAATGAACGGAATCAATAGAAAAATGTAATATTAAGAAATTATAATAAAAAGAGAAATGTCACAGATATTTATTTCTAATATATTTACCCGGTGTTTTACATGAAAGCAACACCGGGTTTTTAAAATTATAAACAATCAGAATCGGTAAATCCGGTTGCAATTTACTGCTGATTCGGTTGAAATGCGCCAGCAAAAGGTTGAATATCTCTTACATATCCCAGTAATTCCCTGATCTGATCCGGCAGGTTCAACCCGATTTCCATACCTGGCGATTCAGGTACTAATTCGAAATGACCCAGTATCATGCTTCTGAATAATGGACCGTCATAATCTTTCAAAAAACGGCCTTCAGATTCAAATTCAGGATTCTGCTTCCTCAAAGCATCCAATGAATGGTACGTAGTCCGGCAATCCTTGCCATCTACCGGGCTCCAGTCTATCAGAGAAGTGTCATTATTCCCGTTCAGGATATACAAATTCCCGTCAAACTGTTTGAGCGGGGATTTCTTCAGCCTGTCGCAGAGAGAGGGGGTTTGCCAGATTGCCAAAAGCGGCTCAGAATGGCTTTTATCCTTGTAAAGTAAATTGTTGACAAAAACATGACCGTCCCGCTCATCCACGCCGGGTCCCGTGCTTGGATGCCAGCCGAAATGATCCCCTTCGGCACTTCGCGGTGTTCTTCCGATAGATGCCTTGCTGTTGATCAGAGTGTTCTGATATACTTCCGAATCCGAGCTGTTCAGTATCAGAATGCCCTGGTCGCAGTTTACAAACAGATTTCCGGCACAAATGACCCCTTTTGAAATTTCAAAAAAGAAGCCGATACGGTTCGGCCACTGAGTTTCAGTCGAGGCCGGTAATGCGGCATTGCCGATCCCCTGGATCCAGTTGTTCACGAAAACGCCATCCACATTGCCCACATCATACCAGATACCGTTTGAATAGGGATGATCAATAACCAGATTGTCCCTGCATGTAACCCGGTAACTCTGATTGAATATTTTTACCGCGGCCGGGAAATACCCGGTGATCTTTTCGATATTGTTTCGGGTAAAGATATTTTTTTCCAACAGCACATCGGACGAGCTGATGATATAGAGCCCTTCCGTGCTGGTGTCGCTGACTTTGCAGTGACGGACAATCAGGCTGTCACCTTTAAGATAGGCAGCCACACGGGAGCAGTAGGAAATTTCGCAATGTTCAAGGACGGTCCCCATCACATCCTTACCATGATCCTTTTCGTCAGACAATCCCTCCGGATATAGCCCTTCCACTTCGAGTGCACGATAGGCATACTGGGTGAAAGTGATACCCCGGATAACAGGCCCTTTACGGTCCGTTATTTTACCATGACACGGATTGATTGTTCTGTTTATCGCTACGTCAAAAGCGGTGATCTCCACAAGACGGTCCGACGGATCCGTTCCGATAAAAACGTCCCCGGTTTCATAATTAATAAAGTATGAATTTTCATCAACCTCCCCTTCCCAGGCGGCGGACTGGAGAAAACGGCCGTCCACAAAAACCATATCATTGTTAAACCGGTGAATCGGCGTCCTTTTGCTGTTCCGGTCCCGCCTCCACCAGCTGTCCGGTTCGGAGGGAAATAAACGGGTCCATCTGGTTTTCCATAATCCGTTTCCCAAGTCATCCCATTCCGCAGCCGTAAAAGTGCCCTTGATCACCGGTTGTTCATCCTGATAGGGCTGTATAATAATACCCTGATTGAGCTGCAAACCGCCTGTCCGGTATGTACCGCCGCGCATCACAATTGCATCCCCTGTGACAACTGTGGAAATGGCCTTTTCAAGCGTTGTCGGCTTCTTAACCGTTTCACCGCTGTTTTCCTCTTTTCCATCCGGCGCCACAAAGTAGATTTTTCCATTTATGTCAGGCAGATCATAGTACTTTTGTACAGGTCCGTACGGCCCGCCTGAGGGCTGGGCGTATGCAGCGGATACAATCAGCTGACAACAAAATAATGGAAGCAGGCTGAAAATGCTTCTAATCAGAGAACTGTTCCTGGTTGATTTAACTTTCATTTGACTAACCTCTTCTTATAAAAATCTGATTTAACCGAACACCAATTGAGCCCTGAATATGTCTATTATGATTGATTTTACATGGCTTTTTCTGAATTTGAAATATAATACATTTTCATAATTTCAAATAGTCCAAAAGCAATAATAAATGAGGAAACAAGGTTAAAAATCAACATATAGACAGCCCAAAATAATACAGGCCATCCAGAAATAATGATGGGTAATAATCCGGCAAGAAACCGTCCTATGTAAATACCTGCAAACAGCGCAGGCACTTTAAAACCGAACCGCTTGACAATCAACTCGGGTACAATTAAAAACAGGGCGAAATAAAGACATCCGTTAATAAAAAACCGTGTAATCCAATCCATAAATCCGAAATAATATCCATATTGCTGAATCCAGGCCGGTTTAAAAATCAGATAGGCCAATAAAACATACACACCAAACAAAAGACTCCCGGTGATAATATATAAGGTCTTGTCTTTCAGCAGACGACGCAGATGAATGAGAAGAAAAGGAAATAACACCACCTCGAGAAAACGGGCTATTTGAAAATTGCCATATGCAATTCTATCTAAATCGGTCACATGGGAAAGGTGCTGAATGGTAATGTTAAATACAGGATCAAAAAATCCCAAAGCCAGAATATAGAGTATTGGAAAGATAAAAATCAGGTATCGGTTCTCTCCTGTTTTTTGAAGATGAAAACAGTCTTGAAAGTTTTGTTTATGACGGACCATATCATTTGTATCATGCAATATATCTGCAACTGATAAAATACTGTATTCCATTCTTATCCTGAAATAACCGAAGATACTCAGAACGAGCAGAATAACAACCGATCCGAAAAAAAGCAGGTAGAGAATTAAACCTTCTCTGAAACCTATTTCAAACAAAATGCCTAAAATCCATAACAATACAATGGATAAAAAGATTAAGAATATCAGACTAAATAATGGATTGAATAGGTTCAGCTTTTTTGAACCACTTTTCAAGAGATATCCGATATAAATTGAACCAGTCAAAACCGAGCCTGTGGAAAAATAATAATAAAAGCTCCAATCAGCAAAAAATCCATGCTGAAGATAAGCAATAAAAAAAACACTGGCAAGCTGGACCAGAATATAGATCGGGATGATATAGAAATAGATTATTCTCAGCACAGACTTCTGATTGGCAGAAATTGGTTCCCTGGCCCTTTTTGTTTCCATTTGATTATTACTATCGGCCCGGGATTTTTTTATCTTTTCCTTTTTCAGCGCCGTACCGCATTGCCGGCAAAAATTGGCATCCGCTGAATTTTTAAATGAACAGTTTGGACAAATCATGGGTTCCTCATTGTTGGCGAAATTTTATCATTCTATCGTTCATTTTAAACTTTTCGTTTTACACAGATCTTTAACATCTGTGCGCATCAGTGTGGATATCACAAAAATAGCATAAATGATAAAAACAATGAAATAAATCAATTCAAAAGGTGTCCAAGTCATATTCAATTCTGAAGAAAGAGCAATGAAGGCAATCAAACTGATAATTAGAACAGGTGTTAAAATAAAGTAACCCACGAGTAGAAAAACTCTGGCCCAGTTTTCATATTTTGACAATCTGTATACAACAAATAATCCAGCTAAAGAAAATGGTGTCCCTGCATTGTTCCCTGATATTGAAGCGTTTTTTATTGCTTCAATTAAACCTTCAATAATACCCACAATCATCATAAAATACATACTATATACAAGGAACTTAATTCTTTTTTCAGGTGTCATCCCTGATCCGGACATGTATGTCTGAGTACTTTTCGGCTTTCTAACATCTGAGTTGGGTTTCTCCATCGGTGAATATTTACTTTTGCTTTTAACCTTTTCTTTCACTGCAGTCGCTTTTCCTGTCTTTTTCAGGATTGATTTATTTTTGATAAGATATCTGGGCAAGACCTGGTTCCCGTCTTCTGGACAAAAGCGGGTTTTGTCATCATATGCCTTTCCGCAATGACAGCAAGTGGGGACCATTTCCTCAGCCGCGACCAGCCGTTCTCCATCCTGTTCGCAATAGCGTGAACCCGGCGGATAGCTCTTTTTACATTGAGGACAAACCGGTTTAAGGATAAACTCATTTTCAAGATGAATACCGCAGTTCCTGCAAAATTTATCCCCCTTTTTAAAAGATTTCCGACATTCAGGACAACGAAGAGCGGTTTCAGGCATAGGTTGTTCCCTTGATTCACATGATATGAATAATTAAGTTTAAAATAACAAGAATTGAAACAATTTAAATGAAAAAGGGTTTGCTTTCAAGTAAAAAAGGCCGGAGTTCGTAGATAATGAAAATTCAGGACTCCAGCTATTCTATAAAATAAATGATTTTCGGTCGGCCTCCCTGCTCCATCTTGAGCATTGGAAATTATTTCAACATTTTATCAAACTTTCTGCCTGCTTTAAAACCCAGACCGCTTCCAAGGCCGATTAAGAAACCGGAACCTGTTATTCCTGCAATGACATATTGATCGTCCGGGAAATAGGTCGTGGAAATGGCAAGGAGTGAGATGAGAAAGTGGGTAAACGCTACAAATAATGCAAAAAGAAGACATCTTAAAAATCCGGGAAACTTCCCTTTTTTACTGAATTTTTCCATGTAAACAAAAATGCATGCCCACAAAGCGACTATAAAAAACATATGACGCGGATTTTGAAACATCAGCAAATCCAGCAAAATCAATAAAACCGGAATATAGAGATAGGATCTTAATGTGGTGTATTGGCTGAAAATAAATAGCACAGCGCAAATAACGCCGTAGTGAAGAAAATAAAATCCCGGATCTGAAGTCTGAAACATGCGAGTCTGTTTTATTATCAATCCCGGAAGCATGGAAAAGACAAGAACAGAACAAAAAACGATCAGAATTTCTCTGGTTTTTCTGGCCGATGAATTCATTATATCACCTCCGGATTGAACATGTCAACTGATGAACCTGTCTGTTTAATAGTAATATTCTATAAATATTTCACAAAAAATGCAAATTGAAAATAGTATATATTTCCACAAAAAAGCCCCGACAGGTTTTTATTTCCTGACAGGGCTTAATGAACTATTTTATATTATTCTGACTTCACAATCCAGGCTAAAATTGAATTCCCGCCGTAAACTGAATCACATTATTCTTAAGATCGCTGTCCTCATAACTGGTCCATGAAGTTAGTGCCATACTGTAGCGAACACCCAGATCAAATTTTCCTGTTACAAAGGAAGCGCCAAATACAGCACCGAATTCAGGATTGCTGACTTCATCCGATTCAATATCATAACTTTCTTCATCCGATATAATCTCTCCCATGAAATCCATATCCATTTTCATTTTATCACTTCCGCTCAGGAATAGCCCAAGATAGGGTCCGGCACTGAGGCTTATTTTTTTATGAGGCGAGAATTGCAAAAGGATTGGAACATCTATATAATGTAAAGTTGTTGAGACAGAAAAATCCCCATAAATCGAACTTTCTTCATATTCCGTACCCTTCATTGTATATAGCAATTCAGGCTGCAGGGCAAATTTATCACCGATCGGAATATTAATGAAAACACCGCCGCAGAATCCTGCTTTCATTCCGCTGTCTCCAGCATCCTCTCCTGAAAAGCTGGATAAATTCATACCGGCCCGCACACCGAATCTTGTGGAGCGGTCTCCTCTGTGAGAGGCCCAGACGATTTCTTCATCGTATCCTGCATCCTTTTTTTGTCTGGAACGATGTTTCTTGTATTCAACCTTTTCAGCCAGTGTATCCGTGGATACGCTCTGTACAATTAAATCTGAGTTTTCAGACAGACTGGTTACAATGTCATTTACTGCGTCTCTGAGCGAATTGAGAGCGACCTGATATTTTCTTGCACCGAATCCGGGCATGCTTCGTTTGTCAGCCTGATATACTTCAAAGGTATCCTGCCAGACAACTGCATGCGTGGTCGTGCTTATCAATTGCAGAGAAAGCTTTGTACGCTGTTCGATTCGGCGTTTATGCAGGGTTTCGAGATATGCGCCAAGCACAAGACCCGGTCCATACCAGTAATAAGTGGTTTCAAACATGCCGTCACTGGTTGTCCAGGTTAAAAGCAATCCGCTTGCCACGGCAAGCGGCAGTTCATACAATAACTGCCGTCCGATATTCTGATCATAATAACCGTAAAAACTCTGCAGTTCACCAACCAGAAGTCCGTCAACACCTTCCGCGTTCAGTTTTTCCAGTACACTGTCGGAAACATATTCCGAGCTGGCATCAGCCAGAGTCACAGGCGGTTTAAAGGCTTTTGAATAGTTCAAATGGTCAATAACCATCAAGGTAACCTCATCCGCAACGGATCCTTTAAATTCGTTATCATAGGTAAAATCCCCGGCATCAGGATCACCTGCCTGCTTGCGTTCATTTTTATCCTTTTCAACAGGATCGCGGTTATCGGAAAACGCAGCGACTTTGACTTTCAACGGAGTTGTTTTTTCTGCCCGGACAATCTCACTCTTCTCATTCAGCGGGTAACTGATTTTCTGCTGATAGGAACACCCTGTAAACAGTATCATTGACAGCATGACAATGCCTGCAAACAAAATGACCAATTTCTGCTTCATGAAACCTCCTTCGGTTCAGGTTCAAGTTTTGGTTCAATACTTAACAACTCGCTTTACTGATTGCGTACAGATATACAGGCATTACCTGACGCAAAGAGGGCCCATCCATTATATGTGATACAGGATCAAATAGAGTTGCAGAAACAACAATTAGCGTTAAATATAATACATTGAAATTGATAATGCAAAGAAAAATATCCTTGAGGATTGGAATATAAGTGTATAAAATGAATTTTATAACCACATGCTTTAAGCCTGCCTGATCCTGTCACTCGTGTTGTACCCTTTATCTCCAAAGGGCCTGAGTTCCTCGATCCAGATCTGCTCAAGCAGGATCAGCTCATCTTTTATACCAAAGCCCGGTTCATCTTTGATTTTGACTGTTTCAAGAATTTCAAAGACAAATTTATCCGGGCCGTATTCGTTCCATTCTTTCTGCAACGCTGCATTACGGTGCGATCCGATGGTCAGCATGAACCGGTGGCTGTTCAACGGACCATCCAGGTTCAGACTGCTTCCCAGCAGGATTTTACCATTTACGGTATTTCTGATCTGAAAAACACCGGCTGTCCGTTTCTTTTCCTTAAACTCTCTTTTCAGTTCTTTTCTTGTTTTCATTTCCAGGGTTCGTTATTAATCCGCCGCAAAAGAAAAATGCATCTGAACCATGATCCACCGATTGTCCCGCTTTTCCAGCACCCCTGTCCAGCGGGTATTTTCCCAGTTGGCCGGCTGCCCCTTCCATGTATTGATATCGTCCAGCATGCAGAAGAACCAGGCCAAATCACCCGATTTTGAGAACCGGATATCCAGATCTCGGATTTCATATCGAACGGCAATGAAATCATCACTCATCCAGAAACTCTCGGCCTTTCTGAATTCCTCAAAACCCTTCACCACACGGTTACCCGGATGCACCTCGAGATAACAACTGTCATTGGCGATAATGCTGTACAGCAGATTGATATCCTTGTTCTTTGCCCACCCGATGCTGTTGTGAATGGCTTTTTCAACCAGAGGCCTTTCCGTTTCAATCCTGAAAGATTCTGAGCCGGAATCGCATGATAAAAAGCACAAAATAATGATGCCACAAAAACACAAATGTAAGAATAATTTTATCATGATCCATCATCCTTAATGTCTTTAACAATCCTGATTGTAATGAATTCTAAAATGAATAACTAAAGCAAAAAAGAATATTATCTTCCTGCTGATTCTTTTTCATTTTAAACGTAATGTTGATATTTTCTTTCAGCTCCCTGTTATAATTTTTTACATGTTTTGCAGCAAAAATCATATCCATAGGCAGCAAAACAATGTAATTTAAAAAACCTAAAAGAATACCACCTGCAAGGGTCCCGCCATCATCACTTGTAATCATGGTAACCCAACCAACCAGAGATAATGTTCGAACGGATGTAAATATGATTCCGGCTGTGTTGCGCTTTGCATAATAATGTCCGCATCCAGGGATAATTGAGAACATTGCACCCATAAACGGAGATTTTTTCTCTTCCTTGTCTCGGTCAATGTCTGATTGTATCGAAGAACCTTCTGCTTCCTGTTTTGCTGGAATACAATAGGCAAAATTTATCATATTTTTAGCCGGGACAGTATGCGTCAGTTGAAAAGGACCGGTTGTAACATGCTTGATTAAATAATTACTTTGCTTTTCAATTTCAACGACCATACCTTTTTCATGTTGTGAAAAAGAATTTTTAAATGCGAAACATAAAATGAAGATGGAAACGCAGTTTTTAAAAATTTCATTTTCACCCCCTTTTTTCTTTACTAACAGGAAAACATCTAAAACACAACATGTTCAGTCATAGAAAAAGAACATAATATCCGCTCTTTTATCCTTTGAACCTCGATCCAGCATTCTAAACATTATGAAACATCCATCAATAATAATAACTATGGATCCGGCTGTAGTAGAATGCCATAAAAAACAAATTAATAACCGTTGAAAAGACAAATAAACCATACCCCCATCCTGCCCATTGCTGCTGCACACGATGGAAATCATCAATACTGTTCCATTTTTTATTGCGCCATGCCCACTCATTGCCCAACGCCCCCAGAATAAAAGGCATGACCAGATTGACAAAGGGGATGAAGACCAGCAAGGCCAGATAGGTTCGGTTGCCCAGCCCCCAAATCCAGTTCAGGGAAAAGGCGCCCCAGCTCCATCGTTTAATCTGCTCCGGGACCTGTGCATTGGGACCCTGACCAGAAGTATTTTCAATGGATTTCTTTTTCTGAACAGCCGTTTTGGCTTCCCATTTTTGAAACATGAGCATGCCCAGCCAGAAGAAGAAAGCGATTCCCATGGGCTCAATAAAAATCCAGAGATCAATTCCCCCAAAAGGATATGCAACATTTTGTACTAGATTGTCAATAATATGATAAATTTTTATAGAAAATCCGGCTGCAAAAAATCCAGTCAGAACGGACCAGAACAACCTGTGCCAACGGCGGAATAAAATATACAGGGTTAAAAGAAGCGCAAAATCATATATAAATGCACTGATCATATATTTCAGATTAAATAACACAGAGGAAATTTGTATAATAAAATCAATTTCATTCATTGCGGTTTCAACCGAAATGGGGTGAAAAGCTGAATATAAAACCTGAGATACAGGTGTATTAAAACAGAGTGAAATCAATAAAATTCTGAAAAACCGGTTTATCAGGAGCATCAGCACCCCATAAGACAACGCTGTTAAAACAGGATTCATTTTTGACTGGTATAAGAACAGAACGAATAAAAAGGATCCGAAAAGAATATCAATCAACATGGTCGCAAAAAAATAAAAATGGAATGGATCTCCCATAAAATATAATCTGTTTGTTTGCACGGTCATTTGAATCCAGTATATAAAAACACCCCCAATCAAATAGAGGATTACAGTGTCCCAGTTGAAAAGATAGTTTTTTCCCGGTTCAATGACACAACTGCTTTTCTCCCTTCTCATACCTGTTGTATTCAAAACACGCTCCTTGATTAATATTTAATCGATTTCATGCATTAAAAGACGCATTGATTGTTTTTTCAGCGCATATGGGAATGTCCGCCGCTGCTCTGGGTGCATGTAACCGTACCTGTTCTATTATCATAATGATAGGGCACTCCTTCAGGACACATTGGAACCTCATCAATTAATCCTTCAATAAAAAGATCTTCAAGTGTGTCCGGATATTTAGGATCTCCTGCAATGGCCGCATTCGCATAATAGATGGCACAGGCGCTTTCCAGGGCTGCCTGGTTCTGCTGACAGGCAGCTGCTTTCGCTGCTCCATCAAGTCCGGCAAATCTTGGAACCATAAAACTTGCAATCATTCCAATAAACATAATCAATACGAAGCCGGATGAAAAGCCCATCCATGCCAGCACAGAGGCTTTCAATGCTTTGCCCGGCTCATCCTTTTTCCATACAAAATAGAAAACCCAGCCTACAATCGGAAAAATGAAAAAAAGTACGCCGATTCCTCCCACTTTCAGTTCCTGGGTCGCTCCCTGAATTTCATTTCCACAATGCTTGCATTTCATAAAGAATCTCCTTTCATGTTTTAATCTATAAATTCTTCACATTCCAGCCTGAAATCGGGTGTATGTACCAGAATGAGCACTGCGTCTTCTAAACCGGTATTTTTATACCGGAAGCGATCTCCCTTCGGAATAATGCATACATCTCCGGGACCAAGATCCGAGACTTCTTCATTGACTGTAAATTGTACCTCTCCCCTTACAATATAATAGTACTTATCCGACCGGTTTGACCAGGACAGTTTATGCCGAATGCCGGGAGGAACCGCAATCTCGGCAAAGGATGAACTCACAGCCTTTCCCGCTGTATAATCAACAATTTCCAACCTGTCAAATTCAATTGGTTTTATCTTTTCATGTTTAATAATCATGACCACTCCGGGAACTTTATCAAACCGGTTCTTGTTTCTTTCTGCCGATAATCAAAAGCCAGAATATCAGAACAATTTCGCCAACAAAAGTATAGAGGGAAATGGTCAAATCATAATCAGCAGAAAGCAATTTTCCTGTTGAATCGATTAAGTAACCAAGAGCGGCCAGGATAACAAGGATACCCAGGATTTTCCGCATGTATCCGGCCCTGAAAAGAAGATACCCAAGCAGCAGCAAATGAAAGCCGAATAGAATAAGCCCGAATTCCCATCCCCTGTTAAATGAATTGATGGATATCATGATCTGTGCCTGCAGCTGATCGGCTGAAAACACGGCTAAATAATCCGTTCCGCTTAAAAGATGTAAAACATCAATCAAATGTATCAATACAACAGCAAGAACTGCGGCATAAACCACTCGCAACCAGGCTGCAAGCAGTGACAGGCCCCTGTTTACGGATTTTAAAAACAGGTATAATGCCCAGGCCACAATGATATCAAGCAGGGCCACAATCACAAATAAAACGATTCCAAGACGAAACAACCCTTCAGACTCTGAAATATTGCTGACCGTTTTTGCCGCGTCTTCAGGTACAATCATGCCTTGTATAATAGAAAAATTGGCTATGGGAGCAAGGATAGTCATAATCAGTAACGCAATGCCGGCTATGACAGCCGCCCGGCCAGCGGACATTTTCATCATCTGGTTCTGAACCTTATTCGAATCCATACTTCTTCCCTCTTTTTGTATTGATAGTTCCAACTATTCAATTATTCCTTGAAACAGCAATATCACCATAGGACTGATATAGCGTATCGTCTGTCTGCACGTGAAAATACATGCGATAGATATTATTTGGTAAGGGATTAACTGAATCATCAGTTAAGTCCCATAAGAACGTATAGTACCCCGCCTGAAACTGACTATCCATAATTGTCTTTACTGTACAGCCCGGACTTGATTGAATGGTAATACTCACAGTCGCCAGATCAGGAATCGCATACATGACAAAACAACCGATCACCTTATTACCGCTTTGGTAGACGGCCGAATCCGTTCCCGCTGGATTCGGCCAGGCCGGCTTTAAAGCCAAAACAGTGGGTCTGAGATAGTAACCGTGTGTCGTATCCTTCTCCATTGTATCCCATCTGGGCTGCCAGTCTTCCGGATCATCTTTCAATAGTTTTCCGTTCACATCCGTCTGGACGATGCCGGTGAACCAGGTTTTAATGCCGTCTTCCGTGTCTGTAATCTGGTCACAGCAGGCGAAGGCAATCATTATGAATGCCATCAAAAAATTGGATATTTTAATTATTTTCGATACTCTAAATTTTTTTTCTGATTCACGATTCATTGTTAAAAATAAATTTAAAATGACCAGTTCACAATAGGAAATATCGGAAACGCGCCGTTCTGTTTGATAATGTTGATGAATCCGATTTGAATGCCCTTCATGTTTACGGCATAATTCACAAAACCCAGCTGAAAACCGTTCATCCGATAAGCATAATTATAAAATCCCCATTGAACACCCTCAAATTCACCTCTATTGAGGTTTATGAAATTATTCTGTAATCCCTTGAAATCCGCTTCTACAACACCAACACAACCGAACTGAACCCCCTGGGACAGCCCGGCAGTTGAATGGTTGATCAATCCTATATCCAGGCCCGTTACAGATGAGTTCCGGCCGTAGAGCAGATTAAATCTGAAGCCCGCAACAGGCTGATCTTCAGGAACAATCTGAATTGGTGTAACCAGGGCAATCTGGATGGGATTGCTCTGGGCGAATATTGAAACCGGATTTAACAAAAATGAAAGTGATAAAATGACCAGTAACGTGATGAGGCTCCTTCTCATTTCGACCTCCTTGTAAAATAATGAACATTTATATCTCAATAATATAACCGGAGCCAGTCAATGCCTGCCTGGCCCGGGATAATTCGGTGGTTCTGACCAAAACATAATCCGTATCATATGTTGAAATGGTAAATATACCAATTTGCGATTTCGCCAGCACATCTGAAATGCCTGCTATAATTCCTGTCATTGACAGATTCAGGGGGCCCGCAACTTTGATACACGACCAGCCCTCATCGGACTTTTCCGCCTTCAGATCAATAGAGGAGCTGCAGACTACAGACAGCTCTTCATCTGTATTGACAATTGTGTAAAACGGACTTTGATAAATCTCAACAGGGATTTCACTCCCTGCCGGCAGTCTGTGAATCGTGAATTGATCTTGAAGTATTTTCAGTTTTTGCTTTTGCATGACATGGTTCATGGTCTTGAAGTCCGATACTTCCATCTCCAGAATCTGGGCCTTTCAGAACGGATAATGGAAGTGAGAAAAAAAATGATATATAGAAATTACGATAATGTGGCAATGTTATTAAATATAATATCAGTTAATATAAGGTGAGGACTGTTGAATATCAATGAAAATATCGAATAGAATGCAAATTTAATCAATAATCTGACAAATTCAGATGATATAGTCAAAAGTGACCGGATGAATGCAATTACATATTCATCATCCTGTCAAATAACAACTCAATATTGACAAATAATTCACTATTTTCCCGGACCAGGTATTCAATCAATTTCGATCCGCCCACATAAAAAGTGACACGGTTGTACGGCTTTTCCGATCCATAGGTGTTGATATTCAGATTCAGTCTTTTTTGCAGCCTGTTTTCAATAAATCGGGCAAAACCCTCTTTCCATTCCTGCCACACCATATATTCAAAATCAGCCTGATCAAGAATTTTTCTTAACTGCATCCTGCAATGAACAATCATGTCCTTATCGTTTTCATCCAGAGCTTTCATGAAGTCTGCATAGTTTTCAATAAATTCAGGATTGTCATACGGGAAAGGATGGTTCAGCTCCCACATGGCATCCATGTTCTTTTTTCCTTCCCGTCCAAGAATAATTTTATCCCTTAACCCGGATTCACACAGCTCCGCCTGGGTGCAGTGTATGAACTCATGAAGTATCGTCACATAGCCGTACATGGAATCAAATATTTTTCTCGTTACCACACAGGACGAACGTCCGTTAATCGGAAACGACGCCTGAATATTTGAAGAGACAGGAAACGGCACAGGCTGTTTTTTTGTAAATGTATACCCCCCTTTGGCGGAATCATAATCAAATATAAAAAACTGACCATTCTCAACAATGGCAATTGGATGCAATTTCTTCAGAAAAGGATGGATATCCTTGACCTGTTCCTGAATTTCAAACAGTTTCACTGTCGAATGAATACAATCCTGAATCAGCTTTTCATCGGATGGATTTTGTGAATAGATAAAGCGAAAAGAAAACAGGATCAGCAGAAAAGAAAAAATAATACTGTAATGATGTTTCAGGAAACTCATTTTTCTCCCCTTATCAGGTTTCAGAATTAAAACCATGCACAGTCCTATACCTATTGGGACGGGTAAAAATCCGGTAAAGTTTTAAGGTTTTTTCCGGGATAAAATTTATTGGAATATTTGACAGCCACGCACTTTGAAGCCCGTGGCTGTCGAGATTGGAATGGCTGATTATAATGATTCAATTTATTTCTGCAATACCAGTTTCTTCACCTCAGTATAATTCCCCGCTTTCAGGTTCAACAGATAAATGCCGCTGGGGCGTCCCTGACTGTCCCATGCAACTGAATAGTCACCCGGCTCCCTGTCATCATCAGCCAGAACCGCGATTTCCCTGCCGAGCAAATCGCAGATTGTCAGATGAATATGACAGGATTTCCCCACATAATACTGAATTGTGGTGATTGGATTAAAGGGATTGGGAAAATTACTTGATAAAATGATATCCCTGGGTATGAAATCCTGACAATTTTGATGAACCGATGTCATTTCATCTGCTTCAAAATGGTAAACCATGCTGGATTCATAGGAGTCATTGTCATCATCGATCTGCGGCAGAATAAAATCCAATCGATTGTTGCCGTTAAAATATCCGATTGCCGATTTGTAATTACAAATCATGTTGTTATTATCTGCGCCCAGGCAGGCATCCTGATTGGGAGCCCACAGCTGAATTGAGGGTTCTTTGTTCGGAGGTGTTCCCCCCAGGTAGATAGCTGCATTTGTAAAAAACATGTCGGATGACAAAAACAATTCATCGCATTGATCCTGATTCATATCGGGGATAAATGCTATTTCACTCAGCATCCAGCCCTCATCAAACGCATCTTCTTCACCTCCAAACAGCGCAGGCGGAACATCGAGAAGCAAATCATATTTATTATCCAAATCAGGTCCCCCGTAATACACCTGAATAAACTGATCCGTATATCCATTCATGACAAAAGGTAACAGCGCAATATCATTATAACGATCCCCGTTAAAATCACCATTACCTGCAACATTCAGTGGAAAAGCAAAAAAATAGTCAAACTCCGGATCAATAATCAAATCAGGGGTGGAAAACATGCCATTATCCGATTTTTCAAAATTGGTCCCATAATGAATAAAAAGGCGTTGATTCGCCCATGCGGATACGGCGAAATCATCGATTCCGTCATTATTTATATCACCGAGCGGTTCCATGGAAAGGCCTATAAATTCAGCAGAGGGCGTAATAAAAGCACTGTAATCAATGACAAAATCAGGTTCTGTGGGCAGGACATCTGAACCCAGAATTCCAAAAACTTTGTATACCTTTTCACCCGCTACAGTGGCCTCAGGTGCGGAAAAAAGCAAATCATCAATTCCGTCATTATTTATATCACCCGCATTGATAACACCATCAATACCCGTTTGAAAACCATAAATCATTTGTATGCCAGGCAGCAGATCCCGAAAGCGTACTGAAATATCGGGAGTGGCATCAAACTGTGCACCGCCAAGGTATATTTCTATTCTTGAATCACCGGTTGTGTAATTGACAGCCACATCCTGATAACCATCTTTGTTAAAATCCCCTGCAGCAGCAGTTGTGGGTTCCTTGCCAAAATCACTGGTGAGCATCAGATCCGGGGTTTGGCTGAATGTTTCACCGCCATAAAATATTCCCGCTGAATTCCAATCCGGATAGATAAAACAGAAATCTTCGATATGATCCTGATTTAAGTCTCCCACGTTAACAGTGGCACGGATCACATTATGGAAATCCGTGTTCTGATAGGAAATATCACAATAGGTATAATTTTTCATATTATTACCATACACCACCTTGCGTCCAAATGTGTCCTCATCTTCATTCGATGATTTCAGTATGACATCATCTATTCCATCCCCGTTTATGTCACCGTATCCGCCATATTTGTTAAATTCGCTTCCCAACGCTTCGCCTGGATTAATGAAAATATCATTTCCAGCCTGCAGACCTGAAGATAAATTTTCAGGACCATATGAAATGGGAATGCTGGCTTCACCGGTACCCAAACCCAGAAAATCATAGCGTCCGTCATTATTCAGATCACCACATGGATAATATCTATTATTTGAGAGCAATACAGGCACCGGATCATACAAAGTGGTATCACTGTCAATATCATTGGTAAATGCGAGAGATTCAACAGACGCCAGCATGATCTCTTTGAATCCGTCCCCGTTAATATCAATTACCGATAAATTATATTGAAAGGCAAAACCTTGAATATTTTCATAGGGAATTGTCTGCAGAGGGACAAGCTCTCTCTGTTCAAATGTGTAGACCGTGATACCATTATCGATATTTTCTCCCTTGACCAGAACAAACAGCTCAGCCTGACCATCGTCATCAATATCGGCCATGTTCAGTGTAAACGTGTCAGCACCCAGATAAAATGTATGACTTTCCGTGATTGAAAGTAAATTTGCATCACCCCAGTACAGCACAAATTCTCTATCGAATCGATTATATGTAATGAAATCATCAAAACCGTCGCCATCCAAATCATTAAATCCAATATAGTAGAGCTTAAAATCCGGCAGCACAGCACCTGTGGTGGAATATCCTGATTGCCCGCCTTTATAAATTTCAAAATTTTCTTTATCTACAGCATCATCATACCCGTCACCATTTAAATCACCAACCGGTCCCAGCCGGTTATAAATCAGTTGATCATAATCATATGAACTGGTATTGCCGCCATAAAAGACAAACGTTTTGCCTGTATTGTCACTCAAATCAGTGGTCCGTATGTCCCGTCCTGTTGAAGATAAGAGAATATCGGTTTTTCCGTCTCCGTTAATATCCCCGGCAAATTCTCCCGGACCATTCAGCCATATATTCACTTCAGGATGGATGTTTTCGTAGGCTTTCCATGAATGCAAATCATATAGGACCGCATCCACTTCAGAATCTTGTAAGAATTTGCCAGCCGTATATGCGGAAACAGGTTTTTCGGAATTTGGCAAGACTTTTATTAATCTCTCCTGAGGAAAGACAAGGGTAGCGGATAAAAAGAACAAAACAATTGTGATTATTCTGTGTTTGGTATTCATCAGTGATTCTCCTTATGCATTTCCAGACTGTTCTATTTCAGCAGCACCATTTTCCTGGTCTGCACAAAAGATCCCGCTTCAAGCCGGTAAAAATAAATGCCGGTAGGAAGATCCCGGGAATCAAAATAAATGATGTGCCTGCCGGATGATTTTATTTCCCGCACAGGCACGCGGACCACCCTTCCGCTTACATCATAAATGGTCAGCGTGACAGGTCCGGATACAGGCAACTCCATTTCAATGGACGTTTCAGAATTGAAAGGATTGGGATGGTTCTGAGCCAGATAATAGTGACCCGGTAAAGTGACTTCGCGAATCATGCTGGTGTCCAGCTCCTGAACCACATGAAATGCAACCGGCAG
>Ga0272441_10003131_pt1 | contig 32052 bp, 30 predicted proteins | sample SSMProp6N_FD_193582 | JGI IMG/M metagenome (GOLD analysis project Ga0272441, IMG submission 193582) | Marine sediment archaeal communities from Little Sippewissett salt marsh, Falmouth, MA, United States - SSM-Prop-6N | ecosystem: Environmental > Aquatic > Marine > Wetlands > Sediment ... | reverse complement strand
TCTTTTGGACCATTTTGGGAAAAAGTTTGCTGAAAATGTCCATTTTTCGCCACATGCCCCTTAAATGGCTCTGAGGAAAGGGTTTGCAGAGGACAAAAATGGCCTAAATTACAGCCGTTTCAATAATTTATGAAAAAAATGGGGTCGGGGGAAGATTCGGTAGCCGGCTACCGAATTGAGGTACCGAATAGAGGGACAGGTACATATTTCTTAAATTTGGTAGCCGGGTACTGAATTTGCAATCTAAGAAATAGGAGAAAGGAATAGGAGAAATAGGGAACTGTCCCTAATTAGAACGTGATGGGGAATTTGACCTCAAAGGCAAAATTGGGGGCGTCCTCAGTCAGGCCATGGGTGGCCGAAATATCGCAGGAAAGATTATCGCTTATGGACCAGGTCAGACCGTATTTGAAGTTGACCACGTTAGTCAATGAGCCAGGAACAGACACATGATTCACCTGCATCTTGGTCGTGATCGCCTGCTCCAACTGTAAACTCAAGGCCATTTTATAATTCAGGGCAAAGGCCGCCCCTAAGAGGTATTCAAAGGTCTGGCCAGGCTCAACCGTTCCATAATCAGTGATGTTCTTCCTTTTTATATTATGGGTGTAGCCGATCGAGCCGAACACGATCGCGGGGTCAGAAGATTTAACCGCCACCAGGGTGGATTTCACCGCCCAGTGCCCGGTGCCGAGGCCGATATCCCGGCCGTACGGCTCTTTGCCGGTATCAGACTTAACAGCAATGCCGGCGATCAAATCCGGCAATAAACCTTTTTCATGGGCGAATTGATACTGAATCGCGGTTTCCACATCGCCGATGCCGCCCAAATCGCGTGTGCTTTCGGAAGTCGTACCAATACTAATGCGGTCGTGTTGGTAACGGTAAGGCACCCTCACCTCAGCCTGCAGGTTATCCGTGAGGCCGTAACGCGTGGTCAGGGCCGAGACCATGATATCGCGCTTGACCTCTTCGGAAGAGATCTCGCCAACAACCAAAACAGGAATAATTGTAAATCCATCAAAGTAAATCCGGTTGGCAGAAACATGGGCGTACGTGACCGATGGCTCAATCTGCCACTTTCCTTTAGAAAGCAGCAACCCACCCCTTTGGATCAAGGCCTCTTCAATCGGTTCTTCCTTTTTGGTTAATTGACCTGCCGTGAGGCTTAAATCATTCAGCTCTTCATGATAATATTTCGAAAAATCTTTCCCTAGGCCATTAACACTCGCTTTAGCCGTCCGCGAATATGTCTTGTCGGGGACCCGCCCGGCGGCAATGATCGTTGAGGCCTCAACGTCCATGATGCGCGGCGGCTTCTGCTTGGCCAGTTGGGTCAAGGTCTCAAAAGTGAAATCACCGCTTTTGGCCTCATTGCCGAAAGCGTCCTTGCTGATGACCCGGTAATGATAGACGGTTCCCGGCGTTAAGTCCTCGAGGATCACGGAATGACGCGTCACAAGCTCAGAATTTTTGTCGCTCACCATGCCGTATGTTGCGTCGGTGCCGAACTGAACCTGTGACGTGCATGGCTTATCCGTCACCCATGTAATGGTGGCGGAATAATAATCAGTGACAACATCCTGGGGCAGATCCTTGGCGGAAGTATTCAAAGAGGAGATAAAAAGAAATGCAACGGCGATTAAAAGGATCAAAACTTTTTTCACCACCCGTTGCATGTTCGTTATTTTATTATAATCTTTCACAATGTCAAATAAAATTATTTGCCTTAAAACTTAAAATTCACCGGCCCCGTAAATTTTGCCCAACACCCCGGTCGAAAAGGCGCTCTTGAGCATATCGGGATGGGGTGCAACAGCTTTCTCCTTCTCGGTCAGTTTAAGCGGCGTGTCCAGAGTCTCCTCGCCATCTTTGGATAAAACCATGCCAATGCCCTTCGTCCATATCCCCTCGAACTCCTCGACGCGCATGGTCATGTTCCCCATCGAAGGATCCGCTAAAAAAACGCGATTCCCCCTTGTGCCCCTGAAGATAACAAAATGAGAGTAATCCTTAATATCGATAGGGACCAAAACAGGCTTCTTTAAGGAAGCCAAATATTCCATGTCCATCTTGTACCCGACAACTTCGTAGCCCCTGTGTTTGGCGAAATTCTTAAGGTCCAAAAGGGAAAACCCTTTGCGCTCCTTGACTTTCTCTAAATCCGTCGTCAGTAATAAAAAATTAATGATCTCTTCCTCCGTCACCTCGTCGTCAAAATAATAGCTCAGCATGGTGGCCATGGAGGCCGGACCGCAGGAGAAATCCAGGCTCTGGGAAACGATGTTCTCTTTGCGGATTTCCTGGATACTCTTAACATCTTTTTTCATGCCGCTTATGCCGATACCGATGGCAGAGGCCTCTGGAGAGTAAAAGATACTGACAGATAAAGTTATGACGACAAAAAATAATTTTTTCATGATTAACGAAAGCGGGCCAGGCCCCTGACGATTTTATTGAGCTTTAAATTCCGCAAAAGCCTTTTGGGCCTGTTTTGAAGTCCGGAGACGGCAACAGAAATGTTAGTTTTCTTGATCCCATGGCTGTGATTAACGCTAAGCTTGGCAACCACATCATTGGTAAGGGTTGGGATATTGACCACCTGCGTATCCGGGATAACAACATTGCCTACTTGCACATCATTGGCATTTGAAATCTGGCTGTTTTGAATATTCCCGCCGGCGACCATAACCGCGATATTGGTTTCAACCGCGGCGGCCGCATTCTTGGCCAGATTGACATTATTGACAACCGTATCCTTGACATCGCCCTTGAGGGCCACGGCCACGGCGACATTCTGCTGCGTCGCTACGGCCCGCGAAGCAGTATTATTGACACAATTACTGTTGTTAATTGCGGCATCAACGATATCCCCGGTTTTGGCAACCAAGGCTGAGACGTTTTCCTGAGTACTCACCACACCCAATTGATTGACGACATCCGCATGATTGGAACTGTTTAGCGCCACATTACTGATATTCCCGCCACGAGTAGTTAATGCCACCATATTGATCTGATGAATCACTGATGCTCGAAACGCATAAGCCGCGCTTAAGTTGAAATCAAATCCACCGGCATGGATTGCATCCAATTCTGAATCTGTTAATGCGACTGCCTGAAAGGCTTCTGCCGGGAAAATAAATACCCCAGTTAAAAGGATAAAAGCTGTTACAATTATCAGTTTCTTACACATTTCGCTTCCCGGTAGGTTGGAGAGGGGAAAATGAATCCCCCCCTCCAATAATAATTACAATTAACGAATCATGCAAAGCGGAGTAACGGACAACGCTCTGTTGGTCTGTTTGATACCAGTGCAGGAGATATCGCCTTTAGCCGCGACAATAGCGATGTTACTCTGCGGGCCGATCTCTCGGGTCATGCAAGGAGCCAAAGTGAAAGCCAAAGCGCCAGCTTCGTTCTTTTGCTTGATCCTTACTCTTCTGATATCATCCGCCGCGAGAACCGCTGCGATGTTGCTCTGCTTCCTAACACCTTTAGATATCGAGCAGGAACCGACCAAGCCTAAAATGCCGGCCTGGTTCTTCTGCTTGATGCTAACACCGGTAACGTCACCGTCATCTGAGCAACAGCTCTTGAACGGGTTTTTCGCCAAGAGAACTGCGATATTGCGCTGTTCTCTAATGCCTGTTGCCATAGGAGCCAGGACAGCACCTAAAAGAAGGGCCTGGTTCTTCTGCTTGATGCTAACGCCATGAATGGCGCCGTCTTCGGTGACTATGACCGCGTAGTTATTCTGCGGTCCGATGCCAAACGCATAGGCTTTTGAAAGCGACAAACCTAAAAGGGCAGCCTGGTTCTTCTGGTTGATACTAACCCCCTCGATGTCGCCATCAGAGTAGCCATCTGCGTAAACAATACCGGTGTTGGTCTGTTCTGCTACAGGTTTGCTTATGTAAGGGATAATGCCCTCACCAGCGTACAATTCACCCAACTCTTCATCAGAGAGGACTGTCGCTGCTGTAGCAGATGAACAGAATCCTACCAATGCGAAACATACTAAAATTGCGAGTAATTTTTTCATTCTTTTTCACCTCCTTTCGTTTTCAGATTTATAACAAAACCCCATAAAAAAACCGGCAAATGAAGAATTCATTTGCCGGTCAAATTGCGGGATTTAATTATATCGTTCATAATGATTTAAAAATTATTTGCACTAAAAAAGAACATTGACATTTTAATAAAGCAACGAAAAAAGTCAATGCACAAAATTGCTCAACAAGTGGATAATTTTGCGCATGCCCTATTTAAAGCTAAGAAATACAACAATGTTTAAATTACACACTCATGTGGGACATGGCATTTTGATACAAAGCCAGGTGCTGATTCTCGTCCGGCTTCCCTGACGGAGACAATGTTATGCCGACCTTGTAATCGTCCCGTTGCGGCTGGATGCTTTGGATCAGCCAGACGCACTCTCCGTCGAGCTCAAGCGGAGAGGATGTATCGAAAATGATCTTGGGGATAATGATCTTCAAATGCAGTTTGGCCTTGGGGATATGATTGGATTCGCGGGTATGCCCGTTCCTGAGCTGGCAGCGGCAGTTGTAAAACCATCCCAGGCAATTATTGCATTCGGGACAATCCCACCCGCGCGGCAGGACCAGGCACATACCCTCACGGCTTAAGTTCTCGGTCGTCGCGTTAACGGCATTGGTAACGATCGTCTTATTGGCCGCGTCAAACAGTTTAAATTTTATGCCGACTTTTTTATCCCAGCGCGGGCTCTGCCTGCGTTCCATCATTTAAAAATCCATAAATCTTTAAAGGACATCAAGGGAAGATAAGACCTTCCGTTTAAGCTCATTCTTTTTTCTACTGGTATAGAGCCGATATCCGCTCGGCCGGCAACGAAAATATTTTTTGAAAATACGCGAAAAATACTGGGCCTCTGAAAACCCGGTTGCGTAGGAGATCTGGGCCATGGTAAGCTTGCGGTTCTCCAGCATACGCAGAGCTTTCTTAAGCCTGAATAAGGTCAGGTACTCCACGAAACAAATCCCGGTCTCTTTTTTGAATAAACGGCAAAGATGGAAATAACTGGTGTGGATCTCATCCGCCACGTCTTTTAAGGAAAGACGCGAATTATAATAATTGCTCTCCGTAAATTTTCTAGCCTGGCCGATGACATCCTGGCTCTTGCTGCCAGGAAAGAACCGGCGATGGGACGTGACCTCTTCCTGCAAAACGGAACGGTTGGCCTTTAAGATGGAGGCCAGCGAGTCAATCTGTTTTGCATCAAGGCTCGGCACAGACGTCTGGCGTTCAACTTGATCCGGGCCCTGGTTCTGCTTGATATCGTCGGAGATAACCATCCCGCAAAAAACACCGTTGTTAAACACCGGAAAGACCAGCCTGGTCAACTTGCACTTGAATGTACAGGTCTCGACCGACTGGGTAAATTTGGCTTTCCGGGCGGTTAAATTTAACAATTCCTGACAAAATCCGGCCTGCTGCGCAGGGGCCTTGCCCCGGCATAATTCTCTATTGCATGAAAAAGGGATGTGGATGTCTTCAAGGGTGTGAATGTAACGGAAATTGACATTGGTAAGCTTACCGATATCATTGCAGACGCCGCCGAGCCTTAGAGTTTGTGGGGCCACAAATCCTCCGGGGGTTAAAACCGCAACTGTTTATGGTAACTTGAAAATAATATCGGGTGTGGGGTATTTTGTCAAGGGAAATAAGCTAGTGGCCTTGGGGCAAGTGGACTTATTTGCGCTTAATCTTCACATTGGTATCCAAATACAATTTCTTGGCAAAACTGTCCCGAAGGCTTTTATTCTTGGGATCCAACAGATCGGTGATGTAGCGCGTGAATATCTCCTTGAGCCTCTCTGTCAGTTTTCTGGGATTGATGATGATCTCCTTGCAGTCCTTACCCTCACCCCAAGTATTTAAAAAGACCAGATCCGTTTTCCAGCCGATCGTGGCATACTCTGAGAGCATGAAATTATGCAGGATCGAGCAGCGGAATCCTTCGTAAAAAAAATCAGCCAGGTCCTTGGCGAACGGGAAGGCCTTGACCGAAATGGGATGCCGGAACTCCGGGAATTGCTCGCGCAGGAACCTTTTGTACTTGTCCTTGTGCTTGATCTTTGCCTCGGAATAATAGTACTGGCTCAGGAGATCTATCAGGGCGGATAAGGTGGCCATGATCACAAAACCGGTTGTCTTGTACTCCGGCAAAAGCAGGTTTTCAACAGGATCAAAGAAGCAGGCCTCGACGCGTTTTTTAAAATAAGCGACAATATCATCAAATCCGGCCTTCTCCAAGTCGCCCCACGTGACGCCCGCGCAGAATATCCTCTGTGGATTGCCTTTGACAGTCATAAGTAAAAACAATCTACTCCGGGAAAGGATTTTTGTCAAGACATTGAAAAACATGGACAGGTACATATTTCTAGAAATATGTACCTGTTCCTGTTTAAATATGTACCTGTCCCGAATTAACCAAGGAATCGCCGCGTTCGAGGGACACGTCGCGCCCGCTGTCAAAAATAATATCGCAGCAACGGTAATAATCCATGGCATTCTTGTCGTCGTAGATTCGGTATTCAGGACGAAACCGGCTGGGCGTGAAGTTGGCCATGATGACATTCGCCCCGGCCTTCAAGGCCTGGCTGGCGCCCTGGTCTTTATCCAGGGACCCCACAGCCGTTGTGGCGGGGATGTGGGCATTAAGGGAGACAATACGCGCCAAGGCCAAAAACCTCAGGACAGTTTTGATCTCAGGAGATTGATGATTCGCCAAAGGCGTATTCTCCTGAGGCATGAACGGTCCGATGCCGATCATGTCCGGTTCAAAATCCCGGATAAAAATAATATCATCGGCTAGATCCTTAAGCGTCTGGCCGGGCAGGCCAATAATATTGCCCACGCCGACTTGAAATCCGATTTTCTTTAAATGCTCCAGAATGTCGATCCTGCGGGCAAATTCCTGACCGGGATGCAGCTGATGATAAAGTTTCGGATTAATGGTCTCGTGCTTTAATAAATAACGGTCCGCCCCGCCATCCTTGAACGCGCTATAATCATCCAGGGAGCGCTCGCCCAGGGACAAGGTCACGGCCATATCCGGGAATTCCTTTTTAATGCCCTTGATGATCTGCTCGATCATGTCCCGCTCATAGAAAAAATCATCCCCGGATTGCAGCACGGTCGTGCCGATGCCCTGCCTGCCGATCTCGCAGGCCTGCTCGATAATATCGTCCACGGACATGCGGTACCGTTTTAACTTTTGATTTTCCCGTCTAAGCCCGCAATACACACAATTGCGGCAACAATAACTGGAAAACTCGATCAAGCCGCGGATGATGACCTTGTTTCCACAATGCTGCAGCAAGATATCACCGGCCTGAGCCCAAAGCGCCGGGTCATCCTCCCCGCTTAAATAATTGACAATCTCATGCTTTTTCATCAGATGTAAAGGTCCCTTTCCCCGCCCGAAACGCGCTGATAATACTCCGCAAACAAAGGATACAAAGACGGGACTTTTTCCTTGATCTCTTCGATCTCTTTTTGAATGACAGGGCGCGCGGCCTGCTTGGTGGCGTCACTGGCAAAGTCATCCAGCCATTCCCTGAACGTTAAAACGGCATTCAACTTGCAGAACTGCCCTTCCCGGCCGGTCTTAAGCAGGTTCATGATCTTCTGGCCCGTCCGTCCGCAACGGTACCCGGCCGTGCAAAAAGAAGTTATGTATCCCATGTGAGCCAGCTCGCGGATAACCTCATCCAGACTGCGTGTGTCCCCCAGAATAAACTGTTGCCGTTCATTTTCCTGGCCCGCGGCATGTCGCTGGTATGCCCCCACACCGATCTTGGTGGAGGCATCGGTCTGGGTAACACCCACAGGGATCAATTGGCGTCTGATCGCGGCCGGCTCGCGTGCCGTCAAGATCATACCGGTGTAGGGAACGGCCAAACGGATGATCGTAATGATCTTTTTTAGATCCTCATCCGTGACCCGGTATCTAGAATGCGAGGCAAACGGCGTATTATTCGCCGGTTCCAGCCGCGGAAAGGAGATCGTGTGCGGCCCGATCCCAAATTTCCGCTCAAGCTCGATCGCATGGTACAAAAGACCCATCACCTCAAAACGCCAATCATAGAGCCCGAACAAGACACCCAAACCCACATCATCCACCCCGGCCTCCATCGCCCTGTGCATACAGGTCAAGCGCCAGGCGTAATTGGCCTTAAGCGTGCCGGCCGGATGGACTCTGGCATATGTGTCGCGATGATAGGTCTCCTGAAAGACCTGAAATGTCCCGATCCCGATATCTTTTAACTCTTTGAGCTCCTCCACCCGCAGGGGTGCGGCATTGACATTGACCCGCCGGATGCTGCCCCATCCTTTTTTGGTTTTCATCTTAACCGAATAGATCGCCTCAATGCTCTTTTTGATGTACTCTGCATCCGAACGCGGGTGCTCGCCGTAAACCACAATCAGGCGCTTATGCCCGATCGTCCCGGCCAGAACTTCCGTTTCACGACGTACCGCATCCATCGTCAAAATATTCCGTTGCGCCAAAGGATTACTGCGCCTAAATCCGCAGTACTGGCAATCATTAACACACAGATTACTCAGGTACAAAGGCGCGAACGTTACAATGCGGTTATCATACACCTTGGTCTTGATCCGGGCGGCCATTGCATGCATCTCTTCCCACAACTGCGGGTCCTCTACATGCAATAAAGCAGCTGTCTCATCCGGCGTCAAGGTCTCCACCTTTAATGATTTCTGAAAAATGTCACGCACATAGGCCGGGTCCCCAACTTCGGCAGCGGCCTTCCGCAGCTTCTGCTCTATCTCCCCGTGCGGGATAAAATCCGCGCCCTTATCCAGATACTTATCGATCTGGGCCCTCTTGATCCTCTCGTCGATCCAAGGTTTTTCCTTAAGACAAAACGCATTCATGATAATTTATTTCCCCCGTAGCTATCTCATTAAAATAGGCCGCCAGCATATCCTCAAACGGCGATAATGTCCTTGCCAAAACCCCCTGCAAAAATGCGAGGCACACGCCGTAATTGGTGATGGCAACCCCGGCCGCGCGGGCCTGGGCGATCCTTAACAGCATCTCCTTGCGGGTCAACATGCACGCGCCGCAATGGATGATCAATTTATAATCGGCTACATCCCCGGGATAGTCCCGGCCAGGGGATATATTAAACTGAATGTCCTTGCCTGTGCGCTGTTTTATGGCGTTCGGGATCTTGACGCGGCCGATATCCTCGTCGATCGCATGATGACTACAGGCCTCGGCAATAAGCACCTTATCGCCGTCACCTAAACGGTCGATGGCCGCCACTCCCTTCACCTGTTCAAGCAGGTCCCCTTTATACCGCGCCATCAAAATAGAGAAGGTCGTGCATGGCACGGATTTCGGTGTTTTATCAGCGATCATCCCCACAACCGGCGAATCACAAACAACCAGATCGGGAAATTTTTCCAGTTTCATGAGGGCTTGCATGTATTCTGTTTCCTTAACCGTCAAGGCCATTTTGTCATGATCCAGAAGTTCGCGGATGGCCTGAACCTGCAGCATCTTCAAGCGCCCCTTGGGCGCCTCGATATCGATCGGTGTCACTAAAAGCGCCAGGCCCTTGGCCTTGACCAGGTCCTGGATTAAATGAGGCTCTGCCGTCACCGCCTTAGGGTTGGCCCCCATCAACATCTTCTCCAGTTGCGCGATATAGCTCTCTCGGTTCTCTTTCTTGATGCTGGAGCAGGATAGGAAATCCACGGTCTTCCCCTTAAGCTGTTCCACAAAATGTAGCGTTGGCGACAAAATATCGGTTTTATTTATCACCGCCATCACCGGGGTCTTCTGTTCCTGGGCCGCCTTGATGATCCTTTCTTCAAACTCGCTCCAGATATTGGGCTCAACGACCAGCAAGATCATATCTGACCGGTGAATGATCTTCTGCGCCTTCTCAAGCCGCAGCTGCCCCAACTGTGAATCATCATTAACCCCAGCAGTATCCAAGAACACAACCGGACCAAGGCCATGAAACTCCATGGTCTTTTCCACCACATCCGTCGTGGTCCCGGGCACCGGCGAGGTGATCGAGACATCCTGTCCGGTAACCATGTTCAAAAAGCTTGATTTGCCGACATTCGTGCGGCCGAAAATACCGATCTGCAGCCGCATTGATTTTGGTGTCTTTTCCATGATGATCACTCCTTACAAATTCTGCTGTATCGTTGTTAAAAGCTTCTCGGGATCGACCGGTTTTTCCAATACGGCCTTGACCGGCAACCACGTGTCATCCGGCTGGAATTTGAACGCCGGGCCCATTTGCTTGCGCACGCCGGTTATCATGATGACCGGAAGGTTCTTGGTCTTCTCATCATCATGCAGGGCGCGGGCCATATCAAATCCATCGATTTGCGGCATCATGACATCCAAAAGCAGCATGTCAGGGTTCTGGCTTTGGGCCGCCTCAAAGCCTTTGCGCGCGTTTGACTCTGACAAAACCTCATACCCGTTGGCCTCCAGCAACGTTGTCATGGCTGCGATAAAATCCACATCATCATCCACCATCAAGATCCTTTGACTCATATCATCCTCCTTTTATTTCGTATATTCCGGCCTGGGAACATACTTGGTATGCAAAAGTTTATGCGATGCCTCGCTTAAAGGTTTTTCCAAAAACTCGGCGTAAACCTGTTTGATCTGCGGGTTCTCATGACTGTAGCGGATCTCTTTACTTGCATCATCTTCATAAAGCCCTCTGGCTCTGGCGATCCTGACCTCGTCCGTAACGCCATACGGTTGTCCGCCCCCGCCAACACAACCGCCGGGACAGGCCATGACCTCAATGAAATGATACGGCAACTCTTGGCCTTGTTCCTTGGCCCTGCGCACCTTATCGATAACATAATTCACGTTTCCCAGTCCGTGGGCGATAGCGATGCGCACCGTTGTCCCATTGATGGCCACGCTGGTTTCCTTAACCCCCTCAAGCCCGCGCACATTCTTAAATTCAACCTCTTTAAGATTCTCTTTTTTAATAAAATAATACGCGGAGCGCAGGGCGGCCTCCATTACCCCGCCGGTCGCGCCGAAAATAACCCCGGCCCCGGAATAATCCCCGAGCATGTGATCGCATTCCTCATCGGGAAGATCATTAAAATCGATGCCCGCCTGCTTGATCATGCGAATCAATTCGCGGGTGGTGAGCACAACATCCGTATCCTGGTACCCGGAGGCATACATGTCCTGGCTCCGGCTGATCTCATATTTTTTCGACGTACATGGCATAATGGAGACCATAAATATCTTGGCCGGGTCAATATTGTTCTTCTGGGCGTAATACGTCTTGGACAGGACCCCGGTGATCTCCTGCGGTGATTTTACCGATGAAAAATGATCGATCATATCCGCGTGAAACTTCTCCATAAAATCCACCCACGACGGACAGCAGGTCGTGATTAAGGGCAAGGGGCCTTTTTTGTGAACGAACCGCTCAACGAATTCCGAGGCCTCCTCCATGATGGTGACGTCCGCCCCGAAGTTCGTATCGAAAACCGCATGAAAGCCCAGACGGCGCAGCATCGCATAAATCTTCTTGGTCAGATTAACGCCCGGCGCGTAGCCAAACCCCTCCCCCACAGCCACCCGGACCGAAGGGGCGATCTGCACAACACAAAACTTTTCCGGGTCCTGCAGGCCGCGCCAGACACGGTGCACGTCATCCTTCTCAAAAATAGCGCCGGTCGGGCAATGGGCCGAACACTGGCCGCAGCGCACACAGGGCGAGTCACCCAGAAAAATATCGCCGGCGGCCGAAATGCGGGTATGCACCCCCCGCTCCAAAAACGACAAGGCCCAGACGCTCTGCATGTTCTGGCAGACCTCCACACACCGCCCGCACTTGATGCACTTAGCCGGCTCCAGGACGATGGTCCCGGTGGAATTATCGATCGGCAGATCCTTGACCAATTTATCAAAGACCTCCTCCCTGATGCCGAAATCCGCGACCAGGGTTTGCAATTCACAGTTGTTGTTGCGGCCGCACTTTAGGCAATCATTGGGATGGTTGGACAAAATAAGCTCAATGACACTGCGCCGGATGTCCACGATCTCCGGGTCATGGGTGATAATATCCATGCCATTCTCGATCGGCGTGCAACAGGCCCTGAGCATCTTGCGTGTTCCCTTGATCTTAACGACACAGATGCCGCAGGCGGCCGATGCAGGCAGGTCCTGGTGCTTGCACAATGTCGGTATCTGGATCTGCACGGTCTTGGCCGCATCCAGGATGGTCATCCCTTCAGGACATTCAACCGCGATATTATTAATAACTGCTTTGATCATCTTAAGCTCCCTTTATATTTAATGTCATATTACCCTTGCGCCACGGCGCCAAACTTACACACCTCCGCACAGCGTCCGCAGCGGATACATTTTTTCTGGTCGATAACATATCCTTTCTCCCTATCCCCGCTGATGGCCTTGACCGGGCATTCCCGGGCGCATAGGCCGCAGCGTTTGCATGCCTCGGGTATGATCTTGAATTTCAACAGCCCGCGACATTTACCGGCAGGGCAATGTTTCTTAAACACATGCTGATGGTATTCCTCTTCGAAAAAATGCAGCGTCGAGAGCACCGGGTTCGCCGCGGTCTGCCCCAGCCCGCACAGCGAGGCCTTCTGCATCGCATGGGATATGCGCTTTAAATTGTTCAGATCTTTCTCATAGGCCTTGCCTTCGGAAATCTTCTCCAAAGTCCGCAAAAGCTGCGTGCCGCCGATGCGGCACGGCGCGCATTTGCCGCAGGACTCATCGACGCAGAAACCCAGATAAAATTTGGCGATATCAACCATGCAATCATCTTCATCCATAACGATCATCCCCCCCGAGCCCATGATCGAGCCAAGCTCCTGCAGGTGCTCATAGTCAACCGGTGTGTCAAAATGCTGCTGAGGGATGACCCCGCCCGACGGGCCGCCGGTCTGCACGGCCTTGATCTGCTTGTTATCCATAACCCCGCCGCCGATATCATACACGATCTCGCGTAAAGTAATGCCCATGGGGACCTCGATCAATCCGGAATTCTTGACCTTGCCGGTCAAGGCAAATACCTTGGTTCCTTTTGATGTCTCGCTGCCTATTCCCGCAAACCACGAGCCACCATTGAAAAGAATGACCGGGATGTTGGCCAGCGTCTCGACATTATTAATGACTGTCGGCTTGCCCCAAAGACCTTTGACGGAGGGATACGGCGGCCGCGGGCGCGGGCATCCCCGCTGGCCTTCGATCGAGGCGATCAGCGCGGTCTCCTCGCCGCAGACAAACGCCCCGGCACCCAAACGGATCTCAAGATCAAAATTAAATCCCGATCCAAAAATATTGTCACCCAGCAACCCCAGATCCCTGGCCTGGTCGATCGCAGTCTGAATACGCTTGATCGCCAAGGGATATTCCGCGCGGATATAAAAATAGCCCTTGGAGGCACCCACCGCAAATCCGGCGATCATCATGCCCTCCAAAACAGAATGGGGATCGCCTTCTAAGACACTGCGGTCCATGTAGGCCCCGGGGTCACCCTCATCCCCGTTACAGATAATATATTTCTGGTCCGCATCGATCCCTTTGGCAAAATTCCATTTCATCCAGGTCGGGAACCCACCACCCCCGCGACCGCGCAGCCCGCTGATCTTAAGTTGCTCAATAACATAATCGGGGGTCTTCTTGGTCACCACCGTACGCAGGGCCTGATACCCTTCATGCGCCATGTAATCTTTGATATCCTCCGGATCGATAACGCCGCAGTTGCGCAACACAACCCTGAGCTGCTTAGGCTTGTAGGGATATACCAACTCCTCGACCGGCTTACCTTTTTTGACCGTAAGCTCAATGATCCGCCCCACATCCTCCTCCTTGATCCCGGCATACATCACATTATCCGGGAGGATATGGGCCACCACCCCTTGATAAAAAACATCCAGCTCAGCAACCCGAACGACCTGGACTGTGTCGTCCAAACTCTCCTGAATAAGCCGGGACTTAAACAGGTCGTAAAACCTTCTGGTGCGCCCCTGCGCATCCGTATCCTTAAGCAAAATTGTTTTTTTGTATCGTGTCACCATGTTAGTTAACCTTTACATTGTAAATATGATCATTTAATAATTTCTTTCCCAACACATGTGTATCAATGATCTCCAGGGCCGTGGCCACATCCACCCGGCCATAGACCACCTGCGGCATGCCCTCGATACGAACCTCGACCAAGGGTTCGGCATAGCATTTGCCGGCACATCCACAGCGCTCAACAAAAATATCTAGATTGCGTTTTTCTTTTTCTTCACACAATTTATCAAAGACATCCTGGGCGCCGGCCGCGATCCCGCAGGTACTCAAGCCCACGCGGATCCAATTCTTCTTATGTCCATCGCCCTGCTTTTTTAATTCATCCAGCTTCTGGGGGGTTAATGCTGCCATCTATGAGGCCTCCTTTACAAGCGCTTCGGCTTTCGTGTATTGTGAAAGAATGCCCATCACATCCTCTTTCTTGAGTTTTCCGTAAATCTTATTGTCGATCATAATGACCGGGGCCAAACCGCAGCAGCCCAGGCAACGCACCACTTGAAGGTGAAAAAGTTTATCCTTGGTCGTCTGCCCCTCCTCGATATTAAGGATATTCTTTAATTCCCGAAGGATCTTCTGTGTGCCCTTTAAGTAACAGGCCGTGCCCATGCAAACCGATATGGTGTGTTTTCCCGGCGGCTCCAGCTTAAAATAATTATAAAAGGTGATCACTTCATAGATCTGGGCCAAAGGAATGTTCAAGAACCGACACAGCTCGAAAGAAACCTCGCGCGGGACATAGCCGTAACGGTTCTGGATCTCATGCAGGATCATGATCAGATTCCCTTTTTTACCGGCCCACTTTTCGGCAATCTGGTCAATCCCCTCGATCTGACACCTGTGTTTCTTGCCCGTACGCGCAATGTAGGCCTTGACCGTCTTGATGAGGGCCTCCGGATTGATCGGCTTCTCCATGACCGCCTTGACCGGCAAGATCTTATTATCCGGTTTGAGTTCGAAGGGAAGGTTGATCTCCTTGCGCGCCCCTGTGATCAAAATGATCGGGATCTCCTTGATGGCCGCATCGGCCGCCAGGGCCTTGGCGGTCTCCGCCCCCTCGGTCTTGTAGGTCATGATCATATCCAGCAGGATCAGATCCGGGGCCTCTTCCTTGACCATCTGAAACCCCTCCTGGCCGTTGACGGCATGACGCACCGCATAATCATGAGCCTCCAAAAGCAGCCGAATGGCATCGGCGAAATCCTGGTCATCATCAATAATTAATATTTTATTCTGCATATTGCATCCTCTCGTTTGTTATGCTTTTGGAACGACAAACTTAAAATAATTACCGCTCTTTGATGTCTCGATCCAGATCCTGCCGCCGTGCCGCTCGATGATCTCCTTGGTGATATAAAGCCCCACGCCCGTTCCCTTGACCTTCTCCATCCCCTCGTACGTCAGGCGCGAGAACTTCTTGAACAATTTCTCAATATCATGGGCCACGATCGGCCGCCCGTCGTTGTAGACCTCAACCATGATGCCCGACTCCACAGACTGGGCCGAAACTTTTATGCGTCCGTTGTGAGCGCCATACTTAACGGCATTGCTTAACAAATTGTTGATAACGATCTGCATCAATTCCGGGTCGGCCGCCAAGCAGATCTCATCAGAGATATCCGCCTCTATGGCCATCCCCTTATCTTGGGCCTGGTGACCGAAGGCCTCCAAGGCCTCCTGACAAATGCCGGCCTTTAAGGGAAGCTGTATTTTGTTGATCGCCAACTCCCCTTTTTCAATACGGCTTAAGTTCAAAAAATTCCTGACCGTGGCTGAAAGATAATCTAAATTACGGGCCATCGAATGCAAGGTTGTGGCCTGCTTTTGATTGATCTCCCCCAGGACCTTATTGCTTAATAAATACGTATTAAGAACAATGGACGATAAAATCCCTTTAAGTTCGTGCGAAACAAAGCCCACCAATTCAAGATAATCCTTATTCAGGTCCTCCAGTTTCTTCTTGGAGACCGCCAGGCTGTTTTCCCTCTGTTCAAGCCGCTCGGCCATATGATGGAATGAGTCGATCAATTCGTTCAATTCGACAATTGGTGTCTGTTCATCGACCTTGCTGTCCCACTTGCCGTCCGCTATCTCCCTTGTCAGACGGACAACCTTGGTCAACGGACGGTGGATACGTTTAGCCAGCACAATGGATAAGCCGCCGGCTAAAAGTGACGTTAACAGGATAATAACGAGAAAGACCATAAAAATTTCCCGGCCCATATCCATAAACGGCTGCTCAAGGATACCCACATAGAGGATGCCGATCACCTGGCCTTTAACGTCCCTGATCGGTTCATAGGCGGTGATATACCAATCGGTCACGACAAAAGCCCGGTCATACCAGCGCTGGCCCTCCTCGATAACCCGCTGATAGACCTCCTGCGAGACGCGGGTCCCCACGGCTCGATGCTTATCAGGCCCCAGCACATTGGTCGCGATCCTGACGTCATCCTGGAATATCGTGACCGTTCCGAGAGGCTTGGAGCGGTACATCCGCTTTTCAAAGACCGAATTGACAATCTCGTCTATCAATACCTCATTTTTATTAATGATCTTCCCGCCGTAAACAACACGGTCGATCCTGCCGTCACGATTAAAAATCGGCCGGGCATATTCCATGGCCATAACATTTTCTAAAATCCTTTTATCTGTCGGGCGGGCCTTGGGTGTTTTTTGAATATCAATCGCATATTCTTTTTCATTAATCTGTTTGATGGCCGCCAATTCAGCCCGTGGGATGATCCGAGGGGCCTGTGTTGCGCAGCGATTATCTAAGGCCCGGCGGACGACATCACTGCCGATATGATCAAAATCCTCCCTGGCCACCACCTTCACATAATCAAGATCCAGGGTCTGTTTGATCCTATCCAAGTCAGCCTCCGAGACAAGCATCTCAAAGGCAACATTCATTTTGGCAAATTGATTTTGATATCCGAAGCGCACGGTCCTTAAATCGTTCTTGACCTGTCTCTGCGCCTCCCCGACGATATATTTTTTAACCAGGAAGAACCCGAACACAGAAAAACATGCCGCCAAAAAAAGAATGGCATAAAAACGATGGATCAAAATGATATTTTTAAGACGCACTGTCCGCATAGCGAACTCCCTGGTGCTTGGCATTGACAAAATACACAACGGTTTCCAATTCTAGGCCCACATTGACGTTATGCACCTCGCAATCGCGATGGGCAATTAACCGCATGGGCGCAAAATTCAAAACCCCTTCAATCGGCGTATCCAACATCTGATCAAAGACCTCCTGCGCGGCATGTTCAGGGACACAAATGATGCCGAGCTTAATATCATGCTCCCGCGCATATGGCTGCATGCACTCCATAGAGAAGACAGGGATCCTTTGGTGTTGATCCTGCTTCTGGGCATCAATATCAAAGGCCGCCACAATGCGGATCCCTTCTTTAACAAATCCTTTATAATGCATCAACGCCTGTCCAATATGGCCGGCGCCCACAATAATGACTTTTTGAATAGAGCCCTTGCCCAGCAGGGAGCGCATCTTTTCGATTAATGCATCAATCGCATAGCCGCCGCGTTTATTGCCCGAGATCCCAAAAAATGCAAAATCACGCCTGACCTGAGAAGCCGTCACCCCCACGGCCCCGGCCAAATTATCAGAGAACACGCGCTCAAACCCCAGCGATTTGAGGCGATGCAACATATTCTTGTATTGCGTTAAACGAAGAACCGTATTGCGGTTTGGCCTTATACCCTTATCCATTTTAAAAATCTTCCTTCTTTGTCCTGGCGCTCACGTATCCCTGAATTTAATGTGATTTCATTCACAATAACAGCATACGATATATTCCGTTTTTGACAACGGGCTCAGTTCAGGTATAAATCGGGTATTAAATATAACCGATACCGTGTTTACGTTAACCTATTAAATGGAAAAAGATTAGGACGATTTAGATCAAAAATCCTGAAGAAATGTGGTGAGATTGATGCGTTTGTTGGAAAGCCCAAGCTTGCGGCGGATATTTTTGCGGTGCATCTCAACGGTCTGAAAAGCAATATTTAACAGGCGTGCTATCTCCTTGCCGCTTAATCCGTTCTTGATCATGTTGCAGATCTCGATCTCGCGCGGGGTCAAGTGATACTTTTTATCCGTGATCTTGCTGCCGAAAGGAGAAACCAGGTTCTCCAATCCGTCCTGCAAAATTTTAATATATTTCCTGGCCTCCCCCTTAAGGCGCATTTTCTTCAATAAAGGCAGCAGCACACTCTCAACATTGTTGAGAATATCGGTTTGGGCCCGCTTTTTCTCGGCTTCAACCTGGATAAGGATATCCTTAAGATCGATATTTTTTTGCTGCAAGGCGGCGGTCTGCTCCTTTAATTTTGCCTGTGAATGACGCAAAGTCTCCTCGGCCTTTTTAAGTTCAGTGATATTGCGGATAGACTCGATCGCCCCCACGATTTTTCCTTGTGAATTTTTTATCGCACTGGCCTTGGCCCATAAATAAACGTTCTTGCCTTTCAGACGCGCCGCCTCCGTCTCCCCGAAGAGAACCCCTTTTTCACGATGGATCAAGCGGTATTTGCTCTCGATCTCCTTATTGCTTTTAAACACAAGATCGATCAAGATCGGTTTACGTTCGCCGTAAAACGGCAAGGCATATTCATGGTCGCCTTTACCGATCACCTCCACACTGCGCACGCCCGTCATCTGCTCTATCGCTTTATTCCAGGCAATGATCTTGCCATTAAGATTGATCGCAAAGGTCGCATCCGGCAGGAAATTAACGATCTCATTGAGATGGGCGATAAAAGGAGCGCTGGGATTATCTTTTGTTTTCTTTTTCATCATTATTTACATTATTATAGCAGCCATTGTATCAATGGTTTTTTATTGTGTCCAGCCTATCAACATCTCTTATTTAAATAGGGACAGGTACATATTTCTAGAAATATGTACCTGTCCCGATTTACCTAACTTCGCAATTGCTTCTCACTGTCAATAATATCACGATTGATCAGATCGATCAGGCGCCAGGCCTTGCCTTGCAAGGCTTCAGAGATGGGGGCCTCGGCAATATCACGCAAAATCTGGATACACATGCGTAAATTACGGACGATCTCGCCTTCGTCCACATCCGTCAAGCGCAGCATCTTATCAAAACTTTCCCCCTTGATCCAGGCATCCACCGCGTTGGAAAGATGAAAATAACACTTCTTGCTCAAAGGCTTGATGCGCATCCTTTTTTCCCTCTTATTAATGCTTGAGACGATCTTGTCAGCAAAATTCTCGAGGGAAAGGGCCGGTTTTTTAAGCGGCGGCTTACTGGCCCCTTTACGCGGCTCATAGACCAATGATGCCGCCAGCATACCCAACTGGTGCATGGACAGCTCCTCGAGCTTGCCGCTGTCATACAACTCGGCCAGGACAAGCTCATAACCGTAAACCTGGGAGGCAAATAGACCTTTATGGGTGATCTTATTCTTACGGATGTGGCCAAGATCCTTAAGCAGCTGCACCTTGGCCCGCAGCATCTCGAGCGCCTTTTTGCGGAACTTTTTATTCTCCAGATAATAATGGAAGGATAAAGGATAGATATCGTAGAGTTTCTCCCCATACTTCTGATACAAATGCAAAACAGTGGCGTAGGTGGCATTAAAACGCGAATACACAGGCTCCGGCTGGCTATGGACTATCTTGCGCAGATCCCGAGGGGACATATAATGGGGGTTGATACGGCAAAACACAAATCCCTCGGTATCGATCGACCGGCGGCCCGCCCGGCCGGCCATCTGAAAGAAATCACGGGTCTTTAAATTGGCATGCGACCGTCCGTAGAACTTGCGCAGCTCATCAAACACAACGGTCCTGGCCGGCATATTGATCCCCAGGGCAAAGGTCTCGGTCGTGAAGATCATCTTGATAAGCCGGCTGGTGAAAAGCCGCTCGATGACCTCCTTTAATGTCGGTAGCATCCCGGCATGATGATACGCGATCCCGCGTTCAATAAATGGTTTGATCTTATAGGCGCTGGGCTCACCGATCACATCAAAGCGCCGGCACAGCTCATCAAAAAGCGAGCCGATCTCTTTTTTTTCTTGTGCGTTAAGAAAATCATACGAGCTGACCTCCTCGGCCAGGTACTCCGTGCGGCGGCGGCTGAACACAAAATAGATGCACGGCAAAAAATCCTCCTCCAGAAGGTGTTTGGTCAACGTTGTCATCCTGTTCGGCCTCACAAAGGCCTGACGCGGGATCCTGCGTTCCCTAATATAGGGCATGTCGGAACTCTTAAACCCCTGCCTTACGAGCCGCTGGAATTTATCATAAAACTTATCCTGGCACTGGAAAAAAATATGCAGCGGCACGGGGCGCTGATGCTCTGTAACCACCTTTAAGGGCCGTTTGTGGATCGACTTGAACCACCCGGCCAGCTCATCGATATTGGGGATCGTCGCCGACAGGCCCAGGACGTTCATATGATCGGGCAAGAACATGAGCGACTCCTCCCAGACGCTGCCGCGCTCAAAATCATCAATATAATGGATCTCATCGAAAATGACCCAGGCATAATCATAAAGGCTGCTCTTTTCCTCTATGATGCGGTTCCGAAAGATCTCGGTCGTCATAATAAGCGTGGATGCCTGCGGATTAATGGTCACATCCCCCGTCAGGATCCCGATCTTGCCAGGAAATAGCGTCTCAAAATCGCGGTATTTTTGATTGGATAAGGCCTTAATGGGGGCGGTGTAGATGACCTTCTCCCCCCTTCGGATGCACTCTTCGATCACATGTTCGGCAATGACGGTCTTGCCCGCGCCCGTTGGCGCCGAGACGATCACCGAATGCCCCTGTTGCACAAACTGCATGGCCTTTTCCTGAAAAGCATCGTATTTCATGACTTGTATTATACGGGAAAGAAAGCCGAATAGCAAAAAATGGGTTATTTTACTTCAGGTATCCAGTTGCCCCTGTTTGTTTATTATGCTAATATCACTATATGGTGAATATATCAGAAAAAAAGATCGCCACACCCAGAACCTTTAAACGATCCATCTTAAACGACCCGCAAGTCTATCATTGGTTCTCATTTTTGATAAACCGTAAATCCATTAAACAAAAGATCTCCTCGTCACCACAAAAACGCCGCAATATCCAAACATTACACATAATCCTCTTAATTGAAGTAACCCTTTTTAGTATCCTTCTGATCCTGTTGCTATACATTTTTAAAGGCAGCGACCTTATCCTTCTTTGGCCGGCAGCCCTCCTGGCGAGCCTTTTAATCGCGCTGCATTACCCCAAAAAAGAAACCGTGGCCACCCTGGGCATGGATCTTCTATCATCGGACTTTTCAAATGAAGAACTTAGCAGGCTAACCCTATATCAAATTGGTGAATTCTACAGCCGGCAATATTCTGTTATCCCATTAGTTGATTATATAGTTATCTTAGATCGCATATCCCAAAAGACCATTATCGCATTGCTGATCCTGATCTTTCTGCTCAGGCCGGTGGCCCTCACCTCCTACCAAGCGCTCGCAGCCTTTCCCCTCATGCTTCTGGTTGTCAATGCCTTATCCAAAGCCATTGTGCCTTATGTGTTCAAGGAATAACGCCCTAGGAAATTTAAACAACTATAAAAATAAAAAGTAAATAAAAACCGAAATGACAGGTCGTTAAGTAAAAGATTATGTAGTATACGGTGTAAGCCTTATTAAGCAGAAAATTATTCATTTTGGGATGGTCAAAAACCAGAGACATCGCACTATAATTCCTCCAATTCATATTTATCAGGCGGTCATCCTCTAAAAGATCATCATATAATTTTGTGCCCGGGAAGGGCGTTAACAAGGCGACACCTGAAAAGTGGGGGAAAATCCTTAAAGCCGAGAACCACAACCTTAAGAAGGTTTTCCAGGAATCCGAAAGAAACCCAATAATAAAATGGCCTTCGACAACGATCCCGGCCTTTTTGATCTTTCTGGTCAAATCAACATATCTTTTAGCCAAAGATAGCTTCCCGCCCTTATCCATCTGAGACGATCTTGGATCGATCTCGTATCCGACCAAAAGATACCTCAGCCCGCTTTCCTTGGCCAACTTCAGGGCTTCAGCATCATTACCGATATCGACCGTACAGGATGTGGACCACCTTAGCCCGTATGGCTTGAGGGCCCTAAATAACTCTTTGGCAAAAGCAGGGTCAGCATAAATATTATTATCTAAAAAAGCGATCACGGGGGTACGACGCATCTCTGTTGTTATTTTCTTAACAAGGGCCACAACCTGATCGATCGGCTTGCAATCCCCGCCCTTACCGTACAGTCGCGGGATAACACAAAAATCACAATTAAACTTGCAACCTCGGCGCACCTGCACGCAATCCTTTAGTATTTGTGGAGGCACCTGCAAATGCCTAGCCATGATCTCTTGATTATGATGGGGCTCGGGAGCCTCTTGATAAATCCTTTGCATGTTTCCTTTTTCATAATCCTTAATAACTTTTCCCCAGACAGACTCAACCTCCCCGATAACAACACTGTCACAGAACTCCAGGGCTTCGTGGGCCATAAAATTCACATGCGCCCCTCCCATGACGACCGTCGCCCCCTTTTTCTTGAAGCCCTTGGCGATCCGATAGGCGATGGCACTATTCGAGGAATAGCACGTGATCGCGACCAGGCAATTGCCCTTGTAATATCGGGAATGCCATAAAATCCGGTTAAACTCGCGAATATGATAATGTGAAGGCGTCAAGGCCTTGAGGATAAGAAAGAGCAATGGATACAGTCTATAGGCAATCGATGTCAGGCCATAAGGTATGCCTCCCCATTGTGGATTGACAAGAATTAATTCCCTCTCAGACTTGAATTGTTGCCGTATCCGGGGATAACTATTAATGATCAGCGTTGCTACATAAACAAAAAAGACAACATACAAATAACTCGCCCCCAGCGCAGCCAGGTTCGAATAAAACGGGCTCGGGAAAAAGAAATAATTGCTGATATATTCTAAAATGATGCCCCCAAAGCTTAAAAAAGCCAACATGAATACCGACGGCAAGGAAAGGGAATGTTTTTCCGCCTTTAGCCCCTGAGGTTTTATATATTTTTCCCTAATGATCCATACGGCTATAATATAAAGCAGCAAAAAGTTCACATGGCCCGCAATGAGTTTAAGGGGGATGACATGGCTACCCATCACCATAAACAGGCAAAAATGGATAAAAAATATGACCGCCTGAAGAAATAAATATTTTTTCCAAAAAAGGCGGATATTTTCCCTGAACCGCGCCCGGGTCAAGACATCCTCCTGTCCACTGATGATATCAACCAACATGCCTAAAAGGCCGCTGATCAAAACAACCCGTGCACAAAACAAAATAAAAGTTACTATTTTTAAAAAAAGCTCGTTAGCATGGGGATTCTTAATTATATTCAGGAGGATCGATGGTTCCGCGATAAAGAAAATAAAGACCGCCAAAAAGAAAGAATGGACGATGGCTACAGATCTTTTAAAAGGATTGGTACCTTGACACATAAAGATATTATAAAGTATGGCCCCCTAAGGGTAAAGTATTTCGAAAAAGAATTAATCGAGAAAATTAATTAACTGAAGACATTCAGCCGGCTGAATGAATATATTTCCTGGTCTCTCTTACGATCATCCGGTTAAGGACAACGAGTGAGATCAAATTCGGGATCGCCATCAAGCCGTTGGTGATATCGGCAAAGGCCCATACGCCTTTCAGGGAACTGACAGCCCCCACCATCACAACCACGATCCACAAATAGCGATAAGGCTTGATGGCCGCCGTGCCTGCAAGGTATTCCAAGGCCTTCTCGCCGTAATAGGACCATCCCAATATGGTTGAATAAACAAAAGTTAACAGCCCCACGGTCAAGATAACCGGACCGATGAGAGGAATTTTCGCGAAGACCGCCTTGGTCAACTCAGGACCGAACAGGCCATCGGTCCATACCCCGGAATTAACGATCATAAGTCCTGTTAACGCACAAACGACAACCGTATCCCAAAAGGTCCCGGTCATGGAGACCAAGGCCTGGCGGACAGGATTTCTTGTCTGGGCTGCGGCCGCCACGATCGGTGCGCTTCCCAATCCCGATTCGTTTGAAAAAAGGCCGCGCGCCAGGCCGAAACGAATGACCTCGCGCACACCCGCACCGATAAAACCGCCCACCGCGGCCTGACCGCTAAAGGCACTCTTGACAATTAGGACAAAGGAGGCCGGAATGGTCTTGAAATTCATCACCAAGAGGGCAAGACAGCCGATAACATAAAATATGGCCATAAATGGCACCAGGGCCTCGCACGCACGGGCGATCGATTTAATCCCGCCCAAGATCACCAAGCCGGTCAGGAAAGCCAACACCAACCCTGTGATCCAAGGTGCCACGCCAAATGTATCCTTCGCTAATGAAGCGATCGAATTGGCCTGAACCATATTCCCTATGCCAAAGGATGCAATTACGGTAAAGGCTGCGAATAAAATACCCAGCCACTTCTTCTTCAACCCATGCTCCAAGACATACATCGGCCCGCCGGCCATGTGCCCCTCAGGGGTCTTGACCCTGTATTTAACGGACAGCAAGGCTTCGGCATACTTGGTGGCCATGCCGAAGACCCCGGTCAACCACATCCACAGGACCGCCCCCGGGCCGCCAGAGGCAATCGCGGTGGCAACACCAACGATATTACCGGTGCCGATCGTTGCCGCCAAGGCGGTTGTCAGAGCCCCGAACTGACTAATGTCCCCGTCGCCCTCTTTGCGGAAGCTTAGTGAGATCTTTATGCCCCTTAAAATATATTTCTGGATAAAACCTAAACGAAAGGTAAGAAATATATGCGTGCCCAATAAAAGCAGAAGTAAGGGCGGCCCCCAGACAAAATTACTGATATTTTGTAAAATCGATTCCATGGTGGCTCGCAGCCTTCCCCGGAGGACTTGATACCCCTCCAGGGAAGGCACAAAATATTTACTTCACTATTTTATCGAATTCCGCAACCGGTAAGGCCGGCAAGGTCGTAAAAGCAATATTAGTCATTTTGGTCAATGCGATCGACGTTGTGATGGCCTCATTGACACCAGGAAAATCAACGATCAAGGCCAAATCATAATTCCCCAACAAGGCATACATCGAATCTACGTTGCCGCCCGCCTCTTTAATCATCGCAACGGCTTTTTCAGTCCGTTGCGCCGAAACATCTTGAAGGGCCTCGGTTGTGTACTTTCCCATCATTAAAAACTTAGCCATAATGACCTCCTTGTGGTGGTTAATTGACGCTATCTAAAAAACATATGTTATTGTATCTAGTGGCAGGTGTTTTGACAAGTTTTTCAATGGATCTTCGAATCTTTAAATAATTTTTGCCATTTACTTCCCGTAGATGTAATATTTAATTAATGCGGATCAAGAATATTCCCCTAGCTGTATTTCTCTCTATCCTAGTCCTGATGAACTATGGGGCTGCCCTTTTAAACGGCTATATTATTGATGACCTAGCCCTCCTGACCCATTCTGATTCATACGCCTCACAGACTTTCAGTGATCAGGCCCTCAGGGATGAGGTCAGCCGCACGAGCATGATTTACCGTCCCTTGAATCGGCTTCTTTTCAATCGACTGGGCGCTTTCCCGTTCATTTTTCATCTTATCAACATAGTACTCTTCTTGTTATGTTGTTTAAGCCTGCAGCATCTCTTTACCTTAATAATCGATGACACGAAGATAGCCTGGCTGGCAACAATATTTTATTGCCTGCATCCGATCCATGCCACCAGCGTTGTTATCCCCTCCTTTAATGTCATTTGGATGAGTGTCTTCTTGACCAATGTAAGCTTCATTTTCTTTTTACACTATATAACCAACGGGAAGAGATCTCTTCTGACACTGAGCCTTGTCTTATTCATTTTTAGCCTCTTCTTTTTTAAGGGAGCTATTGTCATGCCTTTATGCCTGGCCTTGGCCCTATTTTTTATATATAAAAAATCCATAAAATATATCGTCAAAAATACCTTGTCCTATTTTCTAATCATCGTTGCCTTTATGGGTGTTTGTTTCCACCGTCATATTAAAGAATTGATCGACATTCCGGCGGTTCCTTTTCCTTTATTTAAATTACCGACCGATTTCTTTCAGATCTTTTCCGGTCTTTCCTATTTGTCATTTACCTATGTAAAAAATCTTATCATCCCCTCCAAAATTGTATTGATTGATAATATTTTACCAGGCAACATCCCCTTTCATTACGGCATCATTGGCATGCTCATTATTATTATATTAGGCATCATCATACAATTTATCTTTAAAAGAAGTTATAAAACCTTTGCTTTATTATGGGGACTAAGCGGCCTTATCCTATTAAGTGTTGGTATGTTCGGTCATCTTCATTTAGGATTAACACTCCAGGTCTACCGTATGTCATTTACTTCGGCCGGGTTTTTCCTACTCTTGGCCTGCTTGCTATATCCCTTGAAAAATTTGATCCCTAAGCTACTATGGCTTATTTTAATCGCCCTGTTCTCCTCAACCTTGTTCCTGGCCACCCAGCAGTATATTTTCTTGGCGCGCTCCAAAATGGATTTCAATACCCATTGGCTCATGAATTCCCCCCATAATATTCTGCCGATGGAGGCCCTGGCCAGGCTAAAGGCCGAGGAAAACAAATTTGGGGATGCCTTTACTCTTTACGGGATGGTCCTTGACTGCAGCCTGCACCCACCAGCCTCAATCTATAACGATATCGCCGGCATCCATATTAAACGAGGGCGGGTGGCCCTGGCCCATAAAAATATTACAAGCGCCCTGTCCATCAAGGCTGACAACCCTGAATCACTTTATTTATTGGGGGTCCTGGCGCAGCGTAAGGGGGAGATCGATCAGGCGACAATATTGTACCAGAAAGCACTAAAGCAGGCGCCGCATTTTACCAAGGCCATATTGAAATTGAGCGGCATTTATTTATTGCAAGAAAAACCCGTTAAGGCCATCCATCTTTTACAAAAGGCCAAACGGAATAATCCTCCCCAAGAATATGTGTGCGACCTTGAACAACAACTTATCTTTGCCTATCTTGCCAATGATAATATCAATAAGGGATTTGACCTGATCAGAAGGCTTATTAACTCCCGAAAAGGTGACTGTGTCCTTCGCGTCGCCCAAGCCTTTGCCAACAATGGGATGAACACCTTTGCCAACAAACTCAAAAACATCGCCCGTATCCTGAAATAAAAAAAGGGACATCTTCTTGATCAAGGAAGTGTCCCTTCTTATTTATGATGATCTCAGCGTCCCTGCAGTGATGCTGGCAAGCTTAACGCTTCCAAATCCTGTGATGCTTTTCTTTAATGCGTTCCCTACCCTTCTTCATCTTTTGTTCTATTTTCTCATGAAATTTAATAAATTGTTCGTGATTGAGAATCTTTTTAACATTTTGAATCCCTTCAAGACGCATATCCTCTTTCTGAATGATCAATTCCTTTAACTCATTATGGATAACCTTGATCTTCTGTTCATCCGCATCAGGTTGCTGCAAAGCCTGCCTTAATGCCTCCCTCTTTTCACGGGTCTTTTCTCGCAATGCCTTTAATGCCTCGCGATGACTTTCTCTTTGAAGTTTTAATTGCTCTTGCTGCTCAGGGGTGATGCCCAGCTCCCGATACATTTGTTCAACATGTTCGCGCCATTGACCGCGGCCTTCCTCCCCTGCCCAATCGGCCTTCCATCGATCTGGCCTGGCATAGGCATTCGTTGACACTAAAATTATGGCAACAACAGCCACAACCTGGAAAATCTTTTTATTCTGAATATTCATATGTATCCCTCCTCTCGTTTATTTAGACACTCCAAATTAAGCAAAAGTTTCCGTTAAAGAAAATAGGCCTCGATATCCGTATCATACCCTCCGTTGCCATCAAGCATTTCCGACGTACCGCTGAGATAGCTCAAATATTCCATCTCTTCCTGGCTGGCACGGGCTATCTGCTGCTGGCGGTAATTGATCCCCTTGAATAAAGTAACTGTGATAAGCAAGACAACCGCGACCGTTGCCATGGCCCTCATGGTCCTGGGCATGGTCAATAAAACCTTCATTCGCTCAAGGACATCATAAAAAGGATTTGACACCTCAACCTCTTGCTCTCGATGTATGACATCCTGTATGCCCTGCCAAATCGACTCCGGGGGAACCCGTGATTCGCTATGGTCAAATGGCTTGATAACCGCTTCCGTGGCCGTGACAAGGAATTCGCGGCATGCGGCACATTCCTTAAGATGCGATTCCACGATTCCTTTTTTCTTGGGGTCTATCTGACCATCCAGATAGTCGGTCAATATCATATCCTGGATATCCCTACATTTCATTGTGAATCACCTCTTTTCTCAAAGACAGCAATTTTTCACGAGCCCGTTTAAGACGCGAGCGGACAGTATTAATATTAATATGTAATGATTGGGCGATCTCCTCATAACTTAAGCCCTCAATATTCCTTAATACAATGCACGCCCTTTGGTCGGGATTAAGCAGATCCAAAAGCTTGCGGATAACATTCTCATGATATTCTTTGTCAACATCTTGAAAGATCTGATTGCCTTCCGATGATACATAACGGGCATCATCATAGGCATATATCTCCCTATTCTTATTGTGGCTTCTTTTAGCATGATTAATGGACATATTAATGGTTATCCTGTAAATCCATGTTTTTAACGAAGACTTGTATTGAAATGTCTTAAGCTTTCTAAACATTACTAAAAATACATCTTGAGTCACTTCCTCAGCCGCTTGCGGCTCTCGGACCATGCGCAAGGCAACATTATAGACAAAACGGGAATAGGCCCTGTATATCTCTTCAAACGACGCCTCGTCACCTAAGGCAGCTTTTTCAATTATGTCATCTGTGATTTCACGCATTAGCCGATCGCCTTCTATTTGTTCACTCCTTTAGACACCACGCATAGCTTAAAAGTTCCCCTAAATAGGGACAGGTACATATTTCTTAGAAATATGTACCTGTCCCTATTTAAAAATATGTACCTGTCCCTATTTTATTATCATCTAAGGTTTTTCAACCCATACACTTTCAAAAGGTCATTCACATCAGTGGTTTTCAGATCAATACCGCCGCTATCGCCAAAAGGCAGCAAAAATATCCTCTTGCCCTGCAAGGCCTCAGCCAGCTTAATCTTGACCATGGTCTTGCCGCCCGAGCTGTTGAGGGCCTCAACCATCTTCTCAATGCCTTGGGCTTCAGCCCGGCCTTCAGCCTCAATGGCCTTGGCAATACGCGTCTGCTGCTCATAATAGGCATCCGCCTCGATCTTGGCCTTCATAAATTCGCCGTCCACTTCAGCGACCATCTTATTGACATCACCCTGGGCCATTTGCACTTTCTGCAGATATTCCTCTACCGTTGCCTTAACTTCTGATTTAAACCGCTCGGCCATCTGATCCGCTACCTTCTTTTCCTCGATTGCTTTTTGACAGGCCGGATTAAAACGGTAATCCTTTGGCAAAACACTCTCAACAATGACGCCATAGTCATTAAGTATTTTATTTAAGGAGTCTTTGACCGCCTCGGCCTGCTCGGTTCTTTTGTTGGCCACATAAAAATCCTCGGTCTTTAAGGCCCCGAAAAATTCCCGGGTCACATTACGTGTGATCGGGCGGACTATCTTTTCCTCCAACTCGCGATTATTCTGGGCTCCATACATAAGGATATTGGGCGCCTTCTCTGGATCAATCCGGTAGGCAATAATAACATCAAGGGCAATATCATTACCGTCAATGGACTTAAAGACCAGATCATCCTTACTGAACCGGGCACCCTGATTGGCCGCGGTCATCTCCATATTCTGCAGTTTTGTGTCAAAAGTGTACCATTCATTGATAACGGGCAAAAAGAAATATGTAGCCCCCGGAGCATATATCTTTTTAACGACGCCCTTCTTGGCAAAAGGCGACCACTTGACGACCCGAACACCGACCTCCGTGGATCGTGTCTGATGAGGCAAATAGACCATGACACAAAACAAACAAACAGCCAATACAAAAGCCACAACAGGCAACATATTCTTATTCATACATTCCTCCCTTCGCATCGATACCGAACATCTCCAATGATGCATCTAAATTCAGGGGATTAATCCCATATTGTCCGCTGGAAGGCAGCATAACCACATCCAGGCCCTTATACACATCGGCCATCTTAAGGCCCACCAACTTGTCTGATCCCTGGTTCTGATAGGCCTCATTAATAAGCTCGGTCTTCTTCGCCTCGGCCAGATTCACCAAAAGATTGGCCTCGGCCTTTTTCGTGCGGACATAAAGATCTTTTTCCGCGTTCTTCTTAATGACATACGCCTTGCCTTCTTCAAGCTTGACCTTAACGTTGGCCTCGCCTTCGGTCTTAACCTTCTTGACCAGGGCCTGTTCCGCCGCGGCCTTCGCTTTTGACTGATTGGTAAAGACCAACTGATCCTTTAATTTTTTCTCCTCGATATTTTTCTGAATTTCGTCGCTATATTTAAAATAACGCACGAGCACATGCTCCACCTCGATCCCCTTGGCCGCCAGCTCATCATTCAACAACTCCTTGGCCTTTTTGGACTGCTCGGCACGCAGGGGACTGTTATAAAACTCCTCGGTCGTCATCTCGCCCAGGGCCTCTTTGAGTTTAGGCTCAACCTTAGGGATAATCCCGTTATCTTCATAAAGCCGGCCGGGCCCGATCGTGGTGATGACCTTATAGGGGTCAACGATCCGGTACAAGATACTCACATCCACATCCACAAAAAAACCGTCCGATGTTTGAATATGGGCCGCCTTTTCCCTCCGGGCAGAACGGGAGGCCGTATGGGTATAATTGGTTAGTTCAAAGACTTGAATATCGCGCGGAAAGCGATGCATGCTATGCACGCCAAAAGGAATAAGAAAATGATATCCGGTCGTATACACCTGTTTTTGGATGCCGCGCTTAAATCCGATATTGACCTGCTTGATGCCGAACTCATTGGGTTTGACATAGACAAAAAAAGAAGACAGGAAAAACATGGCCAGAAAAACAAAAAAGGCCACGGGGATCAGTCTGGTTAAAAAACCGCTTGTGCCCCGCGGCATTTTCTTTTTGATGATCATATCGGGATTAATATCGTCCCATTTCATTGGCAACCTCCTTGGGGATTCAGAAAACCTGCGGTCCTCAATTATTTCCAAACAGCTTTCGGGACCGTGATTTCCTTGATTTCGGTAGGATAAATCTCTTCAACGATCTCATGCGGTTCAAACCAAAGCTTGATCTCTCTTAAGGCATCCTCTTCGTTGGCCGAGCAATGCACAACATTCTCGAATAACCCGGCTGTGGTTAAACGACCATACTGGCCCCTGATAGTCGTCGCCTCGGCGATCTCAGGATTGGTCGATCCGGCCAGTTTCCTGACCCTGGGAATCGCATCCTCGCCCTTATACACCAAGGCCATAACGCGGCGATAATCATTGCCATACAAGTCCCCGCAAATATACTTAATGACTTCCGGGAAAAACGGCTCATCCTTTAGATGGGAATAATGCTTTTCTGCCAATTCCTGACAAACTTGAACCACCTTGGCCCCAACAATACGCAATTTGGTTTCGGATAATCTGGTGAGAATGTTACCGGTCAATGATTTTTTTAATCCATCCGGCTTGATGATGACAAGGGTTTGTTGTTCCATCGCCTACCTTTTCTACATTTATTTTAATGCAAATTGAAAGTATTGTAACGCTTATACGCCTCTTTCACAAGAAAAATTATCACACCTCTGTATTTAGGGTGGATTGTAACTCATAGTGCGACACTGTCAACTCCAAAATCACCGTTATTCCGTAAATGCTCTTTTGCCACCTGTTTGGCTGATTTATATCCAAGGGCTTTTCTGGGATAGTTGTTCATCCACC
>Ga0272441_10003130_pt1 | contig 32058 bp, 26 predicted proteins | sample SSMProp6N_FD_193582 | JGI IMG/M metagenome (GOLD analysis project Ga0272441, IMG submission 193582) | Marine sediment archaeal communities from Little Sippewissett salt marsh, Falmouth, MA, United States - SSM-Prop-6N | ecosystem: Environmental > Aquatic > Marine > Wetlands > Sediment ... | reverse complement strand
TGTCCTCTTCACATCCACGATACTCGAATCTCCCCACCCGCCAAGAAAAAACCTGTCCAAAGGGAGGATTTGCCACGGCCGCACCGCGGGCCGTCCGGAGTGCAATCATCGCCAACCTCCTCCCCCGCCGCCGCTTGCGGCTTCGCGGCCCCATCGCCCGCCTGGCCCGGCCGCCGACGCCGCCCCCGGCGTGCCGCCGGCAGCGCGAAATGGAAAAGTCCACCCCCTGATCCCCCCGCCCGCCATTGACACAGCCCGCCGGGCGGCGGAAACTTCACCGACCCCGCGGGTGTAGCTCAGCGGTAGAGCGTCAGCTTCCCAAGCTGAATGTCGAGGGTTCGATCCCCTTCACCCGCTCTTTGTCCCCTGTTGACGCCCCCGGCGCCCCCGGCGCCCCCGGCGCGGCCGGCGCGCCCGGCGCCCCCGGTCCCTGACCGGACGTCGGCCGGCGAGGGCAGCGACCAGGTTCAGCCGTCCTCCAAGCGAGTCACGGCCCGGAATGGGGGGTGTGCGCGAGGCTGTCCTCAGCGCATCACGGCGCTGACCCGACCACCCGCGCAGGACCGATCCGCTGCGACATGATCTCGCATCAAACCCGCCTGACGAGGAAACACCATGATCGACCACACCCGCGATGATGCTTCGACGCACGGCGAGACGAGGCGCGCCTTCCTGGCCAAGACCGCCGCCTTGGGCACCGCCGCCCTTCTCACCACGCATGCCTCGGCCCGGCAACAGCGCCGCGCCATCCCCAAGGCGCAGTCGCGCGTCCCGCTGAACGAAGGCGAGACGATCCGGATGGGCATCATCGGGGTGGGCGGCATGGGCAGCGCGCACGCCTCCGCCATCATGGGCCTGGCCGAGCGCGGCCGGGAGAAAGTCCACATCGTCGCCCTGTGCGATGTGAACGACTACAAGCTCGATCAGGTCTCGCCGACGGCCCAGGCCAGGTACGAGGCCGATCTCAAAGCCGCGAGGGCCGCCGGCTTCCCCGAAGGAGAGCCCGCCCCACCGAAGAGCAACAAGCAGGCCTGCGAAGACAGGCAGGGCATCACCGTCGACACCTATCGCAGCTATCACGATGTGCTGGCCCGCGATGACATTCACGGCGTGCTCATCGCCGCCCCCGAGCACTGGCACGGCACGATCGCCCGCGACGCCATCGCCGCGGGCAAGGATGTTTACGTTGAGAAGCCGATGACGCTTCGCCTCGACGACGCCCTGCACCTGCGCGAGGTCGTCCTCGCCAACCCGCAGGTGATCTTCCAGGTCGGCACGCAGTACATGATGTATCCCAAGTATCACGAGGCGAAGAAGCTCATCGCCTCCGGCGCCATCGGCAAGCCGACCTTCAGCCAGACCAGCTATTGCCGCAACTCACTGGATGGCGAGTGGCTGTATTACGCGATCGATCCGGCCTGGAAGCCGGGCGTCAACCTGGACTGGAAGGCGTGGTGCGGGCCGCTGGGGCCGGCCCCGTGGGATCCGGAGGTCTACGCGCGATGGCGGCGGTACCGCCGCTACTCGACCGGCATCATCGGCGACCTGCTCGTGCACCAGACCACCCCCCTGCTCATGGCCCTGGACATGGGCTGGCCCACCCGCGTCGTCGCCACCGGAGGCCATTACCTCGACAAGGCCATGGAGAACCACGACCAGGTCAACATCAACGTCGAGTTCGAGGGCGAGCACACCCTCATCATCGCCGGCTCGACCTGCAACGAAACCGGCCTGGAGCCGATGATCCGAGGACACGAGGCCAACCTCTATCTCAGCAGTCGTCACGTCGTGCTCCGGCCCGAGGCCAAGTTCGCCGAGGACATCGATCCGGAAACCATCGAGTGCCCGGACATCGGAGACCCGCAGGATCAGCTTCGCCTGAACTGGCTGAACTGCATCCGCAGCCGCGAGCCGGCCGTCAGCGGCATCGATCTCGCCACGAAGATGATGGTCATCGTCGATCTGGCCACGCGCTCGATGTGGGCCGGACGCGCCTACGAGTTCCTTCCCGACAAGATGGAGGCGCGGGCGATCTGAGATCGGCCACCGTCAGAGTCGCGATGCACGCGATGGGAACGCGTTTCGAGATCGCCGCCGAAGGCAACGATGAGCGGCAGTTGCGCGCCGCCTGCGAGGCAGCCCTCGCCGAGATCGAGGAGTGGGATGCACGGCTGACGCTGTTCAAGCCCAGCAGCTTCCTTTCCTATATCAACACGCACGCCGCGGCGCAGCCCGTGCAGCTCGATGATGACCTCTTCGAGTTGATCGCCGAGAGCATCGCCGTCCATCGCGCTTCGCAGGGCGCTTTCGACATCACACTCGCCCCGGTCATGCGCGCCTGGGGCTTCCATAAGAGTCACGATTCAAGAGAGCCAACCATTCATAGCCGCGGATGCATATCCGCGGACGCCCCCGACCACACTCCGCCCTGCACTCCCGCCGACCTCCCCTTCGGCATGTCCGATCTCGAGCTCGACGAGGCCCAGCGCACCATCCGCTTCAAGCGCGAAGGCATGGCCCTCGATCTCGGCGGGATCGCCAAGGGCCACGCCCTGGATCTTGCCGCATCAATCCTGCGCGAGAGCGGCGTCCGCAGCGCGCTGCTTCACGGCGGGACGAGCACCGTCATCGGCATCAACGCGATCTCGACCAGGGCCGGCGCCGATCACTGGCCCGTCCAACTCGGCTTCGATCAGCCCGGGATCACCGTGAAATTGCGCGATGCGGCGCTGTCCGTCTCCGCCCCGCACGGCCGGACCATTCACATGGACGGAGCCGAACTGGGGCATATCATTGACCCACGCAGCGGCGCGCCCGCCCGCGGCACACGCCTCGCGGCCGTCGTGGCTCCGTCGGCGCGCCTCGCCGATGCCTGGTCCACGGCCCTGCTCGTGCTCGGTCGGCGCCCGCCCGACATCCCGGACTCGTTCACCACGCTCATCGCGCGCGACACCGACGAGGGCGTGGACCGGCGCATCGAGGGCGCTGAGCCCCGTCTCTTCTTGCTCACCGCCCGCCGCGCGATTATCGAAGAGGAAGAACCATATGACCGACTGTGATCGAAGAACGTTCCTCACCCAAGCCGGCGGCGCCGTCGCCGCCCTCTCCTTCCTGCCCGAGTTCGCCACCGCCGCCCCGCAGCCCACCGACGGACCGCTGCCCGTGGCCCTCGTCGGCGTCGGGCGCCAGGGGCGATCCATCCTCGGCGAGCTCCAGAAGATGCAGGAGAGCGCCGCCGTCGTCGCCATCTGCGACAGCGACGATCGCCGGCTGCGCTCCGGCGCGCGGCGCGCGGCGGGGGCCGAGGCGTTCGCCGATCACCGCGCGATGCTCGAGAAGAGAAAAGACATCCAGGCGATCTTCATCGCCACCCCCACCCACGCCCATCGCCAGGTCGCCGTTGATGCCCTCCAGGCCGGCCGGCACGTCTACTGCGAAGCGCCGATTGCGGCGACGATCGAGGACTGTCGCGCGATCGCCAGCGCCGCCCGCAGCGCGCCCGGCCTCTGCCAGCCGGGCCTCCAGGGCCGATCCGATCCCATCTACAAGCTCGCCTGGTCGTTCTTCCGATCCGATGCGATCCGCGATCTCATCTCGATGCGGGGCCAGTATCACCGCAAGACCACCTGGCGCACGCCGACCTCCGATCCGGCCCGCGACAAGCTTCTCAACTGGCGGCTCGATCCGGAAGTGTCCATCGGCCTCGCCGGCGAGTTCGGCACCCACCAGTTCGATGTCTTCCACTGGTACACCGATCGCTATCCCACCACGATCGTCGGCGCCGGCGACATCCGCCTGCACGATGACGGCCGCACCGTCGCCGACACCGTCGACTGCAATCTGACCTTCACCGGTGGCGCGCATCTTCAATATAACGCCACGCTCGCCAATTCCTTCGAGGGCCGGCACGAGGTTCTGTGCGGCTCCAACGGCGCGATCAAGCTCGCGTGGACGCACGGCTGGATGTTCAAGGAAGCCGATGCGCCCACGCAGGGCTGGGAGGTCTACGCCAACCGCCAGCAGTTCCACAACGATGAAGGCATCACGCTCATCGCCGACGCCACCAAGCTCGCCGCCCAGGGCAAGCTGAAGGAGGGCGTCGGCCTGCCCAACGATCCGCTTTATTATTCCATCACCGATTTCTTCAACAGCATTGTTAAGAACGAGCCGGTCGTCTGTTCGATCGAGGAGGGCATGCGGGCCACCGCCGTGGGAATTCTCGCCAACCGGGCGATCGTCACGGGCGAGGCCGTGACCATCGATGACAGCATCCTCAAAGGGAGCTGAGCCGTGCACGAGGCGCCGATGAAGCTGCGCAACCTCTCACCCTCCGTCCGCTTCGGCCTGACCTGCCTGCTGCTCGTCATGCTGGGCGGGATGATCGCCTCCGCCGCGCACATGTATCTGCATCATTCCGTGCGCGATGAGCAGCCGGGCCTGACCATGGACGATCTGCGCGGCGCCTATCACGGCGTGCGCACGGTCGCGCCCATGATCACCGCCCTCGAGCGCAATCATCCCTGGGAATACGAGGTCAATGAGGCAGAGCGCCTCCTGCCCGAAGAGCGCGATGTGCTGCTGGAGTGGTTGAAGAGCGACCGGCTGAGCGATGATTATGACAACCTCGATCTGGGCGATGCCGCGCCGGCGGAGATCATCGGCCGCACGTGCCTGAACTGCCATACGCGGCAGGCAAACGGCGAGAACGCCTGCGCGGAGATCCCGCTGGAATACTTCGATGATGTGATGGCCGTCTCCATCTCGCGCGAGATCAACCCGACCTCGCTGGAGATCCTGACGATCTCGACGCACACGCACGCCCTGAGCCTGGCGACGCTGACGATCATCGTCATCGCACTGGCGCTGCATACATGCTGGCCGCGTCATCTTGTTAATACGGCCGTTCTGCTCATGGGCGCTGGGCTGCTCGCGGACCTCGGCGCGCAATGGCTGGCGCACTGGCAGGTCGAGTTCGTCTGGATCCTCCTCATCGGTGGCCTCATCTACGGCGGCCTGACGAGTCTCACCATCCTCGCCATCATCATCGACCTCTGGCTACCGAAGCGGGGATGAGGAAGATGGCATCGGGGCATCGAGGCATCATGGGATCAAGGCCCCGAGCCGCTTGCGGCTTCGCGCGCCCGACAGGCGGGGTGCCACCGCCAGCGACCACTTCCGGGGGCGGTAGCCGGCGGTGCCGGCTGTCGAACTCGCAGGATCCGCCGTGCAAACCGATGGACCGGTACAACAGACGGAGCCCCAATCCCCTCTCCCCCCGGGAGAGGGTGGCGAGCGCAGCGAGCCGGGTGAGGGGTTGACCATCTCACTTGTCAGGAGACGCTGTCGCCTGTGATGCCGGCCCACCAGCATCCCTTCCGCCGCTTCAATCCTCGACTCGGAAAACCGGTGTAACATATAGACAGACGGCGGGAATCGCCGACCGGGATCACATCCATGAAGCGGACGATCTTCACCATCTTCCTCTTCCTCCTCCTCGGCGCGATCGTGAACGTAGCAGTGGCGTGGGGCAATTCACTTGGTCATCAGCTACGCTTGCAGTTGGCCCCTCTGATGTCGATCACGCCACCGACACCTGGGCCGACTAGAGCGACGAGTGATCCACCGCAGCTTTTTTCAATCCACAACGAACAGTGGTTTGCGAGTAGGATGGAGCAGTTCGAGGATGCCTCAACTACACTGCTGATCAGTCACTTCCGTAGTGGCTGGCCACTCTTGTCGCTTCATGGGGCAATATGTACGGATGCGGCAGGACCGCACCCGAACCCACCACACACGTTGATTCGCCTTGGTGGAGGGGGGATCTTCTGCTTGCTACCTGTTGTTCCTCTCTGGCCCGGTTTCCTCATCAACACGGTCTTCTACGCGATCATCCTCTGGCTCCTCATCTCCGGCCCGTTCATCCTCCGTCGCCACATCCGCGTCAAGCGCGGCCGTTGTCCGAAGTGCGGCTACGACCTGCGCGGCCAGCCCCCGGAAGACGGCGCGGGGGCGGTGGGCTGCCCGGAATGCGGATGGAATCGCCAACCGGAACCCGCGGCGGGCGGGAACGCCGTGTAAAGCCGCGGCCATTGGCCGCGGGTTGGGCGGCGGATGCGAACCGATCGTGCAATCAACAGCTCGTCGGTCCGATCACCGGCCGCGGCTTCCCATGGGCGATTCGATGGTCTGAGGCGAGCCGCCGCGTCCTCGCGAGCGGGTCGCGTTCGACCGTCCCGTGCGCGATGCGCGCGATGAAAGTCATCGCACTTCCGGGGCGGGCCGCTAGCGGGACGCCGCGGCTCGCTGGTCCGCACACCAGACCCTGCGAACTCATCACTCATTGCCGGGTGCCATGCACAGCGAGCGAAGCGAGTCGTGCATGCCTCTCCCGATCGCACGACCGACTCCCTTCGGTCGCTGGCCGTGGCACCCCACTTACCGCTCATCGCTCCCCGCACGACCTTCCGCTTCGCTGCAGGTCGTGGCACCGTCTCCCGACCCGGCCACCGGTCGCGGCGGTCCACGGGCGTTTTTTCTCTTCGTCGGCGGCAGCCTCGCCGGCCGGGTTACGGTATATGCTTGATGTCGGACCGGACGGCGCGGGCCGCCCCGCTGCGACCGACCGGCGCCCGGCCGCTTCTTGAGCTTCTGCAGGAGGCATGCCCATGCAACTGCCCTATTACGAGGTCGATGCGTTCACCGAGACGGTCTTTGCCGGCAATCCGGCCGGCGTGTGCATCCTGGATGAGTGGCTGCCGCCGGACCGGATGCAGTGCATCGCCGCGGAGAACAACTTCTCCGAAACGGCCTTCGCGGTGAAGGAGGGCGATCACTACGGCCTGAGATGGTTCACGCCGAAGGTCGAGGTCGATCTCTGCGGACACGCGACACTGGCGACCGCCCACGTGCTGCTCAGCCACTACGAGCCGTCCCTGGAACGCATCCACTTCCAGACGAAGAGCGGCGAGCTGATCGTCGAGAAGCGCGATGGCCGGCTGGCGATGGATTTCCCCTCGCGTATGCCCGAACCATGCAGCGCCCCGGCGGCGCTGGTGAAGGGACTGGGGGCCAAACCCAAGGAGGTGCTGCGGGCCCGCGACTACATGGCCGTCTTCGAGACGGAGGCGGAAGTGCGCCAGCTTGCGCCGGACTTCGACAAGCTCGGCGAGCTGGATTGCCTGTGCATCATCGTCACCGCGCGGGGCATGACGGCCGACTTCGTCTCGCGGGCCTTCGCACCCGCCGCGGGCATCAACGAGGATCCCGCCACCGGCTCGACGCACTGCACGCTCACCCCCTACTGGGCCGAGAAGCTGGGCAAGCGATCACTGCACGCCTACCAGGTGTCGGCGCGGGGCGGAGAGCTGTTCTGCGAGGATCGCGGCGACCGCTGCATCATCGCCGGCTCCGCCGTCATCTACCTGCAGGGGATGATCACCGTCCCCGACATCCTATGAATGAACCGGCCGGGCTGATCTCTCGCATCGCGGCAGAATCGCTCCGCCGCGCTGTCCCGAAGAATTGACTCTGAAACAAGACAGCGCGTGGTTCCTCATCACCCGTCAACCTCTGTGTTCTGGCACCTCACGGCTCTCCGCCTGCACCGGTCGCCGCCTGCTCAAACAAGACTGAAGCCCGAACATCCTCCTCGGTGTAGTCGCCCAGCTGGAAATCATTGAATAGCCCAGTGCCACTCTTCCAAGGGGTGAGCCCGTCTTCCGGCTCAGCCGCATGGTCTTCGAACTCAATCAAGAACCCCGGCTCCTCAACCAAGAGAAGCCGATCCTGCGATTCCAAAGCTCTGAGGTGTACCGTTACCGTGCCTGCGCCGTACGTCAGCGGCTCGAAGAGCAACCCGGTGACTCTCGGATCGTCGCTCGTCCACTCTTCGATGGACTTCGGGTAGTCCCCATGTCGGCATTTGTACAGTTTAAGAGAGTATTCAATAAGTGCGTACTCGTAATACAGCTCCTGAGTGTACCAGTGGCCGAACTGAACCACTTCGCCCCGGTATTTCCACCGAACCGAGGGGCTATTCCACCAGAGCACCGCACCCATCGCTATCGCGAGACAGACAATCATAGCAATCGCAAGTACCATCCAACGATAAGCCACGCCACATTCCGATCTCGTTGTATCCATCAAGGAACCTCAAGTCGTAAGCAAGATCCACTTAAACCAAGCGGAAAACGGGACAGGTCCAATTCTCGCGTGCGTCAGCCGTCCCACTTGATCTGGAACTCGATCTCCTGTGATCCGCCCTCGCGTTCGTGCTCGATGTTGTATCTCGCGCGGACGGGGACGTAGATGCGCTGGCCGGCGATCTGGATCTCGAACTGCTCGCCGGCCTCGAGGCAATCGGCGAGGCGACGCAGCTTGGCGATGAACTCGTCGATCGGGTACGTCTTCTCGATGTCGCGTTCGGATGGCATGGGTGCTCGTTTCTCCTTTCCATGGGGCCGGTTGAAGAAGCGCTCCGCTTCCGGGGGCCGGGGGTCGGGTCGCGGCTGGACGACCCCCCGGCCCCCGCCCGCCGGGCTTCGCGGGACAGGCAGGAGTATCCTCGGACAGAGCCGGACAGGCAAGATCGGGTCGCTCCTCGGCGCCTCGACGGTGAAGCCAGAATGGTGGCACGACGCTCCGCGTCGTGCCGTATCTGAGTTTCCGGCCCCGCGGGCCCCGGATGCGGCTCCTGAGAAACGGCTCCCCCGCCATCGCTGGCGGATCGGTAACGCACGACGCGGAGCGTCGTGCCACCCTCCTCCGCGGCGGTACAATCTGCGAAGCGCGAAGTTGCGCGATGCGGAGTGAGCCCGTGGAGATCAACGAGCCGCGCATGTTCTGTCTTGAGTGCGGTTATCCGCTGGATGGCCTGCCGGAGCATCGCTGCCCGGAATGCGGGGCGGCCTTGGTAATTAGGGACAGTTACTAATTCTTTCACCTCTTCCGCGTCCCTCGCGGACGGCCGACGGGGTTCGGGCGGAGGCGGCGGTTGAGCTTCGCCTCCAGCTTCGTGATGAAGCGATCGCCGCCCAGCGGACGGCCGTTGAACGTGCTCCGCCGCAGCTTTTCCGTCAATTGCTCATCGTCGCGCTCGCGCAGGATCGCCCGCCACGTCTCCGGCGGCCAGCGCCGGCGCCAGGCGGCGCTGTCAATCAGACCGATCGGATCGTCCGTGTCGCCGCAGTGCACCGCCGCGCTGGACCATCGATACCGCCACGCGGCGCGCACTATGCCGGCCCGGACCGGGTTGCGCTCGACGTAGCGCATCGCCGCAAGCAAATGGCGGCCATCCAACGGGCAGGAGAAGAAGCGGTTCTGCCAGAGGTGGCCGCTGCGGTCGTGCAGGCGGTTGACGTAGAGCGCGTACCGCAGGTTCGTCCGGCCGATCGCCTTCTGCAGTGAGCCTGCATCGCGCGGCGTGCCGATCACGTGGACGTGATTCGTCATCAGGCAGTAGCCCAGCAGCTTCAGGCCATGGCGATCCGCCTGATCGGCTAGCGTCTGCAGATAGAAGAATCGGTCATCGTCGGCGAAGAACACATCCTGGCGGTTGTTGCCGCGCTGGATGATGTGGTGCGGCGATCCGGGCACGACGATGCGGGCGGTCCGCGCCATGACCGGATCGTACCGCCGGCGGGACCGGGCAGCAACAAGCACCAACTAAATTAGTAACTGTCCCTAATTAGGGAGGGGCACCGTCATAGCAAAATTGGTAACTGTCCCTGATTAAGCACTGTCCCAGATTCAGCGCGCCAGAATGGTGGCACGACGCGGAGCGGCGTCCGGGATCTGAGGCCTTCGGATCCGGCCCCCTGAAACGGCTCCCCTGCTATCACCGGCGGATCGGTAACGCACGACGCGGAGCGTCGTGCCACCGTCCTCCGCGGCGGTACAATCTGCGAAGCGCGAAGCTGCGCGATGAGGAGTGAGCCCGTGGAGATCATCGAGCCGCGGATGTTCTGTCTCGAGTGCGGCTACCCGCTGGATGGCCTGCCGGAGAATCGCTGCCCGGAATGCGGGGCGGCCTTCGATCCGGATGATCCGGACACCTACCGCGAGGATGTCGGGGCGCTGCTGAATCTCTACCGCGCGCAGGGCACGCCCGAGGCGCATGCCCTGCGCGATCGCCTGAACGAGGCGGGGATACCCGCGGCGGTGATGGGCGAGTCGCTGCACCACGGCCACGGCCTGCCGATCACGATGCCCACAGTCTGGGTGGGTGAGAAGTACCTGGAACAGGCCCGGACGGTGCTGGCGGAATTCATCGCGCAGAGGCGCAGCGCAGCGGCGGAGCCCGCCGAGGACGTGTGCTGGACCTGTCCCGGCTGTGGCGAGCGCATCGAGGACCAGTTCGATGTGTGCTGGAACTGCCAGGCGTCGCGTCCCGAGGAGCGGCAATAAGATGAATAAGGATGGTTTTTTCCGCTTTTGCGGGATGGAGAGCGAGGGAGGTTCGCCGGCCGGCGGGCCCCTACAATTCCGATGGGGCAGTTGGCGACGGCCGGTGGTTGCCGACGCATCTGGAGAAAGAGACGGGCGGCCGGATGCGCTCCGCCCGCCGCCGGCGCTCCATGGGAGGATCACTCCATGAACAAGATTTCATTGCTCCTGGCGGGGACGATGATGGGCGTTCTGCTCGCCGCACCGGCATCGGGGCAGACGCTGGCGGACCGCATCGCCGCGGTCAGAGAGAAGCACGCCCAGCAGAGCGCGGACGGGGAGAAGGCCGGCCTGAAGATGAAGATGCTCCAGGCCCTGCTCTACCGCAAGCTGACGGTCGACTTCGAGGAGATCTCGGCCCGGGAGGTCTTCGACTATCTCAAGACGACGCTGGGCGTCAATCTCATCGCCCGCTACAGCGATGACGCGATCGGACACGGGATCGATCCGCTGACACCGATCACGCTGCAGGCCGAGGACGTGCCCGCGCTGAATCTGCTGGAGCTGGTTTTGGAGCAGTGCGCGGCGCGTGAGGAGTGCACGTGGCAACTTCGCGGCAGCTTCGTGGAAGTGGGGACCAAGGAGCGGCTCAGCGCGCCCTCCGCCCAGGAGATGCGGGTGTATCCGATCTGGGACCTGCTCTTCGAGGCCCCGAGGTTCGTCGATGCCCCGCCCATCGGCTTCACCGACGAATACTGGTATCCCTACGGCGGTTACGGGGGCTATGGCGGTTACGGCGGAGGCTACGGCGGCTACGGCGGCGGCGTGCACGGAGGCACCTACATCAGCCCCTACACCGGCGGGTACCGCGGGGGCAACGCCGGCAGACCGGTCACCGAGGATCCCAACACGCCGGAGAAGAAAGCGCAGCGCGCCCAGTCCATCATCGAGCTCATCACGACCAGCATCGAGCCGACGGCGTGGGTGGAAAACGGCGGCAGTTGGGCGACGATCCGCTACCTCGACGAGTCGCTGATCGTCCGCGCCCCGGACTACATTCACCGGCAGATCAACGGCTACGGGCCCGTGCCGCCACCGAAGCCCGCGCAAGTGGAAGAGGCTCCCGCCGCCCCGGCGGGCGAGGGCGGCGCCGCGGAAGACAAATGAAGCCGGTGCCCCGGTCGCGGCCGCCCCTCATATCAAAATAGGGCGAAATTACCGGACATTGTTGCTGACTTCGCCTTCAGAGCCGCCCTGTGCCGTCCGATAGGACCGGCGGGGGATCGCGGCCACGGTGAGTTCGGATGAGATCCTGCCAAACGTCACATCTGGTCCCAGCCGGAAGTGGAAATCGCCGGTTTGGGGCTGAGAATAACGAGGTCCGCGGTGGCCGGACGGGCTGGCCGGTCGCTCGCCCGGACGGAGGAACGGCCCTGCTTCGCCTCCTCAGCGCGAGATCAACTCATCTCCCCCACCGCCGCCCACGGCGGTTGTTGCAACGGCGGAAAACCCATGAGCGTTCGAAACCTCGACAAGATCTTCAAGCCGAAGCGCATCGCCGTCATCGGCGCCTCGGAACGTCCCACCAGCGTCGGCTATACGGTGCTGCGGAACCTGATCACGGCCGGCTTTGGCGGCGTGGTCTACCCGGTGAACCCGAAGCGCGAGGCGATTCACGGCATCCAGGCCTACCCGAACGTGGCCAGCCTGCCCAAGACGCCGGACCTGGCGGTGCTCACGATCCCCGCCAAGATCGTCCCGCAGGTGGTGCGCGAGTGCGGCGAGGCGGGCGTGCTCGGCCTGGTCATTCTCACCGCCGGCTTCCGCGAAGCGGGCGAGGACGGCAAGGCGGCGGAGGAGGAGCTGCGGCAGATCGCCCGGCAATACCCCGGCATGCGCATCGTCGGCCCCAACTGCCTGGGCATCATCGTGCCGTCCATCGGTCTGAACGCGACCTTCGCCGCCGGCTTCCCCAAGCCGGGCAATGTCGCGTTCCTTTCCCAGTCGGGGGCCCTGTGCACCTCGGTGCTCGACTGGGCGATCCAGGAGAACATCGGCTTCTCGAACTTCGTGTCGATCGGCAACTCGCTGGACGTGACGATCGGTCACCTGATCGACTACTTCGGTCAGGACGAAAACACCGACTCGATCATTCTCTATGCCGAATCGATCACGGGGGCCCGTCAGTTCATGTCGGCGAGCCGGGCGTTCGCGCGGAACAAGCCGATCGTGGCGTACAAGGCGGGCCGGTTCGCCGAATCGGCCGCCGCCGCCGCCTCGCACACCGGCGCCATGGCCGGGGAGGACAGCATCTATGATGCCGCCTTCCAGCGGGCGGGCATCGTGCGTGTCTACGAGATCAACGACATGTTCGAGTGCGCCGAGCTGCTCGCCCGACGGCGGGTGCCCAAGAGCTCGCGCCTGGCCATCGTCACCAACGCCGGCGGACCCGGCGTGATGGCCACCGACACCCTCATGGCCCGCAAGGGCATCCTCGCCAAGCTCTCCGACGAAACCATGGAGAAGCTCAACCAGCGCCTCCCTGCCTTCTGGTCGCACGGCAATCCCGTGGACGTGCTGGGAGACGGCTCGGCGAAGCGCTATGCCGACGCCACGGAGATCGTCCTCAGCGATCCCGGCGTGGACGCGGCCCTGGTCGTGCTTTCCCCCCAGGCGATGACCAGCCCCACGGAGACGGCCCGAACCGTCTCGGACGTGCTCAAGAAGACGAAGAAGCCGGTGCTGGCGGCGTGGATGGGCGGCGAGGCCGTCGCCGAGGGCATTGACATCCTCAACCAGGCCGGGGTCCCGACCTACGACTCGCCGGAGCGGGCCGTCAACGCCTTCATGTACCTCGTCTCCTACTCGCGGAACATCGCCACGCTCTACGAGACGCCGCGGGAGATTCCCGTCTCCTTCGCCCTGGACCGGGGCAAGCTGCGCTCTCTCTTCGACACCATCCTGCTCTCCGGGGCCGACGTGCTCAGCGAGACCTTCTCCAAGGCCCTGCTGGACGCCTACGAGATTCCCACCACCCGGCCCGTCCCGGCGCGCTCCGCCCAGGAGGCGATCCAGGCCGCCCGGCGCATGGGGCATCCCGTGGTGCTCAAGGTCATGTCCTCGGAGATCACGCACAAGACCGATGTGGGCGGCGTCATCGTCAACCTCCGCGATGATGACGAGGTCCGCAACGCCTACCAGCGCATCGTCGACTCCGCCTCCCAGCACCGGCCGGACGCGACGATCGAGGGCGTCACCGTCCAGAGGATGATCCAGAGCAGCTACAGCACCGAGCTCATCCTCGGCGCCAAGAAGGACCCCATCTTCGGATCCGTCATCATGGTCGGCTCCGGCGGCGTGGCCGCGGAACTGTACGGCGACCGGACGCTGGGACTGCCCCCGCTCAACGAACGGCTCGCCCGGCGCATGCTCGAGTCGCTCAAGTGCTGCCCGATCCTCAAAGGCTATCGCGGCAAGCCGGCCATGAACACCGACAAGCTCATCGAGATCCTCATGCGCCTGTCCTATCTGGTGGCCGACTACCCCGAGATCGAGGAGCTGGACATCAACCCCCTGCTGGTGACGCCCGATGAGGTGGTGGCCCTGGACGCGCGGGTCATCATCAACCGCGAGGTGGCGGAGACGACCTACAAGCCCTTCCAGCATTTGGCCATCCCGCCCTATCCGGAGCATTACGTGCGGAAGACGAAGATGCGGGACGGCAAGCCCATCACCCTCAGGCCGATCAAGCCGGAGGACGAGCCGATGTGGCACGAGCTGCTGGCGGCCTGTTCGCCCGAGTCGATCCGCGGCCGCTTCAGCCATCTCATTCAGGGCACCACCCACGCCATGGCCACCCGATACTGCTTCAACGATTATGACCGCGAGATCGGCATCGTGGGCGAAATCGAGGAGGGCGAGCAGCGCAAGCTCATCGGCGTGGGGCGCCTCGTGGCCGATCCCGATCACGATTCGGCCGAATACGCCGTCCTCGTCGGCGATCAATGGCAGAACCAGGGCGTGGGCCGGCAGCTCACCGAGTATTGCCTGGAGATCGCCGAGGACTGGCAGCTCAACCGCGTCACCGCGATCACCAGCGTCTCCAACACGCGGATGATCCGGCTCTTCGAGCACCTGGGCTTCGACATCCATCGCGACAGCGAGGAGGACGTGATGGTCGTCAACAAGGTGCTGAAGAAGCCGGTGGCGGCCAGGGTGTGAGGCGTCGCCGCCGGTCGTCATCTTCCCTCGCCGGTTCCGCAACCTGATAGATCCTCAGAACATCAAGAGGCCCCCGTGGGCCTCTTTCTGACATGCGCTTCGGCTGCGGTCCCGCCGCAGCGCGGGCGTGAGAACGTGAACGGCTCACGGGAAAACAGGCGGGCGCGATCCTCTTTCCGCCCGCCGGATTCCGCGCCCCCGCTGACGGTTCCCAGACGCCCGGCACGCGGTGGTCGGTATTATGGAAGCCATGGTCGCCCGGTGATCAGAGAACATCGTCGCACCACCGTTCGCGTCCGCCGGCTTCCTTCACGCGAGGCGATCATGCGCGTTCGCAACCTGGACAAGATCTTCAAGCCTCAGCGGATCGCCGTCATCGGCGCCTCGGAGCGCCCCGACAGCCTCGGCTACGCGGTGCTGCGCAACCTGATCAGCGCCGGATTCCGCGGAGTGGTCTATCCGGTGAACCCGAATCGCGAAGCGGTGCACGGCATCCTGGCGTTTGGGGATGTCGCCAGTCTCCCGAAGACGCCGGACCTGGCGGTGGTCGCCGTTCGCGCCGCACTGGTGCCGCAGATCGTGGGCGAGTGCGGGGCGGCGGGCGTGGGGGGCCTGATCATCTTCTCCGCCGGCTTCCGCGAAGTCGGCGAGAAGGGCCGCGCCCTGGAGGAGCAGATTCAGCAGCAGTTGAAGCGCTATCCCGCGATGCGCATCATCGGCCCGAACTGCCTGGGCGTCATGGTGCCGTCGATCGGGCTGAACGCGACTTTCGCCAACACGGTGCCCCAGCCCGGCTCCATCGCCTTCCTGTCCCAGTCCGGGCCGCTGTGCACATCGGTCCTGGACTGGGCGGTGCACCAGGATGTGGGCTTCTCGCTGTTCGTGTCGGTGGGCAACACGCTGGATGTGAGCATCGGCGACCTGATCGACTACGCCGGGCAGAATCCGCACACCGAATCGATCATCCTCTACGCCGAATCGATCACCGATGCCCGGAAGTTCATGTCCGCCAGCCGCGCCTTCGCCCGCTCCAAGCCCATCGCGGTGTACAAGACCGGGCGGTTCGCCGAATCCGCCAGGGCGGCGGCCTCCCACACCGGTGCGCTGGCGGCGGACGATGAGGTCTATGACGCGGCCTTCCGGCGCGCGGGCATCGTCCGCGTCTACGATGTGCACGACATGTTTGAATGCGCCCAGTTGCTGGCGCGGCGGCGCACTCCACGCGGCCCGAGGCTGGCCATCGTCACTAACGCCGGCGGGCCGGGCGTCATGGCCGTGGACCGCCTCATGGCCCGGCAGGGCGCGCTGGCGGCGCTTTCGTCCGACACCATGGACAAGCTCGATGAGCTCCTGCCCCCCTACTGGTCCCATGGCAACCCGGTCGACCTGGGCTGCGACGCCACGCCGCAACGCTACGCCCGCGCCCTCGAGATCATCCTCGCCGACGAGGACGTGGACGCGGCGCTGGTCGTTCTCACCCCGAATCTGACGAACCCCGCCGAACAGGCGACGGCGGTGGCCGAGGTGCAGGAGCGGAGCCGCAAGCCGCTGCTGGCGGCGTGGATGGGCGCCGCGTCCGTCGCCGAGGCCGTGCGCATCCTCACCCGCGCCGGCATCCCGACCTACTCCTCCCCGGAGCGCGCCGTCAACGCGTTCATGTACCTCGTCTCCTACGGCCGGAACATCGAGACGCTCTACGAGACGCCGCGGGAAATCCCCGTCTCCTTCGCCCTCGATCGCAAGAGGCCGCACGCGCAACTGCAGGAGATCCGGCGCCGCGGCGAGAAGGTACTCACCGAGGCGATGTCCAAGACGCTGCTGGACGCCTATGGAATTCCCATCGCCCCCACCCGGACCGCCGGGTCGGTACAGGAGGCCGTCCACGCCGCGCGTCAATTGGGCTATCCCGTCGTCCTCAAGATCCTTTCGCCGCAGATCACCCACAAAACCGATGTGGACGGCGTGGCGCTGAATCTCCGCGACGATGATGACGTCGTCCTCGCGTACCGGCGCATCGTCGAGTCCGCCTCGAAACGACAGCCACGGGCACGGATCGACGGCGTTACCGTCCAGCCGATGATCCCGACCGGAAGCGGCATCGAGCTCATCCTCGGCGCCCGGAAGGACCCGATCTTCGGATCGGTGATCCTCATCGGCGCCGGGGGCACCACCGCGGAACTCTACGGCGACCGCGTGCTCGGCCTGCCGCCCCTGAACGAACGGCTGGCGCGGCGCATGCTCGAATCGCTCAAGTGCTGGCCCATCCTGGAGGGATTTCGCGGCAAGCCGGGGATGAACCTCGACAAGCTCATCGAAATCCTCATGCGCCTCTCCTACCTGGTGGCCGACCACCCGCAGATCGAGGAACTGGATGTGAACCCTCTGCTGGTCACGGCGGAGGAGGTGATCGCCCTGGACGCGCGCGTGATTCTCACCGAGGAGCCGTTGGAAGAGCAGGCGTTGCCGTTCGCCCACCTGGCCATCCCGCCCTGGCCCGAGCACTACGTGCGCCACAGCAAGCTGCGCGACGGCTCACCCCTCCTGCTGCGCCCGATCAAGCCCGAAGATGAGCCGATGTGGCACGAATTACTGACCGCCTGCTCGGCCGAGTCGATTCGCGGGCGGTTCCATTCCCTCTTCCACGGCACGACCCACGACATGGCCGCCCGCGCCTGCTTCATCGACTACGACCGGGAGATGGCCATCGTGGCGGAACTCGGGTTCGGCGAATCGCGCCGGCTGATCGGAGTGGCCCGCCTCGTCGCCGACCCCGATCACGACGCGGCCGACTTCGGGATCCTCATCGCCGATCCGTGGCAGGGCCAGGGTCTGGGCCGCCAACTCACCGAGTACTGCCTCCAGATCGCCGAGGACTGGCGGCTCAATCGCATCACCGCCCTCACCACTGCCTCGAATCCGAAGATGGTGAAGATCTTCCAGAAGCTCGGGTTCGAGATCGGGCGCGATCCGGAGGACGATGTGGTGACGGTGAGCAAGGTGCTGAAGAAGCCCGCGGCGGCGACGTCGGCGTGAAGCCCCGTCGGCCGGGCGGGCTCGCTCTTCCTGCGGCCGGGCGATTACTCAGCCGCGTGCCCGCCGCGCCGCGGCGCGGACCGGGGCACGCCCGAAAACCTCCGCGTGATCGACTTACTCCAAGTCGCCGGCGCAAACCAGCAGGGGAACCGCGCCGGGAACGTGGCCAGGACGATGCCCAGCTTCTGCGCCGGCGTGAGGGCGGTCTTCCACTTCTCGTCGAGCCTGATCGTGCTGTCGGTGCTGAACCGCATGCGATTGCCGCCGATGTTGTGGTGCTCGGCCTGCGCCCAGTCAAGCTGGGCGGGCTCGAAGGACAGCCCCAGCCAGGCCATCAGCGGCCCCAATTCCGCCCGAGGCTCGGCGGCGAGCCGTTCGTAGCGCACGACAGCATGGTCATGGCCCCGCAGGGACTGCCTCGTGCCTCGCACGTTGTGCTGATACTCCCGGGCGTGACTGAACCACGAACGGCCCTTCCTGATGTTGGAATACGACACTCCGAACGGGCTGCGAATGATGTGAATCGGCCGCACGTCGAACTGGCCCGATTCGAGCAGCGCGGCCAGGCGCAGACGGCGCTTCGAGGAATCCACGATGAACTGCCCGCCGCTCACTTCGCTCACCACACCATAGAACATTCGGTTGTGCGCGAGAAGGACATCGACTTCATCGGCGTCCAGGTCCAGATCATGCAGTCTCAACCCGTGCCTGCGCTGTAGCGCGCTGTCCACCTCGCTCCAGAACGGGCAAGCACGCAACGGCCTGGCGCGGCAGGTGCATCGGGCATCGAGATTCTTCGACAGAGTGATCGCCTCACCCACGCTCGTCACCGCGCTGTGCGAACTGATCAGAAGATCCAGCAACGTGGTACCGCTGTGCCCCACCCCGATGATGTACACGATTGTGGGCGAGGGCCCATCCGTTCCGGTCATCGCCGCCACTCTCCCTGATCAATCAATCGTCGATCTCGATGCGCTCCAGCCGCACACACTTGAGGTTCATCAGAGCCCCGGAGGAAATCTCGATCGGTTTCACCGCCAGCGCGCAACGGCCGGGCTCGCCGATCTCGACTTCCCCCAGATCGAGGGTGGCGAAGGCGGTCCACGAGCCGGTCGGCTTGATCTGGGCCTGCACTTCGCCGCCATCCACGGCCAGGCGGAACGTCCCGCCGTTCTCTGAGGCGCAGGCGTATTCAAGCATGACGCGGAACCGGCCGGGCCGGGCGATGCGGAATGACCAGCTCACCCAGTCGCCGACTTCGGACCAGTAGCCGATGTTGTCCTTGCCTGCGCCCGATTCATAGCGCGCCGTGCTGCCGTGAACCTCCGCATCCGCGGCGGACAACATTACGACGCCGGCATCCGATTCGCCGATGACATACCGCTCGACATCCGGCGGACCGCTGATCACCAGCGCGATGACGGAATCGACCGGGTCCGGCGCGCGGGCGGGAACGGTGATGAGCACCCCATCATCCTTGTTGATCGTCTTCAACGGCTTGCGATCCGGATCGGCAAGGAGATATGCATTGAGCGCCTCGTTCTTCAATCCCGGCACGTGAAGCTCGCCGTCGGACGGCCACCGGAAGACGTGGAGATAGAGAAGCGTCCCGACACCCGGCAGCGCTTTCTGCGTGCAGCGCCCCCACGGCAGTCGCCGGAACGGGCTGGCGGAAGTGCCGTAGACGCTCTGGCCGTTCACTTCCATCCAGGCCCCGACCGCCTCCAGCCGCTCGATGCTGGGATCGGGTATTTCCCCCATCGCCGTCGGGCCGACGTTGAGCAGGAAGTTGCCGCCCTTTGAGGCGATGTCTACAAGCTTGCGGATCAGATCCTCGGTGGATTTCCAGTTCCGATCGCTCTTCTTATATCCCCAGGTGTCGTTCATCGTCATGCAGGTTTCCCAGTCCACGCCGGGCAGGCCGGTGCCGGGAATCTCCTGCTCGGGCGTGCCGAAATCGCCCGCATACGTTTCATCACGCGTGAGGCCGGCCATGCCCTGTCGGCCCTTGCCCACGCGGTTATTAATAATGATCTCGGGCTGGAGGCGGCGGACGAAACCGTACAGATCCCAGCCCCGTTGGCGGTCCCAGGTGCTTTCCCACTCGCCGTCAAACCAGAGCACGCCGATCGGGCCGTAGTTCGTCACGAGCTCCGTGAGCTGGTTTTTCAGGTGACCAACGTAACGATCAAAGTCTGCCCCTTCCGGGGGCCGGGGATCCCACGGCCGCCGCGGCAGGTAATCGTCATGGTGCCAGTCCATGATCGAGTGGTACCAGCACATGCGCAGTCCATGACGGCGGCAGGCGTCGGCCAACTCCCTGAGAATGTCGCGCCCAAACGGCGTGGACATCACGTCGTAGTCGGTGTACGCCGAGTCGAAGAGGCAGAAGCCGTCGTGATGCTTGCTTGTGATGACGATGTATTTCATCCCCGCGCCCTTCGCCAGCTTCACCCACGCCTCGGCATCGAACTTCACCGGGTTGAACTGCCCGACCAGCGGTTCGTACTCGGCGGGCGGGATCTGCGCATAGTGCATGATCCACTCGCCGATGCCCCGCACGGGCCGGCTCTTCCACTCGCCGGCCGGGATGGCGTAGAGCCCCCAGTGAATGAACATCCCGAAGCGCGCTTCCCGCCACCAGTCCATGCGCGTCTCGCGGAGGAGATCGCGCTCGGCGGCGCCCTCGGTGATCTCGCGCAGGTAGATATTCCGGAAGCAGAGCCGCGAGCCGTGCGACTGAAGCTCGATCGCGCCGCGCTCGTAGATCGGCCGGTCGCGCTCCCAGTAGTTCTCCAGGGGCACATCCTCGACGACGCAGATGTCATTGAGCCAAACGCTGATGTTCTCGCCGATCATGATGATGCGGAACGTATTCCACTGCCCCGGCGGCCGGTCGGCGAACACCATCGGACGCGAGGGGTTCTTCTGGTTGTTGTAGAGCCCGCCGGAGCCGATGGGGTTGTCCCAGATCTGGACCTGGGGCGAGCCGCGGAGATAGATGCCGCTGTCCCCGCCGGGCTCGATCTTCCAGTCCACGAGCAGTTCGAAGTCTCCGTAGTCGCGCGCCGTGACGAGGTGCGATCCGTGCCCATCGAAGACGAGCGCGCCATCCTCGATGCGCCAGTGGGCGCGCATGAGCGCATCGGCCTGTTTCTGCGCTTCGGACAGTTCGGTCCGGCTCATCGCCCTCCGCGCCGGCGGGTTGGCCACCAATCCCTTCCACCCGCTCAGATCGCGGCCGTTGAACAGCGCGATGAATCCGGGGGGTGCGACATTGATCGCCGATCCTTCATCCCCACCAGCAGCCGCCATCCCGCCGATCGCGGAACGAGCCGCGCCGCCGACACCTCCGATCCCGGCGCAGAAAATAGGAACCGTCCCTATTTTCCAGCGAGGCGGCGCACCGACCTCCTGCGCGGAGGCGAAGCGCTGCCCCACCGCCACCGAGAGGAGAAGCAGAAGCGCGGAAACCACACGCACAACGGTCCTTCGGATCATGTCCTATTCTCCTTCACGGCGTGCACGATACTACCGTGCACGCCGATCCTATTCAGGGTAACGCATCTCCGGCTCGCTCGGCGGGGGAAACGTCTCGCTGCGGACCCGGCGCACGCCCTGCGGCGTCCACGTCTCGATCAGCGCCGAGGCACCGGGGAACTTCTCCAGCAGAGCCAGACCACGATCGGGACCGAGCACGCTCAGCGCCGAGGCCAGGGCGTCGGCGGTCGCCGCATCCGGGGCGATCACGGTCACGGCGACCCGGTTGGTCAATCCAAGGCCGGTGCGGGGGTCGAGGATGTGCGAATAGCGCCGCCCGCCGATCTCGAGAAACTGGCTGGTGTCGCCGGACGTGGCGACGGCAGCGAGGAACAACTGCAGCAGCAACTGCTCGTCCTCGGCCCAACCGGAGCGAACGGCAACTCGCCACCCTTCGCGGTCGGGAGGCGGCCGACCCAGGGCAATATCGCCGCCCAGATCGACCAGGCACCGCCGCACGCCGTGACGCATCAGCGTGTCGAGGGCCTCGTCGGCGGCGTATCCCTTGCCGATCCCACCCAGATCCAACCGCATCCCCGGCCAGCCGAGCGTCATTGTTCGCTGCCGCGGATCGAGAAGCACGCCGCGCCATCCGACGGCGGCGCGGGCCTGTTCGATGGCCTGCGGCGCCGGAAGCCTGCTCTCGGCCCGCGCCTCGCGCCACAGGCGCACGAGCGGCCCCACGGTCACGTCGAACGCTCCGTCGCTGGCCTGGGAAATCGCCCGGGCCCGATCCAGGACGCGGTACAGATCGTCGCTGATGGATACAGGTCCTTCGGCTGCAGCTCGGCACGCCCGCATCAGCTCGCTGTCCGGGCGATAATCGCTCATCACCGCATCCAGCGCTTCGATCCGGGCGAACGCGTCCCGCGCCGCCCGGCGCGCCGCGGCCTCATCCGGCGCGTGAAGAATGATTCGGGCCTCGACACCCATTATCATCTTCGCGTACTCAAAACGCCCCAGAACCCGCCCCCCCGTGGTGCAGGCACATATCAACGACAGCCAGGCAATGACGAGAACCAACCGCAGAACCGGAAACCACCCGCGAAACATCGGCTCATCTCCCGCGCCGCAGGCCTCCCCGCCGCGGCTGTTGAGAAGCATAGCGGCCATCGGGGCAGCGCGAGCCGTGCCGAGCCTCGGCCTTTTGCCGGCGGCGATAGCGATGGGCTTCTTCGCCCACGGCTGCGCCCTCTTCTGCCCGTGTGCGGCGAAGGTCCCGGCGCCCGAAGCCCCCGAATCGTTTGTCCAGGACATCAGCGAGACCACCGTTTCCTTCGAGATGATCGGCGTGGCCCCCGGAATCGTCACCGTTGACACCGAAGACGGCCCGCGCCCCGTCGAGGTCGGTCCGTTCTGGATCGGCCGCACCGAACTCACCTGGGATGCCTACGACGTGTTCTGCCTGCGGCTGGATCGAACGCGCAGCGAGTTTCCCGCCGAGGCCGATGCCGTCACCCGTCCCAGCAAACCCTACCTGCCCCCGGACCGCGGCTTCGGCCACGACGGGTACGCGGCCATCTCGATGACCCACCACGCCGCCGAAACCTTCTGCCAGTGGCTGTCGCTCAAGACCGGCCGCACCTACCGCCTGCCTACCGAGGCGGAATGGCAGCATGCCTGCGAAATCGGGGCCATCGATCCCCGGGCCGTCGACGAGCACGCCTGGTACAAGGCCAACGCCGATTACAAGACGCAACCCGTCGCCACGAAACAGCCCGATGCGCTGGGCATCCATGACATGTACGGCAACGTGTGGGAGTGGTGCAATCGGCCGGATGGCGAACCGATCACGACCGGCGGATCGTTCCGCGACGAGATCGAGAACATCGGGCTGAACGCGCGAGCCTCCCAGGATGACAGTTGGAACGCCAGCGACCCGCAGTTTCCCAAGAGCCGCTGGTGGCTCGCCGACGCCAGTTGGGTGGGCTTTCGCGTCATCTGCGTCCCCGAGCCGCAGCCGCAGCCGCCACTGGAACCGCAAACAGAGCAGCAGAGGAGCTCACCATGAGCACGAGCAAAGAGAAGAACGATCGACCGACCGATGAATTGACCCGTCGCGACTTCGTGAAGACCGCGGCCCTGGCTTCCGCCGGCTCGCTCGCCGCCCCCGCCTGGGTGCACGCCCAGGGCTCCGACACGCTGCGCCTGGGACTCATCGGCTGCGGCGGCCGGGGCACCGGCGCCGCGGCCCAGGCCCTCAACGCCGATCCCGGCGTGAGGCTCACCGCCATGGGCGATGCGTTCGCCGATCGCGTCACCTCCAGCCTGGGACATCTGTCCAAGCACGCCCCCGAGCGCGTACAGGTTCCGCCCGAGCGGCAGTTCGCCGGCTTCGATTGTCACAAGGCAGTGATCGACAGCGGCGTGGACGTGGTGATCCTCACCACCCCGCCGGTGTTTCGACCCATCCACCTGGAGTATGCCGTCAACGCCGGCAAGCACGTGTTCTGCGAGAAGCCGGTGGCGGTCGATGCCCCCGGCGTGCGCTCCGTCCTTGCCAGCACCGCCGAGGCGAAGCGCCGCGGGCTCTCCCTCGTCTCCGGTCTCTGCTGGCGCTATCACACGCCGCAGCGCGCCACCTATGCCAGGATCCACGAAGGAGCCATCGGCGAGATCCGCGCCATCCAGGCAACTTACAACACCGGCCCCCTGTCGGATGTCCCCCGCGAGGAGGGCTGGAGCGACATGGAGTGGCAACTGAGAAACTGGAAGGCCTTTATCTGGGCCAGCGGCGATCACATCGTCGAGCAGGCCGTCCACGCCATCGACTGGATCGCCTGGGCGATGAACGGCGAGCTTCCGAGCCGCGCCTATGCCGTGGGAGGCCGCCAATGCCGCACCGGCAAGTGGACGGGCAACATGTATGACCACTTCAGCGTCACCTACGAATACGCCAACGGCGCACGCGCCTACCACATGTGCCGCCAGATCGCCGGCTGCGCCAGCGACAACACCGCCTACATCATGGGCTCGAAGGGAACCTGCCGATCCGATCCGTGGGGTCCGACGGAGGTGATCGACGGCGAGAACCCCTGGCGGTACGATGGACCCAAGAACAACATGTACCAGACCGAGCACGATGAGCTCTTCGCTTCCATCCGCCGGAACCAGGCCCTCAACGACGGTGTCTGGATGGCCCATTCCACCATGATGGGAATCATGGGCCGAATGTGCGCCTATACCGGCCAGATGCTCACCTGGGAGCAGTGCCTCGGTTCGCAGGAGAACCTGACGCCCCAGACATGGGAATGGGGCGAGCGCGAGTTCCCGCCCGTGCCCATGCCGGGCCGCACGCCGTTCATCTGACCTGTCCGTTCACAGCGCCGCGGGAAAGGAAAAGACATGACCTTCACACGAAGAGATTTCATGAAGACGAGCGCCGCCTCCGCCGCGGCCATCACGCTGGGCGCGCCTGCCGACGCGCAGGAGAACACACCCGTGCGACGCGATATCAAGAAGGCCGTCAAGCTCGGCATGGTTGCCGGTGAGCTCTCCCTGCTGGAGAAGTTCCAGCTCCTCAAGGATCTCGGCTTTGATGGTGTCGAGCTGGACAGCCCCAACAACCTCGATCCCGAGACAGTGCTCGCGGCTCGCGACAAGACCGGGCTTTCCATCCACGGCGTCGTGGATTCCGTGCACTGGCGCGATACGCTCTCCGATTCCGATCCCGAGGCCCGCGCCCGGGGCGTGGCCGGCCTCGAGACGGCACTGCGCGACTGTAAACTCTATGGCGGGACGACCGTGCTGCTCGTCCCCGCCGTCGTCAACAAGCGCATTTCCTATTACGACGCGTACCGGCAATCACAGATCGAAATTCGCCGCGTCCTCCCCCTCGCCGAGGAACTGGGCGTCAAGATCGCCCTCGAGAATGTCTGGAACAACTTTCTCCTCAGCCCGCTCGAGGCGGCCCGGTACGTCGATGCCTTCCGCAGCCAGGCCATCGGCTGGTACTTCGACGTGGGCAACATCGTCAACTACGGCTGGCCCGAGCACTGGGTGTTCATTCTCGGCCGCCGCATCCTCAAACTCGACATCAAGGAATTCAGCCGCGACAAACGCGATCGCGAAGGACTCTGGAAGGGATTTAACGTTGAGCTCCTCGAAGGCGATTGCGACTGGCCATCCGTGATGGCCGCCCTCGACGAGGTCGGCTACGGCGGCTGGGCCACCGCCGAGGTTTCGGGCGGCGACGCGGCGCGCCTTCGCGACATCGCCGATCGCATGGATCGCATCTTCGCCCTCTGATGCGTCCGCTCCCTCCAACTTACATTAACTCTTCAGGAGAAGACCGATGACTAACCACCCGACCGGCGAAGACAATCCTCCCGTTACGCGACGCGATTTCGTTAAGACCTCCGCGGCCATCGCGGCCGGCTCGATCGCGGCCGCGCACCTGACCGTCGCCCGCAGCGCCCACGCGGCCGGCTCAGACGCCCTGAACATCGGCCTCATCGGCTGCGGCGGGCGCGGGACCGGGGCGGCCATGAACGCCCTCGAGGCGTCGCCCCGCGCCCATATCGTCGCCCTCGCCGACGTCTTCCAGGATCGCCTCGATTCATCCCGCAAAGGTCTGGCCGGGCGCGGCGATCGGGCCCGCGTCGCCGACGACAGATGTTATGTCGGATTCGACGCTTATAAGGAACTGCTCGACGACGGCGTGGACTCGGTGATCCTCGCCACCCCGCCCCATTTCAGACCCATCCACGTCGCCGCCGCCGTTGACGCCGGCTGTCACGTGTTCATGGAGAAGCCCGTCGCCGTCGATCCGGTGGGCATCCGCAAGGTCATCGCCGCCGGCGAGGTCGCCGACCGCAAGGGCCTCAGCATCGTCGCGGGCACGCAGCGCCGACACGAAGCCCGCTACCTCGCCCTGATGAAGCACATCCAGGACGGGGCCATCGGTGATGTTGTCGCCGCCCGCTGCTACTGGAACCAGGGTGGACTCTGGATGAACGAGCCCCGCCCGGAATGGTCTGACATGGAATGGCAACTCCGCAACTGGCTCTATTTCACCTGGCTGTCCGGCGACCATATCGTCGAGCAGCACGTTCATAATATCGACGTCGTGAACTGGGCCATCGGCGCGCATCCCATCCGCGCCCTCGGGCTCGGCGGCCGGCAGGTCCGCACCGATCCCGATTACGGCCACATCTACGATCATTTCGCCATCGAGTTTGAATATCCCAACAACATCTTCGCCCTCAGCATGTGTCGCCAGATCGATGGATGCGACAATCGCGTTCACGAGGTCGTGCACGGCACGAAGGGACACGCCACCACGGCCCGCGGCACCGTCATCGCCGGCCAGACCGCCTGGCGCTTCGAGGACGACAATCCCAACCCCTATGTCCAGGAGCACCGCGATCTCATCGCCAGCATCAGCGGGGAGGGCAAGCGATATAATGAAGCCCGCCAGGTCGCCGAGTCCACCCTCTGCGCCATAATGGGCCGCATGTCCTGCTACACCGGCAAGGAGGTGACCTGGGAGCACGCCATCAACTCCAGGCTCGATCTGTCTCCGCCTTCTTACGAGTTCGGTGATCTGCCCGTTCCACCGGTCGCCATGCCCGGCCAGATGCCGCTCATCTGAGCGGACCGCATCGGTCGCCTTACCTTGACAGAAGGGAGCAACCCATGATGCGTCGACAATTCCTCACCGCTACGCTCGCCGCGCCGTTCGCCGCCGGCGCGGCCGCAAAGGGCCAGTCGCACGCCGCACAATCCCCCGGCGGCGCTGGCGGCCGCCGCTTCAACCTTCATTACGCCCCGCACTTCGGCATGTTCCGCCACAGCGCCGGCGAAGACCTCATCGACCAGCTCAAGTTCATGGCCGACCATGGCTTCACCGCGATCGAGGACAACGAGATGACCCGCCGGCCCGTCGATGTCCAGCAGCGCATCGCCCGAGAGATGCAGCGCCTGAACATGCAGATGGGCGTCTTCGTCGCCAATTTCGGAACCGCCTTCGGCAAGAAGAGCTTCACGCTCGGTGATCCCGACCTGCGTGAAAACTTTCTCGCCGATTGCCGGCGCTCCGTCGAAGTGGCCAAGCGCGTCAATGCCAAATGGATCACCGTGGTCCCCGGCGATCTCGACTCCCGCCTCGATATCGCCTACCAGACGGCCAACGTCGTCCAGCAGCTCAAGCGCGGCGCCGAGCTCTTCGAGCCCCACGGCCTCGTCATGGTCCTCGAACCGCTCAATCCCTACCGCGATCATCCCGGCATGTTCCTGTCGAAGATCCCGCAAGCGTACCAGATCTGCCGGGCGGTCGGCAGTCCTTCGTGCAAGATCCTCGATGACCTCTATCATCAGCAGATCACGGAAGGGAACCTCATCCCCAACCTCGATTACGCCTGGGATGAAATCGCCTACTTCCAGGTCGGTGACAACCCCGGGCGCGCAGAGCCCACCACGGGCGAGATTAACTACCGCAACATCTTCCATCATTTACATAAGAAGGGATATGCCGGCATCGTGGGCATGGAGCACGGGCTCAGCCGTGCCGGGAAGGAGGGCGAGCAGGCCGTCATCGACGCTTATGTTGCCTGCGATGCATTCTGAGCACGCCTGCCGGCATGAGCCAACAGGCCGGTGGGACGGGCGTCCCGCCCGTCCGTCAATCCTTCACGAGCGAGACACCCGTGCCACGATCCGGTAAGGCGTTCCGGGATCGAAAGGACCGATGAGGATGAGAGCACTGGTCTGGTTTCGCAATGACCTCCGTGTGCGGGACAATCCGGCCGTGCACCGCGCTTGCGTCGATGCGGACGACGGCGTGATCGGCGTGTTCCTCATCTCCCCGAAACAGTGGCGCGAACACGACTGGGCCGAGGTGAAGGTCGACTTCCTGCTCCGCACGCTCGAGGTACTCAGCGAGCGATTGAAGAAGCTCAACATCCCCCTGCTCATTCGCACGGTCCCGACGTTCAGAAGCGCGCCGAAGGAGCTGCTGGACATCGCCCGCGAGCATCAATGCGATGCTCTTTATTATAATATTGAATATGAGGTCAATGAGCAGCGACGCGACGAGACGGTGCGAAGGCAATTCGAACGCGCCGGCCTTGCCGTGCACGTTCATCACGATCAGGCGATCGTTCGTCCTGATGCGCTGCGCACGTCCGGCGATGGTTTCTATACCGTGTTCACGCCGTTCAAGCGATCGTGGACGAAGCATCTGGCCGAGTCGGGCGTGCCCGAGCCGCTGGGCCGGCCGAGACGGCAGCCCGCTATGCCGACCCTCCCGGATGATGTTCCTTCCTCGATTGATGGCTTCCCTTCCGGAGGCCTGCCGCGTCTCTGGCCGGCGGGCGAGGAGGCCGCGCGCCGCCGACTGCGCCGGTTCATCGAGCAGAATGTCGGGCGTTACAAGAGCAAGCGTGATTCGCCCGCCGATGACCTCACCAGCCGGCTGTCGCCGTACCTGGCCATCGGCTCACTCTCCGCGCGCCAATGCCTTGCCGCGGCGCTGGAGGGCAACAACGGCCGGCTCGATCGCGGCCGCGCCGGGCCCGCAACCTGGATCAGCCAGCTTGTATGGCGCGATTTCTATCGGCACGTGCTCGTGGGGTTCCCCCGCGTGAGCATGCATCGCCCCTTCCGACCGATTACCGAGGCGGTGCCGTGGCGCCATGATGAGGGCCAGTTCAAGGCCTGGTGCGACGGCCGCACCGGCGTGCCCATCGTCGATGCCGGCATGAGGCAACTTAATGAGACCGGCTGGATGCATAACCGCCTGCGCATGATCACCGCGATGTTTCTCGCCAAGCATCTGCTCATCGATTGGCGCCGGGGCGAGCGCTACTTCATGCGTCGCCTCATCGACGGCGATCTGGCGAACAACAATGGCGGGTGGCAGTGGTCCGCCTCCACGGGCACCGATGCCGTTCCCTATTTTCGTGTCTTCAACCCGTATCTCCAGAGCCGCAGGTTTGACCCTCGCGGCCGGTTCATCCGACGTTATGTTCCGGAGCTGCAGCGCCTTGATGCGACACTGATCCACGACCCGGCGAAGGCGCCGCCATCGGTTCGGGCCCGCCTCGATTACCCAGACCCCATCGTTGAGCACGCCGCGGCCCGGCAGCGCGCCGTCGAGGCGTTCGGCGCTCTGCGTTCGGACACCCGTTGAACGGGCCGGCACGGGGCCGGCAAGTGAGTCTCACCCATGCGCATCGGCATTGATCTTGGCGGAACGAAGATCGAAGCGATCGCCCTCGATGCGGACGGCCGGGAGCGGAGCCGCCGTCGCGTGCCCACGCCGCGCGATGATTACGAGTCGACGGTCGCCGCGATCGCGTCCCTAGTCGAGAGCCTCGAGCAGGAACTGGCGGTGACGACCACGGTCGGCGTGGGCACGCCGGGCGCGATCTCCCCCGCCACGGGTCTTATTAAGAACGCCAACTCCGTGTGGCTGAATAACATGCCGCTGGACAAATCACTGGCCGCGGCCCTGGATCGTCCCGTGCGACTGGCCAACGACGCCAACTGCTTTGCCCTTTCCGAAGCGGTGGACGGGGCGGGCGCGGGGGCGGGCGTGGTGTTCGGCGTCATTCTCGGCACGGGCGTCGGCGGCGGGGTGGTCATCGACGGCCAAGTGCTCACCGGGGCCAACGCCATCGGCGGCGAATGGGGCCACAACCCCCTGCCGGCGCCGAGGGACGATGAGCGCCCGGGGCCGCCCTGCTACTGCGGGCGATCGGGCTGCATCGAAACCTTCCTGTGCGGCCGCGGTCTCGAGCGCGATTACGAGCTGGCCGCTTCGCGACATTGTCCGGCCGCGGAGATCGCGCACCTCGCCGAGAGCGGCGACGGGCCCGCCGACGCGGTGCTGCGCCGTTACGAGGAGCGCCTGGCCCGCGCGCTGGCTTCCATCATCAACGTGCTCGATCCGGATGTGATCGTGCTCGGCGGCGGCGTCTCCAACATCGATCGCCTCTACCGCAACGTGCCCGCGATTTGGGATGCGTACGTGTTCTCCGACCGCGTGGACACGCGCCTGCTGAAGGCGAGGCACGGCGACTCGAGCGGCGTGCGCGGCGCGGCCTGGCTCTGGCCGAAGGAAGCGTGAGGCGGCGCGAACGGCCCGGGAGCGCTACCCCGTTGACTCGCCGGCGATCGCGACGAGCGCACGCGCATGCCCGTGCGCAGTTCAAGGCTCATTATCGCGGCCACGATCGAGGCTCGCGCGGTCCGTATCCCGTTCTCCTTCCGGGGCCGTGGCGCGCAGATTTCACCGGCGCAGGAGGCGGCGCTGCAGCGGCCCGGTCCGGCGCGCGAAAAAGCCCCGGGAAACCGGTTCCCGGGGCTTTATCATCTGACGGGTTACAGCGCGGAGCGAAGTCCTCAGGAACACTCGCCCCACGAGGCGAGAAGGGCGAGCAGGTCCGAGGTGTCGGTGTCACCGTCATCGTCCACATCACCATCGGCCGTACCCCAGGCGCCGAGCAGGTGCAGGAGGTCGGCGGTATCGACGTCATTATCGCCATCAAAGTCGGCCGGGCAGGGCGCAGCGAAGGGCCAGACAATGCCCGCGGCCTGGTGAACCTCGGCGGGACCACTGTTCAGCGGCTCCTGGGCCCAGGCGATGATCTTGATGTCGGACTGATGGCCCATGCTGTCGGCATCGAAGGTGAACTGGCGGATCACCGTCTCGCAGGTGCCGGGCAGGAGCTGGACATCCTCGGTCGCCGCCGCCTGCCTGAAACCGTTGCGGGCGGAGGAAAGCTCGAAGGGGAAGTAATCGAGCACCTGGACCATGTAGACGCGCACCGTCCTGGCCGTGCCGTCCGGCTCCAGGCACAACTCGGCGGTGAACTCGTAGGTGTCGTCGTCGATGGCCTGGGCCGTGATGTCAATCCCGACATCGGTGGGCACCTGCTGCCTGGCGAGGAACTTGCTCTCGTAGGTTTCGATCGGCCAGGCGTCGAAGAGGCCATCATAGGAGAACCAGGGAAGGAGGTTGGCGCCATAAAAGATCTTGCGCTGGTTGCCCCAGGGCGTCGTATAGGCGTCGCTCACGTGGTACTCGACGACGGCAAACGTGTCGGGATACGCATCAATCAAATCGCTGACCACGGGACCCGCGGTGGCGCAGGCCGATCACCACGTGGCGGTGAAATACTCCCCCAGGACCATGCGCTCCGTGGCTTGGGCATGGGCGGCGGCGTGGCCGGCCAACACCAGACCCACCAGTGCGGGAATCAGCCTGCGGTACGTCATGCGATCTGCTCCTTCCTTTTGAAGATCAGGCCCGGCAGGGCGACGGAGGGGCCCTTCGGCAGGCAAGATGCGGACAATCACATCCGAAACCCTCTACAGTCTAGCAGCGCCTCGGCCCGGTACCAGACGTTTCGAGACATTTACGTGGAGAACGCTGCCCGGTTCCATCAATGATGGTCGAGGCGATAAAAAGGATGTATTGATCCTGAATAATCGCCCTCGCCCGCCCTTCCCGGCCGGTTTACCGCCCCCGGCCGCCGATAACCTCCCGGCCTTTCTCAGCACGGCCCGTAGTGCTCCAGCAGCTCCATCAGGTCCAGACCGTTGACCACGCCATCGCCGTTGAGATCCCACGGACACTCCTCGGGCGGGTCGGGGCAGTCCCCCCAGTGTTCCATCAGGATGTCGCGGTCCAGATCATCGACCACGCCATCGTCGTTGAAATCCCAGATGCAGGGCGGACAGTCGCCCCACGTCGCGAGCAGGGCGAGCAGATCGGCGGTGTCGGTGTCGCCATCGCCGTCGACATCACCGTCCGGCGTGGCCCACGCGCCGAGCAGGTAGAGCAGGTCGGCGGTGTCAACCTGCCCATCGGCATCGAAGTCCGCCGGGCAGATGTCCTCGCATTCATCGGGGATGCCGTTGTCATTCACATCTTCG
>Ga0272441_10003128_pt1 | contig 32071 bp, 24 predicted proteins | sample SSMProp6N_FD_193582 | JGI IMG/M metagenome (GOLD analysis project Ga0272441, IMG submission 193582) | Marine sediment archaeal communities from Little Sippewissett salt marsh, Falmouth, MA, United States - SSM-Prop-6N | ecosystem: Environmental > Aquatic > Marine > Wetlands > Sediment ... | reverse complement strand
ACCATGTTCGTCATCACAGGCTTCACGTTGATCCGTGTCTGGCGCACGAGATTCTGACTCCACGCGGCCGATACGCCGGGTGAAGATTTTGTCGAGCGTGCATCCGATGTTGTCCGGCAACCCTGAAGGGCGGCGCTGCCCGCCGCCAGGGCGCCGATACCGGTTTGAAGGAAATGGCGTCGATTCATGAATAGGCTCCTTATTTTTTTTGTAAGTGAAGGATAACCGGACCATCGAAGGGGGATACAAATGCATTCTCACCGGTATTTAGTCGATGGTCCTGAGAATATACCTTTTTTCCGCTCGACGTATTAATCCACTCCACCGAATAAGTGCCCGGTTTTAGAGTCACGGAAAATGTTCCGGATTTACTTGTCGGTCGATAGATCAGGTACTCCCGGCCGGGATCGGCCAGACAATAGTGCGTGGAGGCCAAATCACGGTGAGGGACCAGCGATACCAGGTTGACGCCATCGGCCAGTTTTCGGGTCAGTCCCATCGCCTTGCGGGCCGGGTCGTGCTTCGGATCAGGTTTGTTGGGTGAGTTCATCCGAAAGTCCATATAGTGATCCATCAAAATGAACTGGTTGCCCCGCATGAAGTTCTTCCATACCCATTCGGGATCGCTGTCCCAGGGCCTGATATGATCGTTGTCCACGATAATGACTTTCCGGCCCTTGGTATCCGGAGGATCGTTGAGATAGCTTTTACCATTGGGAGATATCCAGTCGGCCGGGCCGGCAAAGAGAGGCGGATTCGTAATCGGTGAGCTGGTCATACCGACCGGATGTTGCTTGGCCTTGGTCGCTTCATATGCCTTGATGAACCGGATCATATGGTAATGCCATTCGATCGAGCCGGGATGGCTTTCGTTGCTGATTTCCCATAGCAGATTATCAAGGTCATTGAGCGTATCGATGACCTTGCGAATATATCTTTCCTGAAGTCTCGTGACCTTCGGATTCTTGAGCGTATGCGTTTCGTTGCCCTCTCCATCCCCATTGAGATCCCCATTGATGTCATTCATATTGTTCTTCGCATTGAACGGATGACCGTCCCAGGCGTTTCCTTTTTTAGGATCGACGCCTTTGGTTCCCTTTTGCTCGACACTGAAGCCCTGGAAGAGCATGACGCTGACGTAAATCCCTCTCTCGCCCGCCTGAATCACTCTTTCCCGTAAGCGGTTGAAATAGGCCTGATTGAAGCGACTCAGATCGAACTTCGGCTTGCCGTCAATCGCTCTTCCGGGGCCGGTTCGCACGTAAGCGATGGGTTTGTAGCGGATCAGGGTGTCACTCGGTACGAACTGCATCCACTGGGCCTGCTCCCACGCCCACATTCGCATGAAGTTGTGCCCGTATCCCTGCATAAAATCGAGATAGCGTTCGTAATCGAAATCAGGCGTCTTGCCCTCGACGCCGCGTTCCTGGAAATTCGCCCACGTATGCGAGCCGGTCAGAAAGACGGCTTTGCCCGAGCCGTTTGTAAAATATCTCGGATTCTCCGGATGAATCCGCAAGGGGCCTTTAGCCGTCGAAGCATGCTCCGATTGTAACAGAAGAATCCAGTCTCTCCTGGCGGGCGCTGTCAACGTCTGCTTGTTTCCGGATACGTTGTCACCATCCGTCCACTGGCCGGTTCTTGGATTAAACCATTTCACTGAGAATGTCCCCTCGGGTAGCTGGACGACGACATTCGGTACGATCTGACCGATGTTGGCTTCTCCAGGTTTATTTCCATCGGGATTGGCTAAATAGATGATGTACGTTTTGTCATCATGGATACATTTGTACTGCCCCGGCCGGTCGCCGACGAACGCATCGTCGGGTTTCATCCCCACGAGCGTCAGGCCGCTGTCGGCGAAAAACGTGTGAATATGAACGAAATCATCCGCCCCGCGTTCGAGCTTGCCCGCCGCTACGGCATCGAAATAACCTTGAACGCCGGATGTATTCGCGTCGTAGGGTTCGTACGTCCTCAGTCCCCCATACGTGGCATGTCCTCCCGACAGAAGAGACGCCCACATCAAGCGCCGAAAGAAATACCGGTCGTGCTTCGGATTCCGCCAGTGCTCATAGCGATCCTCGTCCAGCACCATCGGAACCGCTCGTTTATCGTAATACTCTTTAAAGATTCTGCCGTCCACCTGGTCCAGGTCTTCGAGCATGATGATATCCGACCACGGAGCATCCACGAAATCGTATCCTTTAAACCGGCTCTGGTGATTTGTGAGCAGCGTGCCCCAGGGTTCCCTGGCCGCCATGTCCTCTCCAATCTTATTGATGGTTCGACGAAGGATTTTTCTGCCGGTCAGCTTACCGTTCTTTACAATTTCCCGGTCGTTCGAGATACACCAGTGGATATTCGGCAGCGCCGAGAACCTCGCCTGGGCATAGCGCGCGATCAGCCTGGCCGCCTCGTCGCCCTTATCGTATCGCCGAAGCTCTTGCGTATCTTCTCCATACGGAATCAGTTTGAAGATGATGTGCGGATATTTTTCCAACGCATATCTCAAACGCCTGTCGATTTCCTGCCAGTATGCCAGATTCAATTCTTTTCTATTGTCGGCGAAAAGAATCTGCACATCGGATCGCCCCTGACAGAACCACGTCCGAATTTTCGTCGCGCCCATCTGGGCCGCCTGGTCGATATACTCTTTCCACTTCGGCTCCGTCTGCGTTACGTAGCGATAGCCCGTGTCGCCGATATGCAGGAACCATTTCCCGTTGTCGTAGGCAAATTGGCGCGGGTCCTTCGTATGCAGCCGGAGCTTGCCCGGAAGCGAGGAGGCCTTCACCTCGAATACACCGCTCTTACCGTGCAGGTCGCTTATATTGGATGAAGAACTCCATCGCCACTTACCTGTCGTGTCGCAGTAGGCTCGCGCCTTGAATATGCCCTCGCCGTCGTAGAAACCGTCCACCGACACGCTCGAACCATCCGGCCGTGTGAAGGCGATTTCGAATTTCACATCCGCGTAGGGATTCACACTTTTTGTGGCGGTTCTAAGCGATAGCTCAAAATACCCACGATGAGGATAACTGCTCGTCTCTGCGAGACAAAAATTACCCAAACATACGATTACGATTAATATGAAAGAAACGAATGATTGGATTATTCTACGCTTGACCATATGTGACCTCCAAAAAGACCTCGTTGTTCATAACAGCAAGTTAAGCTAAAATACCAAAGATAGGTCGAGTTAGAAAAGTCATACACAATTTAATTATCGAGGGCAAGAAGATGTTTAACGGACGTATGAGTTTATCAAAAGAAGCGAAGATAATTTTGACCGGACTTGTCATGCTCATCCTCGGGATCCCGGGTGTAAGAGTCAACGGCCGGAATACACAATCGCCCACATCCACAAACCGCCCTATGCGAAATCGGCAGGATATGGTTCTGACGGTGGGTCAGAGCGAAGGCGACCTGCAGGGCAAGGACGATAGAGTCATCCAGGCGGGTATCGAATACCTATACCGGATTGGTGGAGGCACACTTCGCATCCTGCCGGGCGTCTATCATCTGCAAAACGCCATTCATTTGCGTCCCCATATCACCTTGCGAGGCTCGGGCGAGGGAACCATCCTCAGAAAAAACGCCAGCGTCGTGGCGGATCTGATTCGGGATTCGGATTGGTTCGAGTACGGCGTCCAGGTCAGTGACACAAAGGGATTCGTCCCCGGCGGCGGGATCATGCTGCGAACGAGCACGGGACCGGGAGCGTGGCAGTACGACGTCCTGCGTGCGACGGTCACGGCCATGCGGGGAGATGTCCTCTTTCTGGATCGGTTGACCGAAGAGAACTTCTGGATCGAGAAGAACGCCACGGCGGCGACGATCTTTCCGATCCTTACCGCCGAACATGTGGATAATGTAATCGTGGAAGACCTTGTACTCGATGGCAACCGGGATCAAAACGAGCATATCAACGGCAACTTCGCCGGCGCCGTCTTCATCCAGCATTGCAACAAATGGTTGTTTAAGAATGTGACGGCCCGCAACTACAACGGCGACGGTTTCAGTTTCCAGGTCTGTGACGACATCCGATTCGAGAACTGCAAATCCATCGACAATGCCGATCTCGGATTCCATCCCGGCAGCGGCTCCCAGCGGCCGGTCTTTCGAAATTGCCTGTCCCAAGGGAACAGTCAGGGGATTTATTTCTGCTGGAGCGTGTCCGACGGGATCGTGGAAAACTGCACGCTATCGAAGAACAGAAGATATGGGATCAGTATCGGGCACCGCGATACGGACAACGTCATTCGAAAGTGCGTCATCGAACACAACGATCAGGTCGGGATTCTGTTTCGTAAAACGGCGAGTGACTTTCGCTCCGGCCACCGCAACCGGATAGAACATTGCCTCATTCGCAATAACGGCACGGATGGAAAAGGGATCGGTATCGACATTCAGGGAAAAACGCAGGATATTACCGTGCAAAACACACAATTTATCAATACAATTGGAGGCAATCAAACAAAAGGCGTTCGAATCAGCGATGAAGCTGAACGGATCGTTTTTCGTGACAATATTTTTGAGGGCTGTGCCGCCCCGGAAAAGTAAACGTGGCACGGGCTTCCGGCCCGTGAAAACACGGCCAAGATGGCCGTGCCATGATATGGGCCTTTTGAGGAGACTCGCTTATGAAACGCAATGAATTCTTAATATTTGCCGGCGCCGTTTTGGTGCTTCTATCAACCGCCTTCACTTGTGCGGGCGAAGTTCGTCAAACCGTTCGAGATTTCGGCGCCGTCGGCGACGGTAAAGCAGACGATACCCAAGCCTTCCAACGTGCAATCAATTCCGGCGGGGGCGATATTCATGTCCCGCGCGGCACCTATCGACTCACAAAGACCGTTGTGGTCGATCTGGATCGGCATGGGCCTGTTTCCATCATCGGCACGGGGACAGCCAAAGTTATTATGGCCAAGCCCGGCCCGGCGCTCAAGCTCATCGGCACACACGAGGGGACGGCGGCCCCGAATACGGTCAAAGAAAACGTGTGGCAAAACCAGCGCATGCCGATGGTGAGCGGGCTGGAAATTGTCGGTGCAGATCCCAAGGCGTGCGGTGTCGAAGCCGTCGGTACGATGGGAGTGATTTTTTCAAGGCTGTCGATTCGCAAAGCCCTGCACGGTATCCATTTGACGCGCCGAAACCGCAACGTCATCATCTCCGATTGTCACGTTTATGAAAATCGCGGCATTGGAATCTTCCTCGATCATGTGAACCTTCATCAGATCAACGTCGGTAATTCGCACGTCAGTTACAACGACGGGGGCGGAATCGTGCAATTGGGCGGAGACGTCAGGAACCTGCAGATCGGCAACTGTGATATCGAAGGGAACATGGGCGAGAACACCCCGGCGACGGCGAACGTGCTCATCGACGCCACGGGAGGGTCCATCGGAGAAATCGCCGTCACCGGCTGCACGATTCAGCATACGCACAGCGTCCCCGGCTCGGCAAACATTCGTATCCTCGGCGAGGGGTTATCCCGGCCTTATGCGGAGGGGGAATCGCGCGGCGGCAACATTACCATTACGGGCAACGTGCTCAGCGACGTACAGGTGAATGTGCATCTTCGAAAAGTACGCGGCGTTTCGATGGCGGGCAACACCCTTTGGAAGGGCTTTGCCCACGACGTGCTCGTTGAGGGCAGCTCAAACATTGTTATCGGTTCAAATGTGCTTGACCGTAATCCACGATATCATTACGCGGACGGCGCCACCGCCAGGCGAGGTCTCGTCTTCCGGGATTGCGAGCGGGTGACGCTCGCCGGCCTGCAAATGAACAACGTATGGCGAAAAGAGGGTGGACTCGTCCTGGAACGTTGCCGGCATTTCAATCTTTTCGGTTGCACGATCCTCGATTGCGACGGCTGCGGATTACTGATGGATGACGTTCAGGATACAATGGTTTCAGGCTGTGTGATTTGCGATACACGTGGGCCATCTGCTGAGACAACCGCCGTGATCGTGAAAAAGGGTAAAGACAATTTCATGACCGGCAACTACCTGACCGGCCGGCTCCAAATCGCTCCCGGTTCGGCCAAGGTCGTCAACAACTTTGAGAAGTAGCGTGTACGTTCGTAGCGAGGGCGTCTCGCCCTTGAGTCTCGCGGGCGTCTCGCCCGTGTATTGCCGTATGCCCTCCACAGGATGGCATAGCCATTACGGGCACACTACGAACTTGATCCACTTACCGCGATCTAAACACAAAGAGAACAGCATCGCCATCCACCGGATTCGTGAATTCCTTTTCTTCCTCTGTGACGGATATCTTTTTCTTTGAGACGGTCTTGCCTGTATTCGGATTGAACCACTCGGCGCGATAGTTACCTTTTTTGAGTTTCAGCTTCAGGGACTTCCCGGCGGCCGGCTGATAAATCAGATACTGGCTACCCGGCTTCGCGAGACAATAGCGTGTTGTGGATAAATCGTTCATCGGTTTGCAGTTGGTTAAATCGAGCCGTCCGGCCAATCGCAAGGCATAGCCCATGCTGCGCCGGAGTGACTCGAACTTCGGATCGAAGCGATTGCCCAGCACGACGCCGTCGTACGGGTCCATGAAGATCGGGTTGAGCCCGCGCGTCAAGCTCTTCCACACCCATGCCTGGTTGCCCCCGATCCCCCAGAGATGGTCCGTATCGGTGAGAATGACCTTTTTGCCGTCGTTGGCCGGCGGATTGTCCCTGTAGCCGCCTTCCGGATTCGGAGAAACCCACTCGGCGGGACTATCAAACAGCGTTTTATTCGCTCCCCCTTTGTATTGGAACGTCATGCCAACGGGATGCCGCACCGGCTTACCTTTTTCGACTTCGTGGATATAGCGTATCATCGCATATTGCCATTGGCTGGATTCGGGATGATTTTCGTTGGATATTTCGTACAAGACATTGTCCAGGTCGTTAACCGTATCGATAACCTTGCGGATATAGGCTTTCTGGATATCAGTCACGGCACTAACCGCCAATTCGTGTACTTCCAGCCCCTTTCCATCGCTGTTCGCATCGCCGTTGACGCCGTTGATGTTGTTCTGCGGATGGAAGGGATGCAGCTTCCAGCCGTCCTCGACCCGCTGCATCGCCCAGCCCTCGAACATCATAATCGAGACGTATATGCCTTTCTGACGTGCGGCCTGGACCCTCTGCCGCAATCGTTTGAAATAGGACGGATCGAATTTCGTCAGATCGAACTTCGGCTTGCCGTCCAGGGCTTTGCCGTTACCGCTGCGCTGCCAGGGATGAGGTGTCACGTAGAACCTGGTTACGTCCTTGCGGGCATGGGCACCGTTTGGTTTCGTGTCCCATTGCGTCATCTCCCACGCCCACATGCGCATGAAATTATGGTTAAGTCCTTTCATCCATTTGAGATAGGCGTCATAATCGAACGGTTTCGGTGGGTCTTCAGGCCCCATATCCACGAGATTGTACCAGACGTGGGAGCCTACCAGCAGAATGGCCTTATTATCCTTATCCGCAAAATATCGCGGATTGTCCCGGCAGATTCGCAAAGGCCCATTCGTCGGTTTCGCATGAATAAAACCCGCCATTAAGGGTATGAATAAAAGGCCGGTCCATCTAAGGGTCTTGTTGAAGCTCATCGTCCATCCTTTCACGTTAAATATCATTGTCAATTGTCATTGCGAACACACTCTGCCCCCTTGTCGTCAACCCAGTATATCACAGCCTCGGCCCATAAACAACTATCCTGTTGGATGGGAAAATCCTCTACAAGAGGCGGAAACAAGCAATGGAGTTGAAATGTGATCCTATATTGTGGTATGATAGAAATGTATGATTCATAAGCTCAATTCGTGAAGTGAAATTGGAAATCTCGGATGAAGGGTCCTGACACAAGTTTTCAGCTTCTTGCCTGCAGCTATGTCCAGGAACAGGCCAAGACGCTGCTCGCGCATATCGACAACATTCGTAGCGGGGATGATATCGAGCTTATACACCAGGCGCGCGTCGCCTCCCGACGCATCTGCACGGCACTCGGAGTCTTCAAAGCTACCTTTCCGCCCAGGAAAGTTCGCCGGTGGAGCAAACACATCCAGCGGCTGATTAAGGGCCTCGGGGCCGCACGCGACAAGGACGTGCAGATTGAGTTTGTTGCCGGGAAGGTGACGGATCGAGCACGGGGCAAAAATAAAGACCTACCCGGGCTGAAACGCTTGTTGCTTCGTCTCAGGCAGGAACGAGAAGACATTCAACCCGGCGTCATCGAAGTACTGGACCAAATAGAATCCACAGGAACACTCTCGGAAATACTGGCGCAAACCAAAAAAATAAGGTCTCGATTACGAAAAGCCGGCGCAGGCCTGAGCCGTCCGTTCGTTCTGGGGCAGGCCGCACGTGATATCCGCAAGAAGTGCAATAGACTGTTGAGGTTCCAGTCGTGCCTGGAGGATGCCGGGGCCATCGAGCAGCACCATCGCATGCGAATTGCAGCGAAGAAGCTTCGTTACACGATGGAAATCTATAAGAAAGTCTTCGAAAAGCGCCTTAATAACACTATCAAAGTCGTCCGAAACGTCCAAACTCTTTTAGGGGATATTCATGACTGCGATGTATGGTGTGATATGATCCCGAGATTCAGCGAAGAGGAGCGGCAACGGACGGTCAGGTATTACGGCCACGCCCGGACGTTTCAGCGTCTCAGGCCGGGTTTCGATTATCTAAGGGACGAACGAGCTACTTGTCGGCGGGAGAAATTTAACGAATTAGGGGCGTTCTGGAGGGGTCTTCAGGATCGCGGATTCTGGGAGGAACTCATCGCCGGCCTGGAAGCCCTGCAAGCAGGCTCTGGCTTAGAGGCGTTTCTTCAGGCGACAATTCAAACCGAAAAACCGGTCCCGGAAGTTGAAGATGTTCCGGAAGGTCCTGATTCGGAGGCGCCCGGCCTTGCGGGCACGCGTTCATCGCAAACGGAATGTCCCGAACCACCCGACGAAAACGAGGAGGTCTCTTCATCGGCGGTTCTTGCGTCGGACAAAGAGGAATGGCCATCCTGGCCCTCCACAAACGGCGAAGTGGAAACGGAGGCTGACGGGGCGACCCCTCCCGTCGCGGCGGAACAAATTGACGCTCTCGAAACGCCGTCTCAGCAGGAGTCTTCGCTCCCGGATCGTGCGGCTAACGATCTTTCCGCCCCGGAGGCTCTTGCGGGCTCCAGTGCGGCTCCCGTCGAAAGCGCCATCTGTGAATGCTGTGGCCGGAACAGCTTCCTGGTGGATGAGTTATCGAGGATCGATTCCGGCCAGCTTCTCTGCCCCGGATGCCTTGGCGCATTACACGAGAAGACACGCCTTATGGACGAATAATAGATCAAGTGGGGGTCGTGCAGTAAGGCATCCCACAGGGACTTGAGAGAATTGTCAACTCTTCTTCTTTTTTAAAGAATCTTGGCAATTTTGAGCACTTTAAACTATCTCAGGCGCAGATTTCGCAGATTCCACGGAAAAGAGAGAAAATGGACAATCGTCATTTGTCAATAATCAATGGTAACAGGAAGCTTGGCTCGCCACTGGTTGGCTTTTTCAGGCTTGCCCCAGGCTTTGTAAAGGGCGATTAGGTTGTTTATACTTGTGTTAGTGATTTCGTGATCGCTGCCGAATACTCGGCGTGCTGTTTCTTCTGCTTTGAGCAACAACGGCTCGGCTTCGTCGTACTGGCCCCTGTCTTTGTAGAGTTCGGCGGCGCGAATCATCGAATCCAATGTTTCCTCATCTTCGTCTCCAAAGATGCGTTGGCGAGTTTCAAGCTCCTGCATTAGGTATTCCTGGGCCTTGTCGTACCTTTTCCACTTACGATACAGCGCACCCAGTTCTCCAACCCTTTTCAGAGTACCACGGTGCTCCTCGCCATCAATTTGGCGCATGACATCCAGGGCCCTTAAATACATAACTTCGGCCTCACTATAGCGACCTAATTCCATATACATCCATGCAAGGGACTTACTGATGTTGGCAGTCTCTCCCAAATTCCAGTCAGGATCGCGTTGGCTGATCTCCAGGGCCTTTCTACATAATTCTATTGCCTTTTCACGATGGCCCTGCTTCCAATATACAAAGGCCAATCCTTCCATATGGTTTGGGGCATAAGCGTGCTCGGGCCCCAATTTGCGTTGGACAATTTCCAATGCTCCGGCCTGCAGCTTCTCGGCTTCTTCGAAACGTTCCTGCTCATAATATACCCAGGCAAGCCGGCTTATCGCCTCCAGCAAGTTCCAATCGACATCGCTTAATATACGCCTCATACCGTCAACACTATCTTCCAAAATCGGCTCGGCTTCATCATGTTTGGAGTCCACCATGTAATACCAGCCCAGCCACATCATCCACTGAAGGGTCTGAAAATCGTTGGTTCCCAAACATTCTCTTCGAAGCTCGATTGCACGCTTCTTGTTCGACTGGGCGGCTTCAAAATTGCTGAGGTTGTAGTACGTATCTCCTATGAAGTTCCGTATAGATGCCTCGATGAGGGGGTCTCTGGCGAACTTACCTTCCAGACGTTCCGATGCAACATCCATAAGTGACTCAACGGTAATTTCACGTCTCGTTCCCCTTACCTCTTGGACCGAAGCAAGCAGATCGTTAATGAGGAAATTGCTAATCTCCTGTGAAGTCCTTGCCTGCCGCTTAGCCTTAATGGCGAAAGTGGTCGATACAACAGTACCGGCAATCGATACGGCAATCACTGCTGCAATGCCTGTAATCAAAGCCCGGTTCCTCCGCGCGATTTTCTTAAGCCGATATAAGGTGCTCGGTGGTCCGGCTGTCAGGGCAGCTCCCTCTAAATAGCTTTCGATATCTTCTGCAAGTTCGGAGGCTGACTGATAGCGTTCAGAGCGCTCCTTGCGCATCGCCTTGAGGGGAATCCATTCGAGTTCCTTGTGCAGGCGTTTGACAAGTGTCGCGATCTCAATCTGGCGACTTTCAGCCACTTGTTGGGCTTTATTACCTAAGTTTGTCAGTCGTGTGCTCGGCGTCTTGGGATCGGTATCACGTATAACTTGACGGATATGTTCTACTCCCCCTTTGCGGAGCGTCTCGAAATCGAAAGGCAGAGCACCGGTCAATAGTACATAGAGCAGCACGCCCAACGAGTAGATATCCGAGCGGGTATCGATGTCTTCATTGGCCATATCCGCCTGCTCCGGACTCATATATTCGGGCGTCCCTAATAGTTGGCCCTGCTCGGTGACCAGGGTTCGTCCGCTCAGTGATCCGCTGATTGCCTTGGCCAAGCCGAAGTCAATCACCTTGGGGACCGGCTGACCGTTCTGAATGGATATGAGGATATTCGAGGGCTTGATATCGCGGTGAATGATCCCCTTCTGATGGGCATAGTGGACAGGCAGACAAACCTTAAGGAACAGATGCAGCCGCTCTTTGATGGGCAATCGATTCTTGTCACAATACTCGGTGATTGTCAAACCTTCGATATACTCCATAGCAAAGTAAGGTCTCCGGTCCTCCGTCGCACCGGCATCATATATATGGGCTATGTTGGGGTGATCCAAGAGAGCCAGGGCCTGCCGTTCTGCTTCGAATCGAGCAATAATAGCTTTGGAATCCATGCCGGGTTTGATAATCTTTAACGCGACCCGGCGCTTGACCGGCTGTTGCTGTTGAGCCAGATACACGACAGCCATGGCCCCTTCACCCAGGACGTGCTTCAATTCGTAACAGTCGATCCGACTGCCTGGTTTTTCTATGAATAGATCCAGTGGGCTTGAGGGCTGAGTTTCTTCACTCTCTCTTAATTCTTCCAATCCAAGGGCGAGAAGTTCTTTGAGACGCTCAGGTTTGCTCCCAGACGTGAAATCTGTTGTCATGATGAGATCCTCGTATCATGCGAAAAGTCGAACTTTGTAAATAAGCCTACTCCTGTCAGGATAACAGGCTGCGTGTAGGTGATCTCTACACCTATTATTAAGAACGGCTTCTAATCAGAATGCTGCGCGCTTTTCGGGAAAAATCGCATTATTTCCCTCAGTTCTTCATCAATGTTTTGCTCCGAAGCCACGGTATTGCGGAGACACTCCTTTAAGGCCGCCTGGAAACATCGCTTGACGGTGATCATCATATTCGAGGCCTTTTTCTCATTTTCAATCCCATATTTCTCACAGATCTCCGTCAGTGAGGGAGAGGCAGCGTCTTCGACAATGGGCCGAACGACTCGATCGTTAAAGATGTTCCAGTGCATTTCCATAGCCTGCTCCCTGCACTTGGCCTGCACCTGGGAGAGGATCTGATCCAGCAGGGCGGAGACCCAGCCATAGTTGTATGAATCCGCAGGGCTGGATTCTAAGACAACATCCGGCAAATCCCAGTGGTCGGCAAGATCAAGCGGAACAAGTTTCTCCTTAGGGATGCGCTTTATTGCCGCCTCTTTGTCTCTTTGATCAATGACGTACCGTTCCAGAGCGGATAATAGAAGGGATCGGAAACGACCTCTCGCCGGATCCGCGGTCTGCGCCAATTGGCGGCCCAGCACAACTTCATGAAAGAAGCCCTGGGTTAGATCCTTGGCTTGCTCGTTGCCATAGCCCTTGCGCCGCAAATAAAAGTACACCGGTTTCCAATATCTCCGGATCAGCAGGTCTATCAACGACCGGTTTCTCTGGTCATCGGACGTGATGTCTTTGATTAAGGACCAATGCGTAGTGAGAAAGGCTTTCGCCGTGCCCCCCATACTTGTTTGGTCATGGTATCCCATGGGCTGTTTTCCTTGCATCAGGAACTTGGGGCAGTATTTCTTATGCCGCCATCCAAATGAACAAGTCGTGAAGATGCTTATATTTAATATAACTGATAAGTAGCTTGTAATCACATGTTTATATCCCTCAGAAGGAATAAATACAACATCCTGTTAAGTGTCATACAAGTCGATAAAACTGCTCAGCGCATCAAAATTATCACCATTTTTTCGCCGAATGCGCAGCCTCGAAAATTTCCCCCGTATTACAGAGTAGGAGTGTTTGGCAGGTACCTGGATGACACGAATTATTTGTTGTGTTTGAAAATCTGAATTTTTGTCGTACTTGAAAGCCGTTGTGGCAGAAAAGGACGGTATCAAATGAAACCCTATATTTGTCATGTCGAGCCCGTTCGGCTTCGCTCAGGACAGGCTCCGCCGAGACATCTGGTTACATGAAGGATTGGTTTTGCAATCGCAGCCAGATTCCTCCACTTCGGTCGGAATGACACACGAACAGAAAGAAAGGTGCCTTATGGAACTGTTAAATTGTACAAAAATCAGGTTAGTGTTACTTGGATTTGTGGCCGCTATTGTGTTTAGTGGCAGTGAGTTTGTGAAAGCAGATTTTACATTCGGTGAGCCTACTAATCTTGGATCGAATGTAAATAGTCCTGTCGAGGACGGAGGTCCGAGTATCTCGGCCGATGGCCTGTCTTTATACTTCTATGATTTTCTTAAAGGACTGGGAAATGGAACCCTCAAGATAGCAACACGAGAGACTATAGAAGATTCATGGGGACAGGCGGTAAACTTTGGGCCTCCATATAATTATGGCGCTGCGCCATGCATCTCGGTTGACGAACTTTCAATCTATTTGGACGCCGCAGGAGCCGGAGGGTCTGATATCTTTGTTTCGAAGCGACCAACCGTCTCTGATCCCTGGGGAGAACCCGTAAATCTCGGCTCGTCTGTCAACAGTTCTTTTCTCGATATGGGCGCAAGTATTTCGGCGGACAAACTCGAACTCTACTTCGGTTCCCTTCGACTTGGTGGATCTGGAGACTGGGATATTTACGTAACAAGACGGACCACTCTATCGAGTCCCTGGAGTACGGCAGAGAATCTTGGTCCCACAGTTAATAGTGAAGCCTATGATGGTCATCCGTGCATCTCACGCGATGGCTTGACTCTCTTTATTACTTCCGCGCGGCCCGGTGGATATGGGGATTGGGATATATGGATGTCAAGGCGGGCAACGAAAGACGATGACTGGAGTAATCCGGTGAATCTTGGGCGGGCTATTAACACCTGGGCGGGTGAAGGTGAACCGAGCATTTCAGCCGACGGTCGGATTCTCTACTTCAGTGACTGGATGACTCCCCGACCCGGTGGGGTAGGCAGTGTCGACTTGTGGCAGGCGCCAATCGAGCCGGTCGTTGACTTTAACGGCGATGTAATTGTCGATGCGAAAGATGTTTTGATCATGATGGAACACTGGGGTGAAAATTACCCCTTGTGTGACATTGGCCCTACACCATTGGGTGACGGTATTGTTGATGTTCAGGATTTGGCGGTCCTAACAGAGTACATCGAACCCATAGACCGTACACTTATAGCGCATTGGGCATTGGATGAGACAGGAAGCGATGTCGCCCAGGACAGTGCCGGTGGTGATGACGATGCTTTGGTTATTGGTGATCCGATATGGCGGCCTGACGCCGGCAGGATAGGCGGCGCGCTTCAGTTCGACGGGATCGATGACTATGTCACCACGCCCTTTATTTTGAATCCTGCAGAGGTATCATTCAGTGCTACAGCCTGGATACGGAGCGCAGCGCCGGGCCAAGTCATCCTATCTCAGGCGGATGCCGAGGGACAAGGCCCTGTTGAATCCGGCGGCACATGGCTCGGCACAAATCCATCAGATGGAAGGCTCATGACCGGTTTGATGGATATCTTCTTTGGGCCATTAGAGTCGGAATCGGTGGTCACAGATGGGCAGTGGCGCCACGTCGGCCTCGTGTACGATTGGACTGCAATGAAAAGGCATTTGTATGTCGATGGCGCAGAAGTCGCTGTCGATGCCGGTTCTGTAGGTGGAGTACAATCGTTTGCCGGTCTTTACATTGGCGCAGGACAAACTCTCGATGCACCCACTTTCTTCTTCGGCCTGATTGATGACGTCCGCATCTATAACAGGGCCCTGACCGCCGGGGACATCGAAGTCTTCGTGCAGTAAACCACTCCAGGAAGAAACAAAACGCCCAATATCGTCAAGGGCTGGCAGTTCGAGAGACTGTCAGCCCTCTTATACTTGTGGTACCGTTCTGGATTCTCGTTCTTTGAGTATTGAGTGCTTTACTCCCCGTCTTTGATGGCGGGTTGTTCGAGGACGCCTAATTCGAGAAGGGCGTTAAAGGCGGCTTTTTGCTCGGCCTCTTTCTTGTTGGTTCCCCAGGCACTTTGGAAATGACGGTCCACAATCATCACTTCCAACTCGAAACACTTGTTGTGATCGGGCCCTTTTTCGTCGAGCAGGATATACGACGGCGTCGAGCTGAATCGCTCCTGGGCGTACTGCTGCAATAGAGACTTGAAATTACCCTGGACCTGCTCGGCGTCGGCCTCTTCGAGCAAGTCATTGAAGATTCTCAGGATGAATTCGCGGGCGGCGTCAAAGCCTCCGTCTTCGTAGATAGCCGCGATGACGGTTTCCAATACCCCCGCGGCCAGTGAGCCGGACAAGGCCCGGTTGGAGACCATGCCTTTGCCGACTTTTAGAAATTCATGCAGGCCGAGATGTCCGGCGATCTGGGCGCAGGTCTCGCGGGAGACGAGCTTGCTCTTGATTTTCGTCAGGTCGCCTTCGAGATACTCGGGAAAACGTTCAAAGAGGGCCTCACAAATCACCAGGCCCAAGACGGCGTCTCCCAGGAACTCGAGCCGTTCGTTGCTGTGAAGGCGGTCATCGACCGCCGAAGAATGCGTGAACGCTTGAACGACAATACTCTTGTCGGAAAATTGATAACCGGTTATCTGCTCGATTTTCTGCAGAATTTCTTCATCCATATCTATCCAACCATCTGCAAACTCGCCAGAGCGACAAACTTGTCATCGGCGAACTCGAAAATCCCGTCCAGGCCGGTGACCGTGAAAATCCCCCGGGTGGCCGCGGCGACGCTGCAGAAAATCAGTCGATGTCCGCAATCGGCCAGCAGTTTGCGCAGCTTCAGGAGCTTCGAGATGCTCGAAGATGTGATAATATCGACGTTGGAAAAGTCAACGACGACCTCACAGTTGCCCCGATCCCGCACCATTTCCGTTACGGTCTTCAACTCGTCACCCATTTCCGGCTCCTGGGGTAAATCCACAAGAAGGATGTCCTCAGACCAATTCTGAATCCCCATCGTCAATCTCCTTTTTTCAGATACTCATAAGTCTTTGCTTTTTTATCGGCAGATGCCCGGATCAAGTTGAGAAAGAAACCCGTACTGGAGGCCATATTTCACTCTTTACTCCGATTAAATGTCACCATCGAACACCCAAAGGCCTCTTTCAATGCTAATATCGGCCCCTGGCAAGCAGAGGACAGGAAACGGATTTGAGATTACCGGTTCTTATCTCCCGTCGTTCGTTCTTTGTTTTCCTATGTCAGTTGTTTCTTGAGACGTTTTATCTCGGCCATCATTTCGTTGATTCGCCACTCGATGGCCGAGAGGATCCAGAATTTAAAGTGATTGACCCGCATCTGGATGTGGATCATGTAGATAATCTTGACCGAGAGCAATACGGTCGTCAACTCAATCATAAGCAATCGCCATTTATCGCCACCGATGACGGAAACAACGCCGGAGACAATGATAGCGGTAATAAAGACGGCATTTATCAGTTTCGTGCGGAACCTCGGCACGCCTCCGATTTTACCTATAATCGCCCGGACCCGTTCCTTTTCCTTCTCGAAATGTTCCAGCGATTGCCTCAGATCGCTGATCTCGTCCTCGATATTCTCATATTTATGTTCCATAAGCTCTCCTTTTGTGAGAACGTTCTGTATTTTCGACTTTACGACGGCACCTATATAATATTTGCCGTAAAATTTTAAGAATTTTCTGTGAAATGCACGAGATTTCGCTACACTAAGGGGCCAACCCAATCGTTTGGGTAGGGTAACTCACGTAGAAATTCGAGTAAATACCGGTTTTTTTGGAGTAATGTGGAGTAACAAAATGCTACGAAGAAAAACAAAGATTGACAACAACCTGACCGGGACGGCTGGAAACCTGGAGCGAGGCTGGGTCATTGCGAACCATAAGCTCGTGTCGTTCCATGCGGCGTTCATTTCGTCCGTATTAAGTCTGCCGGTGCAAGAGCTGAAGGAATTAGCCGAAGCGGGTAAAAACCTTAAACTGGAGGTTCTCCGCTTTATGTTCGCCAGTTGGGAGATGCCCGTGTCCGTGCTGATCGTGTATCTATCCTGGCATATCGGCATCGCCATCCACGAGATGGGGCACTTCCTGACGGCGGTCAAGCTAACGGCTTTGAACAAGGACTCGCAGGACAAAGCCGACGCGGTCGTTCAGGGCGGCGGCAAGATCGGCTGGTATATCCAGATGTTCCTGCAGATTCCCTGGGGCAAGTTCTACGGCGTCAAGAAGGAAAACGGCAACTTTGCCCCGGACGCCCCGTATAACCTGGCGGTGGCGGCTTCGGCGCCGATCTGGAGCCAGTGGCTGGCTACGGTCTGTCTGCCGGTGGCCGCGATTGGTATCGGTGTGGGGCTTGCGACCGGTAACGAGATTCTCATTTATATCGGCCGGTTCTTCCTGGCGCCGGGTTGTGTGGGTCTTTTGGACAGGCTGCTGGCGGATCCCGGCAAGCTCAAAGAATTCCGCATGAGAGAGCAGGTGGCTGCGGAAGCCGCCGCGAGGGCCGCAGAAGCCGCCGCTGGCGGTGAAAAGTGGATTGCCCGTGCCGCGGAAGTCAAAAAGAGTCTGCTGACATCGAGAATCCAATCCATCTCGCTGAAGGACGGGACCCGGGTCACGGCCCCGTGGCAATACCGTAACTGTGCGATGGGCGGCCGGCATACCGAGAAGGAATATCCCGAGAGCAACATCAGTATGCAGGAGAGTATGTTCCTGCCGCTCTCGGCCAAAACCTACGAGGATGCCCAGGAAATGACGGTGAAGCTCCAGTACCGCCTCAAGGAAATTATCGAGTCGGCGCCGGGGGCAAAAGTCATGGGTATCGGACTTGAAGGCGGTCTGGCTCCGTATATCGATAAGGAAGACCGGGACAAAGTGCCCGAACAGAGAATGTGGAGGATGATTCGACAAGCCATCCTCGACTGTGAGTACGTGCCCGGGGTGGACGTGGCAATCGCCCTGGACCCGGCGGCGTCCGAGTTGGAGAACCTGTACCGTGAAGAGACGGGTCAGATGGACTCGGTCGGCATGTATCGCTTCTGGCGCGACAAGAGTAAGCTGGATATGAGCCGGGATGAAATCCTCGCGCTCTACAAGGAGGCCCTGGAAGACGATGTGCCGGTGCTGTCGATCGAAGACGGCTTCGGCGAGCTCGACCACGAGGGCTGGAAGAACCTGATGAAGGAGCTTGGCGACAAGATCTTTATCATCGGCGACGACCTCGTCACGACCAAAGACTCGAACATCGAAGGCTGCGCCAAGAATGGCGAAATCAATGCCACGCTCATCAAGGCCAACCAGATCGGCACGCTTTCCGAAACCGTGCTGGCGATGCTCACCTCGCTTGCCTACGACGCCGAACTGGTGGTCTCGCACCGTTCCAAATCACCGAACGATCCGTTCGAGGCGGAAATCGCCACGGCGATGAATGCCCTGGGCCTCAAGGCCGGCGGCGGCGCCAATACGGAAAGGCTGCAAAAGTATGGCCGGGTAATGGAAGTCCTGGCCCTCGCCAAAGCCAGCCAGAGAGAAGTCACCGACAAAGAGCGCAAAGAAATCGAAGAGAACGTCAAAGAGCTGGTCAGGATTCTCACCGGTAAAGAAGATGTCAGCATTATGCCGGACGCCGGAGAAATCGACATTGCCGCACTTCTGATCAAGATGCTGGCCATTGAAGCGGTCAGCGGCACTGAAGAAGCGACGAATGCCGGAATTCCAACGGCCGCCGCAACGCTGTTTTTAGGCAAGACCGGTATTATCCGGTACAAAGGGGCGACCCCGCTTGGAACCTCAGCCGGTGTCGATGAAGCGATCCACTATGTGGACAGCATTATCGAACCGTCCGAAACCACGAAAAAATATGCCGATATGTTCAAAGATGCCGGCGACGGGACGCTTCGCTTCAATAAGGATGTGAACTTCCAGGCCGTTAAAGGTAAAAGCGATGATAAATTGATGGCCCTCTGGAGAAAATCTCAACGGTACGACGGCAAGGGCTGTATGGACGCCGTCAAGCACGTCGAGACGGTTCTGGCCCAAGCCTTTACCGGAAAGCGGCTGGCGTCGCTGGGTTCGCTGCTCGATACGGACAAGGCCCTGTTAAGCCTCGAGTTGGAGCAGGCGATTCAAGTCGGCAGGATTTCAGAGAGCGCCTCGAAAGAAGAGAAGATTCACGCGATGCAGCGAAAAGGCGTGCTGGGTATGAACGCCATCCTCTCGATGTCACTGGCATTGGGCCGGGCGGTCGCAGCAAGTGACAGCAAGGAGCTCTGGCAACTGATCCGCGAGATGGCCCAGGACGCAATGGCCAAATTCGTCGATGCCAACGCCAAGGGCGACAAGAAGAGCCTGGCCGACCTGAAAACGATGGACTTCGACGAGTTACAGACGCTCTTCCGCAAAGTAGCCGGCGACGCCATCAAAGATGGCAAGACCATCTACGAGCTGCTCAGAGCGCAGTTGCCCGTCTATCCGGCCTAAAAGAAAAGAATAGCGAATAAAGAATATTGAATGTCGAAGTAGGGGCAGGCCCATGGGCCTGCCCTTGCTATTTGACATCTTCATTTCGCTCATCGTAAATCATCATTCGCCAATCCAAAGGGATTCCTCTTTACATTTTCATTACCATAACTCTACAATGCGACCGTGAACTCGTAAAAGACGGATGCCGGAATACGCAGAAAGAGTCCGCATCCAGAAACGGATAAGTACCGATGAGTAGGGGGGATAAGTAGGGATCGCCATTTGCGACTATCCCCCTGATGATACGCTGCTGTCCAACGTTTACAACGAAAGGAATACCCGATGAGACGACATCGATCATTGTTCTTCATGCTTCTGCTAATAGCGGTTGGCGTTTCAGCGGCCGGCAACGGGAACACGCCCACGGACGCGGATAACGGGTTCGTATGGAAATCCAAAGTTCCTGACGACTGCCCGTTCGAGCCGTCGCAAACGGTGACGGAGATATTCTTCACCGGTCGCCATAGTGATTATCACTGCGGCGACACGTTCTACCCGTCATGGGCAAGCGACGGCAATCTGTATTCTCCCTGGACCGACGGCAAGACCGACGGAATAGGGTGTAGTTCCGGGAGGGGGGACAATGCGCATACGGGCCACGCGGTGATGATCGGAGATGATCCGCTCACGCTAATCATCAAGAATACATCTCCTCCGAAGAAGGCCGGCGCGAAGCCTTACAACGGACGATACCCGTGTGGTTCACTGGTTCATAACGGTATCTGGTACTATGGCACGTACTGTCTTGGGCCGGACGGAAGCACCAAACACAAAGGATTCGTATGGAACTGGCCGAACCTGGGGCCGATGCCGGGTTTCCAGATCTCGCGGGACCTGGGCAAGACATGGGAACCGTCGCCTCTATCGCCCCGGACACCCTTGTTTCCAGAGCCGAAAGTGTATCTCGGCCCGGTGAAGATGGGGGCGCCTCATTTTGTGGATTTCGGCCGGAACATGGAACATTCGCCCGATGGAAAGGCCTACCTGCTCGGTATGGGCGCAATGGAGGATGATCCTGAACCGCGTCCCTGTATCAAGCCCGTTGCCGGAGGAGGATTTGAGACACAGGATTGCGATGCGGACTTCGCGCACGCCAATCTGAGTTGGATTGCCGCCGATCAGGTTTACCTGGCGCGCGTCAAGCCGTCCCCTGAAACGATCAATGACATCAAGGCTTATGAGTTTTTCGCCGGGCACGACGCGGACGGCAAGCCTGTCTGGACCGGTGATTTCGAGAAGATCAAGCCATTGATCGAGTGGAACAATAACATGGGTTGCGTTACGGCTACCTGGGTCCCCGGGCTCGGGAAATACCTCATGTGCATCACGGACGGCTGGCCGACAGTCGCCAAGATGGACTCCTACATCCTGGAAGCCGACAGAATCACGGGGCCCTGGAGGATGGTCGTTTACTTGAAAGACTTCGGCGAGCAGGCTTATTTCCTCAATTTTCCAAGCAAATTTATAAGTGAAGACGGCAGGACTCTGTGGTTGTGTTACTCCGCGAACTTCAGTCGCGGCTGGAATGGCGTAAAACTGGACTTTAATCCCCCCGGCGGGCGTTACGGGTTATGCCTGCACGAGGTGAAATTGCTGGGCCCGGGCGACAACTTACCCACTGTGACCAGAACGCTCAAGGCGACGCGGTGACCCGAGCGCCTGAGCGCTTCGTTCGGCGGAAAAAGAGAGTATCGAATAACGAATATTGAATATCGAAGTAGGGGCAGACCCATGGGCCTGCCCTTTTTTTTGTTTTGGCATACGATCTATGATCTTATTTTGGTGCCCATATCAAAATGAAACGAATGTCATTCTGAACGGAGCGCAGCGTAGTGAAGAATCTCAAAGACGACGTATCAACCCAGATGCTTCGCTTCACTCAGCATGACAATCTAAGAATGAATTTTCATTTTGTTAGATGCTCTTATTACATTATTTCAAGATTTTTAAGTTGAAAACCCGGGTTCTGGTATGTAAACTCACTTTTGCGGTTGTGCCCTGACGTTTTGAGCCATGAGCGAAGGTTCTCTGGCGTGTTCGCTTTTTGCGATCAATTACAACTTGACATTTTATGACAGTCATGTGAAAAATTTATAGATAAGGCGGAATCTAACTGAAGCGAGCACGTTAGATAGAAAAAGTTGGCAAGCGATGAACAGGCGAAATGGTTATACCGCGATTGAGATCTCACATAGCCGTTGTGAAACAGTAAAGCGGGGTCTGTTTACAGTATTTCTACATGTTGGAACTGTGTGTCGCGTGATTGGCTGCCTGAACTAAGGGGTTTGTTATTATGCCGTTTAGACATGTGAGCACGTACATATCTCTGGCCGTGGTGGGTCTGCTGCTGATTGCTTTGCCCGTGAGCGCGGGAGAAACCTGGACCTGTCCGTATTGCGGTCAGACGTGGAGTTTTCCAAGCGATCACGGGGGGCAGCTCCAGGCGTTCGCCAAGCGGCACAGGGAAGTATGCCCGGCAAGGAAGAAGCCACCACCGCCGCCCCCTCCGCTCCCGCCGCCCCCTCCGCCCGAGAATGAGGCACAGGTAAGGCTGCAGCAGGCTCGGGAGTTTATCAAGGAGATCAACCGGCATACAGAAACGAGGAACGACACCGCCGTAAAGGTCTTCAAGACGGAATCGTCGATCTCCGCCGCAGGTCTGGCACTTTTCAGGTATGAACAACTGTACGACATGCTGAAGAAGGAACTGCAGGAGACCTCGAACGAAAGGAGCGATTTCGAGTCCGTTCACCGCGCCATTGAGAACGTGACGCAGTCCTACTGTGTGATGACGGACAGCGAATACGAGACGTTCCTCGGTGAAATGCGCGTGCTTTCTCGCGCCGGCCTCATATCCGGCCCTGCCGAGCATCTTGGTCCGCCTCCGGTGGAGAACGTCGTCCCCGCCCGTGAGGAGCCCCCACGGTACCAGTACACGATGCCGGCGGTGAAGACCTGGTACCCGGAGCCGACCGAGTCGGACAAGGAATGGGGCAGAAAAAGATCCTTCTGGACCTCCGCGCTCCCCGTGCCTCAAAGCCCATGGGCAAAGCTTCCCGATGTGGATAGGGCCTCTGCGGCAGATATCGAGACCCTCAGAAACCGCAACACAGAGGTCCAGAGAAACGTTTCCGCTCTCGGGGCCGCTCTCGACGCCAAGGAGAAGACGCTACAGCGCCTGAACGCGCAGATGAAGACGCTCGGTGCCGATGTGGAGAACGTCCGGGGGGGCATCCAGAAGAACCGCAGGGCGATTCAGGTCCTGGAGGAGCGGGCCGGTGAGGCACTCAAAGAGCATCTGATGGCCAAGGCAAAGGGGTATGCCGTGAAAGAGGGCCGGAAACTGGCGAAGAAATATCTTCCCCGGAAGGTGTCACGGGCCGCCGCCAGCCTCACTGCCGAGGCCCGGCAGGAGCTTGCCCGCTTCGCTCCATTTATTGCCGCGCTGAAGCGAATGAAAGAATACGGCGAAGTGATGCACCGGCGGTTCGATACCGAAGGACCCATGGAGAAATTCTTCAGCGGTCTGAGGGAAACCGCTTCGAGCCATTTCGATCCGGCGACCGTGCGCGATTTCGAGCACTGGCTGGGGCAGGATCAGCACGCCTTTGCCGAAGAGCTGGAGCGCGTTGCAGAACCTTCGGTGGTATCAAAACTGATGTCCGACATACAGTCGGCGTTTCCGGATAAGTGATATGAAACGGTACAGTATCCTCATTCTGCTTGCAGTCCCTGCTTTGTTCCTTACGGTGTCCGAAGGGCCCGCACCGGAGGAAACGCAACTCCGCGAAGAACCGGCAACGAAGAGTTACGCTCGCGAAGAGCAGGACGGGTTCGTTTACTGGATAGCGCTGCCCGATGAGATCGTCGCGCCGCCCGCAGCCGGCGAGGATCTGTTTGTTCTGCCCTTTACCACGGCCATTGACAATAACACGTGGGAGACGAAGACCCTGCCGGCGGATAACCTGGAATGGGAGATCTCGGTATTAGATAGCAGCGGTGCGGTATGCCTGGTCGGGAAAGGGCTGATACACGTCGGCGCGGACACGAAGCTGCTGCCGGGAGAACGGTTCGCACGCCGGCTCTCACCGGCGGTGCGGGACCCGCAGGAGCTCCCGCCGGGCAACGGCACGATCCGGATGACGTATCGCTGGAACGGCGGTGACGGCATCGAACTTTCTGCCGCTGCGCCGGTCGTTCGCCGATAGCGATTAATTTGACTATTGCCTGGGTATGATGCAATAACCCTCCTCAGGGGCAACTACGATCCTATACTGAGAGAAACCAAGGAATCCGTTAACCTGCTCATTGTGAAAGGAATCAAGAAAGTGGGCAAGACCGTTTATGAAGTCCGCGGTTCATCCACGTATTGGTATCCGGGGATACCATACTTATTTCATTGCTGCATTTACGCTTCGGATAGCTTAGAATTAGAGCATGACAAGATTAGTACGTGGGGTGCAGTGAATCGTACCCTGGGTATTTTATAGAGAATCATCCTGCGAAATTGTATAATGATGTTTGGCTTTGAACTGTTAGAAGAAACAAATTCTTATATCCGTTAAGGAGTATGCCGCCATGTCGAAAATTTCTCGTCGATCGTTTTTAACTGTTTCCGCTGCCGCTGCGTCCGGGAGTTCCATGCTCGGTTACGCTCGGGCGACCGAAAAGATTGCCGGTTTTGACCAGACAAAAACCGACTATGACAAAACACAAGTCTGGAAACCTTTTAGCGACCGCAAGGTTCGGGTCGGCATTGTCGGCCATGGTGTTTGCAAATTCGGCCTTCAATTCAGTCTTCAGCATCACCCCAACGTCGAACTGGTTGCGGTCAGCGATTTGTTCCCGGACCGCCGTGCCGATATGGCTCGAAAGGCGAAATGCTCGAAGACGTACCCGTCGCTGGAGGAGATGGTCAAGGACGATTCCATCGAGGCCATCTTTTGCGCCACGGACGCCCCGGCCCACGCCAAGCACGCGATCCTTTGCATGGAGCACGGTAAGCACGTGGCGACGGCGGTTCCCGCATTCCGTGGAGATATCGAGGACGCCGACAGGCTTCTCGAATGCTGCAAGAAGAACAAGGGGCTGGTTTACGCCATGTTCGAGACCTCGTGTTTTCATGACGATCTCTACGCCATGGAAAAGCTCTACGCCGCCGGGGTGTTTGGCCGGATCGTCTATTCCGAGGGCGAATATTGTCATCCTCATTCTTTGGGGGCGCCTTCGCTGGGCTCCTACAAGGACTGGCGAAAGAAAGGATGTCCGATGTGGTATCCGACGCACGCAACGGCTTACTATGTCGGCGTGACGCATAAACCTTTGCTCGATGTCTCCTGCCGGGGCACTGCGCGATTTGACGAAGACAAGCGTATCCCCAACGCGATCGGGAACATATTCAGATCGGAGGTCGGCTTGTTCCGAACTGCCGAAGGTGGCCTTTCCCGAATGATCATATGCGGTTCGCAGGGGGAGTACCTCGAAGCGGGACGGCTTCGAGGCGAATACGGCGGATTTAACAAAACCTTTAAAGGCGACAGGGCCGGCAAGAAGCGCTACTATGAGGCGATCAAGGGTGGCTTGCAGATTAAGAAGTACGCTTTGCCGCCGGGCGTTTTACCGGGCGGACATGGCGGCTCTCACGGTTACCTCGGTCACGACTTCATCGATGCCATCCTGCGCGGTCGCAAACCGAGAGTGGATGTCATCGACGCGCTGAACATGACAACGCCCGGCTATTATGCTCACCTGTCTTCGATGAGAGACGGTGAAACGATGAAAATTCCGCAGTATTCACTGTGATGTATAAGGAAAGCTATGGACGTATTCTGTTTGCAAAAAAAAGAGCTTGAATAGGATACGTCCCGATTATCGTTATGATCCCTACAAACCGCCGTCCGGTATCTTCTCAAAGGGCGGAAAATCGTTTTTCTTTATCTGTCGTTGTTTGCGATCTCGAGAAAATTCTTGACTTTTAAGGGCGATTTTGAGAAGATTAATAATAACGTAGGGTTCAAATTGAGGTGAATGATGAAAAGGTGCTTCACATCTATACGGCGGTGGTTCTTAACACTCGTGACAATAGTTTTCTCATCTGTCGCGTTCCTGGGGTGCAATGATCCGACGGTTAGGAAAATGGAAGAACGAAATCAGGAATTCGGATTTTTCATCGAGCAGGAGCTTCAGCGTTCCAGAAATGCCTCTAAGGTCGAGTTAGGTCCGGCTACGCGTTCTCCGGCACAAGCGGCGGATATGGATGCGGAGCGCCGTGAGCTGGACAGCATGGTCGAGAGAGGCGAGTGGCAAGGCCTGTTCAACTAAGAATACCAGCCCCCAACGATTCCCTGATCCCGCCTAAGGGAAACGTGTGGCTGTTTCGGACCGCCAATTCTGACTGTCCCTCTCATGCGAAAAAACCGTGATTTTTTGCGATTTTTCGAGCCGTTTTGATGCAAAAATGTGCAAAATTGTAAAAAAATGTGAATTTTTATAAGATTTCGACACAGGTTTCACTCATTGCACGGTTTTAAGCCACAAAGCCACTAAGGCACTCTAACAAAACGAAGGTCTTACGGATTTGTCATTCTGAGTGAAACGAAGAATCTCAGTCTTTGCGGTTGAATAGAGACCCTTCGCTACGCTCAGGATAAATGCCCGCAGATGGCACAGATCAATAGTCAATTGTCATTCGTCCATAGTCAATCACAAAGGTTTCCTGTTTCCTACATCCTGATAGCCGGATCTCCTTTTCTGACTCTTGTCTCCTGTCTTCTGAATTCATAATTCTACATTCTCAATTCTAAATTCTTAATTTACTTCATTGGAGAATTTTTAACTTGAGAATCTAAGTCGTGACATGTAAACTGATCAATGCGGTTGAAATCAGACGTACAAAACCAGGCAAGAACCGTTCTGTGGCGTGCTCGCCAATAGCAGGACGCCCACAGGGACGGAGTCTATTACAAGGCAACGATGATGAATACCAACGTTTTGAAACCGGGTTATCAAGGAGTCGTCAGATGAAAGGACTCGATTCGGTTAATGAGAACATCGGAGGTGTTATCTGGAAACCATATATATTGTTATAAAGGGTATCGGGTAACAATCATGGCAAATATTAGTCATCTCAAAATCCTAAGCAAAGGTGTTGAGTATTGGAATAGCTGGCGAGAGAAGAACCCAACAGAAGTGCCGGATTTAAGCAATGCTGTGCTTACGAGTAAGAACATGCAAGGCATTAATTTTAGAAAATCAACCTTGACTGGCAGTAATTTTACAGATTCTGATTTAGACAACGGATTTCTTAGGTGGGCAAATTTGCATGGGGCCATTCTTGAACGAACATCACTGGTGAGTGCTAACTTGAGTGGTGCCAATCTATATCGAGCTGATTTCAGTGGTGCAAACTTGGTAAAGGCAAATTTGATGCAGGCAAGATTGCTTGATACTTGTCTATATTCTGCTGATATAAGCAAATCCAAAGTCTTTGGTGTTTCTGTTTGGAAATCAGATTTTTCAAATGCAAAGCAAGAAGACCTTACTATAACCGAGGATGGAGAACCTATAATTACTGTAGACAATATAGAGATCGCACAATTCATCTATCTATTATTAAATAATAGGAACATAAGAGATGTGATTGACACAATTACCTCCAAATCTGTATTGATTCTAGGCCGATTTACTAAAAGGAGAAAACCTTACCTTGATATCATAAGAAAACAAGTTCGTAACAAGGGTTTCTTACCTATTCTGTTTGATTTCGATGCGCCAAAACATCGCGACACTCATGAGATGATTACAACTTTGGCTCGCTTAGCAAAGATCGTAATAGCAGATATCACCAACCCAAGAAGTATTCCCCAGGAATTGGTTTCGATTGTAGAGCAAATACCGTCATTGAAAATATATCCCATTCTATGTCATGGAAGAAGACCCTGGGGTATGTATGACCATATAAAAAAATACCCTTGGGTAATGGGAATTAACAAGTATAGAGACAAAAAACAAATTGAAAGGGTAGTGTCAGACAAAATCCTTAACAAGATATGATAGGTGACTTAATTGACTTAAGGATTAAAAAGGGGATAATAGGGATGGACCATATTATTAAGATCGAGAAGGCTACAGGAATAATAGGGACAGTCACAATCCTGTTCGGCACGAAAATTGCATGTTGATTTATAGAGGGAAGAACGACTCAAAAAAATATTTATATCTTTCCTATTTTAAACTTGCGCGCTGTTTATACCTCTGCTTAAATGCCTTTCATGAGCCACAAAAGGCATACAATCAAAGAACACGAACTTCAGGGCTTCAAGTACTTCAAGGCCATATCCAAAATGTTGGAGTCTCTTCGTGACGTCGGATGCGAGAGAGACCTGGCCGGCAACCGACGCCTTCATATGGATCAATACATCTCGCTGCTCTTGTTGTATATGTTCAATCCGATCTGTACGTCCCTGCGGTCCCTTCAGCAGGCCAGCGAACTCAAGAAGGTTCAAAAAAAGCTCGGCGTCCCACGGGCCTCCCTCGGTAGTTTGTCGGAGGCTTCGACCGTCTTCGACAGTCAGGCGATGGTGCAGATCATCGAACAACTCGGCGAGCAACTCAAACCGATCGTCCACCCTGACAAGCTCAACAACATGCCCGGCATCCTTACGGCGGTGGACGGCACCCTTTTGAAAGGCTTGCCGAAGATCGCCTGGGCCTTGTGGATCGACGATACGCATAAAGCCGTCAAGAACCATGTCCATTTTGAAATCCTCAAGGGCGTTCCGGTCAAGGCCACGATCACCGAGGGCAACGCCAATGAGAAGGAGGTCTTAGCTGAAAACCTTGAGGCCGGACGAATCTATGTTCTGGATCGAGGGTATGCCAAATATAAGCTTTTGCAAAAGATTATAGATCATAAAAGTTCCTTTGTCTGCCGGATACGCGACAATTACGTTTGCGAGGTCATTGAAGAACGTCCCATCCCGCCCGACGGCGAAGCGGCTGGCGTGGTCCGGGATCGCGTTGTTCGCTTAGGTCGTGACAAGGACGAGGGATTGACGGAGGTGGTTCGTGTGGTGGAGGTCCAATGCCAGCCTCATGTCAAACGGATGCATACCGGCCGCGGCGGGCCGGAACAATCCGAGACCCTGGCCATCGCAACGAATCTGCTGGACGTCGAGGCGGATGTGGTGGCGTTGATCTTCAAACATCGTTGGACGATTGAGGTTTTCTTTCGTTTCTACAAGCATATTTTAGGCTGCCGTCACTTGTTGAGTTACAATTCGAACGGGATTGAATTGCAGACCTACTCGGCCATTCTTGCGTGTCTGTTGATATCGCTTTGGACGGGCCGCAAGCCGACGTTGCGAACGTATGAGATGCTTTGCTGGTATTTCACGGGCATGGCCGACGAAGAAGAACTGATCGTCCATATTCAGCGTCTGAAAAAAATCGCTTAGCCGGGTTCAGGCTCCGTCCGCGTCACGATGGCAGCCCGGGTTTATGCTGCGCTCATCCGCCGGGCCCATCCCGAAAGGCCTCCTTGACGACCAATCTCGGTACGGATATTGTGTATCCGTTCAGCCCCTGAACCGGGCAGCAAATGCAGGGCCGAACAGGATTGGGACAGTCACCTTTTTTGTCTTGACGCAGAATGACTTTTATTGTTTCCTCTGTTTCATGCCAAGATTAGCCCGAACAGTCGCGGTCGGTTGCGCTCATCATATCACCCAGCGAGGGAACAACCGCCAGGATGTGTTCTTCGTGGACGACGACCGACGCGTTTATCTTGACCTGTTGAAACAACAGGCCGACAAATACGGCCTGGACGTCGACGGGTACTGCCTGATGAGCAATCATATCCACCTGATCGCGATCCCGCATACCGAAGAGGCCTTGGCCAGGGCCGTCGGCCGAACGCACTTTCGCTATACGCAATATACGAACCGATTCCACCGACGCACCGGCCATCTGTGGCAGGGTCGTTTCTACTCGTGCGCTCTGGATGAGCGGCACTATTGGCTGGCGATGAAGTACATCGAGTTGAATCCCGTTCGTGCCCGGCTGTGTCGCAAGCCCTGGCGCTATCCCTGGTCAAGTGCCGCGATGCATGTCGATCGCCGAACGAAATCCGATGTCTTGGATCTGACGCGATGGTACGACACAATCTCTGCGACGCAATGGCGCAAGGAGCTGACCGTCGATCTATCGGAATCGGACATGGGACAATTAAGGTCAAGAACACATACGGGCAGACCGTTGGGCAGTGACAGTTTTTTAAGCCGGCTGGAAAGGTTGCTGGGGCGTCGCGTTCGCCCGTTACCCGTCGGCAGACCAAAGAAAAATAAGAGGAAGAACTGTATTAAATAGGTGGCTGTCCCTATTATCCCCTATTATCCGAATGAGGAGCAAAAACTCATGCAAAGAGATGATATTGAAAAAATAATCTCTGAAAAGATTAACCAAAGCGAGCTCAAGAATGCAGAAAGCCGCTTGCATTTCGTTCTCTGGTTTGGCGGGGCTTTTTTGGCGATATTTGGTGTAATCACACCAATCTACATGACCAGTTCCTCCACGGACCGCGTGGATAAATCGATTGAGTCGATGGAGAGAAGATTTGAAGAATTGGTTGGTAAACAACTACGAAGACCAATCATAGAGTGTCTTTATCAGAATACGAAACTTGAGGGCCAGTTGGTAGATTGCTCTCATCAGGAACACAAGGCAATTTCCGGAATTGTCATCCAAAATAAAGGTGATGGTATCGCTTGGATTACGGATATCTACCTTTATCTAAAATTTGAGAAATCACCAAACGAGTTCAGCATGACTTGGTGGGATAATTTAGATCACATTGATGAACCAGGTTTTGAAAGGGCCTTTAAATACGCCCATACAATAAACAATATGCACCCACAGGAACCTGTTAGTCTCAAAATTGGACAATGGGCGCGTGTTGAAAAAGATCAGAAGGTAAAGGCTCTTTTGAAAATCTATTATGGTGAACCAGAACCACTGCGGATCAATTGGAGCATAAATATAAAGTAGAAAAGCAAAGTTAAAAGAACAAGCAGGAGTACAAATAGCCGACAAGACGTGCCGCCAGAGGCGGATTTATTATTTATGATTTACGAATTTAGAACGAAAGAAAATCAGATAGGTCTGAAGTCTTATACGGAAACCCTATAAAGATTGTTAGCCTTCAATATACGAGGCATTGCACTTTTTCCTCGTTCACTACAGAAGGCTGTGAGGAATTATTCGGAGGATATTGAAGTTAAGGAGGTTACCAATGGAAACCACACTCTTTGCCACAGGGATCGCGTGTCTTATTGCGGCTATCGTTGGAGGGGGTCTCAAGGCCTTCGGCATCGAGATTCCATTGTTGAAGTCCATACCCAGGCAAGTTGCACTAGGGGCCTTTGGTGCGGTTCTATTAGCACTCAGTTTTGTCAAAACGCCAACTCCGGATTCTGAGCCTGTTAGCCCTCGATCAGACATTGAACAGGAAAAGGAATCCAGTGTTGTCTTCGATTTGACTCATGGCCAGGGCTCATGGTACTACCTTGAGGACTCTATGAGGCGTCTACTGCCAAATGATGCACTATTCATCAGAGAAGGTGATTTGCTTTCTCATAGTAAGATCATAGATCGCGCCCAAGTCCTTCTCCTCGCACTTCCATATCATCAGGACTTTTCCCTTGACGAAATAAATTACGTTCGTGACTGGGTTGCCGATGGTGGAGGGCTTTTGTTGATGGGGTACTATGCGGCCGAGCGACACCATGAAAACAATATTTGCGAGATGACGCGAGTCTTCGGATTTGAGTTCACCGACAATTTGTTAATGCCACCGGGTAAGTCATATTCAGACACACGCACGCAGCGGTCTTCTCAGTCACCAGATTTAGGCGTTAAGATAGCTGTTACATCAGAGGCGGGGTATGAGATCCTAAACGACGTGAGAAAGACCGCTTTTGTATCTTCCTCGGCCATTGTTAACCTTACCGGAAAGAAACCCTATTTCGCACTCAGCGATCCAATGGCAAATGAGGTATGGATACCTCAGTATGACACAAGCCCTGGCGGTATGCCGTCAGCAATAGTCAAATATATCAAAACGGACCCGAGCGAACTTCCGTTACTCTTAGCGGTTGAGCATGGTCGAGGTCGCGTTGTGCTGATTGGTACCTGGAAGTTGGCGACTGTTGATTACGGAGATAACACAAAGCTAATGGGCAACTTAATCCTGTGGCTGAGACAAAAGAAGTATCAAAAATTTACTAGGGACAGAGTACCAGGATAAAATCAATAGAAAAATAAAAAATATTTTGAGGCAAGGGAATCCCTGTTCTCGCTGTTGAGCGAGATTTTTGATTCTGCCTGTGACGTATGTTTCGCTGGTACGAACCAAGTT
>Ga0272441_10003127_pt1 | contig 32096 bp, 35 predicted proteins | sample SSMProp6N_FD_193582 | JGI IMG/M metagenome (GOLD analysis project Ga0272441, IMG submission 193582) | Marine sediment archaeal communities from Little Sippewissett salt marsh, Falmouth, MA, United States - SSM-Prop-6N | ecosystem: Environmental > Aquatic > Marine > Wetlands > Sediment ... | reverse complement strand
GGTCATCCCGCTGGCGGCATATTTCGGAGGGGTGCCGCTCATGTTTGCCGCCGTCGTCTTTGCATTTCATGTCTTCTTCCTGCTCTTTCTCGCGCGGATACGCCAGCACCCGATGGAACTTTCCTCGCTGATGAAGGTCGTCTTCGGATATATGTATATTCCGCTCATGATGTCCTTTTTCATCCTCCTGCGAGGTATGGAACAGGGTACAATCTGGGTGATCTTTATTGTCGTAATGACTTTTTCCAGTGATATATCGGCCTATTATACCGGAAAATATCATGGAAAGAGGAAGTTGTATCCCGCAGTGAGCGCGAAAAAGACTGTTGAAGGCGCTCTCGGTTCCATGGTGGGTACCGTCGCCGGTGCCGTTCTGTTCAAGCTGATCTTTTTCCCGGAACTGCCCCTTCTCCACAGTCTTGTCCTCGGCTTTATGGGTGGTACGCTGGGGCAGTTGGGAGATCTCTGCGCATCGTCGATCAAACGTATTTCCATGGTGAAAGATTCAGGCTCCTTTCTTCCCGGTCACGGTGGGATATTGGATCGCCTCGATTCCTTCATTTTTATCATTCCCTTCGTCTATTTTTATGCCGTGCTTGTGATACAATGAAATATATCAGCATTCTCGGGGCAACAGGTTCGATCGGTGTCAGTACCCTCAACGTCATAGCGCATAATCCCTCGCGGTTTCATGTGGTGGCCCTGACGGGGGGCAGGAACGTGGCGTTGCTGCGCGAACAGATTCAGAGATTTCGGCCCAGAGTCGCCGCCGTTATTGACAGCGAGCATGCGGAAACGTTAAAAGAAAGCCTTGGCGGGTATACCGGTACGGAAATCCTCTATGGTATTGAGGGATACCGGGAAGCCGCTGCAGTGGCAGATGCGGATATGGTGGTTTCGGCAATGGTGGGCGCGGCGGGATTGCTTCCCACGATTGAAGCCATAGACGCGGGAAAGGACATCGCCCTCGCCAACAAGGAAACGATGGTAATGGCGGGAGACCTGGTGATCCGGCGGGCCGAATCAAGGCATGTACGGATCGTTCCCGTGGACAGTGAACACAGTGCCGTTTTCCAGTGCCTTGAAGGACACAGAAAGGAAGATGTGAGGCGCATCATCCTGACCGCTTCGGGAGGGCCCTTTCGGGAGATGCCTGCTGAGCGGCTCGCCCATGTATCGGTTCAGGATGCCCTCAATCATCCGACCTGGAATATGGGAACGAAAATCACCATCGATTCGGCATCGATGATGAATAAGGGGCTTGAGGTTATCGAGGCGCGGTGGCTTTTCGGTATGGATGCTGAACACATAGACATCGTCATCCATCCGCAGAGCATCGTTCATTCAATGGTGGAGTACCTCGATGGGACGATTATTGCGCAGCTGGGCATTGCCGACATGAGAATTCCCATAGCCTATGCCCTTGCATATCCCGAACGCGTCACCAGTCCCGAACGGACCCTGGATATCTGCCGCGGAGAACGGCTGGAATTTTTCGCTCCCGATTATGATAAATTTCCCAATCTCCGGCATGCTCGCGAGGCCCTGCGACGCGGTGGAACAATGCCCGCCGTGATGAATGCGGCGAACGAGGAGGCGGTGGATGGATTTGTCGGGGGTACGATTAAGTTTACCGATATGCCCCTTGTCGTTGAGAGGGTCATGAATGCCCATGCACCCCGCGAGGGGCTCTCCGTTGAGGAGATACTTGCCGCGGATGCGTGGGCGCGCAGCGAGGCGCAAATACTGATTGAAAGGATGCACAACGAATCGTGTTAGGAATTAATATAATATCGGTCATAATCCTCCTGGGGATACTGATATTTGTTCATGAACTGGGACACTTTCTTGTCGCCAAACTGTCCGGTGTGGGCGTTCTGAAGTTTTCCCTCGGTTTCGGACCGAAAGTGCTGGGAAAAAAGATAGGGGAGACGGAATATCTCCTGTCGGCCATTCCGCTGGGCGGCTATGTCAAGATGGTGGGTGAATCGGGTGATGAAGAACTTTCACCCGACGATCAGCGTCGATCATTTATGAAACAATCGGTCTATAAGCGGATCGGAATCGTTCTCGCCGGTCCCGCCTTTAATTTTCTCTTTGCCGCCCTCGTCTTTACCTTCATTTACAGCATCGGTGTTCCCGTTGTGACCGCCCGTGTGGGTGACGTGATGGCGAATTCCGCGGCGTCGGCCGCAGGAATCCAGAAGGGAGACCTGATTCTCGCCATTGACGGAACGGAAATATCCCGATGGTCGGAAATATCCGGCATGATCCAGAAAAGCGGTGAGCGGGAGCTCCTCCTCACCATTGAGCGCGACAGCGAGATTCTCGACGTACCGATAAAACCGCGTCTGGTCAAGGATGCAAACATATTCGGTGAAGAGACCAGCGCCTACAGGATCGGCATCGGCTCTTCCGATGAAACATTCATCGAAAAAAGAAATCCCCTCTGGGCGCTCGGGGCAGGTCTTGAACAGACCTGGTCATGGACAAAGCTGGTATGTCTCGGTATCGTCAAGATGATACAGGGAGTTATTTCACCACGGGAACTGGGCGGACCGATCCTTATTGCCCAGATGGCGGGAACGCAGGCAAAGCAGGGAATTCTCCCCTTTATCTATTTCATGGCCGTTCTGAGTGTGAACCTCGGTGTGCTGAATCTCCTTCCAATTCCCGTTCTCGACGGCGGACACCTCTTTTTCTATGTGATCGAAGCCGTTACCGGTCGCGAGGTCAACATGAAATGGAGAGAAGTGGCCCAGCAGGTAGGGTTCTTTCTCATCATCCTGTTGATGCTTCTCGTCTTTTACAATGATATTATGAGGATATTTTACCCCGGACAATGAAAACCCTTGCTTTTGATACATCGTCGGATACGATCAGTGCCGCAGTGCTGGAGGGAGAATCGATCAGCGCCGAACTGGTAATGACAAGTGACAGAAATCACGGTGAAACTATTCTTCCGCTGATTGAAATGGTATGCCGCGCCGCCTGCGTGAGCATGAACGAGATTGATTTGTTTGCCCTGACCGTCGGTCCGGGATCCTTTACCGGCATCCGGGTCGGCGTCAGCACCGTCAAGGGGTTTCTCCTTGCGGGGGATAAACCGGTAGTCGCCGTTTCGTCGCTTGACGCGCTTGCATGTAACAGCGACGGTTCGTCCCCGTTGATATGTCCCATGATCGATGCGCGGCAGCAGCAGATCTATACGGCATTGTACCGATGGGAAGGAAATGCCGTGCCACGGAGAATTACGGAGGAATGTGCGGTGCCGCCCCGGGAATTTCTCGAAGGTATCGATGGAAGGGTTCACTTCGTGGGGAATGGGGCACATAAATATATCAATTATATCGAGGAGATGATTGGGAACAGGGCGTCCGTTGCCCCATCATTTCACAATCCTATCAGGGCGGGAACAGTGGGTTATATTGGATTGAAAAAGTTCCGTGATGGTGATAACGTAAATCCCGTTCAGCTGGTACCCCGGTATCTTCGTTCATCATACGTCGAAAAGCGGTGACGGGTGTGGAGGTACCCTTGAACATGAAATAATTCGGGGAACGGGGTACCGGACCCAGGAGCGCGGCGAGGAGTTTTTCGCCGCAGGGAGAAGGGCGAAGAGCACTTCGTGAACCGGAATATATGCGGGATGAGAAACCGCGGCAGCATGCAGGGGAGTGCAGACGCCCTGAGGCGGACGGTGCAGAATTGGGTTGCAGAATCAACCATGCCCTGCTGGAAGAATTATAAAAGAAGAATTCGTAGAAGAAACATGCGGGAGATGAAAGAATAGCGGAAATTCTTTCAAAATATAAATGATGGGAAAGGTTCAGGCCTTGAGTGGTGATTTGTGAATGAATTATAAAGAATGGCCCATTGCCCGTGACGGGTTTATCTTCATTATCCCTTTGTTATTGATAACCTTTCTTTGCTTCTTTGCCGGTTTCCTGAGGACAGGCATTTTCTTTTCCGCCCCCACCCTTTTTGTCGTCTGGTTTTTCCGAAATCCCGAACGTACCACGCCGAAAAATGAGAAGGCGGTGGTATCACCGGCTGACGGTACGGTTCTCAAGATAGAAGAAGTGGAAGAGGACGATCTGATCAAGGGCTCATTCATGAAGGTCAGCGTGTTTATGAGCATTTTTAACGTGCACGTAAACAGGTTGCCCTGTTCCGGTGTCGTGAAGGCCATCAGGTATGAAAAAGGGGCCTTCTTCTCCGCAAATCTTGATAAGGCCTCGAAATTGAATGAGAGAAATTCAGTGGTCGTTGAAACTGCCGGCGGGCGTGAAATCCTCACCATACAGATAGCGGGGCTCGTTGCACGCAGGATCGTCTGCTGGGTCCAGGAGGGAATGAAGGCGGTGAAGGGGGAGCGGTTCGGTCTTATACGGTTCGGTTCGCGGCTTGAGGTGTTCCTTCCCCCTGACACGAAGATCCTTGTGAAGGCAGGGGACAAAGTGAAATCGGGTGAGACCGAAATAGGATATCTGTCATGAAAAAAAATGTGCAGAAGAATCAAAGTAATACGAAAAAGGGGATTTATATCCTGCCGAATCTCTTTACGACGGCAAGCCTCTTTTGCGGCTTTTACTCGCTGATTGCATCGGTGCAGGGTCTTTTTTCCAGCGCGGCGATCGCCATAATCGTCGCCTTTTTTCTTGACGGGCTCGACGGTAAAATAGCCCGGTTCACGAATACGACCAGCAAGTTCGGTGCCGAGTACGATTCCCTTTCCGACTTGATTGCCTTTGGTGTGGCGCCGGCAATCCTGGCGTATACCTGGGCCCTTTCACCGTTTGGAAGGTATGGCTGGCTTGCGGCATTTCTCTTTGTGGCATGCGGCGCACTGCGGCTTGCCCGGTTCAATATCCAGATCGGCATTATCGACAGCAAAGTCTTCAACGGGCTCCCGATTCCCGGTGCGGCAATCGTCGTATCCACGACGGTGCTGTTCTACTATTATCTGGGAGGCGAGGGACACTTTTATCATGTTGCCTTTCTTTTCGGGATCGTGTTTTTATCCCTCCTGATGGTGAGCAATATAAAATACTACAGCTTCAAGGATCTCAATTTCTTTTCACGGAAACCGTTCATGACATTCGTGATGATTATTCTTTTCCTGGCCGTTATCGTGACGGAACCGCAGGTGATGTTTTTTCTGGTCGCCCTGAGCTACAGCATATCGGGGCCGATCATGTTTGTCGTGAAGCGGGTGAAAGACCGAAACTTGAAGGAGGTAAAGGCGCGGACGCCCTGACGTATGAGGCTGCTCTCATACGCCGGACCAAAAAGCCACAAGAATCCTTGTGGCTTTCTCTATGTTTGAGAGAAAATATTTGGAGAAGGAGATTCAAGACGAAGAGATGAAGACATTTAATGTGGCAGTGGTTGGTGCAACGGGGCTTGTAGGGGGGGAAATGATTCGTATCCTCGAAGAGAGGAATTTCCCGGTAAAAAATCTGAAGCTTCTTGCTTCGGAACGCTCACTGGGAAAGTCGCTCACATTCAGGGGCGAAGAATACCCCGTTGAAGTATTGGACGAGAATTCTTTTGAAGACGTTGAAATCGGCCTGTTTTCCGCCGGTGGAAGTATCAGCGAAAAATATGCACCCATTGCCGCCCGGGCGGGGTGCGTGGTGATAGATAACACGAGCGCCTTCCGGATGGACCCCGACTGCCCGCTGGTGGTGCCGGAAGTAAATCCCGACGCGATCGGTATGTATGGGAAAAAAGGTATTATCGCGAATCCAAACTGTTCGACCATCCAGATGGTGGTGGCGCTGAAACCGATTCACGATGCGGCGACGATAAAGAGAATCGTCGTGTCGTCATACCAGGCGGTATCGGGAACGGGAAAGGAGGCCGTAGAAGAACTGGTTGCGCAGACACGGGCGCTCCTCACCATGAAAGACCCCGAAGTCAGGGTATATCCCCACCGCATTGCCTTTAACTGTCTTCCCCACATCGATGTATTCTTCGACAACGGCTATACCCGGGAAGAACTGAAAATGGTAAATGAAACGAAGAAGATCATGAATGATTCTTCGATAGCGGTAACGGCGACCACCGTACGGGTTCCGGTCTTTTACGGCCATTCCGAAGCCGTGAACATCGAAACGGAACGGAAGATTACGGCAGAGGAAGTACGGGGGCTTCTGTCCGGTGCACCCGGTGTCACGGTGATTGACAACCCCGCACGGTCTGAATATCCCCTTGCCAGCGACGCCGCCGGGAAGGATGATACCTTCGTGGGACGGATACGGGAAGACGAGTCCATAGAGAAGGGTATCAACATGTGGATCGTATCCGATAATATTCGAAAGGGTGCCGCGCTGAATACGGTGCAAATAGCGGAAATACTTATCAGGGACTATCTGTAGATACCATATGAGAATCGTCGGGGGCCGCGAAAAGGGCAGAAAACTCCTCGCACCCAGAGGCGGTAAACTCAGGATTACCGCCGACAGGGTGAAAGAATCGCTGTTTGATATCCTCTATGATGTTGAGGGCCGCAGCTTTCTTGATCTCTTTGCAGGATCGGGAAACGTCGGTATCGAAGCCTTGAGCAGGGGGTGCGCGCCGGTGTTGTTTGTCGAGAGCGATGCCCGTCACGCCGACACCATCGAGAAAAATCTCACACAGTGCCGTTTTCGTGCCGATTATGAAATTGTTAGACGACCGGTCGAGAGTGCCGTCCCGATGTTCCGGAAGCGGGAAGACGCTTTTGATATCATATTCGCCGATCCTCCCTATGAACGGGCGCTTGTGGAAAAGACGATCCAGTTGCTTGAACGTTTCCCGATTCTCTCGGGAGATGGTATCATTGTTCTGGAGCATTCAGTGAAAGAGATGTGCATGGAAAACAAACGGTTTATGATGACAGATCAGAGACAGTATGGTGATACCGTGCTTTCTTTTCTGAAAACTATTACGAAGGAGTAGTGCCATGCCCAAGACAGCTGTGTATCCCGGTTCGTTCGATCCTATCACCAATGGTCATCTCGACATTATCAAGCGGGGGTTGCGAATTTTCGATAAGATCATTGTCCTGATCGGATACAATCCCGATAAGACATCGCTCTTTACGGTTGATGAAAGGGCTGAGCTCATCCGGTCAGCCGTGGGGAATAACCCGCGCATTGAAGTGGACAGTTATTCCGGTCTCCTCGTCGAGTATGTCAGGAATTCCGAGGCATGCTGCATTCTCAGGGGATTGCGTGCCATGTCCGACTTCGAATATGAATTTCAGCTTGCCCTTATGAACCGGCGCTTTGACAGGAACGTTGAAACAGTCTTCCTCATGACCGGTTCGAAGTGGTTTTACTGCAATTCCCGGATAATAAAAGAAGCTGCGAGCCTTGGCGGTTCTGTGAAAGGTATGGTTCCCGACATCGTCTTGCAAAAACTGAAAGAAAAATTCCCGAGTATGGAGAACAATAATCAGATTCCCCGATAATCGGACAGATGAGGTAACATGAAGAGATGAAATTAGCGAAGAGAGTAAGCAGAATAAAACCGTCCCCCACCCTTACCATTACGGCAAAGGCCAACGCCCTTCGTGCGGAAGGGAGAGACGTGCTGAGCTTCGGTGCCGGGGAGCCCGATTTCGATACTCCGCAGAATATCAAAGAGGCGGCCATCGAAGCCATAAAAAGCGGTTTTACCAAGTATACGCCCGTCGGCGGCATCAATGAACTGAAAAGGGCCATCATCGAAAAGTTTCAAAGCGACAACGACCTGATTTTCGCCGAATCGCAGGTAGTCGTGTCCTGCGGGGCAAAACACTGTCTCTATAATATTGCACAGGCGTTATTCGAAGAAGGCGATGAAGTCATTATCCCGGCACCCTATTGGGTGTCCTACCCCGATATCGTGCTCCTGGCGGACGCCGCACCGGTGATTATCGAAGCGGAAGAATCCCATGGATTTAAACTGACGCCGTCCCAGCTTGAGAAGGCGCTGACGGCCCGGACGAAGGGACTGATTCTGAACAGCCCGTCAAATCCCACCGGTGCTGTCTATACCCGTGCCGAACTGGAGGCACTGGCGGCGGTTGTCGGTGACAGGGATATGGTCATCATATCCGATGATATCTATGAAAAAGTAATGTATGGCGACACGCCCTTTATAAACATTGCCAATGTAAACGATGCCGTCAGGGAAAAGACCATCGTGGTCAACGGTGTTTCGAAATCGTACGCGATGACGGGATGGCGGATAGGGTATGCGGCGGGAGATGAGAAAATCATTTCTCAGGTGGCGAAGATCCAGAGTCAGAACACGTCGAACCCCACGTCGATTTCCCAGAAAGCGGCCCTTGAGGCACTGCTGGGCGGTCAGGAAAACACTGCAAAAATGGTTGCAGAGTTTGAAAAAAGAAGAAATTATATCGTGCGTGCACTGAATGATATCGAGGGGATCACCTGCATGATGCCCCAGGGTGCCTTCTATGTGTTTCCGAATATCTCGTCTCTGTTCGGGCGTTCATATAAGAATATGACCATTGAAGATTCAACCGGTTATGCGTCATACCTTCTCGACGAGGCGAATGTGGCTGTGGTGCCCGGTATTGCCTTCGGCAGCGACAGTCACATGCGGCTGTCCTATGCCACGTCCATGGAGAATATTGAGAAGGGTATCGCGCGTATCAAGGCGGCATCGGAAAAACTGGCGTAAGGAACTGCGGTTTTGGCCTTGATGATGGGTGAAAGCGTACGCTCACCTCGAAATTACCCCATCAGAGGCGCTGTTTTCCCTTATTTGAACTTGACTTAGGAACCATGTCCTATTATAAAGGCACACTTAAAAAGTTTACGGTACTTGAAAAAAAACAAGGAGGCTTGGGGGATTATGAAAAATCATAAGGTTATAGTGGCTCTCATGATTGCTGCATTTACAGTGTTCATGGTTTCCGGTACGGTTCTGGCTGCTGATACGATCAAGCTGGGAGTTGCCGGTGCACACAGCGGTGACTTGGCATCCTACGGCATTCCGTCGGTCAAGGCGGCGGAGCTCGTGGTAAAGGAGTGCAACGCCAATGGTGGAATCCTCGGCAAGAAGGTTGAGCTTCTCGTCGAAGATGATGTCTGTAAACCCGAAGTTGCCACCAACACGGCGACAAAGCTTGTATCGGAAGGTGCCGATGTCGTGATGGGCCATATCTGCAGCGGTGCCACCAAGGCCGCCTTGCCGATCTACAAGGACGCGGGTATTATATGCATATCCCCGTCGGCAACGAACCCGCCCCTTACCCAGAGCGGCGACTATCCGAATTTCTATAGAACCATCGCATCCGATGATGCACAGGCCCGTCTCGAAGTGGACTATGCCCTCGATGTCCTGAAGGCAAAGAAAATTGCCATCATACACGATAAGGGCGACTATGGAAAGGGCCTGGCGCAGTTTGCAAAGGAGTTTCTTGAGGAAGACCAGAGGGCCGAGGTGGTCCTTTACGAAGGTGTGACCCCCGGGGCCGTTGACTATTCCGCCGTTGTGCAGAAAATCAGGCACAAAAAGGCTGACGCGGTGATCTTCGGCGGTTACCACCCCGAAGCGTCAAAGATCGTTATGCAGATGCGGAAGAAACGAATGAAGACATACTTCATTTCCGACGACGGCGTGAAAGATGATACCTTCATCAAGGTTGCCGGGAAATACGCCGAGGGTGTCTTTGCGACGGGACCGCGGGATACGTCGAGCAATCCGCTTGCCATCGCCGCCAATGCCGCTCACCAGAAAGAATACGGGGCGGATCCCGGCGCATTCTTCCTGAATGCCTATGCCGCGACGCAGGCCCTGTTGAAAGCAATTGAAAATGCCGGTTCCACGGATTACGATGCAATCGAAAAGGCGCTGAAGACCAAGTATGTCGAAACCCCCCTCGGAAAGATCAAATTCGATGACAAGGGAGATGCCATCGGTATCGGTTTCGCCATGTACCAGGTCAAGAACGGAGTATATGAAGAAATAAAGTAGCCGGTCGGATCGGTATCAGCGATCGGCACAGACATTTACGAACAAGATCAGGGGGCAGAGGGGGTGCATGCTGACCGTCATCTGACCCCTGATTTTATTACATACAGCCGGCTGAAACCGGCCAATGCGGGCGCTGTCTACGTGTAAGGACGACAATATAAGAACGATATGGAATATTTCTGGGAATTATTTTTCGGTGGATTGACTCGGGGCAGCATCTATGCGCTTATCGCCCTTGGATACACCATGGTCTACGGCATTATCGAGCTGATTAATTTTGCCCATGGAGAGATCTACATGATCGGGGCCTTCACGGCACTGATCGTCATTACCGTTCTTACCTTCATGGGGATGAATCCCATTGCCATGCTTATTATCGCGGGAGTGATTGCCGTCATCTATTCATCGGCCTATGGCTTTACCGTTGAAAAACTGGCCTACAAGCCCCTGCGGAATGCCCCTCGGCTTTCGGCGCTCATCAGCGCCATCGGAATGTCACTCTTTCTGCAGAACTATGTACTGCTGGCACAGACTTCCGATTTTCTTCCGTTTCCTAACCTGATACCCGATTTTGAATTCATGGAACCCTACGCGCACATCATCGGGTCGACGGACCTGGTGATTCTGATTACCACATCGGTGGTCATGGTGCTCCTGACAATTCTTATCAAGTTTACAAGGATCGGCAAGGCAATGAGAGCCACCTCACAGGACAAGGTCATGGCGACGCTGGTGGGAATCGACATTAATATGGTGATCTCCGTGACTTTCATCATCGGTTCGGCAACGGCCGCCATCGGCGGCGTACTGATTGCGTCACACGTCGGCATGATCAATTTTTATGTCGGATTTATCGCGGGCATAAAGGCTTTTGTGGCGGCGGTCCTTGGCGGTATCGGGAGTGTGCCCGGCGCCGTGCTCGGCAGCTTCGTGCTCGGCTGGACGGAAAGCTTTGCCACGGGGTACGTATCGAGCGATTATGAGGATGTCTTTGCCTTTCTCTTTCTCGTCTTTATTCTGATTTTCCGGCCCGCCGGTATCCTGGGGCGGTCCGAACGTCACAAGGTGTAATAAGGGCAGTAATAAAGTAATAACATCAAGGTATGTGAATATTGTTCAGTCTCGATCAAATACGAAAATCAATTTATGTATCGCTCTGGTTCATGTTTCTGACCTTTCCCATCATGGTGATCCGTGTCAACACGATTGAAAAAACCGTGGAATGGCGGTGGGAAAACATGCTCTATGTGGGGGTGGGCAGTTTTCTGATCTCCTTTCTGTGGCGCTACCTGATATGGCGAAAGGAAGTCGGCGCGAAACAGGCCGAAGAAGGTGAAGTACAGTTATCGGTCTTTCAGCGTATTCTCGGAAACAGGAGAATATTTATACCCCTGCTGGCGGTGGCGGGTGTATTCATTTGTGTGTTCCCCTTTATGTTTTCACTCTACCAGACGAATATCATGATCACCGCCCTTATCTACGTCATGCTCGGTCTGGGGCTGAATATCGTCGTCGGGCTCGCCGGCCTGCTTGACCTGGGCTATGTTGCCTTCTATGCCGTCGGCGCCTATGCCTACGCCCTTCTGAACCATCATTTCGGCCTCAATTTCTGGATGGTACTGCCCATCGGGGCAGCGTTGGGGGCGACCTTCGGCATCCTTCTCGGATTTCCCGTGCTGAGGCTGCGTGGTGACTATCTGGCGATCGTTACCCTCGGATTCGGAGAGATCATAAGACTTATCCTGGAAAACTGGAATGAGTTTTCCTTCGGTCCCAGCGGCATATCGAACATCCCCCGGCCCACCTTCTTCGGGATCGATATGTCGGTACACACTGCGACAATCTATACTTACTATATCATCATTGCCCTGTGCGTCCTGACGATATTTGTCGTCAACCGTCTTCAGGATTCGCGGATCGGACGGGCCTGGATCGCCCTCCGGGAAGACGAAGTCGCCTGCCAGGCCATGGGAATAGACAAGGCGAAGACAAAACTGACCGCCTTTGCCCTCGGAGCGACCTGGGCCGGAATGGGTGGAGTGGTCTTCGCAGCAAAAACAACATTCGTCAATCCGGCGAGCTTCACTATCTGGGAATCCATCATCATACTCTGTATCGTCGTTCTCGGGGGTATGGGATCGGTCTTAGGCGTCATACTGGGGGCACTGGTACTGATTCTTTTGCCTGAATATCTTCGGGCTTTTTCGGAGTATCGAATGCTTGCCTTCGGTATTCTGCTGGTGATCATGATGGTCTTTCGTCCCGGCGGAATTGTCAGTGATGTGCGCAGGACATATAAATTCGATGCGGGAGCGGAACAACGTGGGAACGAATAGTCACGCCATTCTGAATGTAAAAAAACTGGGTATGAACTTTGGCGGTATTCGCGCCCTCGACGATGTCGATCTCGAGGTCAGGGAAAGGGAGATTGTCGCACTCATCGGTCCAAACGGTGCGGGAAAAACGACCTTCTTCAACTGCGTGACGGGAATCTACCCGCCGACGGATGGTGATATACTGATTGCACCACCTGGAAAACGGTCCGAACGGATCAACGGATTAAAACCGAATGTGGTGACGAGGCGGGGACTTGCCCGTACATTTCAGAACATTCGTCTCTTTCCGAATATGACGGTGCTTGAAAACGTCATGATAGGACGGCACTGCCGGACAAAAACGGGTATAGTCGGTGCCGTTTTAAGGGGGTCGGGTACACGGCAGGAAGAGAAGCGGATCGTCTATGACAGTTATGGAATCCTGGAAAATATCGGACTGGGACAGTATGTTAACGAATTCGCAAAAAATCTTCCCTACGGGGCTCAACGGAGGCTTGAGATTGCCCGTGCTCTCGCGACGGAACCGTTCCTGTTGCTGCTCGACGAACCGGCTGCCGGAATGAACCCGCAGGAAACGATGGAACTGGACGAACTGATTACGCGGATCCGGAGTGAAGAGAACGTTTCGATACTCTTGATAGAACACGATATGAAGCTGGTAATGAGTCTCTCTGAACGGATTTATGTGGTTGACTACGGACGAAAGATTGCCGAAGGTACCCCCGAGGAAATCAAAAACAATCCTCTCGTGATCAAGGCCTACCTTGGAGATGATATCAATGCTTGAACTCAGGGACATTCACACCTACTACGGGAACATCGAGGCCCTCAAGGGTGTCTCGCTCAATATAACGGAGGGTGAAATTATCAGCCTTATCGGGGCGAACGGGGCCGGCAAATCGACGACACTGATGTCGATTTGCGGTGTGGTCCCCCCCCGGCAGGGAGAGGTGATATTCGAGGGAACCGCTATCACCACGACGCAGCCGAACAAGATCGTCTCTCTCGGAATCTGCCAGGTTCCCGAGGGACGACGCATCTTTCCCTATCTTTCGGTGCTGGAAAATCTCGATATGGGTGCCTTTCTCCGTCGGGACACGGACGGGATACGACAGGACATCGACTATGTCTTTGATCTCTTTCCGATTCTTGCCCAGAGACGTCATCAGGCGGGAGGGACACTGAGCGGCGGGGAACAGCAGATGCTTGCCATCTCACGGGCCATTATGACGCGGCCGCGGCTGCTTCTGCTCGATGAACCATCCCTGGGGCTGGCTCCGCTCGTGGTTCGACAGATTTTCGATATCATAGAGAAAATTAATGCCGAGAACAAAACTACGATTTTTCTCGTGGAGCAGAACGCGAACATCGCACTTAAGATCGCTCACCGTGGCTACGTCATGGAGAACGGGCAGATCACCCTTACGGACAGTGGCTCCAATCTTCTTGCCAACGAAGACGTCAAGAAAGCATATCTCGGAATTTAATCCATGACAGGTTGATGGCTGCCTCCGGACCGGTCCGGCTGCAGCGAACCGGTATCACGGTGGAAGAGAGGGCATGTCATTGCGTCTTCAGCCCGGGGCTTATCGATGTGAGATAGGTGAAGGCTCCCTCTTTTACCTGAAATACATTGCAGGTTGTCCTGGTATTGTCCTCATCGTTGAGCGTGATGAGTCCCGTGGTGCCGGGGAAGGCTGTCGTATCGGCCAGGGCCTTTCTGATCGCCTGCCCACTGAGCGATTGCGCCCGTTCCAGGGCACTGCGGAGAACAAAATAGGCATCGGCGCCCAGGGCGTTGATCCGGTTCAGCTCCGTGCCTTTTTTATTCATAAAGGCATCCGCGTATGAGCGGCCCAGTTCCGTTGACAGGGCGTGAATGTCGAAGAGATCTATCAGGAGCATTCCTTCCACCGATTCCCCCCCCAGATCGATAAGCTGGGGAAGGTGTGCTTTTCTGGTGGAAAGCATGTATCCCTTGTATCCGAGCCGGAGCGCCTGGGCACAAAACCGTGCAACCTCGTGATATGAACCGGGGAGGAAAAGCAGTTCGGCCTTCTGGGACATGATATATTCAAGCTGGACGCTGAAATCGACGTCGCCGGACTGGCAGTATGCGACAGCGACGATTTTTCCGCCGAGGTCCGTAAGGGATTGTTTGAACAGGGATGCATGCTCGATACTCTCTTCGTCGGAAATGTCGATGAGTATTGCCGCGTTCTTTATATGAAGGTCTTCGTGGGCATACCATGCGCCGGCCCAAACTTGAAGTGCGTCAGGAAAGCAGGTGCGGAACAGGAAGTCACAGTCCGATGGAAGCGATGCATCGAAGAGTGCCGGTGCCACAAGAGGAACCTCCGCTTTCCTTGACAGGGCGCACCCCGAATCGGTGGTCATAAACCCGGTTTCGCCGATAATGGCGAGAACCTTATCTTTGTCGACAAGCCTCTTCATGGCTTGTGCGGAACTCTTTTCGCTGCTTTCGGTATCCACGGAGATAAGGGTGACGGGAGCACCGGCGATATCCGGTTTGAACGATTGCGCCGTGGTGATCCCTTCATATATGGAGAGGCCTTTTTCTGCATCCGGACCGGTCGTTGGAAGGAGGACGCCGATCTTGACGGAGTCCTGGGCCGCAGACGCACTGTCGAACAGCAGAGACGGTGCGAGCATCAGGATGGTTATCGCGACACAGAGGGATAGGCAATGTTTCATGACGGTGTCTTCTATTCTCCCTTTTTTCTGAAGATCAATCTGACCGGTGTCCGGTCGAAATTGAATGACTCCCTGAGTCTGTTGGCGAGATAGCGTTCATATGAAAAGTGGATCGCCTTCGGCTCACGAACGAAAAAGACAAAGGTAGGCGGTTTGACCGATGTCTGGGTGACATAGACTATCTTGTTCGGCCTGTTCCTGTATCGTGGAGGAGGCATCCTCTGAAGTATTCCTTCAAGTTGTACGTTCAGGCGCGAGGTGGCAATCCTGGTGGTATACTGTTCATAGACGCTCTCGATGAGGTCGAATATCTTGAGCACCCGCTGTCCCGTGAGTGCCGAGGCGGAAATGATCGGGGCAAAATCGAGGTATTTGAGCTTGTCCTTTACATGCTGCACATAGGTGCCGATGGTTGAGTTGTCTTTTTCAAGAAGATCCCATTTATTCAAAACGATTATGCATGCCACACCTCGTTCATGCGCGAGGCCGGCGATTTTCGTGTCCTGTTCCGTGACCCCCTCTACGGAGTCGATCAGAATCAACGCAATGTCACAGCGGTTGAGGGTCTTAATCGCTTCAACCACACTGTACTGTTCGAGCTGGATACTTATCTTGCTTTTCCTTCGTATCCCCGCCGTATCGATAAGCAGATAGTTCCGGTGATTGAATTCAAAGGGTGTGTCGATGGCATCGCGGGTAGTGCCCGGTGTCGGGTTGACGATGGTCCGCTCAAAGCCGAGTATTTTGTTGATCAGTGACGATTTTCCCACGTTCGGTCTTCCGATGACGGCGATTCTGATCCGGTCCTCTTCCACCGCCGGTTCCTCCACGGCGGGGAGGGCATCGGCGACGGCGTCCAGGAGGTCGGCGACTCCCAGTCCCCCGTGCTGGGCCGACAGGGTATAAAACCGGTCGATGCCCAGCCGGTAGAAATCGAACGAGAGTTCTTCATGCTTCAGGCTGTCGATCTTGTTGACGGCATAGAAAAGGGGTTTCTTTACCCGCCTGAGCAGTTCGTGGGTTTCAATGTCAGACGGCGTAAGGCCTTCCTGACCATCCATCAGGAAGATTATGACATCGGCCTCTTCGATTGCGAGATTTGTCTGCTCGCGCATTTGCGAAAGCATCCGTTCTTTCGAAACGGGTTCGAAGCCTCCCGTGTCGATAATGGTGAAGGTTTTTCCATTCCACGAGGAGTCGGCGTAATTCCGGTCCCTGGTGGCACCGGGCTGGTTTACCACGATAGCCTTTTTGTTTTCAGACAGGCGGTTGAAAAGCGTCGACTTTCCCACGTTCGGCCTGCCCACGATGGCGACGATTGGTTTCATGTTTTACGCCTTCTGCTTTCTGTATTCAACGCTTATCCCGCAACACGGGAAGGTTAATGGGAAAATTGTGGCTAATAGCCGAACTCCTCGAGCATGCGTGGATTTTTGGTCCAGTCTTTGCTCACCTTGACAAATAATTCAAGATATATCCGTGTACCGAAAAACCGTTCCATCTCGATACGGGCTTTCGTCCCGATTTTACGAAGCATGGCTCCCTGCTTTCCGATGATGATCCCCTTTTGAGAACCTTTTTCGACATTGATGGTCGCGTGGATGCGGATCAGGTTTTTCGCTTCATCCTCCTTGAATGAGTCGATGACCACGGCCGTTGAATAGGGGATCTCCTGGTGTGTCAGGAGCAGCACCTTTTCCCGGATCATTTCCGCCGCAAGAAAGCGCTCCGTCGAGTCGGTCATCATGTCGTCGGGAAAGTATTTCGGACCTTCGGGAAGATGTGTCCAGAGGGCCTTCATGAGCATGTCGATGCCAAATTCCTTCAATGCCGAAAGTGGTATTATTTCCCGGAATGGATAGAGGTGCCGCAGCTTTTCTATAAGTGTGAGCAGTCGTTCTTTTTCGATAAGGTCGATTTTGTTGATTACGAGGATGACCGGTTTGCTGATATTTTCCAGTGATTCCAGTATGAATGTGTCATCGGCGGTGAGTTTGGAGCCGGCCTCCACGAGCAACAGGAGAAGTTCCACGTCGGCAAAGGTATTGACGGCAGCCGTGACCATGCTGCGGTTCAGGGGCGTGTCGGCCCTGTGAATGCCGGGTGTGTCGAGGAAAATGAACTGACCGTTCTCCCAGTTTCTGATCCCGGTGATTCTGTTGCGCGTCGTCTGGGGCTTATGAGTCGTGATGGCCAGTTTTTCGCCGATGACGGCATTCATGAGGGTCGACTTGCCCACATTGGGCCGTCCGATGATTCCGATAAATCCGGATTTGAAAATTTCTTCTTTTCTGCTCATGCGTTGCTTTTCCTCATATGATTCATACCGGAGCGACCGGGAGTGTTCCCGCAAGCCCCGCCTTGCAGGCGGGTTCAAGGGCACAACATAATTAAATAATTCCTTGTCGGGAAGCCCCGTCCTGTGGACGGGGAGCTTCACTATACACGGCCGGTCTCGGTCGAGTCAAGGCCGTCACGGACGATTTACCTTCAGTGGTCACACACAGTTCTGCGGGCCCTTTGTCATTGGTTTGCAGGGTAAAGGCATTCGATACCGGTTGTCAGTCTTTTTGCCCCCGCCTCGAGTACCAGAGAATTTCTTTGTTGATCCGGGTCCGCCTTTACGGTTATTTCTTCAAGGTGAAACCGTGCCGTCAGTTCGTGAATATTCCTGTTGTTGAGACCGCGGACACTGTTCACATCGTGGGGCGACGCGATAAACGTGACGCCGTGATTTCCAGGGTGCGTGCCTTTCAGAAGACCGGCCGCCATGTCGAAAAAGAGAGACCCGTCCACCAGCGACCTGAAGGCAGGGTGGTGCGGTCCCGCCACGATGGTCCCCGCTTCTTCCATTTCAGCAGTCATCTGCAGCCCGATGCGGATGACCCTGATGTCCGCCTGAGTGAACCTGACAAGGGCATATTTGGAGAGTGCGACGGCTTCTTCCATGGAAAGGGGATGATAGGTTCCCTGCCGGTAGGAGTCGGCAAGTGCCGTTTCTTTGAATATGACGGTGGGGTGTATCCGCACCGTGTCGGGTTTCAGTCGTACTGTTTCATCCACGGTGTAATAAAACCGTTCCTTCGTATCTCCCGGAAGGCCTGCCATCAGGTGCAGGCCCGTTTCGAAGCCCTGATCCTTCAGCAGCATGACCGCATCCACCACGTCACGCGCACTATGCCCCCTTCGTGAACGGTCGAGCACCTCGTCGATGAATGACTGGGCCCCCAGTTCCACCGTGGTGACATCATATTGCCGTAAGCGATCGACCACTTCTTCGTCGATATAATCGGGCCGTGTCGATACGCGCACCGATCCGACGGTTCCTTCACGGATATAGGATCGTGCATAGGAGAGAAGTTCCTCCTGGTAATCGCCGTCGATACCGGTGAAATTTCCCCCGTAGAAGGCAATCTGAATTCCACCGGCTCCTTTGCCGGACCGCTTGAGATAGGTGTCAACAGTGTCGCGGAAATGAGTTTCCGTAATGCGATCGGGATGAGTTCCCGCAGTGATTCGCTCATTACAGAAGACACAACGGTTCGGACAACCCTTGTAGACAACAAATATGGGAATAATCAGCTTTCGCATTTCCTCTGTCCCGATCCTCCGGGCACCGTCAGGGGTACTGAGTATCATTCCCTTTCCTCGAGACTCCTGTAGGCCTTTTTCGCTGCATCCTGTTCGGCCAGTTTCTTGCTCTTGCCGCTCCCGCTCTTCGTGACATCGCTTCCGAAAAAAACGGATACTTCAAAGGTCTTGTCATGATCGGGACCGTATTCGCCGGTGAGGGTGTAGGTCGGGATGGTCTTGAAGCGGTGCTGGCAGAGTTCCTGCAGGAGAGACTTGTAATCGCAATGTACGGGCTCCTCTCCCGAATGCATGATGATGGGTTCGAAGATGGTGCCGATAAAATGGCAGGCTGCATGATAGCCAAGATCGAGAAAGAGTGCTCCCGTGACGGATTCAAAGGTATTTGCCAGGATAGAGCTTTTATTCCGTCCGCCCGAAGCTTCCTCGCCCTTTCCCAGGAGAAGGTACTCGCCGAGATGAAAATCGGATGCGATGACGGCCAGCGTCTGTTCATTTACCAGCGATGCCCGGAGTTTTGAAAGCACCCCCTCGGCGGCATCGGGGAAATTCCTGATCAACAGGTCGGTGATACAAAGTTCGAGCACCGCGTCGCCGAGAAACTCCAGGCGTTCATTGTCACAGCAGTCGAGGTCGGGGTTCTCGTTCAGATAGGACCGGTGCGTGAGCGCCGTATCGAGTATCTCCGGCTCATTGAAACGCCACGTGAGGGCTGTTTCGAGAGTGGTGAGCCGTTCCCTGCGTTCACTATCCATCCTGTGTCTCCTCTCCCACAAGTTTTTCGTCGTGAGTACGGAATGCCCTGACTCCCATGATGCGATTGGCATGTATCGTGCCGCCATTCTGAAGGAGTACCGGAATGTAATTGTCGGAAAATCCTTTCATCATTCCCGTCACGCGGTCCTTTGCACCCTCCACCAGAACGGAAAGAACTCTTCCGACAAACCCTTCATTGAAATGGACCCTTTTGCAGGCGCCCAGTTCTCGCAACGCCCGGGCGCGTTCCTTTTTTCGTGCCTCGGAAACATGGCCCGGCATCCTGTCGGCAGTGGTGCCGGGGCGGCGTGAGTAGGGGAAGACATGAAGATATGAAAGGGGAAGACTTTCGATGAAACGGTACGTCCGTTCGAATTCCCCTTCTCCTTCACCGGGAAAACCGGCGAGTACGTCGATGCCGATTCCCGCTCCGGGCACGGCATCGAGGATCGCGGCAACACGATTCCTGAACGCCTCGGTGGAATAGTGCCTGTTCATTGCCTTCAATATGCCGTCGTCACCACTCTGCAGGGGAATGTGGAAGTGTCGGCAGAGGATCTTCGATCGTGCGGCATGGTGAATCAGGTCGTCGGTTATCTCCATCGGTTCAATGGAACTGATGCGAAGCCGTTCCAGGCTTGTTTCGTCTTCGATACGTTGCAGAAGGTGCAGGAGATCCGTTGACGGCGAAAAATCCCGCCCGTACATGCCCAGGTGAATGCCGGTGAGTATGATTTCACGGTAGCCGGCGCCGGTGAGAGAGCCTATCCGGTTGATGACGTCATCGGCGGGGAGGCTCCTGCTTCGTCCGCGGGCATAGGGTATGATGCAGTAACTGCAGAAGGCGTTGCATCCATCTTGGATTTTCAGATAGGCCCTGGTTTGTCCCTGAAAGGAGGTGACGGGGAGGCTGGAGAATGCCCGGGGGAGACCGATGTCTCCCACGGAGATACGCGGCGAACCGGTGGTGAGGCTGTTGATCAGTTCCGGGATGGTCCCCTTTTCTCCCGTACCGGCGACGAGGGTGACGCCGGGAAGGTCGGCCAGTATTTCCGGTGCGGTCTGTGCGTAACAGCCCGTTACGATGATCGATGCAGCGGGATTGGTACGGCCGGCCCTTCGAATCAATTGTCTCGACTGGTAATCGGTTTTGCCCGTCACGGTACAGGTGTTTACGATATATATGTCGGCCATGCCGTTAAAGGGGACAATGGTATGTCCCTGATTCTGCAGTGCTTCCGCAATACCCGCCGAATCATAATGGTTGACCTTGCAGCCGAGGGTCGCGATTGCCACCTTACGCACGGCGGAGCCCCCTTTCGATCCATCCGCCGCCGATGACCGTTTCGTCCCGGTAAAAGACGGCAGCCTGCCCGGGGGCGACGGCTTTCTGCGGCGTGTCGAAGGTTATTGTCACGGTATTTCCCCCCGCTCCGGGCCTGATTGTGGAATCGACACCCCGGTGACGATAGCGTATCCTGACACTGGCCCGAAGGGTTTCTTCCAGGGCATATTCCGGTGCTGCCCATGACAGGTCCGCAGCGACGAGCCCTTCGAAGAACTGGTCTTCTTCGCGGCCCACGATGACCTCGTTGCGGGTTTCGTCAATTGCGATGACATAGTAGGGCCGTTCCGAGGCGATCTGAAGGCCCCGTCTCTGGCCTACCGTGACGGTATGAATGCCGCGGTGCCTGCCGACGACGGTACCGTTCCCGTCGACAATATTTCCGGCCGCGAAGGTGGACGGAGGCAGAATATTTTCTATGAACCGTCTGTAATCATTATCCGGGATGAAACAGATCTCCTGACTCTCCCGTTCCGTCAGAGACTGCAGGCCAAGACTGCGGCTCCTTTCCCGGATTTCCGTCTTGAACCTGTCTCCATTGGGGAAGAGAATTTTCTCCAGTTCCTGCCGGCCGAGCATGAAAAGAAAATAGGATTGATCTTTCCCCGCATCGACACCCTTCATGAGCCTGAGGTCGTTCCCGTCCCCCCTATTGCCGATACGTGCATAATGACCGGTGGCGGCATAGTCAAGCCCGTATCGTGCCGCCGCCTCGATCAGGAAGGGGAACTTGATTTTTTTGTTGCAGACCACGCAGGGATTGGGGGTTCGTGCCCGTGCGTATTCATCGGCGAAGTAATCGACGATTTCCCTCGCGAATGAAGCAGCGACGTCAATCCTGTGAAGGGGAATGCCGAGGGCATCGGCAACCCGTTCCGCTTCTCCTTCGGCCCTCGTGGGGAACCCATTCCCGATATAAAGCCCTTCAACATGGAATCCCTGTTCCTTCAGTGCTGCTGCGGCCACGGCGCTGTCAACACCGCCACTGATACCGATCAAAACCCCGGTTCTTTTCATGAAATCAATGTAAACCCCTGTTTTCGAAAGACGCTCTATCTACCCTCTATGGGGAAGATTGTCAATCTTAAAGGAAACACCGCGATATGGCAAGTCTGAGTGGCGGAATCCGCGGTGCCGCCTGACAGGGGGACGACGGGTTCACACCGGCACAGAGCGGGTGAGTGAAACGGCGGGGTGTCCTCTGTTCGGGATATCGCAGAAAAAAATTGGCGTGACAATCGATTCTTTTACCGCCGGGAAAGTTCAGCCCCGGTGAGTGGTACACCCCTCCACGGAGGCCGTGAAATTTTGGTTTGAAGAAGTCGAATCAAGTGAGTATTATCGGGATAACAGGTTTGCGCGACAAAGAGCGCCCGGATGCGCGGTCCGCGAATCGTCACACTACCCAACAGGGGGAGAAGAGGGAGGAGCGTCATGGTTCAAGACAAGCGGGAAGAACGGAAGAAGAGGGTGATTGAAGTGCTGGACAGGGCCCGTTCCATGGAACTGCAGGCTATCCATCAATATATGAACCAGCACTATAACCTTGATGACATGGACTACGGAGAAATGGCCGCAAAGATCAAGCTCATCGCGATAGACGAGATGCGCCATGCGGAGATGTTTGCGGAGCGTATCAAGGAACTGGGCGGTGAGCCGACAACGGAACCTGCCGGCGCGGTGAACAAGGGTCAGAAAGTGGAGGCCATATTCCCCTTCGACGCGGGGCTCGAGGATCACACCATGGGAGCCTACAATGAGTTTCTGCTGGTATGCCGGGAGAATGGTGACAGCACGAGCATGAAACTCTTCGAAGCCATCATCGACGAGGAGCAGATTCACTTCAACTATTTCGACAACGTGAGGGGCCATATCGAGGAGCTCGGTTCGGCCTACCTTGCACAAAAGGCGGGAACACCCTCGGCAACGGGTTTGCAGACGCAGGGGTTCGTCGCACGGGAAGGCGGGGAATAGGGGCCCGCGATAGATGCGGTAAGCGTTCGGTCCGTGCAGTGATTTCCTGCCGGGGTTCTCCGGATGACATTAAAGCCCCCGCAGGGCTTCATCGCGCAGCATGTTCCGGTCCCGGCGGACCAGTGCATTGTTGACGGTGGTGAGCATCCGTTCCTTGTCCCTCTGCAGCGTCCCGTTTACGGGGAGATAGTTGGAGGCGTGGATTCCCACGAACTTCAGGTTGTCCATGGTGATGTGTTCGAAGAGAATCTTCATCTCCTCGAGGGTCTCAAAGGGGTCCATCAGTTCAAATTCACCGGAACGGACCTGACGGTAAAGAATCGTACCGGGGACGGGGGTGACGGTGAGGGCCGCCAGATACCGCGGCTTCATTCTGTCGGTAATTTCGGCGGTGGCGAGAGCATGCTCGCGGGAACGTGATCCTTTTCCTGCAATGCCGAGGAGGACCATTGATGAGAGGTTGATGCCGGAACGTACCAGGTCCGTGCCCGCCTGCAGCATTTCCTCTGCCGAGACGCCCTTTCTGATTTCTTTCAGTACCCGGTCGTCGCCGCTTTCCACGCCGAGATAGGCCTTGGTGAGACCGGCGGCACGGAGTGCCGTAAGTTCCGAGATACCCTTTTCAAGGGTGCTCCGGGGTCCCACATAGCTTCCCACATGGCGGAGCGACGGGAAGGTGCCGTATAAGAGGCCTAATATCTCCAGCAGCATATCGGTCGGTATGGCGATGGCGTCGCCGTCGCAGAGAAAGACCTTTTCGACATCGCCGTAATATTCCTGTGCCATGGAGATGTCCCTTTTGATCTCGTCGAAACTCCGGATACGGTATTTTCGGTCTTTATACATGCCGCAGAAGGTACAGCGGTTGTGGGAGCAGCCGATGGTGCACTGCAGAAGATAACTGTTTGCCTCACTGAAGGGCCTGTAGATATTTCCTTCATATCTCATGGTTCTGGATTCCTCACTGCCGCCAGACCACCTTTTTGACAAGGAGAATCTGATCGTTGCAGAATGCAGCGATGGCTTACCAGAATAATGGATTCGGTGCAATGTCTTTTAAAAGAGGGAAGTCACGCGGCGTGCGTGTAGTTTCAGCCGAATCTCTTATTGCCATCGACCGGAAATGATATGTGTGGTATGTCAAAACACAGAGAATAAAAACGGAGAGTATCTTCCAGGACGTGCAGCGGGTACGGCAGGAGGAACACCGTTACGGCGCAAGAAAAGGAGATCGAAGATGAAGTATCAAGCGTTGTGTTCAACCGATGGGAATAATTACGGCCGTTTTCTTCGGAATACGGTATGTTGTGTGATGGCACTGTTTTTGATCGTCACCATGGGATGTGCCACCGTCGGCCAGGAATTTCCCGTTTCCCGTGTATCGGATATAGAGATAAATGTGACGACCCAGGACAGGGTACGTGCCATGTTCGGCTCTCCCTGGCGTGTGGGGATCGAGGATGGTCAGCAGACCTGGACATACGGGAAGTATCGTTACAGTGCATTCAAGGATACCAGCACCCAGGACCTGGTGATCAGATTCAATGACCAGGGTGTTGTCACATCCTACACGTTCAATACGACGGATCATTCCGAATAAGTCGAATGTCCGGCCGCCCCGGATCTCCTCTTCCCGGCGGAACGACCGGCCTGATTCATTTTCGCGTCGGCCACCGGACGCGAAGAAAGGGTTTATATGGTATTCGAAAGTAAACTGCTGCCGATACTGCGCCAGGGGATCGCCGTTGTCCAGATGGTGCTTTTCAAGAGACTCAGAGAAAGATTCGGTATACGCTACCCCGAGGGTGATCCGACATATATCAGAAGGCTCTCCGGGGCCGTGGTAAATGAGATATTCGGGAGTGAGAACGATCAAGAACCCTTTGCGTCCTTCGTGAAAGAAAACGAAGCGGCGATTACGGAAGAAGTAAAAAGGCTTCCTCTTGAAATGGTCGACATGATGGTCCCCCTGACAGACGCCCTCAGGATCCAGGTGCTCTGTGATGCTCAGGAGGGGATCGACAGCTCGACGCTCCTCATGCTCGCCAATGAACGAAAAATACTGCTTCTTCCACGGGAGATTCCCCTGCCCGCGAAATTCATAGACATGGTGCGCCGGCTGGGACATGAGAACGACATACTCCTGCCGATGGAAATAGTCGGGATGCACGGACAAAACTGACAGTCCGCCGGGGAGAGGGTCCTTGGACGTGAGGTCAACGCAGGGCCGGTTCCGGGGAGAGGGAGCGTTTCGTTGCCCTGTCTGCTCCTGTTCCTCCCGTCGCAACGACAGGGACACCATGCCCGGCAGGGGTGCTTCCGGGGTTCCGTGAAGGATAGGACTGCCATGACAGGCGGGGCGCGTTTTGCCGGTATCGCCCCGAGAATTGCCCGCGCCGAAACAAGATGGTGCGCCGACCATGTCCCCGATTTAAAAGATGGTGCAACGCGGCTTTTTCTGGTAGAGGTGTGCGACAAATGTGGAGAAGGCCGGATAGGGCTGAAGAATCTGTCTCCACAACGAAATATTCATCCCATGAAAGGTATGAACGTGATGAACGTAGTAGAACGGACCATTTTTGACAATAAATTTCTGAACCCTCTTCTTCGCGGCGTGTCCCGGATTATTCTCAGGATCGCCGGATGGAAAATCGAACCCAGAATCCCGGATATATCGAAATACGTGATGATTGCCGCACCGCATACGTCCAACTGGGATTTCGTCCTGACAGTGCTCATTGCCTTTGCCCGTGATGTGAAAATACATATGATGGGGAAAAAGGAATTGTTCAAGGGCCCCTTCGGCCGCCTGTTTAAATGGATGGGGGTGATCCCCATTGACAGGAGCCGGTCAAACAACACGGTTGCGCAGGTAATACAACTGTTCCAGAACCGTGAAAAACTGATCATGGTAATCCCTCCGTCGGGAACGCGGAAAAGGGTGATGAAATGGAAGACGGGCTTTTATCATATCGCCCATGGGGCCAAAGTTCCCATCGCCCTCGGTTTTCTTGATTACGCGCGGAAATCCGGCGGCATCGGTCGCCTGTTCCGGACCACAGGCAATATTGAGGCGGACATGGCGGAAATCAATGCCTTCTATACGGGCATTACCGGAAAACTTTCCCGGCATGCCTCCCTGCCCGCTCAGGGATGAAGAAGGGCATTCTGCAGTCTCAATTCCTCCGGGAAGGTCCGGCATCAATCGGACCGCCGAAAGTGAGAGGGTGTACCCGGTATCGCTACCGGATCAACGCAATTCATTGCCGGTTGTCTTCACGATAAATAATCATGCATACTCTCTTTTAATTTATTGATATATGTGTATAATAAGCCAGTTATCCGAATGGTTCTTTCACTGGAGATGTATTCACGGGCATTCATGATATTCAGCTATCTCCATGCGACACCCCTTTCAAGCGACCGCTGACGGAATTTCGTCAAGGGACGTTATGGTGAATGATGCGTCACATGGTTGTATCTCTCAAGGAGGGTCTTTTTGTAAAGGAGGTTTCATCATGTACCTGGCTGGCGTTGACTACATCAATTCACTGATGAAGCAGGAGACCTTTACGGCGAAGATGGTCTTCAACGGAAGCGGTGCAATAATTTTCCCGGTCAGGCAAGAGCATCGGGACTACAAGGCGGATTGCATATCCTACGAGGACAATTATGGGGGTAATGCACTCGCGGCGGTGCTGGACAGGGGAAAGATAGAGGTGCACTACCATAAGAAATTTTCCGATGAGCTGGTTTCGCATATTATGCGCACCCTTGTATCTCAGCCGGACCTTGAGTTTATGAAAACATGGGATGTCTTTTACCAGGGCAGAAAACTTGCCCTGTAATCGCATACCCTGATCCGGCTGCTCTCCGGGCCTTTCCCGTCTATTGAAGGCATTCGGGGTATCAATTTTTCCGTGGATGATGAAGTGATTCTACGCGAAGGACCCGTGACCAATCTTCTTCACTGATTTTTACGGCTTAAGGCTACATCACCTGCCAGCGCGGACATTTTTTATCAGAGAACAACAATTCATGAAAATAACGGGTCTGTGAAACCGTACCTTCCTGAACGGCCGGCCGTTGCGGGCGACGATGGGCTGCACCGTGAACTGCTGCCGGTACCCGGTGCCTTCTTCAGAGAGTCGCAATAACAAAGAGTGAGAGATACCCCGTGAGAAAGAGGAATGGTGAATCCCAGGTATGGGGCGAAAGGGCTTCCGCAAGGGTCATGACCGCGGGAAAACATGTCAGGGCGATACCAAACTGGAGTGGCGAGAAACAGGCATGATAGGCTGATATTGCGATGACGCTTGTGAGAAAAACGCAGGCACTTCCCTCGATGCTCCGTACATATTTCTTCCTCGTGAAGAGGGCGTATACACTGTATGTGTGTCTGCCGAAGCGGATACCCACCGGCTCGGCCAGGCCGTCACCGATACCGTTCACCAGGATGGGAATAAAAATCAGGTCCAGGAGATTGTGCCGGGCAAAGAGGATAATCATGGGGATGATGACGAGAAACCCTGCGGTGATCTGTGTCGAGAGCCATAACAGCGTATGGGGCCGGTCTTCAGGACGGTCAAAGGAACGAAACATCGTGGCGATAACAGGGACCCTCTCTCTGAGCGGTTTGATATACAGGAGCAGTGACGCGACAGCGCAGGCACTACTGAGCGAGAAAAGGCCGAATGAGTCTTCGTACGCAAAGATCCTGTCGATGTATACGGGGAGAAAAAAGAGGCAGAAGTGATTTATTTTGCGGGTGTAATTTACCCGCATGCCCCGGTGAAGGACGAGCAGTCCCGTGCCGTACTGAATCATGTAAAGCAGGAACGCCTTTACCGTCTGGTTTATCATGAAAACCGATTCCATGGATGCCTTACCCCCGCATTCACGAAGACGTGCGCGCCGATAAACGGACCCCCGCCGACAGTATTCAAAATACCGATTTCCGTGCTTTCAGACAATGTTTCGGACAACAACGTCAGGTGCAGACTAACCTGTAGTGACAAGTGTCCCCCCTTGTCAATCAAAAAAGAACCCCGCGCCGATATATCTGATTTCATTTTCATGGTGTCTTCTCTTTCCATTGGGAATTTGAACCCCTGAAATCAGGTAATCCCCGATTGTCCATCGGCCGGCGATAGGGTATCAGTGTGTCACCCTTCGGGGTATAAATGATGGATTCGCAATACGTGAAGCGTCCCGCCCACGGGGCGGGGCTTTTCGGTAAGGATTTATTTGATTATATTGTGCCCCTTGAACCCGCCTGCAAGGCGGGGCTTGCGGGAGCACTCCTCGATGGCAAAGTAAAAAGCTTCAAATGCAAGGCGCGCAAATTCTGAGGAATGAGGCGTACTGCCGGTACGCCGCATAGCCTGCCCCCGCGAAGGCGGGGGAAGGATGCAGCGTAACGCAGCAGGTGGACTTTTTACGAAGCCATCATGAATGAAAGAGAGGTATTAACAATGACACAGAGAGAACTTTCGGCCTTGAAGGAAAGGCTCGAAGAAGATCTTTATCAGGCATATTGCAGCGATGCCCGGAAAACGCGGAAGCTGGGCAGGGCGCGTGAGATCATGACTATCATCGAAAAAGAGAACGCCGACGGTATCGAGGAATACAAGGCATTGCTCGATTCACTGTCCCTGACGTCGTCGATGACCTGAGCTGCCGACGGAGAGGCGGAAGGGGGGCCGTGGGTCTGAAAGGCGCGCAGTCCCCCTCGTATGGGTCACCATAACCACCGATGTATCTAATTTTCTGCTGAATATTTCCGGTGCATTCCAGGATCGGTTCCTGGTCGGGTGAAACGGTTTGCCGCTGTCAGTTCCCGGGCGGCCTCCATCACCGTGCCGCCAAAATTGCCTTTACACAACCATCCCCGAAAATTTATACTTGACCTGTCATGCCGGTGAGCCCGTATCGATGTTCTTTCTGTCTTGAAAGGGGGCATCCCGTGACAATATCTCCGGAGAATCACCTTTCGTCGGGTGCCGTGCCTTCTCTCTTTTACCCGTGGATGCAATCCGGATGTGTGGCCCTTTGATGCGGGCTGTCGTGGCGAAAGATATGTGCCGGGCAGGCAGCGTGACCTGTTCCTTGGGCGGTGTTGAGGCGAAAATTGTCTCGACGGTGCCGTTACCCCGGGAAGCTCCGGGTCCGGGGCGTCATTAACTGGAGGGGGGTGTCACGACGGACGCCCATGTGATTCAACGGGCGGGAAATACATGTGTGGTCGTGAAGGACGGTACGGTCCTTTGAAGGCATTTTTCAATAAACCTGCGGGGAGAAGGAGGAATGGTATGCCAAGAGAGAAAGAGAGACTCGACGCACTTGACGTTGCTCTGGACAACGAGATGAAGGAGCGAGAATTTTATCTGGCCAACGCAAAACGAACATCGAACCCCCTGGGAAAGGAAATGTTCCAACAGATCGCCGACGATGAACTCGAGCACTATGAGCGGTTGAAGGAACTCCATGTCCAGTGGGAAAAAAATGAGGCGTGGCCGGAAACACTTCCGCTGAAAGTAAAAGGTACGGCGGTAAAAAACGTCCTTGACAAGGTGATAAAGGATCAAGAGTCAATGCCGCCGGGAGACGATGACGATCTGAAAGCCCTCAGGGCTGCCATAGCCTTCGAGGCCAAGGGCATCGAGTTTTACCGGCACTTGAGTGAGATCGTCTCTGACCCGAGAGAGAAACAGTTTTTTGAACTTCTTTCGAACATTGAACAGGAGCATTACACATCCCTGAAGGAAACAGAGGAACTGCTGACCGATCCGGAATCATGGTACCGGATGAAAGAGCGGCATGGTTTTGACGGCGGTTGATGCGGGGTGAGCGCGTAACCAGCGATGCGGTGACAGGGGGGAGCGGTGTGAGCGAAAATATGTGGCACTACAGGATCGGCGGGCAGCAGTTCGGTCCCCTGTCGTCGAGCGAGATGAGGACGCTCCTCGATACCGGCGAGATCGATGAGGAAACCATGGTATGGACGGGCGACTTGAGTGACTGGATTCCGCTTGGGCAGGCGGATGATCTTCTCCATGGCGGCGGAACGATTCCGGGGAATTTACAGGAAGACGGGAGTGCTGGAGAAGACCCGGTTTTACCGCGGCCGGAGGGGGATAAAAGGGTGGTGCGGCCCTGGGTGCGTTACTGGGGGCGCATAATTGATCTGCTTCTTTTCGGCGTAATGTTCGGACTGATCCTGGGATATATCTATCCCCGTATGCTGACGATGTCCGACAGGATTCTGGGCATGCTCATTCTCTTTTTTTATGTGTTTGTCGATGCCCTTCTGCTTTCGTCATGGGGGACCACGCCCGGCAAGGCATTGCTCAAAGTGAAGGTCAGAACGGGAAATGGAAAGAAACTGAGGTATGGCGATGCATTGCAGCGAAGCTTCAGTGTCTGGTTTCGGGGACTCGGGCTCGGTATACCGGTCGTGTCCCTTTTTACCCTGATCTTTTCGTACAGCCGCCTTAAAAAGAGCGGCATTACTGTCTGGGACGAAAAGGGGGGCTATGTCGTGTCCCACGAACATATCGGTGTCGCCCGGGTCATCACGACGATTCTTCTCATGATCTTCTTCGGATACCTTATCGTCCTGGGCGATCTGCAATCCTGATTTCTCCGGCCGCCTGTGCGCATCGGTTCAGCGATCCTTCAAGGAGCCTATTCCTCTACCCCGGTATCTGCCGCGAACGGTGCCCCTATGATGTAAAAAGGGTGTTTACCTAACCGGATCAATGAGGTACACTATCATATCAATATGTTAGAATGATCTCTGCAAGAAGATGGCCGGTGTGGAGATGAGGGGGGAGTCCCGCAGGTGCCGGGTCACGTGTTGTGCCTTTCGTTGTGGTGCCGTAAAAGTGAACGACCGGATGAAGGGCGGGGGCACCGAAAACGGCGAGAGCGCCGGAGAAACGACAGAAAAATAACGTATGAAAAGTCGAAGATACAGCCGGTACCGGCTTATCGGCATCGTTTCCGTTTTATATCTCTTTCCCTTTTTCTTTTCCTGGGGGGGCGGGAATCATGGACTGTCAGAGGGTTCTTAATAACAGAAGATCTCCATTTTCAATCGCTCTGAGACATTACAAGGATGGCGGTTCGATTCTTTATCAGGGTGTCGCTTACTCGTTGACGGAATGAAATCAGCTCCCGGGGGGCGGCAGGGACCTGCGTTGCTTTACCCCGGCCGGTGGGTATGGCCGGTGATAAGCGAACTTTGCCGTGATAGAGCCGATGTGAGAAAGAGCGGGGCGAATTATTCCGGTGAGAGGATCTGAACGATACGACACGAAACGGTCCAAAGGGCGTCTGTAATTTCTGGCGGATGCCGTCTGTAGGATCGCTTCGACCGAAGCGGCGACAAAGGCCCTTCAACGGGAACGCCGCCGTACCGGTGCAGGGAAGCGGATCGCATGAATAAATAAAGGAGGTGTCATGGTGGGTGAAAGGGGAAGATCTTGTGTGATACTTACGACATGCGGAAGCAGCGATGAAGCAGAAGAACTTGCCGGATCACTTGTGAATCAGCGGCTTGCCGCATGTGTCCAGATTACGTCCGTGACCAGTTTCTACCGGTGGGAAGATGAGGTTGCCCGGGATCACGAATATCTTTTGTTGATAAAAACGCCGGTGACGAAGTACGATGATGTGGAACAGTTCATAAAGAAAAATCACGGGTACGATGTTCCGGAAATAATCCGTCTGCCCGTTGAGGGCGGCCTACAGGAGTATCTGCACTGGCTCGATGACGTGACCGGATAATCATGGTACGCTGATAGCGGCACGCCCGGCGGCACGTCAGAGATCGGTCTGTCGGGCAGAAGAGTCCATGGTGTCGGGTCATGATGGATCACAGGCATGACAGTGTAAACAATATCAGGCTTGCCTTTTTCCTCAATCTCGCTTTCACCTTTTTAGAGATTGCGGGCGGAATGATGACAATCAGCCATGCCATCATTGCCGACGCGCTCCACGATCTTGGCGACAGCTTCTCTCTCGGGTTGTCCTGGTATCTTGAAGCATATTCAAAAAAGAAAAATGACCGGACCTTCTCATACGGCTATCACCGGTTTTCCCTGCTGGGAGCCCTGATCAATGCGGTGGTCCTGATCGTCGGGTCACTTTTTATTCTTTCCGAAGCCGTTCCTCGACTCCTCCACCCCGAACATTCCCATGCGCCCGGAATGCTGATGCTGGCGATTATCGGCATTGTTGTCAACGGTATCGCCGTGATCCGTTTGAGAAGGGGGGAAGGCTCGCTCAATACGCAGGTCGTGGCGTGGCATCTTCTTGAGGATGTCCTGGGATGGGTCGCCGTTCTTGTCGTCAGCATTACCCTCCTGTTTCGGGATATTCATCTGCTCGATCCGCTC
>Ga0272441_10003126_pt1 | contig 32102 bp, 16 predicted proteins | sample SSMProp6N_FD_193582 | JGI IMG/M metagenome (GOLD analysis project Ga0272441, IMG submission 193582) | Marine sediment archaeal communities from Little Sippewissett salt marsh, Falmouth, MA, United States - SSM-Prop-6N | ecosystem: Environmental > Aquatic > Marine > Wetlands > Sediment ... | reverse complement strand
CGCTTCAAACAGCGGGATCTTTGTCCGTGGGCTGGTTCCCGCGCAGGTATTGGGAGGCCGGGAGAAGATCAATATCGGTCCCGGATGGATGGGGCACCCGCTGAGTTTTCATTACCTTCCGCCCGACATCAAGCTGGCAAGCACACAGTTTCCCCGCGTTAAGGATATCCGTCCCGAGGTCGGGGGCTGGCACACCATGAAGCTCACCCTAGTCGGTCAGACGCTGTCGATCGAAGTTGACGGCGAGGTTATTCTGCGCGACTTCACGTATCCGGAGGGGTACCTGAGCATGAAGCCCAGCCCCGTCGGCCTCCAGAAACACAGGCGAGAGATCGTGGACGGCAAGCTGTCCGATATGCCCGTTGAGTTCCGCAACATCTTCATCAAGGAGATCAAGCCGGCCGGCGCGGACGAGCCCCGCCCGATGAACGTCCCGCCGGAGGGGTTCGCCGCGCTGTTCAACGGGAAGAACTTCAACGGCTGGCGGCTGTCGCCCGCGGTCCGGGACGCCTGGGCCATCGAGGACGGGGTCCTGGGGTCCCAGAAGCCGATCAAGGATTGGGGCGCCGACCTGCGGACCGTGAAGCAGTACCGGGACTACGTGCTGATGGTGGATTACCACATCCCGAGGATTTCCGACAGCGGGATCTACATCCGCGGGCTGATGCCGGGCATCGGCATCTTCGACCGCGACCGGTGGGAGCAGTTCAACCTCCGGTCCCGCGGCGGCACCGGAACCCTGGAGAGCTTTCGTTTTCAGCCGCCGGATCGGCGCGTGGCGCCCCCTCGGGTCAGGTCGATGGATCCCGAAGTCGGGGTTTGGCACACGGTCACGTTGACGCTGGTCGGCAAGACCCTGTCCGCAGAGTACGACGGCGAGACGATCATTGACCAATATGAGTACGCAGACGGGGTCTTGAGCATGGAGCCCTGCGTCATCCGCCTCCAGAAACATCCCCCGTGCGAAATCGCGGGTGAAATGAGCGACTGTCCGATCGAGTTCCGCAACATCTTCATCAAGGAGATCAAGCCCGCCGGTTTCCCCAAAGCGATCGAGCGTCCCCAGCTCAACGTCCCACCGCGCGGGTTCACCGCGCTGTTTAACGGAAAGGATTTCACCGGCTGGCGCGTGACGCCCGAGGTCAAGGACGCCTGGACCATCGAGGACGGCGTGCTCAAGGCGCACCACGAGATCAAGGAGTGGGGTGCTGGCCTCGTGACGGAGAAGACGTACCGCGACTTCGTCCTGCTCGTGGATTTCCGGTTCCCGGCCATTTCGGACAGCGGGATCTGGTTCCGGGGGATTCCGGGAATCATGGGAGGCATGGAGCAGTTCAATCTCATGTCCGTGTTCGGGACGGGAAACCTGGACAGCCTGGATCATCTTCCGGCGGACGTGCAGCGCTCGTTCCGGGATACGGCCTACACGCCGTTCTTCTATTGCCAGCCGGAGTACTATCTCCTGAAGGATCCGCCGGTCCGGTATACGGATCCGGAAATCGGGGTGTGGCACACCGTCAAGATCACCCTGGTCGGCAGCACCTTGTCCGCCGCGTATGACGGGCACGTGATTCACGATCGTTTCGAGTACCCGAAAGGCACCATCAGCATGGAGCCGGCGCCCATCCGGCTGCAGAAACACATTCCCCAGACCATAGCGGGCACGTTGCACAAGGAATGTCCCATCGAGTTCCGCAGTATCTTCATCAAAGAACTCGGGCCGGCCGGCGACGAGGGGCCGGGCAGGCCTCGCCCGGAAGCGGCGAAGGGCGGGAACCTCCAGAACTCGCCCACGGCGAAACTGCTTTCCCGGATCGAAGCGGGCGACCTGCCCCAAGAGTATGACCCAAGGAAGCATCAGGACTACGTGGACCGGCGCATGGCGGGCTTGAGCGAGAGGCTACGCGGGAGGATCGGCGAGTTGTGGAACGCGAAACAGCGTCTCCATCCCCACATGCCCAACCGCGGCGCGTCGTTCGTGAAGATCCTGGAATACGTGGCGAAGGAGGGCCCATGACCCGCATGTGTGTGGCAGCGACCGATGGGCTTTCTGCGGAAGGGCGTGTCGGGCGGTCGGCGGGAGGCGTCATGAGACCCCACGGAACCCGCCGCGCCAACGGCCGTGTGGGCACGTGGCCGGCGATTCTGGTTGCGTGCCTTGCCGCCTCGTCGTTTGGACCGTCTCTCCAGGCGGGCCAACTGCCGCCGCAAGTGCCGCTCTGGGAGGAGGGACCGCCGGGGAATGCGATTCGACACGAGACGGAAGAGCAGGTTCGATCCCACAAAGCGGAGCCTGGATCACCGTCCGGACGGAATCGTGCGTTCAGTGCCGTGTCGTCGCCCACCTGCAGCATCCACCGGCCCAAGAGGCCGAACGGTGTGGGCGTGGTGATCTGCCCCGGCGGCGGCTTTCGCAATGTCTGGATTGATCGCGAAGGCCACGATCTGGCGATCTGGCTGAAAGGCCACAACGTCACGGCACTGGTCCTGAAGTACCGCACGCGCCCGCCCGTCATCGACTCAAGAGAGGGGTGGCAAGATTACCAGCGCGCCGTCCGGGCCGACGGCTGGCAGGCGATTCGCGTTCTGCGGAAGAAGGCGTCGGCCCTCGGCCTGAAGCCCGACAAGATCGGCATCTGCGGCTTCTCGGCGGGCGGCCACCTCGCGATCAACTGTGCGCTTCGCGCCGAACCCGAGCGGGCGGCAACGGACGTCAGCGCAATGCCCGACTTCGCCGGCCTGTTCTATCCAGGGATTTCCGACGACATCGGCAAGATCATGGCCGGCCGCACGGCCTCCGAGAGCGGCACGCCCGACATCTGCCCGATGTTCATCGTGAACGCGCGTGTCGACCGCCTGACGCCCGCCGACAAGTGTCTCGATTTCTACGCCATGTTGCTGAAGGCTGGGGTCGACGCCGAACTGCACGTCTTCAGCAAGGGCGCTCATGGCTTTGGCATGGGCGACGGTCGAGGCAAGTCTGTGGCCAGGTGGCCGAGCAGTTTTGTCGCCTGGCTCGCCGACGTCAACATGATCCAGGACGAGCGCCGTTCCACGAAGGGAGAGCAATGACTCGGTTTCTCATTCGACTGCACATTTCAGCATGCATCGCCCTGTTGGCGGCGCCGTCCGTCTCAGCGGGTGCCGTTCCGGATGGCGCCAAGTCGCTCCTGGAAACGTCCGGTGTCAAGGGGGGGCTGATTGTCGTGATCGGCTGCGATGACCCGGCACTGCTGGCGGACGTGCAGGCGGCGGGTCCCTACCTGGTCCACGGCCTGGACGACGACCCTGGCAAGGTCGCTGCCGCGCGGAAACACCTCCGGCAAAAGGACCTCTACGGGCCGGTCAGCGTCTCCCGGCTGCGTGGTGCCCGGCTTCCCTTTGTGGATGGCGTCGTGAACCTGGTTGTCGTAATGGGTCCGACGGAGGTGCCGGCCGACGAGATGATGCGGGCCCTCGCCGCCGGGGGCGTCATCGCGGACCTGCACGAGTCAGAGGTCGCTATCAGCCGCAAGGAGTGGCCCGGCGAACTGGACGAGTGGACCCACTACCTCCACGACGCCTCCAACAACGCCGTCTCGAACGACAGGCGGGTTGGTCCGCTGCAGGGCCTGCGCTGGACGTGCGGCCCCAGGTTCGCCCGAAGCCACGAGCACTTCGCCAGCATGAGCACCATGGTCACCGCCTTCGGGCGGGTCTTCAGCATCATCGATGAAGGCCCCATCCGCTCGGTCTACCTGCCGCCCCAGTGGAATCTCGTGGCCAGGGACGCGTTCAGCGGGGTCCTGCTGTGGAAGCGGTCCATCGTCAACTGGGAGTCGCATTTGCGGGGGTTTCGCAGCGGCCCGCCGGAGATCGCCCGCCGCCTGGTGGCCAAGGGGGACCGCGTCTACGCCTCGCTCGGTCTGGGGCAGCCCGTGACGGTCCTTGATGCCGCAACGGGCAGGGCCCTAAGGACCTTTGTCGGCACCGCCAACGCGCGAGAACTGCTTCTCGCAGGCGGCGTGCTCTACGTGCTCGCCGACGACATCACCCTTGCCCAACACGAGGAGCGGAAGCAGTGGATCAAGCGCGTCTGGCCGACGCTGGACATCTGGTATCGCTTCCCGCGGAAGGCGGTCTCCCTGTACGGCACCCAGCGAGTCGTCGCGATACGGGTCGGCTCCGGCGAGCGGCTCTGGGAGCGGGAATTTAAGGCCCCCGGCGAGGTCATGCCCGCGACCATGGCGGTCGATGATGGACGGCTCTGCCTTCAGACCGTCTCGCACCTCGTCTGTCTCGACGCCGCCCACGGCGAGGAACGGTGGCGCGCGGAGCGGCCGGTCGCGACGAGCCGGTTTTCCTGGTCCACCCCCACGCTGGTCATCCATGACGGGGTGGTGCTTTCGCTCGACCGCGCGGCAAGCGCCAATGTGGGCACGTCCCCGCCGGCCAGCGGCAGCGAGTGGGTCATTTCCAGCGGCGGCCGGGACGACCGGCAGGACGCCCGGCTGCTCGCCTTCTCGCTGGCCGACGGCTCGGAGCTCTGGCGCGCGCCCGCCTCCGAGAACTACAACGTTCCGGGCGACGTGTTCGTCATCGACGGTACGGTCTGGGTCGGCGATCTACGCGGCGGCGGCGACCCCGGTTTCACGCAGGGACGCGACCTGAGAACCGGTAAGGTCACCGCCACGATCCCACCGCAGAAGGCGTGGGGGCACCATCGCTGTTACCGGAACAAGGCGACCGTCAAGTGGTTGCTCGTGGGCCGCGGCGGCATCCAGTTCATCGACCCCGGCACCGGGGCCGTCCAAGGTCACTCGTGGGTACGGGGAGGCTGCCAGTACGGCGTCATGCCTGCGAATGGACTCATCTATGTACCGCCCCATTCCTGCGCGTGCCAGCCGGAAGAGATGCTCATTGGGTTCAACGCCCTCTCCTCTCAATCCTCTGCTGGAGACGCTCCGGCGCCGCTCGACAAGGGACCGGCCTATGAGGCCGCCTCGAATCTCACGTCCGGTTCCCCGAAGACCTCGTGGCCGACCTACCGCCGGGACGTCCGCCGCAGCGGCTACCAGGATCTGCCCGCGCCGCATGAGCCGGCCGTGGCGTGGACGAGGAAACTCCCGTCCCCGATCACGCCCCCGGTCGCCGCGGACGGCCTCGTCTTTGTGGCCGAAACGGATCGCCATACCCTCCATGCCCTGTCAGCCGCGGACGGCAAGCGGGTCTGGACGTTCGTCGCCGACGGCCGGATCGATTCGCCGCCGACCCTCTCGGGCGGCCGGTGCGTCTTCGGAACGCGCAGCGGGTTCGTCTACTGCCTGCGGGCCTCCGACGGGACGCTGGTTTGGCGCTTCCGCGCCGCGCCCCGCGACCGGCGCCTCGTCGCTTACGAGCAACTCGAATCGGCCTGGCCGGTGCACGGATCCGTGCTGGTGGACGACCGTCTTTCGGGCGGCGTGTCCACGGCGTACGTCGCGGCCGGCAGGTCGTCCCACCTTGACGGCGGCATTTACCTTTATGCCCTGGCGCTCACGACCGGCACGCTGCGGCACAAGGTCCGGATTTGCCATGGAAAGGGCCCCAGCGAAGGCCGGATCCGGCAGACGGCGCTGCCGGGCATCCTCTCCGTCCAGGACGGCGCCGTCTGGATGCGCGGCCTGGGGGTCGACGCCCGCCTCGCCCCGGTCGCGGATCGGCCCCACCTCTTCGCCCCGCGCGGGTTCCTGGACGATACGTGGTGGCACCGGACCTACTGGGTCTACGGCACGGCGATCGGAGGCGGGTACACGAACTGGCCGACCGTCGGCAACGTCTCGCCCGCCGGGCGGTTGCTGGCCTATGACGGCGGGAAATTCATTTACGGATACGGTCGCATGGCCTACCGGGCCGGCGACGGCCACGTCCGGCCGGACATCGCGAAGGACTACCACCTGTTCGCGGAGGTGTTGGACACGCGGCCGGCCGCCGAGTCGCGGCGAGACGGGAAACGTCGGATCGCGTGGACCGCCCAACCGCCGTTCGTGGTCCGGGCGATGGTGCTGACCCGTGACGCCCTCCTCCTGGCCGGCGAAACCTCCGCCACCGAAAGCGCCAAGGGGCAGGGGCCCGGCACGTTCCAGGTGGCGTCGCGTGAGGACGGCTTGCCGCTGACCGGCTGTGCGCTTTCCGCAGCGCCGGTCCTGGACGGCATGGCCTTCACCGATGGGGGCGTTTTTGTGTCTACTCTGGATGGAACCGTTGTCTGCCTTCGGCCGGCGCCGAAAGCAAAGGAGAGCCGACGTTGACGTTGATGACGCAGCAGACGATTTGGGCGGCCATCGCCCTGGTGGCTGCAGCCTCGATGGCATTCGGTGCCGACGCTCCCGCCGATGTGGATGCGTGGAACCAGTTCCGTGGGCCCAACGGCTCGGGCGTGGCCCGCGGATGCCGGCCGCCCGTCCGGCTCGACGCCGATCACCTGGCGTGGAAAACGTCTGTGCCTCCCGGCCTGTCGTCGCCCGTCCTGGCGGGGGACCGGGTTTTCCTGACGGGCGTGGTGTCCGGCCGTCTGCTGACGATCGCGTTGGACGCCGCCTCCGGCGACGTGGTGTGGCGCCGCCCGGCCCCGCCGGTGCGGATCGGGCGGGTGCACAAGATGAACAGCCCGGCGTCTTCGACGCCGTACGTCGATGCCGAGCGGCTGTACGTGTACTTCGGCGCCTACGGCCTGATCTGCTACGACCACGACGGCCGCGAGCAGTGGACCCGGCCCATCCCCACCCCTCGGAACCAGTACGGGATGGCCACCTCGCCCATCGTCTACCGGGATACCCTGATCCTGGTGCTCGACAGCGACGCCAACCTGCCGGACAGCAAACTCAGCCAGTCTCGCCTCCTGGCCGTCAGCAAGGCCACCGGTGAGACGGTCTGGGAGGCGCCGCGCCCCCTTCATCGCGGCGGGTGGTCCACGCCGATGATATGGAGCCATGCCGGCGGGAAGGACCTCGTGGTGATGGGCAGTAGCCGCGCGTGTGGCTACGATCCGGAGACGGGCGTCGAGAAGTGGTACGCGGGCGGTTTCTCCCCTGAGACGATCACCGTCCCCGTGGCGGGCAACGGCCACGTCCACGTGTCGGCGACGAGGTTGGGCGGCGTTCCCGACGAAGACCCCGATCCGCAACCGTTCTGGGAGGCCGTCATGCAGTTCGACTCCAGCGGCGACGGCCGGCTTGAGCGCGGCGAGATGACCGGGCACTTCACGTTCCCGTTTCGGCCGGAACTCCCGCCCGAGCATCCCGGCTACGGCATGCCGCTGCCCGCCGACGAGGCCCGCCGCAAGCCGCGCCTCGACGCCATGTTCGCCAGGATCGACAAGAATAAGGACGGCTTCTGGACGCGCGAGGAGTTCCTGGCGAGCCTCTCGTTCCGCCGGGCCAAGCCGACGCTCATGGCCATCCGGCCGGGAGGGCGGGGCGACCTCGTCGACACACACGTGCCCTGGCAACTGCACCGCGAGATCCCCGAGATCCCTTCGCCCGTCTTCCACGAGAATCGCATCTATCTGGTCCGCAACGGCGGGCACCTCGCGGCCGTGGACGCCGCGGACGGCAAGGTCCTGTATCGCCGGCGCCTCGGCGCACCGGGGCAGTACAGCGCCTCGCCGGTCGTGGCTAACGGCCACCTCTACCTGGTTTCCAGCCGGGGAGTCGTCTCGGTGGTCGAGACCGGCGATACCTTCCGCATGGTGTACCAGCGCGACCTGGGCGAACCGGTCTTCGTGACGCCGGCCATCGACGCCCGAACGATCTACCTCCGCACGGAGACGCGCCTCCTGGCGCTGCGGGCAGGGGTGGTCCGCGCCGGCAAGTCGTAAGCCGTTCGCGCAACGAGACCACACGCCACACCTGCGCTTGCGGCGCCTCGCAACCGCCTTGTCAAAGTCGTCGAGGACACCGACGGCGACGGCAACCCGGAACCCGGCGGCGACGACACCGTCCTTGCCGAGTACCGCTACGACGGCCTGAATCGCCGCATCCGCAAGTTCACCGACGAACCCGAATCCGGCAGCGACTGGACCGTCCGCGAGTACTACTACAACACCGCCTGGCAGTGCCTGGAGGTCCGCAAGGGCATCGAGAGCCGGGCCTCGGGCGAACCGGCCGTCGCGACGGCCGCCTATGAGCAATACGTCTGGTCGCCGCGCTACGTCGACGCCCCCGTCTGCCGCGACCGCGACAGCGACGGCGACGGCGTCCCGGCCGAGGGAAGCCTCGGCAAGGCCAACTCCGGCCTCGACGAGCGGCTCTTCTACGTCACCGACGCCAACTTCAACGTCACGGCCCTCGTCCAGGGCACGCCCGGCGACGCCGACCTCGGCAAGGTCGTCGAACGGTACGTCTACGACCCCTACGGCAAGGTCCTCGTGCTGGACGGCGCCGACGGCGTCGACCCGGACACGACGGCCGGGGAACCGGATGAAGAGTGGGGCGAGGACGCCGACGGCGCCAGCGACGTCGCCAACGAGATCCTCTTCTGCGGTTACCGCTTCGACGCGGAAACAGGCTTGTATCACGTCCGCCGCAGGATGTATCATCCGACCCTGGGCCGCTGGCTCCAGCGCGACCCCCTGGGGTATGTGGATGGGATGTCGCTGTACCAGTACGTGGCAAGCGCGCCGTCTGCGAAGACTGATGCGTTCGGCCTACGGGCGCTCACGGACAAGGAAGAGGCCGCCTTCGCGAAGTTGGGCAAACTCATTGAGGCTGCCAAGGAAAAAGAGGATTTCAAGGGCTTTGCTGCCAACCTCGAGAAGGTCAAAGAGAAACTCTTGGAGGCGATCAGGAAGGTTGAAGAGGGGGGCAATGACCCCGATGCCCTGAGACTAATACTCGAGGCATTGAAGGAGTGGGCTGCCGATCCGGGCGACAGATGGGGGGCAGGATTATTCTATCCGCCTTACACGCCAAGCGTAGTAATATACCCTACGATTAAGGGACGATCTTTCAAGTGTAACGTTTTCGTCGCTGTTATGCTCGCGCGTGCCTTTAGTCTCATCCTGCCCATGTGGGATCTGCCGTGCGACTATGAACCTGGGAAGTTCTTCCCGCCCCAGGCAAAGGACTATTTCGACCGCGGCAAAGACATTCGCAACTTGACACCGCGGAAAGAGGGTGAGGAAGGAGTCGCCGGCGATATCATCTCGGACGGGGAACACTGCGGGATTTATATGGGCCATGGCATATATATTAGCGCTCATGCGCACGGGCTAGGTGCCATAACGGGGCGAGGTTTGCAGCACGGGGGCGGTATTCAGATTAAGGAATGGCCGCAGGATGATGCCGACAGAACGTTCCGGTTCTATGACCCTCCTCCGGCGAGAACACCTCTGCCCCACAGCCTGGATATTCGGGGTGACAGCGTGCCGCGTGTCTCCAAGCCTTGCCCGAGACCTGATGGGGCGCCCCTTCGTAGCGAAGAGATTCCGCTGTAGCATGTGAGGGATACTTCGGAGCGAGCCGGGCGAACATTTATGGTGCGTGAGTCTATGTTAGGAACTAAAGATATATAATAAACGTGCATGAGGCTCTGGGGTCACGTCGAGGCATGCTCTGGCTGTGCCGCGAAGCGAACGAGATTGATGTCCTCGGCCGTCCCTCGCAGCCTTGACATGGCCGCCTAAAGGAGACGAGAGCGATGGCAAGCGGACGAGCGCGTTGGAAGATTGGTTTTGCCTTAGCATCTGTTGGCTTTTTGTTGCTGTGGGCCACAGGCGAAGAACTCGCGCGAGGCTATTGGCTGTCCCCGCGCGATCTGAAGAAGTGGGGACACGACGAGTCGCCGCATCCTCTTGAGTCAAATGCAGCCCCAGTTTACCAGAAAGTTAAGACACTTGTGTATGTGACGACCCCATTTCTGTACCTCTCCGGAATCGCCTTCCTCCTATTAGGCACAGCAATTGCCTGGGGAAGACGGTGCGTAATGCGCAAATGGCATGTAGTTGCGGCTCTGACCCTTTTTCTGGGCGGCTTTCTGCTCTCGACCCGGGCGTTGTGGGGATGGTATGACTTTAGGTGTGAGGCCGACTGGTGGACGCTCTTCGGTCTGGACGGCGTAAAGACGATGATTTCTATCTACCTGCTGGGCTTGGCGGCGAGTACGCTCGGGGTCGTCCTTCTTTGGGAGAGGATACTCCGCGGCGAGGGGGGAGTTGCGGGGACGTGATACCGAATAGCACAGTTCCGGGGACGCAGTTCCGGGGACGTGATACCGAATAGCACGGTGACCCGTGAATAGTGCCACGGCACCCGGCCCGATGGATCGGGCGTGGCGGCACAATACGTTTGGTCCCGGCGCTACATCGACGCCCCCGTCTGCCGCGACCGCGACAGCGACGGCGACGGCGTCGCGGCCGAGGGCAGTCTCGGCAAGACCGATTCCGGTCTCGACGAGCGCCTCTTCTACTGTTTCGACGCCAACTTCAACATCACGTCCATCGTCCAGGGCACGCCCGGCGACGCCGACCTCGGCAAGGTCCTCGAACGGTACGCTTGCGACCCCTACGGCAAGGTCCTCGTGCTGGACGGCGCCGACGGCATCGGCCCCCAGGAAAAGGCTCAGGGCCAGGATCGCAGAGGCCCATGTCGGCATACCGTTCATCGGTCGTACCTCTTCCTCTCGGGACGCCCGGTTTTTTGGATTGAGGTGGTGCCCGCTAGTATTGGGCTCGGCGACCCCCTCGTCAAGAGGGTGGGGAGGGCGTTCCGTCCCGCGGGATACCTGGAACTCGAGCTGGCGGCAGAGGACCGGGCACGGGGCTTTTGGCGGAACTCGGCCCCGTTTCCCGCGTTTAAGTGGACCACACACATCCGGGTTCAGGAAAAGGGTTCCGCCCGTTTCGGCTGCTCCGGCCGGCGGCGGAACCGCGCCCTCCTGAAAACGCCGGGCGGAAGGAGCCGACGCATGGACGGTCCGGCAGGCAGCGTCACGGAGGAAGCGCAGCAGCCGTCGCGCGAGGTCCTCGAAACCGCTGAACAGGTCACCGCCGCATACGGCCAGATGATGGAGCAGATGGGCCGCGTCATCATCGGCCAGCGCAGCGTCATGGAACTCATGCTGATGGGCCTGTTCTGCCGGGGGCACTGCATCCTGGAGGGCGTGCCCGGGCTGGCCAAGACGCTGATGATCTCCAGCCTTTCGCAACTGCTGTCTCTGGAGTTCGGCCGCATCCAGTTTACGCCGGACCTCATGCCGTCGGACATCACGGGGACCGAGATTCTGGAAGAGGACCAGTCCACCGGCAAGCGGATCATGCGGTTCGTGCGGGGGCCGATCTTCGCCAACATGGTGCTGGCCGACGAGATCAACCGCACCCCGCCCAAGACGCAGGCGGCCCTGCTTCAGGCGATGCAGGAGTACCACGTGACGGTGGCCGGCGAGCACCATCCGCTGGACCTCCCGTTCTTCGTCCTGGGCACGCAGAACCCGATCGAGACCGAGGGCACCTATCCGCTGCCGGAGGCGGCCCTGGACCGCTTCATGTTCAAGATCCAGGTGGATTACCCGTCCGAGGACGAAGAGATCGAGATCGCGCTGACCACCACGAGCCAGCAGCCGGAGGACCTGGAACCCGTCCTGGCCCGTGAGGACATCCTGCGGATGCAGGACGTGGTCCGCGACGTCATCGTGGCCCGGCCGGTCGCCTCGTACGCGGTCCGGTTGGTGCGGGCCACCCGGCCGTCGGTCGAGACGAATCCGGACTTCATCCGCCACTACCTGACGTGGGGCGCCGGGCCGCGCGCGTGCCAGGCCCTGCTGCTCGGCGGGAAGGCCCGGGCCCTCCTGGACGGCCGGCCGAACGTCGCCATCGACGACATCCGCTTCGTCGCGGGGCCGGCGCTGCGGCACCGGCTGGTGGCCAACTTCACCGCCGAGAGCGAGAACGTCAGCACCGACGATGTGATCGACCGACTGGTCGAGACGCTGCCGGAATCCGAGTAGTCCGTGCCGCACGCGATACGCATCCGCCCACTCACCGGTTGAACCGGTCGCAGGACCATGCCTGAAGAACCGTTCATCGATGCCCAGGGCCTGGCGAACATCGCCCGGCTGGAACTCGTGGCCCGCCAGGCCGTCGAGGGGTTTCTGGCCGGCCGGCATCCCAGCCCTTTCCACGGCTCCAGCGTCGAGTACGCCGACCACCGTCCGTACACGATGGGCGACGAACTCCGCTCGCTCGACTGGAAACTCCTCGCGAAGACCGACAAGTACTACGTCAAACTCTTCGAGGACCAGACCAACCTGCGGTGCACGATCCTGCTGGACGGTTCCCGCTCGATGGCCTTCGCCGCCGACGGGCGGGTCACCAAGTTCCTGTACGCCGCCCACCTGGCGGCCGCGCTCGGGTACCTCATGCTCCGCCAGAACGACGCCGTCGGCCTGGCCCTGTACGATCGCCAGGTCCGCCAGTACGTGCCGGCCCGGTCGAAGCCGAGCCACTTCCGCCTGATGGTCGACATGCTGAAGGCCGCCAAGCCACGACACGAAAGCCGCATGGGGCCCGTCATGCACGAGTTGGCCGGTCGGCTGAAGCGGCGCGGTCTGATCATCATCATCAGCGACCTGCTCGACGACCTGGACGACCTCTTCGACGCCATCAGCCACTTCCGGTACCGCAAGCACGAGGTGCTCGTGTTCCACGTGATGGACCCGCACGAGTTGGAGTTCCCGTACGAACGGCTCACGCGGTTCCAGGACATGGAGGGCACGGGCCGCATCGTCGCCAACCCGTCGAGCGTCCGCCGGCGGTACCTCCAGCGTCTGGAGGAGTTCCTCGCGACCGTCAAGGGCCAGTGCCATCGTCGCGACGTCGCCTACGAACTCGCCCGGACCGACACCCCGTGGGACCGCATGCTCGGGGCGTACCTGGATCGCCGAAGTCTACTGACCGCCTGAGGCCGAGAGCCTGGCATGCTCAATCCGCTCCTGCTCCTGTTCCTGCCGCTCGCCCTCGTGCCGGTGCTGCTGCATCTGATCACCCGGCATCGGCTGACGACCGTGGAACTCAGCACGTTCCGGTTCCTGATGGACAGTTACGTCCAGCAGCGGCGGCGGATCCAGTTACTCGAGTTCCTGGTCATGTTGCTGCGGCTGGCGTTCCTGGTGCTCATCATCATGACGCTGGCCCGGCCGGTGGTGCGCGGCCTCGGGTTCCTGGGCAGCGGCGGCGCGGGACGGGACGTCGCCATCGTCGTCGATGCCAGTCCCTCGATGGCGGTCCGCAGCGGCGGGACGACCAGCCTCCAGCGGGCCGCCGCGGCCGCCGAAACGATCGTCGGCATGCTTGGCGCCCAGGACCACGTCAAGGTCGTCGCCGCGGGTGCCGCGCCGGAGGTCCTCGCCGAGGGCTTCGCCGGCGACGCCGACCGCATCGTCGGACGCCTCCGCGACCTGGCGCCCGATACCGGCACGGCCGACCTCCCCGCCGCCTTGGCCGAGGTCTTAGCCGGGGACGCGCACGGCAGCCGCGTCATCTATCTGCTGAGCGATCTCCGCCGCGGCCCCTGGTCCGCCCTCGCCGACGACCCCGTCCTCGAGAAGTTCACCGACGAGGTCCAGACCGTCGTCATGGACCTCGGCCCGTCCGAGCCCGTCCGGAACGTGGCCGTGGTCGGCGACCCGCCCCTCACCGCCCGGGCTGTCAAGGGCCTGCCCGTGCTCCTGAGCGCCACGGTCGTCAACAGTTCGCCGGAGCGGGCGGTCGATACCGTCCTCTCGGTCCTCCTGGACGATGAACTCGTCACGCAGGTGAACCTATCGCTCCAGCCGGGCGAGCGGGTAACGCGGCCGCTGAGCGTCACGCCCACGCGGGCCGGCGCTATCCGGGGGCGGTTCGAGGTGCCCGCCGACGCCTTCCCGGACGACGACGCGTTCCTCTTCTGTCTGAACGCTTCCGAGCGGCTGCACGTGCTCCTGGCCACCGGCCCGGCGGGTGAGGTCCGGACGGAGCGGCCGGCGCTGTACCTGAAGGCGGCCCTGACGTCGCCGCGCCGCGCCGGCGCCGCCGTCGCCGAGGCCGACCGCCAACTCGCCGAGGCGATCGCGGTCACGGCCGTTCGTGCCGACGCCCTGACCCCCGCCATGCTCGCCGCCGCCGAGGCGGTCATCCTGGCCGACGTGCCCCTGGACGCCCCGCGCGGCAAGATGCTCCGCGCCTACGTGGAGGCCGGCGGTGGGCTGCTCGTCCTGCCCGGCCCGCACGTCGCGCCCGAGGCCTACGCCGCCCACCTGCTCGCCGATGGCAAGGCGGCGGCGCCCGTGACCCTTGGAGGGGCGCGCGGCGACGTGGACGACGAAGAGGCGTTCCAACCGGTCGCCGGGCTGAACCTGGGGCACCCGGTCCTCTCCGCCTTTGCGGACCCGCAACACGATTACTTCACGACGGTCCGCCTGTACCGTTACTTCCCGCTCCAGGTGCCGGCGCCGCCCGCCGCCGCTGACTCGGTTGCCGCGCCGGCCGATGAGGCCGGCGCCAAAGACGCCGCAGCCCCCAAAAAGACCGGCGCGAAGAAGAAGACCGCAACCGCACCGCAGAACGTCGCGGGGCACGCGGAACCGCTTCTCCCGCCGGCGCGCGCCCCCCGCGCCCGCGTCCTGATGCGGCTGCCGGACGGCACGCCCGTCCTGGTCGAAGCGTCGATCGGCGAGGGGCGGCTTCTCGTGGCCGGCTTCGCGGCCACGCCCAACTGGTCGAACCTGCCGCTCAAACCGGAGTTCGTCCCGATCCTGCTCCGCGCGGTCGCCTATCTTCAGAAGGCGTCGGGCGCCGCGAACCCGGCGGCGGTCGCCCCGTCGCAGCCGGCTGTTCTGCGGCTGACGGGGGCGTGGGCCGATGCCCAGGTCCAGTGCACCGACCCCACGGGCAAGCCGCACGCCATCGACCTCCACCGCGACGGGCCGCGACTCGTCGGCGCGATGCTCGAAACCGGCCGGAAGGGCTTCTACACGTTCGAGGTCCTGCCCCGGACCGACGGCGCCCCCGAGCGCGTCCGGCGCGGGTTCGCGGTGAACCTGGCCGACCGCCAGGCGGACTTCACCACGCTGGACGAGGACGGCGTCCGCGACCTCCTCGCCCCCGCGGAGGAACTCCAGTACGTCCACGGATCGCCCGACGATCCCCTCCTCAGCAAACAGTTGACGCATAAGCATGAGATCTGGCGACTGTTGATCTGGGTCACGTTCCTCGTCATCGGCGTCGAGTTCCTGATGGCCACGCTCGGCCCGAAGGGACGAACGCCCGGCGAGGTGCCGGTGACGGGCCTGGCGCGCCTCAAGCGATGGGGCGGAGCAGTGGCGCGCACGGTCGGCCTGTCGCAGGACTGGAACGCCCGCCCCGGCGAGGACCGCGCGAAAGGCGAGGAACGGACGGCACAACAGCCGGCACCGTTCGGCAAAGACCATGCCTGACACGACGACCCAACTCGACCGGCTGGACGAGGCCGCCCGCGGCCGGGCGAACGCCCTCCGTCTCCAGGTGGCCGACACGCGCCGCCGCGTCCGCCGAAACGCCGTCCTGGCGGGGTTCGCCCTGACGGTGGCGGCCATGGTGGGCTGGCTGCTCCTGGCGGCGGCGGTGGACATGCTCGTCCCGCTGCCCGTGCCGCTGCGGACCGCGGCCTGGGCCGTCTTCTGGCTCCTCGGAGCGGCCGGCGTCGCGCTCACCATTTTCTGGCCGGCGGTCCGGCCGATGCCCCTGGAGGGCGTGGCGTTCCGCATCGAACGGGCCCTGGGTGGCATGCACAACCGCCTCGTCTCGGTCCTCGACCTCCATCGCGCCGGCGGCAGTACCTCCGACCGCAGCCTCCCGTTCGCCGAGCGGCTCGTCGCGCAGACCGCCGACCGCATGACCGGCTACCGGACCGACGCGGTCGCCGACCCGGGGCCGGTTCAACGGATGACGCTGGCGGCGGCGGGCGTGGTCGCGCTGGCCCTGGTGCTGGGTGTCGGGCTCGACGCCCGCCTCGACAGCGCCGTCCGCCGGCTCCTCCTGCCGACGCGCCCGATTCCGCCCGTCACGTCGGTTCGCCTGACGGCCCATCCGGGCGATGTGTCCGTCCTCCAGGGCCGGCCCGTCCGCCTGTGGGCCGACGCGGAAGGCGACCCGGTGGAGTCGCTCACGCTTCGCCTGCGCCCGGACGGCGGACAGTGGCTGGAGTATCCGATGCGGCGGGAGGCGGACGGCACGTTCGCCTTCACCCTGGACGCCGTCACCGCCTCGTGCACGTACGAGGTGGTGGGCGGCGGCACGTGGACCTTGCCGCATCGCATCACGATGGTTCGCCGGCCGGTGGTCGAGAACCTCTCGGCGGAGGTTTTGCTCCCCGAGTACATGGGCCTGCCGGAGCCGCGGCCCGTGGAGCCGGGCGCGGACCGCATCCGGGCCCCCGTCGGGTCCCGCGTGCGACTGCGGGCGCGCGTCTCGGGCGACGTCGCCGATGGCGTCATTCGCGTCTTCCGGGCCATCGCCGAAGAGCAGGAGCAGACCGAGCAGCGCGAGACCGTTTGGTTGGACGACCATCTCCCACCGGACGCCGAGGAAACCGGCCCGTGGACGTGGCTCGAGGACCCGGTCTTCAGCGGCACGCGGGCCCACACGTTCACCTGGGACCGCACGCCGTACGGCTTCCGCACCCGTCTGAACCGGCTGACGGTGGCGGCCGGCGAGGCGTTCTTCCTGTTCGTCCGGCCGGACGCGTCGGAGCCGGCCGGCCGCCTGACGGTCCGCGTCTCGGCGGGCAACACGACGGTCCCGCTCGTGTGGGATTCGCCCCGGGCGCCGCTGGCGGAAGCCGACCGGAAGAAGGTCCGGTACGTCGGCGCCCTGCCGCCCGCCGGCGACTGGCACCGTCTCCAGGTGCCGATCGAAACGCTCCTGGGCTCGAAGCCGAAGAAGCCGGTGGCCCTGGACGGCCTGACGTTCGAAATCGACGCTGGCCGCATCCATCTCGACCGGGCGGGCAAGGTCAAACGTGTGACGCGGGCCCTGGCGCAGACGCAACTGGAGGAGGTGGGGACCGTCCCAATGACCCGGGAGCCCGAGTCGGACCTCTGGACCGGCGAGGTCACCGTCGCCGAGGACCGGTCCGTCACGGTCGCGTTCCGAAATGCCCTGGGACACCCGAGCCCGTCGATGAAGGCGATCCCCGTGGTGGCGACCGAGGACCGGCCGCCCACCGTGGTCTGCGAGCGGCCGGGCAAGAGCCTGACCGTGCCGGACGCCGAGCCCGTGCCGCTCATGGTCCGCGCGTTCGACGACTTCGGCCTGGAGGCGGTGCGGTTGGAGACGGGGCCGTCGGCCGACGCGTTCACCGACTCCCGCGTGCTGGCCGAGTACGACCGGCCCGCGCCGACGCAGTCGGTCATGGCGTCGCTCGCCCCGTCGCGCCTGGGGCTGAAGCCGGGCACGAGCGTGTACTACCGCGTACTGGCCCGCGACCGGAAGGGCCAGGAGGTGGCCAGCGAGCCGTACCGCCTCGGCCTGGCCGAGCCGAAGGACGACCAGGCCCCCGAGGCGGCCCGCGGGCGGATTGCCGCCGGCCAATTCCTCGACGACATCGACCGACTGACGGATACTGCGGACGACCTGCGCTCGGCGGTCGGCGAGATTCTGGCAACCCGGCCGGGCAGCATCGCGCTGGAAACCGACGCCGCCGGGGCGCTGCGCCTCGCGAACGTCGTGGGCGTGCCGCTGACGGGCGATGAAATCCGCGACCTCCTCGCCAAGTGGAACGACCATCTGACCGACGAGCAGCGCCGCCACCTGGCGGAAATCCGGACCCGGACGGCCCGCGAGCGGCAGCGGCTGCTCGACCTGGCCGAGGGCTTCCGCCAGGCCGCCGACGACGCCGAGGGCTCCGTCTACGAACTTCCGCTCGAGGCCGACGCCCTCCGCGCCATGGCCGACCGCGCCCGCGACCTCGCCGACACCTACCCCGAGGCCCTGCCGGGGGAGGGGCTCGACCAGGCGGTCCTGGCACGCCTGATGGCCCTGGACGAACTGTTGCCCGACCAGCAGGCGGAACTGGAGGCGCTGGCGCGTCAGTTCGAGGAACTCACTGCCGCCCGCACTGCGCTCGGCGAGGAAGGCCTGGACGCCCAGCAGCAGTACGGGGCCCTCCTCGCCCAGATCCAGGGCCGCCAGATGTTCCAGCAGATGAGCGGCCTCCAGGATTATCTCCAGTCGCAGCAGGAGTACCTCCGGCAGATGCGGGACCAGGTGGCGGCCCTGCGCCAGAAGACGCCCGAGGGCGACGCCGACACCCTGGAGGGCGTCTCGGCCCGACAGCAGGAACTCGATCCGGAGGCGCTGCAGCTTCTCCGCCGGGCCCAGGAGTTGTTGCGCAAACGGGCGGCCCGGGCCCAGGAAAGCCGTCTCGCCCTGCCGCCGGCCCCGTGGGTGCCGCCCGGCCGGCGCGAGATGCGCGCCCCCGTCGAGGCCGACACGCCGGAGGAGGCCCGGCCGTCCGACGCGCCGTCCGACGCCGCCGGGCCGGACCTCGACGCCGTCCGTCGACGCCTTGACGAACTCGAAGAGGCCGAAGACATGAACTGGTGGGATCGGCCCGTCGACAGCCCGCCGGATGCCTACACCTTGGAAGCCAACGAGCGGTACGCCGACCGGCACCGGACGGCCCCGCCGCCGGGCGAGGCGCCGGCCGGCGGGTGGACGCCCCGCCGCCTCCTCCAGGATCACCAGGACCGTCTGTACCAGGCGCTCACGGAGAACAGCAACCGGATGGCGGCGGCCCAGGACGACCTTTCGCGCGTCATGGGGCAATTGGACCAGGCGATGAGCGGCCCGCTCGTTTCCGGGGTCCTCAGCCCGGAGGCCGCCCGGAGTCTCCAGGAGACGCTCGGCAGCCGGGCGACGAGTCAGATCATGGGCATGCTGAACCAGGCCGCCCTCCAGATGGCCGAGGGGGCCTTCGTGCCGCAAAGTCTCGGCGCCGCCGGCGAACCGTTCCGCACGAATCCGGCTCGGCCCGGGATGGTCCTGAGCGTGGACCTCGGCGACGTGCCGGACGACCAGGCCCCCACGCTGTACCGTTTGCCGCCGCGGCTGCGGCAGCCGCTCGTCGAGGGGATGCAGGAGCGCGGCCCGGAGGCGTACCAGCCGCTCATCCAGGCCTACTATCGTCAACTGAGCGACGACGTTCAGGACGGCGGCGCCGGAGCCGAAGCCGCGCCCCAGCCGCCCGAGACGAAGGCCGTACCGACGCCGCCCGTGAAGCCGCCCGTGAAACCGCCCGAGAAGAAGGCTGAACCCAAGCCGCCTGTGAAGAAGGTCGAACCCAAAGCGCCCGTGAAACCGCCCGAGAAGAAGGCTGAACCCAAGCCGCCTGTGAAGCCGCCTGAGAAGAAGGTCGTACCCAAACCGCCCGTGAAGCCGCCTGAGACGAAGGCTGAACCCAAGCCGCCTGTGAAGCCGCCTGAGACGAAGGCCGTACCGAAGCCGCCCGTGAAGCCGCCTGAGAAGAAGGTCGAACCCAAGCCGCCTGTGAAGCCGCCCGAGACGAAGGCCGTACCGACACCGCCCGCGAAGCCGCCTGAGAAGAAAGCCGAACCCAAGCCGCCTGTGAAGCTGCCAGAGAAGAAGGTCGAACCCAAAGCGCCCGTCAAACCGCCTGAAACGAAGGCGGTACCGAAACCGCCCGTGAAGCCGCCCGTGAAGAAGCCGGAGCCCGAGCCTAAGAAGGTCGAACCGAAGGAGCCGGTGCCGAAGCCGGCCGAACCGAAAGCCCCCGCCGAAGGGAAGAAGCCCGCATGATCCGCGCCCTCCTCAAGGCGATCGGCGTCAGCCGGACGTTCACCGGGCGGCTCGGCGAGGTGGAATGGCTCTGGGCTCGGCCGTATGTCCTCTGGATCGGCTTGGCGCTGCTCATTCCCTTGGGCGTCTACATCGTGCTGCGTCATCGCCGGAACCTGCCGCACGTGGCCTGGGGCCCGCGGACGCTCCTGTCGGCCTGCCGCATCGGCATCCTCCTGCTGTTGGTAATCGTTCTGGGCGGACCGTATCTGCGCCTGGCCGAACCCGTGGAGCAGAAGCCCGTCCTGGCGTGGCTCCAGGACGCCTCCGGCAGCATGGCCCTGCCGCTGGGCGAGTACGACGGGCCGGCGCTCGCGCGCCTGGCCGTTGCGACCGGGGACGCCGAGCCGACCAAGGACAAGTCGCCGCCGAAACTCACGCCGGAGGTCCGCAAGCGGCTGTTGAACCTGACCCGGGCGGAGACCCTGGAGCGTGTGCTCGTCCATCACGAGGGGCTGCTCGGCGCGCTTGCCGAGCGGTTCGACCTCCGCCGATGGCGGTTCGCCGGCGACCTCCGCGCCGGCGCGGCCTCGTCGGACGCCGCTGCCGACGCCGCGCCCGCGGATGAGGAAGACGCCTCGGCCGGGCCGGATGGTCCGGACCGCGGCGACACGAACCTCGGCGCCGCCCTCGAAGGCGCGCTCGCCGACGCCGCCGCCCGCCCGCTCGTCGGGATCGTCCTGCTGACCGACGGGCAGTCCACCACGGGCCCGGACCCGCTCCAGGTGATGCGCCGGCACCAGGAGGTGGCGACGGAGTCGGCCGGCGTGCCCGTCTGGGCGGTGCCGGTGGGCAGCCCGACGCCGCCGGTCGACATCGCCGTCGTCGATGCGGTCGCCCCGGCGCGCGTCGCCCGGGACGACACGGCCGCCGTCGTCGCCACCGTCACGAGCCACGGCCTCGACGGTCGGACCGTCAAGGTCCTTCTGCTGGAGGGCGACACGGAGCGTGCCACGGCCGAGGTGACCCTGACCGGCGAGTCGCAGCAGCAGGTCCACCTGGCGTTCCATGCCGAGGAGCCGGGCACGCGCCTGCTGACGGTCCAGGCGGCGGAGCAGGGCGAGGAGCCCGTCAAGGCAAACAACCGGCGCGGGTTGGCGGTCGAGGTCGACGAGCAGCGGTGGAAGGTCCTGTACCTGGAAGGGTATCCACGATGGGACTTCCGTTTTCTGGACCACGCCCTCCGCCGCGATCACGGCCTGGAGGTGACGCTGGTCATGGAGGCCCGGCTTCGCGGCGAGGGCGTGGCCGCCGCGGACTTGCCGAAGGTCGCCGGCTTGCCCAAGGACGCCGCGGGTTTGGCCGAGTACAACACGGTCGTGCTGGGCGACGTCACGCCGGCGCTCCTGCCGGCGGCGCTCCAGGAGGAATTGGCCCGGGCGGTGAGCGAGGACGGCCTGGGTCTGATCGTGCAGGTGGGCCCCGCGGCCATGCCGCACGCCTTTGTCGATGGGCCGCTCCTGCGCCTGCTGCCGCTGGAGTTCGCGCGACCGGAGGGGGAGGGAAGTGCGGAGGATGGCCGCCGGGCCCTCGGCCTGGAGGCGGCCGCGTTCGCGCCGTTCCGCATGGCGATCACCGCGACGGGGTCGCTGCACCCGGCGCTGCGCCTCTACGACAGCGCGTCGCGGAACCGGCGGGTCTGGAGCCGCATGCCCCCGTTCTATTGGGCGGCCGACACGGTCTCGCCCGCCGCCGGGGCGACGGTCCTGGCGGAGTTCAAGACGGCCGACGGCGCCCGTCCGCTCGTGGCCGAGCACTTCGCCGGGGCAGGGCGGGTACTCGTCATCGGCACGGACTCGACGTACCGGTGGCGGCGGAACATCGGCGATTATCTCTTTTACCGTTTCTGGGGGCAGGCGATTCGCCGGGTCGCCCGGGCCAAGCAGCGGCCGGCGGAGCGGACGTGGATGGAGGTCCATCCGTCGCGCGTGGAGCGGGGGGAGAGCGTCGCCGTCGAACTCCACGCCGTCGACGTCGCCGGTCGGCCCCTGGAGCGGGCGCGGCTGGCCGCCAAGGTCAGCCGCGGCGACTCCGTCGAGACCGTCCTGCTGGAGGGCACGGGACAGGCCGGCCATTATCGCGGCGCATGGCCTGCAAAGGCCGTTGGCGAGTACAGCGTCAGTTTCACGGACGCGACCGACACCACCGTGACCGCGGCCGTGCGGGTCACCGAGTCCGACCGGGAATTGGTCCGACCGGCCGTCGATCGCGACACGCTCGGCAGCCTGGCGGATCTGAGCGGCGGGGGAATGCTGGAACTCGACGCCCTCGGCCGGCTCGCCGACCGTCTGCACGGCGAGAGCACCACCGTCCACAGCGTCCACGAGGAGGAGTTGTGGGACAACTGGCTCATGCTGCTGGCCCTGGTGGGCCTGTACTGCACGGACGTCTTCGCGCGGCGGATGTCGGGGCTGACGTAACCGCAGGAGGCGTATTCCGAATGACAATCGCGGGTGGCATGGCCACGCCCCGCGTGGCCATGGGCCCTTCGAGACCTCATGGCCACCCGACATCGGGTGACCATGCCACCCGGCATAAAACGCTGGCGCACCCTGGCCATGCCACCCGGCGTTTTGGCCGACACCCGTCCTCTCGCCAGGCGCTTAAACAAGGTTAGGCCGCGTGCATCGGCGGCCCGGCGGCCGGACCCGACGGCGAGCCTGCACGGATCGGCATTTCGAAAGAGCATCGCATGCGTGTCCTGGTCATGGTTGCTGCGGTGGGAATAGTGCTTTTCGCCGGCGCAGCGCGGGCGGCGCCGGGGCGCGCGCCGGAAGACCTTCTGCCGGACCCGCGGGAGATGGCCCGGGTCGAGGCCTCTGTCGACCGCGCCCTGGAGTACCTCGCCAAGCAGCAGCACGCCGACGGCTCCTGGCCGTCGCATTACGGCAAGAACAACGGGATCAACGGCATCTGCCTGCTGGCGTTTCTCGGGCGGGGGCACGTGCCCGGCCGGGGGCCGTACCAGGACGTCGTGGACCGGGCCGTCAACTTCCTCCTGGCCACGCAGAAGCCGAACGGCCTGTACCTGTCGCCGAATCCGTCGAACGGGCCGATGTACGAGCACGCCTTGGCGACGCTGGCGCTGGTGGAGGCGTACGGGTTCATCCCGTCGCTGTCGATGCGGCGGAGCGTCCGCAAGGCCGTGGACCTCATCATCAAGGCCCAATCGCCGGTGGGGGGCTGGCGGTATCAGCCGGTGCCGGGCGACGCCGACCTCAGCGTCACGGTGATGCAGGTGGTGGCGCTGCGGGCGGCGATGAACGCGCGGTTCGACGTGCCGAAGGAGACGGTCGAGAAGGCGCTGGCGTTCGTCCGCAAGTGCGCGTGCCCGAAGGGTGGGTTCGGGTACCAGCCGGGCGGCGCGGCGGGGGCGGCCCGGACGGCCGCCGGCCTCCTCAGCATGCAACTCTTCGGCGCGTTCGACGACCGGGCCATCGCCCTCGGCCTCGACTACATGGCGAAGATGAACTACAAGCCCGGCATCGCGTACTTCTGGTACATGAATTACTATGCCATGCAGGCGATGTTCCAGGCGGGCGGGAGGCACTGGGCGACCTGGCATCCCAAGGTCCGCCAGACGCTGCTCGAGGTCCAGCAGCCGGACGGCAGTTGGCCCGGCTTCGCCGAGGAAACGTACAACGGGCCGGCCCGGTGCTTCTCGACGGGCTTGGCGACGATGTGCCTGGAAGTCTACATGCACTATCTGCCCGCGTATCAGCGATAGGATGGCGATGGGCATGCGCCTGAAACGGCAACGCGGAAAAAAGAGTCGGCGCGCGGCAGCGGTGGCGCTGGCCGCGGCGGTGTTTGCCGCGGCGCCCGCCCTGGTTGTGGCCGGGACGATCCGGGTCCGCCTCGCGGGCGAGGAGACCGTCCGCCGCGCCTGGGCCATTCAGCGCCAGGCCCGCCACATCCGTTCCAGCGACGGCAAGAGCCACGACGTGGGCATGTACGGCGAGCCGCACGAGGGTACGGTGGACGGGAAGATGCTTGTCTTCGCAGATTTGCCCGTCCCCGGCCGGTACGATCTGAAGATCGAGACGGCCACCGGCGGCGCGATGGCCGGCTGGGACGCCTCCGTCCCGGAGAGCGATTACGTGGGCGACCCGCCGCTGGAGGAGGCGTCGAAGAAGACGATCCTGGCGAAACTCGCCGACGAGCAGTTCAGCGCCTTCGCCGACCGCATGTGGGTACTCGACGTGCAGGGCAACCTCCAGCACGCCGCCCTCCTGGTGATGAAACTCCGGATGCGGCCGTTCGTCGGCGGCGGGTACCAGCCCGGCGAGTGGGTCTTCCGCATCGACCGCTACCACTGGGAGAATCCCGACGAGCAGACCTGGGTGCCGTACCAGGAGCGCCCGTTCTACGCCCTGGTCCGCGAACGGATCCGGCAGAAGGCGTACGAGGCCAAGCGGGTAACGTTCGCCCGGCACCTGGGCGGCATCGCCCTGACCGACAAGACGCCCGAGGCGGACCTCGGGACCTTGCGCGTCGTGATCCCCGCGTCGGGGGTCATGGCGGTGAATCCTGACGGCTCGCCCGTCCGGCCGGTTGTGCTCAAGGGACCGGCCGACGCGATGCCGTCCGCGACGTTTCAAGCCGACCGAGAGGCCGGCGGCCAATCGGAAGGAGGCTGACCATGAGGTACGGCGCACGATGGGTCGCACGACGGTGGCCGGCGTGGCTGATGGTCGCGGCGCTGGCCGCTCTTCTGCTCATGGTGGGGACCCTGGAGGCCGTGGCCGCTGACCGGCTGCTGGGCACCGTGGGCCCGCCGCCGAAGCAGTCGCCGCAGCGTCAGACGGCGGCCGAGGGCATGCCGCCCCTCCCCCTGCCGGCCGTGCCGCTGAGACGGTCCGAGCCGAAACATGAGCCCAGCCCGCCGCTGTTCGTCGCAAAACTTGCCTACGGCGACCATCAGGACTACATGCCCAACCCGGGCGACCTCGACACGCTCCTCCGCCACGTCCGGTACCAACTCGACGCGTGGTACGGGCACACCGTGCTGAAACTCGAGGAACTCGTCCAGATGCAGGAGGACGGGAAAAAGTGCAAGATCCCGCTCCTCTACATCACCGGGTACCAGCCGTTCAGGCTCACGGACGGGCAGCGGCACGCCCTGCGCGAGTACATCCTGGACGGCGGCACGCTGCTCGGCGACGCCACGCTCGGCAGCCGGGACTTCGTCGAGTCGTTCAAGGCCGAAGTGGCCCGCATGTTTCCCAAACGCAAACTCGACACGCTGCAACTCGACCACCCGGCCATGCGGGGGTACTACCCGTTCCAGAACGTGAACTACTTCACCATCAAGGACGGCGTGCACAGCAAGTCGGAGAGCCCACCGCAGTTTCTGGGGCTGAATCTTGCCGCCCGGACGGCGGTGCTCCTCAGCCCGTACGACATGACGTGCGGATGGGATGAGTTCTACGCCCCGCCGGCGCCCCGTCGCGGCGACGCCAAGCCCCAGGCCACCCTCGCCATGATACCTGCCGACGCCATCCGCATGGGCATCAACCTGGTGGCCTACGTTTCGGCGGAGCGCAACTTCGCGACGGCCCAGTCGCACACCCGCAAGATTGAGGGCACCCAGCCCCAGCGGCGGGCGGCGCTGCGGCTCGGGCTCCTCCGCCATCATGGCGACTGGAACCCCGACCCGAACAGCCTGTACCAACTCATCCGGCTGACGGCCCTCAAGACCAGCGTCCCCGTCGCCTACGACCTGAAGGCCGTGGACCCCGAGGTCGGCCAACTCGCCGACACCCCAGTCGTCCTGATGAACGGCATGGGCGAGCCGAACCTCGACGCCGACGCCATCGCGGCGCTCAGGCGGCATATCCAGGCCGGCGGGTTCCTGTTCATCAACAACACGAGCGGCTTCGCGAAGTTCGATCGCGAGGCCCGGTCCCTCGTCTCCCGGCTGCTGCCGGACCACAAACTCCAAGCCGTGCCGAAGGACCATCCGCTCTACCACACGCTGTACGACATCGAGGCCGTTCGCGGCGCCGGCACGCACCAGGGACGCGAGCCCGACCTGGAGGCCGCCTTCATCGGCGACCGGGCGGCCGTCGTCTACGCCCCGACCGACACGCTCGGCATGCTGAAGGGCGTGCACGACCCGTACGCCAACGCCTTCGATGCCCACTCGGCCCGAAGGCTGGCGCTGAACGTCCTCTGCTACGGCATCCAGCACTGACGCCGGAGGAGAATGGCCTGAGCGCGGTGGGTCTCCGCACCCGCCGCGCGAGGCGCGGTGCCCAGGCAGGGCACCGCGCACGATGGCCGCGCCGCCGTCCGGCTGCACGAACCTCGTAACCAGGAGAGCGAGAAACTCATGGGTAAACTCGGTTCATCCCAACCCGGTGCCGCCGGCGCCGGTGACGTCGACGTCGAGGCCCTGGAGCGTCTTGGCCAGGCCCGCGACACGCTCCGGCGGGAGATCGGGAAGGTCATCGTCGGCCAGCAGGAGGTCGTGGACGACCTCCTGACCGCCATCTTCGCCCGCGGCCACTGCCTCATGGTCGGCGTGCCGGGTCTGGCGAAGACCCTCATGGTCCAGACCATCGCCCGGGCGGTCGACCTGGAGTTCAACCGCATCCAGTTCACCCCTGACCTCATGCCGGCCGACATTACGGGCACGGAGGTCTTCGAGCAGGACCGGACCACCGGCGAGCGGGCGTTCCGCTTCGTCAAGGGCCCCGTCTTCGCCAACATCCTGCTCGCCGACGAGATCAACCGGACGCCGCCCAAAACCCAGGCCGCCCTCCTCCAGTCGATGCAGGAACGCGAGGTCACGAGCGGCGGCCAGACGTATACGCTGCCCAAGCCGTTCTTCGTCCTCGCCACCCAGAACCCCATCGAGCAGGAGGGCACGTACCCGCTGCCGGAGGCCCAACTGGACCGATTTATGTTCATGCTCCGCGTCGAGTACCCCGACCCGCGCGACGAACTGGCCATCGTCAAGTCGAACCCCATCGACACCGAGCCCGCCCTGGACAAGGTCCTGACCGGGCCGGACATCCTCAGGCTTCAGGAGATCATCCGGCAGGTGCCGGTCTCCGACCACGTGGCCTTGTACGCCCTGAAACTGGGCCGGGCCACCCGGCCGGACGATCCGCTCGCGCCGGACTTCGTCAAGGAACTCGTCACGTGGGGCATCGGGCCGCGCGGCGTGCAGTACCTCGTCCTGGCCGCCAAGGCCCGCGCCGCTCTGGCCGGCGAGTATAACGTGACCGGCGAGCATGTGCGGCGGGTGGCGCCGCTGGTGCTCCGGCATCGGGTGATCCCGAGTTACCACGCCGAGGCCCAGGGCACCGACGCCGACGCGCTGGTCCGGCGGCTGCTGGACGAGGTCGGCCAGCCTGCCCCAGAGGAATACGACGCCCTGACGGCCCCCGCCCATGCCTGAATCGCCCAAAGGAACGCGCTATCTCGACCCCGCGGCGCTGGCCCGGCTGAAAAACCTCGGCCTGGCGGCGCGGCTGGTCGTCGAGGGGCTCTACGCCGGCCAGCACCGGTCGCCCCATCGCGGCTTCGCCGTCGAGTTCGCCGAGCACCGCCAGTACACGCCCGGCATCGACCCGCGGCACCTGGACTGGAAGATCCTCGCCAAGCGCGACCGCCTCTACGTCAAGCAGTACGAGGAGCAGACCAACCTCCGCGCCTACCTCCTGCTCGACGCCTCCGCCTCCATGGGCTACCGGCACACCGGGCCGATGACGAAACTCGAGTACGGCTGCTACCTGGCGGCCACGCTCGCTTACCTCATGATGACCCAGCACGACGCGTTCGGCCTGATCGTCTACGGCGACCGGGTCCGCGAGCACGTGCCGCCCCGGCAGGGCCGCGGCCATCTGGGCGCGGTGCTGGAGCGCCTCGAGGCCGTCCAGCCCGAGGGCACCACCGACCTCGCCGCCACGTTCCACGAACTGGCTGAGACCATGAAACGCCGGGCCCTCGTCATCGTCCTGTCGGACCTGTTCGGCACCGACGGGTCCGGCGCCCGGCCGCTGCTCGACGCGCTCGGCCACTTCCGCCACAAGAAGCACGAGGTCGTCGTCCTCCACCTGCTCGACCAGGCGGAACTGACGTTCCCGTTCACGAATGCCGGGCAGATTGAGGACATCGAGACCGCCGGCACGGTCACCGCCGACGCCGAGGCCATCCGGAACCACTACCTCGAGCGCCTGACCGACTACCTCGACGAGATCCGCCGCGGATGCCTCGCACGCGAAATCGGCTACGCCATGGCCGACACCACCGAACCGTTCGACGCGTTCCTCGGCACGTACCTGACGCGGCGCCGCAGCCGTCACGCGGCCCGGCTGACGCTGTGACGCACGGGCCGGCGCGGCAACCCGGCGGCCGCGCTCCGGTACCCGAGACGGAGTAACCGATGACGTTCCTGGCTCCCTGGTTTCTGCTTGGCCTGGCGGCGCTGGCCGTCCCGCTGATTCTACATCTGCGGCGGTCGCGTCGGGCCGAGAAGATCGTGTTCTCCACGACGCAGTTCTTCGATGAGCAGTTTATCCGCTCGGCGCGGCGGGCTCGCATCCAGGACCTGCTGCTCCTGGCGCTGCGACTCGGGCTGCTGCTGTTTTTCGTGGTGGCCCTCGCGCAGCCGCTGCTCCGGACGCCCGGCCTGGCGGGGCTGCTCGGTTTCGGAAGCGGCCGGCAGGTGGTCCTCGTGCTGGACGATTCCGCGTCGATGACCGCCGCCGGTCCGGGCGGCGTGCGGTTCGACCGGGCCAGGGAGGCCGCCCTCCGGGTGGTCGACGATCTCTCCCCCGCCGCGGGGGACAAGGCGACCGTCGTCCTCGCCGGTCTGCGCGAGGCCGGCCCCACCGTCCTCTTCGAGAAGCCGACCACCGACGTCGACGCCCTCCGCCGGGCCATCCGCGACGTCCGGCCGACGGACCTCGGCACGGACCTGCCCGGCGCCGTCCGCGCGGGAGCCAAGGCGATGGGCCTCGCGGGCGACGGCTCCGGGTCCGGCGCCGGCGGCGAGATTTACGTCTTCAGCGATTTCCAGGAATCCGCCCTGCCTGTCGAGCGGCTCGTCGACCCGGACACGCGGGCCGGCCTCCTCCTGGTCGCGGCCGCGACGCCAGACGACGCCGCGAACCTCTCGGTCGACGCCGTCCAGTACGGCGCCGCCCGGCCGATGCTGCGGGTGCCGTTTACGTTCCGGGCCCTCGTGACGAACCACGGGCCGCGGTCGCGAACCGCCACCTGCACGCTGTGGATCAACGACGAAACGCTCGGCCAGAAGGACGTGGAGGTGCCGCCCGGCCGGTCGCGCGTCGTCCGGTTCACCCACCGGTTCACGGCGGCGGGCTGGCACGCCGGGCGGATCAGCGTCGCGGGCGGCGAGGGTGCCGAGGCCGAGGCCGTCGACGCCGACGACCACCGCTACTTCGCCCTCCGGGTGGAGGACCGGCTCCGCCTCCTCGTCGTCAACGGGGCCCCGTCGCACGTGGCGGCGCAGGACGAACTCTTCTTTTTACGTCACGCCCTGACCGCGCGGCCGGAGGCCGGCGCCGCCGCCGGCGTCGGCGCGGGTGCCGCCCCGGTCGTGATGGACCGCATCCAGCCGGTCGAGATGACGCCCCGCCGTCTGCGCGACTACCGCTTGGCGGTGCTCGCCAACGTGCGGAACCTCTCGCCGGACGCCCTCAAGGCTGTTGAGCAGTACGTGGACCAGGGCGGGAGCCTGCTCATCACGCTCGGCGACCGCGTGGACGCCGACGCCTACAACACGTGGCTCGGCGAGCACCGGCTGCAGGGGGGCATTTTGCCGGGCCGACTCGCCGACCTCGTCGAGACGGCCGACGACGATCTCCTCCCCGCCGAGGGCGAGGCCGAGGTCCCGTTCATCGCCTCCATCGACCAGACCCATCCGGTCTTGGCGGGGTTCGCGCCGGGCGACCTGGGGTCCCTGGCCTCGGTCCGGTTCACCCGGCTGTGGCGCATCGAGCCGCGCGAGGCCGACGTCCTGATGCGGACCGCCGCCGGCGATCCGCTGCTGCTGGAGCGTCGCCTCGGCCGCGGCCGGGTCATGCTGTTCGCCTCCACGATCGACCGCGACTGGACGAACTTCCCGCTCCAGCCCACGTACCTGCCGTGGCTGTATCGGACGGTGTCGTACCTCGCCCAGCAGAAAGTGGAGCGGGCGAACTTCGTCCGGACGGGCCAGGTCGTCCGCCTGCCGACGTCCGCCACGCGGCTCCAGCCTCTCGAGATCACGAAGCCGGACGGCAAGCCGGCCTACGGCGGGCCGGACCCGCGGCGGCCCGAAGCCGCCGGCGCCGACGTCTTCGCCGACACCGAAGCGGCGGGGGTCTACCGCATCGGTCCCGCCGGCGGAAAGGCGGAGGCCGAGCCGGTCGCCCTCTTTGCCGCCAACCTCCCGCCCGGCGAATCGCAGCCACGACCGGCCGGCCGCGAGGCCCTCCAACCCCTCGGCGGCGAGGACGTCCCCGTTGTCTACATTGATGACCCCGAGGCCGTTGCGACCGCCGGTGCCGAGGCCCGTCACGGCTACGGCCTGTGGGACGTGCTCCTGGGCCTGTGCCTGGTGGTCGCCCTTGTGGAACCGTGGGTGGCGAACCGTCTGTCGAAACGCCGCGCCGCCCGGGCGGCCGACGCCCTGTCGCGCCGCGACGCGCTGCCCGGCTCGGCTCGCCCGGCCGCCTGAAACGTTGAGTCCCTGCAGCCCGTTGGGTGAGGGACGCACGCAGAGATGCATCGGAATCGCATGAACCTGACCGCCATCATCGCCGAGATCACTGCCGGCAACATCGACCCGCCGTGGTTCTGGACGCTCGTTATCCTGGGGTCGCTCGCGCTGCTGGCGATGACGTACCTCGACATCTACCGCTGGAGCGGGCGGCGGCGGGCGTGGATCCTCTTTGCCGTGCGCGCGGTCGGGATGGCCGCCCTGCTCGTGGCCCTTGTGAAGCCGGCGTGGCGGCACGTGCGGGAGCGGACCGAGCCGCCCCAGGTGGCCGTCATCCTCGACGACAGCCAGTCCATGTCGCTGCCGGCCCCCGGCGCTGAGGGCGGGGCCACCCGGTATCAGCAGGCTCGTCGGTGGCTGGAGGAGTCCGCCGCCGGCCGCTCGCTCCGCGAAACGTTCGACGTCCACCTCTTCGACGCGGCCGGCCGGGCGCGGGACGACGGCGCCCCGTCGGCGGAACCGAGCGCCGAGCAGACGGACTTGGTCCGCGCGATGCGCGCCGCCGCCGGTCACCTCCGCGGACGCAACGCTGCCGGCATCCTCCTCCTCAGCGACGGGCGCGACACCACCGGCCGGCGCAACTACCTGCCGCTACAGGACTTCCCGCTGCCCGTCTTCACGATGGGGTTCCGCCTGGAGACGGGCCGCGAGGGGCCGGCCATCGACCTCGCCGTCCGGTCGGTCGAGGCGCCGCCCCGCACGCTCGTCCACAACGCCGTCCAGGTGAAGGTGCTTGTGCGCAAGACGGGCGGCCCGGCGGTGGACGTGCCGATTCACGTGGAGCGGGCCGGTACGCCGCTCGCCACCCGCCGCGTGGCCTTCGAGGAAGGGGCCGCCGAGCAGCAGGTCGCCCTCTCCTTCACACCGGCCGACCCGGGCGACTTCGTCCTGACGGCCCGCGTCGGGTCGCCGGAGGGCGAGCGGACGGCCGTCAACAACACGGGCCTCTTCCGTCTGCGCGTGGAGGCCCAGCCGATCCGCGTCCTCTACATCGAGGGGACGCTGCGGGCCGAGTTCACGTTCCTCCGCCGGCGCCTCGCGGACGACCCGGACGTCGCCCTCGTCACGTTCGCACGGTCGGCCGGGCCGGACCAGGCGTCGGCGTCCGGCGTCCTGGCGGGCTCCGAGGTAGCCGACCCCGAACGCCTCGAGAAGATCGACGTCGTTCTTCTCGGCGACTTCGAGCCGCGCATGCTCGACCCGGCCACCTACACGGCCCTTCGGCAGTGGGTGGAGAAGGGCGGGGGCCTGATGGTGCTCGGCGGGTATCGGACGCTCTCGTCCGATGGCCTGGCGCAGACGCCCTTGGCTGAGGCTCTGCCCGTCGAGCCCGCGGGCGGCGGCCTCCAGCAGATTGACCACCCCTTCCCCCTGACGCTGACGGCCGATGGTCGGCGGCACCCGGCCTTGGCGGTCACCGGCGACATGCGGCGCGACGCCGACCTCTGGAAAGGCCTGCCGGAACTCCAGGGCCTCGTCGCGGTCGGACGCGCCAAGCCCGGCGCCACGGTCCTCGCGCGGCATCCGGAGCCGAACCCG
>Ga0272441_10003125_pt1 | contig 32125 bp, 33 predicted proteins | sample SSMProp6N_FD_193582 | JGI IMG/M metagenome (GOLD analysis project Ga0272441, IMG submission 193582) | Marine sediment archaeal communities from Little Sippewissett salt marsh, Falmouth, MA, United States - SSM-Prop-6N | ecosystem: Environmental > Aquatic > Marine > Wetlands > Sediment ... | reverse complement strand
AAAATATTATTTATGAAAACTCCTTAAATGGAATCTTATTGGATGATTATAGTAGTAACAATTTGATTGCCGAAAATGAGATCCGTAATTGTGGGGAATATGGTGTAAAATTAATGTCATATTCTCACCGTACTAGCCTTTCGGATAACGTTCTATCCAATAATGGCATTTCAATGCCTGGGGCAATGGCGTTAATGTATGGTGGAACAATTTTTATGGAGATTACGAAGGTAGCGACGCAAACGGCGATGAAATTGGCGATGAATCCTATGTAGTCCAAGGGCGCAGAGGTGTCTATACAACGGATGTGGTTCCTGCATATACAGTGTTTAACGATAACCTTTCGGACAAATATCGAACTCTCAAGAGTTAGAGATTTGGCCTATTAGTATCGTTAAGCACTATATTTCATGATGGTGAACGAAACGTTCTTATTCGGGCAATGATGAAGAAGTTGCACAAGGTGGTCTTAAATGGTTGAATGGACAAGAGGGATTAGAAAATTCGACGACATATACTATACCATTGAGAGGATAGTCTATGGCAAAAATGTGCTGAGCGGTTTCACCTCGGAAGATATTTACAATGATTTGCGAGACAAATCCTTCTTCGTAGACGGAGCAGACCTTCATCATTTCCTGGTCGAAAATGGGAACAAATTCAAGTTAAGGCCTGCCAAAGATGGCGGATGGGAACGTTACTGGTAAATTCGCTCATTTTTCACAGAAATATATATTTTTATCGTCGGTTCCCATCTGGAGGAATCTGCCCGTGGCCAGTATCTTGTGACTGTATTTGAGCGGAGCTACACGAGTTCCGGGACCTACCACAGACCCATCTGGTATAATTACATCTTCGCCAACTACGGGTATTTTGCCTTTAGTGTAAGGTCTATCTGCGTCTAAAATACAATTGGCTCCGATGGTCGAGTGGCGCCCCACGATGGTTTTGTTGAGGGAAGAGCCCCTATTTATGCGAGAAAAGCTCATAACGGTGCTATTTTTAATCTCCGAATCTCGTTCGATCAAACTGGTGTGGCCTATGTGCGAGTTTTCTATCACCACGCCCTTCTCGATTCTACAGTTACGCCCGATGAACACATTTCCTCGCAATTCTATGTCGCCAGCTAAAATAGATTTCTCAATCCTGGCCAGGGTGCGGGGGTTAATCCACTGATGCGGACGGTATTCGTTTCTGAAAGCGTAATGTTTTATCTTACCTGCCAGAACGTCCATGGACGCTTCTAAGAATCTCTCGGGAGTTCCAATGTCGATCCAGTATCCCTTGACTGAATATCCATATACAGGATAACCGTTATCTGTCAAATAAGGTATGAGGTCGCCACCAATGTCTCGGGCAGCATCGCCCATATCTGCCAATATTTGACGAATTTCCGGCGAGAACAGGTAAAAGGCGGTGTTGACCATTCTGCTCGGTTCACACCCAGGTTTTGGTTTCTCTACAAATCTGCTTATCCTCCCCTGGTCGTCGATCTCGGCGACCCCATATTGGGAGACGTCTTCTTTTTCATCTAGCTCTTTCAGGGCCACGGTTAGCACGGGTTTCTTCTCTTGGTGAAAAGATATCAAGTTTTGGAGATCGATGTCAATTACGTTGTCTCCAGAGACCACCAACATGTCCTCTTCGATGTCGAAATAGGTGGCGCAGTAGCGCAGGGAATCTGCGCTACCTTTGTCATCGTAGTTGGGCTGGTAGGCGAATTCATGATTATCGTTCAGCCCTAACCTCTTGAAAAAGCCCTCTCCTGCTTTGAAGTAGTTGTTCAACGGCAGTGTGTTCTCTGCGCCTTTGCTGCCCAAAATGAACGTCCTGCACCCCTGAATGGCCAACACTCTAAAGAGGATGGCCATTATGGCCGTGTCACAGAGATCTACCAGTGGTTTAGGATGGCTGAGGGTTAGGGGGAACAGTCGTGTACCCCCTCCACCTACGGTCGCTATTACAGGTGGAGACATGTAATTCAGTATCCCCTTCTGATTTTCATGATGATTCGAGTTATCATAAACGCTATTACAAATATGAGGCCGTAGAAGACGATTTCTTGTGTTGTCATGATTTATTTTTAGAGGGGTACTGGTTTATATTTTTGTCTCTAGAAATGGGATATATGTAAGAAAATGCAGCTTTCGACCCCTCTTAAAAACGATATGGCTAAAATTAAGATATATAGATGATCTATTATTTTTATTTTTTACGGCCACTTTTTACAGTTGAAACGACCGATTTGGCTGCGGAAGCCGCTTGATCGTAGAAGAAAACACCAAAAATTCCTATTAACATGGAAATTACCACACCTATGAGCAGACCGCCGATAACCCAATTGACCAAAGACATTTAATCGTCACCTCTCCGTTACTGTCAAATACGCCACAAATGTGGAGTTACAAATCTCATTTCCGCCCATTCTATAAAAAGGTTAAACGATCACAAGTGACGCAACGAACATATTAAATAATTTAGTATCATATAATCATTTGGAGGCGCAAAATTGGGAAACTTTGTAACGCCCAAAGTGGTCATCAGCAAATGCATAGAGTTCGACCGTTGCAGGTACGATGGCCATATGATAGCTAATGATTTCGTTAAAAAGTTAAAGCTTTACGTTAGGTTCCTGCCAGTGTGCCCTGAATTTGAAATTGGGTTGGGCATACCTCGCAATCCTGTGAGGCTGATCGATGAAAATGGATCACTTGAGATGATCCAACCGGCCACCAACCGAAACTTAACTGCAGAGATGATGGCCTTTGCTCAATCGTTTTTAGAGTCCTTGGAAAATGTAGATGGATTCATACTCAAAGCAGGTTCGCCATCTTGTGGTATAAAGAACACCAAAATTTATCCTCGCATTGGAAAGGTGGCCCCCAAATCCAGAAATGGCAGAGGTCTATTCGGTGATGCGGTATCAATCGCTTATCCTTACTTGGCCATAGAAGATGAAGGAAGGTTGAATAATCCGAGAATAAAAGATCATTTCTTGAGCCAATTATTCACCTTGGCTCGATTTAGAGTGGTAAAACAATCCGGTTCCATAAACGAACTGGTCAAATTTCATTCACAGAACAAGTTCTTGTTGATGGCATACAACCAGGCCGAGCTGAAGACGTTGGGCAAAATAACGGCCAATGGCGACGAAAGGTCTCCTTCTGAGTTGCTAAAAGATTATCAGTCGCACCTCTATAAAGCTCTCAGCCGTGCTCCCAAATACACATCCAACATAAATGCCCTTATGCACATATTGGGGTACTTCAGCGATAAGATCAACAAGGGAGAAAAGTCGCTGTTTTTAGACAATCTCCAGAAATATAGAGAAGGGAGGGTCACCATATGCCCCTCCAAAATTCTTCTCAAATCTTGGATTATGAGGTTCGAAGACGAATATTTGTTCCAACAAAGCTTTTTTGAACCATATCCCTCTGAGTTGATGGAGATCGATCCCATAATCTCTCACAAAGGCAGAGATATGTGGGGTTGAACTGAAGTGGTCAAGGTTGCTTCGTATTTTTGAGGCCGATGATCTCTTTCACGTCAACCAATTTCCATATTCTCGATCGATCTTTCTCAACTATGGCCTCAAGAGGGTCTTTATTTGAATGGCCCAAAGCCTCCAAGACGTTCTTGGAAAGGTTTTTCTTCCTGATCAGGCCCACAAATAACCGTCTTATGGATCTCTTCTCTTCAGAATTCGTAATTTCGGTCAATTTTCCCCTAAGCGTAACAAAGCTGTAGTGAGATAGGTCTGGTTCGTATCTCTCCACTTCTACGGAAACGTGAGGATCTTGTTGGAAGTATTTGATCTTCTTTCCGTATTTTGTGGAGAGAAAATACATGAAACCACCATCGAATACGTACAAGAACGGCGCAATGTAGGGGTGCTCATCGCCCTTAAAAGCCATTCTACAAACGTGCTCTTCAGAAATAAGTTGATCATATTCGGCTTTTTTCATTTTGGGTATTTTTATCAAATCCACCAATTCACCCCATAGTTGAATTTATAATATAGTCGAAAACCTCTTATTTCATGGACATAACTTGGCGGCGATCTCGGCCACATATTTGCCCTGGAACTTTGCGCCGTCCAGTTCATTTTGACTGGGCCAACGTTCTCCTTTTGTTCCCACTACGGTGGACGCACCATAAGGTGTTCCTCCTGTTATTTCGTCGGTACGCCTCTGGCCCACAAATGTGTATGGCAAGCCCACAATTATCATCCCATGGTGGAGCAAAGTGGTGTGAAAACTCAAAAGTGCAGCTTCTTGGCCTCCGTGCTGAGACCCTGTGCTTGTGAAGACGCTGCCAACCTTACCCACCAAGGCATTTTTTTCCCACAAGGGCCCCGTAGAATCCATAAATTGGTGCATTTGGCCACAGAAACATCCTAGATAAGTAGGAGCGCCAAAGATTATGGCATCGCTTGAGGCAAGATCATCCAAGGTACATGTGGGCGGTAGTACTATCTCTTTTTGAGCTTCAAGCGCGCCTTTCTTATTCAATGCATCTTCAGACAGCGTTTCTGGAATTCGATATAGTTTCAAGTCGGCACCTTTTACCTCGTTGACACCTTCAGCCACGGCCTCGGCCAAACGATGAGTGTGGCCGTACAGAGAATAATAGACGATCGATATCTTCAAAATATTCACCCTCTTATGATATACTTGCAGCTAAACTTTTTAAGTTTGTTGATCGTCTGCAAATTCATTTAAAATTAATATTGCTATAATTGAAATTATAGTGTTTAACGATCCCTTTCGGACAAATCTCGAACTCGCAAGAGTTAGAGATTGGGCCTATTCGTATCGTTAAACATTATTCAGGCGAAATATCAATTAGTTTCATCTAATTGGTTTTCGACTATAATAGACTCGAAACCTTTAAATTATGTGGTGACTTTTCCACAAAAAGGGGGACATGTAGGATGATATTTGACACTCATTAGTGGAATGATAACAGATGAATGGAATAACTCTCGCATTATTTGGGTTTGTATTGTTCTTTTTATCATATAAGTTCTATAGTAAATTCTTAAGTGAGAAAATATTCTCATTGGATCCATCAAGGGTGACGCCAGCACATGAATTTGAGGACGGTATCGATTATGTGCCGACCAGAAAACACATTTTATTCGGGCACCATTATGTCTCGATTGCAGGTGCAGCTCCAATCGTCGGCCCTGCAATAGGTGTGATATGGGGTTGGCTGCCAGCTGTTTTATGGTGTGTCCTTGGCACGATATTTCTAGGTGCTGTACACGATTTTGGTGTCCTTGTAATTTCGCTCAGGCATCAGGGTAGATCGATAGGTGACGTCATCGCAGACGTCATGGGACAAAGAGCAAGGTTCCTCTTTCTCTGGATCATATTTTTTCTGCTCGTGATATTAATTGCGGTCTTCACGATCATCATCGCCACCATGTTCACCTGGTGGCCAACTTGTGTGATGCCACTTCTCTCAGAAATTCCGATCGCACTAATGGTTGCGGTACTGATATACAAATTCAACGTGAAGCTAGAACTTGTTGCACTTCTCGCCTTGGCTTTGATGTTTTTCACGGTATACATAGGCGTTCAGCACCCAATTGAAATTCCGCCAATATTTGGCACTGTGAAGGCAACCTGGATACTGGTCTGGCTTGGCTACGCTTTTGTGGCTTCAACCTTGCCGGTGTGGTACCTATTGCAGCCAAGAGATTTCATAAACTCTCATGAGCTCTACGTATTGTTGGGTCTGCTATACATAGGGCTCTTCGTGACAGGTCCTGCGGTGGTAGCGCCAGCAGTCCAGCTTCACCCCGAAGGTGCTCCCTTGATATTTCCGATGCTCTTTATCACCATTGCATGTGGAGCCATCTCGGGATTTCACAGCATCGTATCCTCTGGACTTACATCAAAGGAGATCGCCAACGAATGTGATGCCAGGGCCGTTGGTTATGGTGGTATGATAGGCGAAGGGATATTATCCATCATGGCGGTTATCGTCTGCACTGCAGGCTTTGCCACCACCGCTTTGTGGGAGGAACATTACTCGAGTTGGGGTGCTGCAGCCGGCCTCGGCCCGAAGATAGACGTCTTCGTCACTGGTGGTGCAGGCTTTCTGAGCCCATTGGGCATTCCGGACATCTACGCGACCACTTTTCTGGCAGTCATTCTACTGAGCTTTTCTATAACCACCATCGACTCTTCGACAAGGCTTTTGAGATACACCATAGCCGATATCGGAAACGCTTACAACGTGGAATTTCTCAAGAACGCCTATATCGGATCCTTGATCGCGGTATTCGGAGCAGGCTTGCTTGCGCTCTGGAAGTATGACGGAAAAGAGGCAGGCATGATGCTCTGGCCAATATTTGGAACTACGATCCAAACTCTTGCGGCTCTCGCGCTCCTAGTCGTGACCATTTGGCTCCTCCAAATTAGAAAGCCCATAGTATACACCGGCATTCCGATGGCCTTTATGATGGTTGTGGCAGTATCTGCGATGGTTTATAATGTCGTTTGGTTCTACGTTCCTTCTGGCAATTCTCTGCTCATAGGCATCGGGCTTGTAATACTGACGCTCGCAGTTTGGTTAGTATTTGAGGCGATCTCCTGTCTGAGGAATGGCAGAAAGCCAAATTGAACAATAGAAATCAATATATGGCCGAGATCGTAGCTAAGTTATTTTAGCGATTTGGCAGTTAAAACATACATTTAAATTTATAATATATATATATAATATTCATCTTTTAAATTCCATTTCTTATTCTCAAATTCCTCAAAACTTTAGATTGTTATATTCAACAACCCTTTTTAAGATTTATAACTTATTTTTGAAAGAAAATTTTAAGTACTGAATTGCTGAGATGTGTGTCTGGTGATGAAATTTGGGAATTATTGATGAAGCAAACAGGGGAAAAATTACCAAAGAGATGGAGTTGGTGGCGCAGGATGAGGGGGTATCTCCCGATTTCGTAAGGCGAGGCATCGTTAGTGGTAAGATCGTCGTTCCAGTCAGTCCCTATCGTGAAGTTCGTTCAATTGGAATCGGTAAAGGTCTGCGAACGAAGGTCAACGCCACCGTTGGCACAAGCAGCGACATTGTTGACGTTGATATGGAGGTAAGAAAGACAAAAGTCGCTGAAGATGCTGGAGCAGACACTCTGATGGAACTATCTACAGGGGGCGATTTCTTTGATATTCGGAAAAAGGTGATAAAAAATACGTCTCTTAGTGTAGGCAGCGTGCCCCTCTACCAGGCCTTCATAGAGGCCATAAGAAAGTACGGTGTTGGGGTGGACATGACCGAGGACGATCTCTTCCGAATAACCGAGGAACAGGCCAAACTGGGCACCAATTTCATGGCCATACATACGGGGATAAACAGCATATGCGTGGACCGAATCAAGAACCAGGGGGGACGATTTGGTGGTTTGTGCAGTCGAGGGGGTGCCTTCATGGTGGCCTGGATGTTGCACAATGAGAAAGAAAACCCTCTCTACAGCGAGTTTGATTACCTATTGGAGATTCTAAAAGAGCACGAAGTCACTCTGAGCATGGGCAATGGAATGAGAGCCGGTGCCATTCATGACGCAACTGATAGGGCACAAATCCAAGAGCTCATCATCAACAGCGAACTGGCAGACAAGGCCCACGACTTTGGAGTTCAAACCATTGTGGAAGGACCCGGTCACATTCCTGTAGACGAGATAGAAGCCAACGTGACGGTCATGAAGAGGTTGTCCAATGATAAGCCCTTTTACATGTTGGGTCCCTTGGTAACAGACATAGCTCCTGGTTATGATCACCTGGTGGCGGCCATTGGTGCCAGCTTATCAAGTGCCTACGGTGCGGATTTCATATGCTACGTGACCCCTGCTGAGCATTTGGCTCTGCCCAATGAGGATGACGTTAGAGAGGGTGTTATGGCCTCTAGAATTGCCGCTCATGTGGGAGACATGGTAAAGAATGGTACGCGAGACAAGGATCTGGCCATGGGCCGAGCCAGAAGGGATATGTTGTGGAAAGAACAGTTCGATTTGGCCCTCGATCCAGAGACTGCCAAAATGATAAGGTCCGAGAGGTCCCCCGCCGACAGCAAAGTGTGTACCATGTGCGGTGATTTTTGCGCCCATAAGATCGTAGCGGAGAATCTCGATTTGATAAAATGACGTGAAAATAGATTTCGAAGCCGGGTTTTTAGCAGAATTTACTTTGGAATCAAGTCTGCAAAGAACTTCAGAGCACTGGTGCTGGCCAGAGCAGCTCCCAATTTTAATTTTGCCCCCCATGTTTTGCCGGTTATGGTAACGTCTCCGTTATCTCTTGACTGTTGGAAGACTACCACAGGGTCTTGTGCCTGCAATATTTTTATAATGGCACCTTCTTGTGCCTCCAATACGATGGTTGGATCTTCGATTTGGCCCTCTATTACGTTCACCACTATGGCATTATCGGTTTCCAGCCCGACGAAAAGGGTGGTCCCATTTTCTCTCAAGACGTCAACCTGAATTCGTTCGCTGCCTAGAAGTGTTTTCACCACGCTTGGTGCGTTTTCCACTCCAGAGTTGTAGATTTCAGCACCGTGCTGAACGAGCCCAAAATCGACCACCTGCACAGATGCTGATGCCGTAGCAATTAACATCAGCATGACGACGAATATACTGAATCTCATAATATACGAAGTTGGTCGGCGAAGTTAAATATCTTTTGCGATTTCAGAGAATTCTTTAAGTACATTCCTAGCGAATAGATTAACGTTATTATGGGCATTCTGGTACTCTGCATCGATAGAGACGATGATTTGGGACGTAAGGCCGGCATCAAAAGCCCGGTGGTAGGGCGAGAGGCAAATGTAGATGCCAGCTTGAAGCTCGGCTTGGCCGATCCAGAAGATTCTGACGTGAACACCATTCTTGGCGGCATCAAAGTATATGATGAGATGAAAAACGACGGTCGTGAAGTAGAGATCGCCTTAGTTACGGGAGACGTAAACGTTGGTCTGGTTTCAGATGAAAAGCTGGCTCAACAAATTGAAATGTTGGTGGAGAGGTTCCAGCCCAGTGGAGTGATTGTGGTGTCAGACGGTGCTGAAGACGAAGCCATAATGCCCATAATTCAGTCCCGGGTGAAGGTAAACGGCGTTAGAAGAGTGTTGGTGAAGCAGAGTCACAATTTGGAGAGCACTTATTATTTGCTCAAACAGGTTTTTAGGGATCCTAAAATCAGCCACACATTCTTCATCCCCATCGGCCTAGCTTTTTTATTATACTCTTTATTTGGTTTTTTGGGGCGGCCTGAACTGGCGGTGATTGCCATCCTCGGTGCTGTGGGCGTCTACATGCTTTCAAGAGGAATGGGCGTAGACGATTTCATCGATCTCACCAAGGAGAATCTAAAAGGATCTTTGTATAGTGGTAGGATCACTTTCATAACGTATATTCTGGCCGTAGTACTGGCGGCCATTGCCACAATCCAAGGTGCGGCCAAGTTTTGGGACTATTACACCGGAGACATATGGTACGGTTTTTTCATATTGTTGATGGTATTTGTCAACTATAGCGTATGGTGGTATGTGGCTGCAGGGATTTGTATCAACTTAGGGCAAGTTTTAGATATATATATGGAGAAGGGGGTAGGCGATGAAAAGGCCTATTCGTATCCGTTCTTCATCTTTGCAGCAGGGCTGATATTCTGGAGTGGCAGCGTATTCATCTTGGCCAACAATACGGACATGACCTTTGCCCTGATTTCGGGCAATAGCGTTAAGTCCATAGCAATATCTGCGATTCTGGCCATATTGATATCCATGATCGGCGTTAAGATTTCCAGAAAAATGGCCACCCAAAAGTTATCTGAAAAATTGTGATGGTGATCTTCTGATAGAGATAGATGCCAATGGTGAGAGCTGTCTTTGTGACTTTAGCTTCGACTTTTACTGGCAACATGAGGGATCGAGACTTGACCCTGATCAAAAATTGAATAATTTCAGCTATCGAAATTTGGTGAGCGCCCTGAAAAGTGGAAATTCTGTTTTGATTCGGGGCGACGTGGGTGGAAGGTTGGGGTCGAGCATGGGTGTGGACCTGATGAAGTTCGGCGGAACTGGTAAACCCATCAAAGGCACAGGTACTATAGTGGTAGATGGCGATGTAGGGCCTCGTCTGGGCATCAGCATGTTGAGAGGAAACATATATGTTAGCGGTCAAGTCAAGCCACCTCAGGGAAACGTAATCGAAGTGGAATCTGACAAAACAGGTTACAGAAAGTTCCTATCTATCTCTGAGATTCTGGAGACCGGTGGTTCTGTTTTATACCCAAATCTTCTAGACGAACGGGGCCTTATTCTGGATGACGGTGTGGTCAGGGAAACCTTAGCTGCTCGCAATTCTGCCGATAAGCTCGTTTTAGTTAAAGGCGATGTTGGCATGAGTGCGGGGATTCTCATGAGCTCTGGAACGCTGGACGTTTGTGGAGACGCTGGTCGGAACACTGGTGTTTTGTTGAGCGGCGGAAGGGTGGTTGTGAAGGGGAGATGTGACGATTTCACTGCTGCTGAGATGAGATGCGGCAAAATTTTCGTGGAAAAGGACGCTGGTAATTACATGTGCGCCAAGATGAAAGGGGGCACAGTTTATGCCCCAAAAGGAAAAGTCGTACCACCCGCAACGATGCAAACCTTGAAAGGAGACGAGACCGGCCAAGTGTCAAAAGTGCTTGGGATAAACGCCCTCCAAGCCATGATGTTCAAGAAGTTCTGTTTATGATATTTTGTGGCGTTTTATATGATGTGCTTTAAATTTTCCTTGGCGAAGGCGCATTCTCCTTCGATGTTCACTTCTTGTGGCAGCGAGCCAAATTTGGCCTGTAAGAGCAGATCAGCGATTTCTTCTCGCATCACCTTAGATATGCCCATCAGGGACGTTGTGGGTCGAGGATTTACATCCAATACTCTGGTTTGATCTGCTAAAATCAAGTCGATTCCAACGTAGCCTCTGAGGTCCAATTCCTCTGCAACTCTTTTGGCCACCTCTAGAATGTCTTCTTTTCGCTTTGTATGGTAGGGTACATGGCTCCCCTCGTAACGGAATCCATCGTTTTCGATCTTAATCAACTGCCTATTTATCGTCAGAGGCAATATCCGATCGTCCGAACAGACTAAGCTGACGCTCAGAGGTTGGCCCTGATAATATTTGGTGATGATGCGTCCGTCGTCTTTTGGAATGGAATGCACGATTTTTGTATCGTCAGAATCGCAACCAAACCTGGGCTTGAGGACATAAGGTCCCTTTGTCATTGAAGTGCACTCTAAAACTTCCACCACAGGCACCCCTGCTTCTTCTAACTGCAAGGTACAGGCTAGCTTATCTGCACATAGTAGGGAAGTCTTTGGACTGCATCCCAGATTGGTGGTGTTTTTTTCCAGCAGCTCCAAAAAATGTGGCAACATATTGTCAGGAGCTATAACCAATCCTGCGTCTGCATCGGTGCAGCGCAGGAACGTTTCAAAATCATCTTCGTTTCTGATAAGGGCTGATTGGCCCGCTTCGATTCCAGGGCCGACTGTTGGATATACAACCTGGTGGCCAATTCTATGAAAGCTGGCGGCCAGTACGGTGAGCATGGCCCGGCCTTCGATTTGGTAGGACCCGGAAAGCCCCGTAGCTACCGCATACTCTGCTACTAAAATTTTCATGCCCATCAATCTCAATATTGTCTGGACATAAGAGCACAATTTTCAGTTTCAGCGCCACAGACCAAACATCGACCATGGAAACTAGTTTTGCTATTCCAGGGTTCTCCCAGTACTGATGCATCTACCTGCTCTTCAAGTTGGTAACCGCAATCTTCAGAACCACACCAACCCACTCTGGCAATCCCCATCTCGATCTGTTTTTTTGCCTCTTCAACAGTATAACAGTCCTTTACCCTTTCATTCATGAAATTTTGTGCTTTGTTATAAATGGATTGATAAAGGTCTTCGGCTTCTTTGAGGATTGTCTCTACCAGTTCATTCATGGGCACGCTATTTTTTTCGCCGTCTCGACGGGCCAGAATTGCCACACCATTTTGAATGTCGCGTGGTCCTATTTCAATCCTCAAGGGTATGCCACGAAGTTCCCACTTGTAGAACTTAGCTCCTGGGCGCTCGTCGCTGTCGTCCACCTTTACTCTAATCCCTGCATCCAAGAGCTTATTCTGAATTTCCTGGCAAACTTGGAGCGTTTTCTCCTTGTCCTTGAAGAGAATGGGCACAATGATCACTTGTGTGGGGGCCACTGACCAAGGCAAAATTAGCCCATTGTCATCGCCATGTACCGAAATCAGAGCGGCAATGCACCTTTCTGAGACTCCATAACAGGTCTGGTTTACGTATTCCTGTTCGCCATCTTGGTTTTCATAAGTGATGTCGTAAGTGGTGGCGAAGTTGGTGCCCAAATGGTGTGCGGTCCCTATTTGGAGGGTCCTACCACTGGGCATTATGGTGTCCAAAGCTATGGAATAGTCAGATCCTGGGAATTTGTCCCAAGATGGCCTTTTGATGAACAAGAAAGGTATGGCCAACTGTTTGTAAAACTCGGCGTATATCTTTAGAGCAGTTTCTACCTGTTCTGCAGCCTCGTCCCAGGTAGAATGAACCGTGTGAGCTTCCTTGAAAGAGGAGATCTCTCTCAGCCTAATGAGAGGACGTGTGTGTTTTGTTTCGTATCGGAAAGTGTTGACTATTTGGTATATCTTGAGCGGCAAGTCGGCATGGCTACGGATCCACAACTTGAACATGGGATAGATGGCAGTTTCGCTGGTGGGTCTGAGGGCCAGCTTGACATCAAGAGGTGTCGTTCCACCGTTGGTGACCCAATAAACTTCTTCTTCGAATCCCTTGATGTGTTCTGCCTCTTTCATGAATTCGGTCTCTGGTATGAGCAAGGGAAACTGGGTCTCCAAGTGGTCAACGTCCAAAAGTTCCCTCATAAGGTTGTAAACGTTTCTGCGCAGGGCAAACCCCAATGGATACCAAACACTCATGCCTTTAACGGGGTATCTTACGTCGACTATCTCTGCAGCCTTCAACAATTCGTTGTACCATTCGCTGAAATTTTCTTTACTAGGTATTTTGGATTCGGTCATTCCATCACCGGTAGGGACGTTGGACTGACAATATGGATGATAAGGGGTGTAATAAAGGTTTCAATTGCAGCTGCTATGAACAACAACAGAACCACCCACTTGAGCAAACTTAGGACCTTCTTCACCTCATCGCCCAGATTGACTTCTTTTCTCTGAAGGGACTGCACCAAAAGATGCCCCAATCGAAACCCAACACCAATGCAGATCAAAACGGTGGGCAGTTCGATTATGCCGTGAGGTAGTATGGCAGCCACCAAAAAAATTAAGCCCTTTGTTTTTATTACTTGATAGGCAACCAGTCCCACCAAGGCACCGTTCATAGATGCAACTATGGCAGGTACTATTCCAAAACCGATGCCCAAAAGCATGGCCATGGTAGAAGTAAATAGGTTATTCAGGAATATGGCCACCATCATCAATGGCGGGCTCAAATCTAAGATCCATTTGAGCATCTCTCCTAACTCCTCCATCTGAATCACAGCAAGTTCAGGGTATTTTTGGGCCGCCAAAAATCCCAATATTGCTGCACCCGTGAAGAGGATAACTGATAGGAGCACGTAGTTTCTAATGGACCTTATATATTGCAAGTCGTCTTTCCAGTTCAAATGAGGCCTCCTTTCTGTCCACAATTCAGAGTTATATAAGATTGGCGATTTTGTCAGATCCCGGTCAGGTAGTATATTCCAAACAATATCAAAAATATACCACAAAGTGACAATATATTTCGGTAATTGGTCTCTGATAACAGGGTTTTGCCTTGGTCCAAGCTGGTTGAAACCAACGTATACCATCCAAAATCAGCGCCCCAATGCCCTACCATAAACAAAACCGCCAGAATAATGCCGCTTTTAAGCTCCGCCAAAACGAGGGCGCTTCCTACGCTGAGCCACCAAACCCAGAAAAAAGGGTTTGCTACGCTGGTCAAAAGACCTGCAAGATAAGGATTGGTTGAAAAATTGCCTTCGTTGTTCGTCATGGTTGCTTTGCGGCTACCACTTAATGTTAGAATGCCAAATATGATCAAAGCCGTTCCACCAATTCCGGCCACCAGGTTTGTGTGTTCTTCTAACATAGAAGCCAAGCCAAGAACAATTAACAGGAATATCACCACCTCCGCCAAAGCGTGCCCCATGGCAATTTTGGGACCCATCAACCATCCACCTTTAAGGCTGGCATTGATGGCGGCCACCAGTGTGGGCCCGGGGGCCAAAGCGCCTGTAAGTCCTATTGTGAAGGCCAGGATAATCGTCTCCATCACACCGTGCATGTCATTTTCCTCGTCAATTTTTCATCTCAAATTCATCGAATCTACTTTTGTCATAGATAAAGGGTTTACTTTCACCTACAAGAATTAAAGAAACTTGAGTTTGTGATTTAACACCATTAAACCAAAAAACGAGAAATGGACCGGTCGGGATTTGAACCCGAGGCCTCTACCATGCCAAGGTAGCGATCTACCCCTGATCTACCGGCCCTCTGAGCCACACACATGCGGACATGGGAAATAAAGATATCGGTTAGCATGTATAATTTTTTTCAGGATATCTTTCTTTTGTTTTCGCGTAGGGTGGTCTGAAGGGTCTCCATCGCAGAAAGAACGTCTCTCCCCAATCGATTATCCTTTAGAATGTCTTTCAAGGTCATCTCCTCTACTTTGGGGTAATTCAACAACTTATCGTAATCCTTGGTGACCAAATAGTTATAGTGCCCATAAGCTACGGTCATCCCGTAGGTAAGCAGCTTGCCAGCTCGCCTGGAGGAAGTGTAAACTACTTGACCTGGGTCGTATAAGGTGGTTGCTTTGTTTTTGAAGAGCTTTACGGAAAGGTCGTAGTCGTCGAGGAGAGATATGTCACTGTGACCACCAACGCGGTGGTACGTTTCTGATCGCACCGCCATATTGGCACCAATCATATAGTAAAAATCGATTTTATTTAATAGTTTATATAACCCTCTCCACGTGGCCAAGATGTCCGTTTTAACGTTATTGTCCTGGAAGATCACAGGACCTGTGCTGGCGTCATATCGATTTAAATTCCGATTTATGGTCTCCAGCCAGTTATCTGGAAGTATTGTATCGGCGTCGGTGAAGGCGAGGATCTGTCCAGATGCCTCTTGGGCGCCGTCTCTTCTGGCACCACCAATCCCTGGATCATCCTGACAGATTACCTTTTTTGCGTATTTTTCGGCGATGGAACAAGTTTCGTCCTCTGAGCCACCGTCTACTACTATGATCTCGTAAAGTTCTGAGCCGACGCTCTGAACTTTAAGCGATTTCAGGCACGTCTCTATATGAGACGCTTCATTCAATGCTGGTACAATAACCGATATCAAAGAACATACCCCTACACGAATAAGCTGGATAAGCCATAAGACAGCAAGCCAACACCGTCGCCATCCAGAGGGGAATCTGGTGTTGGATTACCACCTGATAAAGGACCAAGAGTGATGATGCCGTAAATATCCCAAGCAACGATAGGCCTTTAGGCTGACCTATTATGGTTACCGTGGTGGTGGTTGCCTTTATGTCTTCGGAATACTCCGTCAGCTGATGAGCTATAAGTGCTTCACAACCGATGGCGAAGAAGATCAAAGATATCAAAATGATATCCACTAAGTTCCCTTGGCAAAGGTAAAAACCGGCCAGGAAAGGAAGCATGCCAAACATAAGTCCGTGAGTTATTATGTCCCAACCCAGTCGCTCTTTGAGTCTGATGTGACTGGCAGAATAGGCGGTAAACAACAGGATGTTCAGCAGCACAAGGTAGAATCCTGTCACGTCCAGAAGCAAAGAGCATATTAGGGCAAAGACCAATTGCAAAAACATCAGGGCCAAGACGCCCTTTTTGCTAACCTTGCCGCTTGCCAGGGGATTTTTGTTAATTTCCATTTTTTTGCTATGCAGTCTGTCAATCTCAACGTCGAAATAGTTGTTGACCACAAAGGCGTAACTTATAAGATTTAGATATATGAATAATATAAGCACAATTTGAATCGGTGCGCCTTCGGCTAAGAGTGCACCGGCCAATGGGATGAGCGTATAGAATTTAATCCAATCTTTTATGCGCAACATCCTAAAGTAATCTATCGTAATATCACACCACCCAATACGGCCAAACGTTTGCCGGCTTTGTCACAGCAGAGAAGTTTAAATGGTTTCCGCCTCTGAATCTATAGTGCACAAGTCCACGGAAAAACGATCTTCTACCTCTTGGCAGTGGATGGTGTTGTAAGAGCAGAGGGGAATTACCCTGCCATCGGGCGTAGCATAGTGTATTCCACACCGTTGCCCCCGTTTCAGATCCATGTTGTACGCATCCTGAAAGTGCATAGCTCCTAGGAAACGAATATATACCCGCTTTTGCGGAATTTATGGTCATTGGCCCCCCCAAAAACGTAACTCATCTGCTTATCCTGAGCATTTACGAAATTTTTTCGACCAACCTATGAGAAATGGGACCGCGAATTATAGCCTCTATGCTCCAGCTTTCGAGGATTTTATTAGAGGATTTTATAGCAGATGAACGGGAACAAAAGTGCGTCGATCAAGAAAATTATCTTGGCTGGATATTGCTTTTTTTTGGAGATATGGGTATCAAATTATTCTCGTAATGACGTCTTATTTCGGAACTATTCATCCTTTTGCACAAAATCCGCGGATATTTTCCCTCTGAATTTTTCATCCTGCCTTTTTAGGGAGGCAATTTTGGAGTTGAGATGTTCCAATTTTTCTCCTACTAGCAACGTTTCACGTTCCAGATGAGCGATCTCGTCCTCTTCAGCAAAACGTTGTATTGCTTCTGAACTTTGATTTAAATTTTTTAATTGGTTGCCCGAAAGGTTAGATGGTTTGGCGGGTGTGGTGGGTCCGACACCCTCTCTGAGGGCGTAGCTACCCCCTTCAATTTTAATTCCAAGCCCATGAACTAAAGCAGTTGCCACTTTCGTTCTTGCCTTTTTGAGATCATTCCAAAAAGCCTTTCTGGAAATACCCATATAAAATGCAGCTTCTTGTTGTTGTAGCTCCAGAAGGTCTACCAAACGAATTGCTTCCAGTTCTTCAAACCTCAGAGTGACGGCCGTCCTTTCATCTGCACCTTCTGGTGCAAACCATCTCTTCTCTGGCAACTCTGAGATCCAGCGTTGTCCACGGTGTCTACCTCGCCCCCGTTTCATAATAGGTCGTATGTGGGATATAATATTTGAACGTTTCTCGAATTTAGGGAAATATTTAAATATAAGATCGCATAAGGCATATATTGTGCCAAGTTCGAAATTTGCTTTGAAACTGATTTCGAATTGGGCAGTGAAAAAAAACCATGGATTTGTAAAATACAAAAAGAGTTGAAAACGAAATGCCTGGTAAAGACGGAACGGGACCTATGAACTCAAGACCAAGAAATGGGAAGGGCAGACGCCAAGCTGATCTAAATCAGCAAGACGAAAGCTCAAATGATAAACGTGGGTCCGGTCGTAATCCTGGTCGTTGTGGTCGCGGTCAGAAAAAAGGCCGTGGCGCGAACTGAGATCGATCAACAAAAATAAGGTGGTGACTATAATATGCCCGGTGGAGACAGAACAGGCCCTGTGGGCTATGGGCCCAGAACGGGACGAAGCATGGGATTTTGTGCAGGAGCTCCTCAACCAGGATATGCAAACCCTGGATTTGGCCGAGGTATGGGTAGAGGCGGAGGTAGAGGTAGAGGATTTGGTAGATGGTCTACGACATACCCTTACCCAAACGTAACTCCTGCCTATATCCCCCCAGCACAGCCTGCTCCCGATGAGGAGATTGCATATCTAGAAGAGGCAGCTCAAAACTTGGAGCAAGAACTGAAAAACATAAAGGCGAGAATCGATAGTTTACGGTCACAAGAGTGATAAAATTCTCGCCTATTTTATTCATAATAATTTGTCGCTTTTATTGAGGGGATTTCAAGTCGACCATTTTCCAAATTTTATTCATGTCAAGATATTTTTCGGTTACCTGTGCCAACTCGTCATAACCATAGCCGTTTGATTCCGATCTGCGATCGAGATTCTTTCGGCTATAAAGATAATCCAAAAACGCGTTCCTGAAGTTCTCATTTTGGAATATACCATGAAGGTAAGTTCCTATAACCAACCCATTGCCGCCTACTGCACCATCGTCCCCAAACGCATGTGGTTCTCGACATGTGGTTTTTCCCATGTGAATCTCATAACCCCATATTGTCTGACCCTTTATGGGATCGAGGATGGGTCCGCTGCCGGTTACTTGCTTTTCCACTTGAACGGTCTTCTTCTCGTAGCGGTCAAAGTGGGTAGTTATGTCGAGCAATCCCAGCCCTGGTATAGATGCGGTGGTATTCTCGATACCTTGATCCACGATCCCCTCGCCTAACATCTGATATCCACCGCAAATGCCTAAAATGGGCGTTCCTTCCTCTTTCAAGGCCAAGATCTCTCGATCAGTTCCTTTATGCCTCAATTCTTCCAGATCTGATACCGTATTTTTGGTGCCGGGAATTATCACCGCATCTGGATGGCCCAAAGGTGCTCCAGGGTTCACGTATCTCACACTGGCTGATCGCTCTAATGGCTCGAAGTCGGTGAAGTTGGATATACGCGAAAGTTTGATTATGGCAATGTCCACACCGTTTCCTGATCGTCTTTTGTCACCCAAAGATACGGAGTCTTCAGAGGGCAGGTCCAAATTAAAGTAGGGCAAAACTCCCAAAACTGGAACACCTGTCAGCTCTTCTAAAATGTTCAAGCCGGGCTCCAGTATGGCGGGGTCGCCCCTGAACTTGTTTATGACCAAACCCTTAACTAGAGGTTTTATCTCTGGTGGAAGCAGTTTCACCGTGCCATAGAGGCTGGCAAAGACACCACCACGCTCGATATCACCTACCAAGATTATTGGGGCTTGAAGCTTGGTAGCGATGTAGATGTTGGCCAAATCTCTCTTATAAAGGTTGATTTCGGCCGCGCCACCTGCGCCCTCTACTACAATGTAGTCGTATTCTTTCTCCAAGTTTTTTAAGGCCTGATCCACTACGACTTTGAGATCCTCTATATCTCTGTAGTACTCCGCAGCAGATTTGTCCGCCACAGGTTCTCCGAATACGACTACTTGGGATGTTCGATCGCCCTTTGGCTTTAGGAGGATGGGGTTCATCTGTTCGGTGGGTTCCACTCTGGCAGCCCAGGCCTGAACTGCTTGGGCAATCCCCATCTCTTTTTTGTCAGAGGTCACCCAGGAATTTAAGCTCATGTTTTGGGATTTGAAAGGCGCTACCCGGAGGCCTCGATTGGACAATATCCGACACAGGGCTGCCGTTAGGGTGCTCTTTCCAGAATGGGAGGTCGTTCCCAATACTACGATAAACTTGGTCATATCCTGCCGGCGAAGGTTGTTAAAGTTTATTTGTGTTTTGGAAGCTGTGATGTTACATAGTCGAAAACCAATTAGATGATACTAATTGGTTTTCTCCAGAATAGTGCTTAACGATGCGAATAGATCAAATCTCAAACACATGAGAGTTCGAGATTTGTCCGAAAGGTATCGTTAAATTCTATAAAATGGAATATGTGCAGTAACTTCGTGGCTGTGGAGAAATCATAATTCACATGCTCTCTCGCATATAAGACCCTAAAAAATTCGTTCCAACCAGTCGATATGATTTTTTTCCAGGGGCTATCACCCTCACCCTCTTAAAACGTCTTTTGTGCATCGCAAGCAATCTTTTCGTCGATTGTGAATTCAAAATGTATTTGGGCCAAAGCCAGCACATATAATTAATATTTATTTATTGAATGGCACTATATTCGCTGGTTGGCATCAAGTTGGCAAAGGCTCGTACCACCACCTCGCTGAGGGCAGGATGTATTACCTGTGCTCGAACTATGGGCATGTAGCTTCCGTCTTCAGCGTTCATCAAATAGACCACTTGTTGTACAAGGTCTGAAGCATGGGTGCCTACTGCGTGACATCCCAGAATCTGGCCGTTGTCCTCGTTTACCATCACCTTAACTAAGCCGTCCTCTTCGCCCATGGCATAACCCTTGGCCACATCTGTATATCGGGACCACCCTACCAATATGTTGTGATAGCCATTGGCCTTGGCGTTATCTTCGGTCATGCCCACGCTTCCAACTTGGGGGTGGGTAAAGACTGCATGAGGAACTGCATGGTAATCTATCGCCTCCTTATGGTCTGAAAAGGCGTTTTTCCAGATTACGTTGGATTCGTAGTTGGCAGTGTGTCTGAACATGTATTTGCCGATGGCATCGCCCAATGCCCATATGTTTGGCTTTGTCGTCTCTAAAAACTTGTTTACAATTACCCATCCATTTTGATCCGTTTCGACCCCCGAATTTTCTGGTTTCAACAGATCTGCGTTGGACTGTCTCCCAAAAGCTGCCATTATTTCCTGGGCAGCAAACGTCTTGACCTCTCTCGTAGCTCGGTCAACTGCGTATACGATCTTTTTGTTTTCGTCTTTTTCCACTTTCACCACGTCGTGATTGGTATTCACGTTTATGTGCTGAGAAAGTCTTTTTTCCACAATCTCTGATATTTCTGGCTCTTCGCTCTTCAACAATTTGGAATTGCGACCTAAAATGGTTACCTTTGTGCCCATGGCGGAGAAGAAGTGGCCATATTCACAAGCGATGTACCCGCCGCCCATTATAATAAGACTCTTGGGCAGATTTTTCAAGTTGAGAAGGGATACGTTGTCCAAATAACCAGCATTTTCCAGTCCAGGGATGGAAGGAATCATGGGCCTAGACCCCGTGGCAATCACGATTTTTGGTGCAGTTATTAAGTCGTGCTCCGTCTTGATCTGATAATCATCAACGAATTCGCCTATGGACTGATACCAATCCAAGTTATCTGTGGTTTTCGCAGCGTCTTCCATGCTTGTTCTGCCTTCATCCACTATGGTGTGCATTCGTTTCATTATCAGGGATATGTCAATTTCGTCTACATGTCCTTGGATTCCTATGGCCGAGGCATTTTCTAGAGTTCTTATGACATTTGCAGGGTAAATCAGTATCTTAGAAGGAACGCAACCGTTGTTCAGACAGGTGCCACCCATAGGGCCCTGTTCTACCAGAGCAACTTCCATTTTCTGGTTTATGGCATTCCAAGCAACGTTCATGCCTGCTCCTGAACCCACGACTATTAGATCATATTTTTTCATCGAACCACCTATTATAGTCGAGAACCAATTAGATGATACTAATTGGTTCTCACCAGAATAGTGTTTAACGATATGAATTGGCCAAATCTTTAATATTTGCGAGTTCGAGATTTGTCTGAAAAGTATCGTTAAATACTATAACTAAAAATTTTGTACGTGTTTAGCTCATCTCAATCAGCATCATCAAAGCCATTTCTTGAGGTCTCGCGTGGCCAGTTCCGATGTGTTAATTTTAAGTAACTGCGGCTATAGATGTTGTTTTTCTACTTACATCAAGTTGTTTGTCAGCACGTATTCATTGACCAAAACCAACATCATGCAATCGATTATAGGGGATCTAAACACGTACAAAATTTTTAAATTATATTCTCAGATACTTTTTAGGTTCTTTTTCGAATGCCTTCTTGCACCCTGGAGCGCAGAAATAGTACGTTTCTCCCTTGTACTCGGCTTTGTGCAATGCCGTATTCTCATAGACTTCCATCTTGCAAACAGGATCTATGGCCAAAAGCGTTTACCTCCGTTCAATTGCTGCTCCACAGTAGATAATGTTAATTTTTTTGGGCTTTTAGTATTTGATATATATCTTTTCCATTATTTAATGTTTCTTGCATGTCGCTATTATGTGGTGCCTGCAAAAAAAGAGAGTTGATGATTAGTTCATCGTTAGTGCTAGTGAAAGTTCTGGTGAAAACCAACTATAGTCGAAAACCAATTAGATGATACTAATTGGTTTTCTCCAGAATAGTGCTTAACGATACGAATAGGTCAAATCTCTAACTCTTGCGAGTTCGAGATTTGTCCGAAAAGTATCGTTAAACACTATAGTTCCATATAATTGGTTCTCGACTATATTTGAATTGGTCCCTTGAAAGCGAGATGGCTCCAGAGTTTATGCAATCAACTTTGTATCATTTCATCTAGATTTACCTGGACATGTATGCACTTAATTTATGCACATTCATACATGATTTTTAGATATAGTTGGAGATTATTGAAATACGCTCAAGCGGTTAAATGCAATCTATAAATTCAGGGTTTAAAGGAATATCTCTTTTCAGTTTTGATTTGAAGTGTCCCTTTAAACACTTTGGTCATGCAGAAGATTATTTATAGAAGACGACAGAGAAAGTCTGATTTGATGAATCATTAGGTTAGAAGAAAGGAATATATGAATATGCCAATTATAAGCCAGCCCCTAGCGTCAGCCAGAGACCAGCACAGCCAATTAACTACTGTGCTCCTTCTGCTTAATAAATATTTCGTTAGGGATCCAAAGATCGCCCAAAAAAAAGCAAAATCTCCTTTAGAGATGGGTTCATACAAAAAGGGTTTTTGTCGCAACGGACACGCATTTTGGCAATGTGCGTGTAATCGACGAGACCAAAAAAAGCTTATGGACGTTTTCCCTCTCGCGAAGACTAACCTTTTGGAAGGGTTTATAATTGATTATATCCGCCCGTAGGAAGTTCCATAGCTTAATATTATCGTATGTTGTGCCGAGGGGTGACTCAACAGGGCCTGCTACACCCTTTTTACCCCTCGGCCACTCCCATTTACGTCCAAACGTATAAAAATAATTATCAATAACTTGCTATTCGTATCGTTAAACACTATTCTGGCGAAAAACAATTAGTATCATCTAATTGGTTTTCGACTATAAATCTCAAGCCGAATCTGTTCTGCGTTTGGTTTATCCACCAAAAAGTACAATATGAAATGCTGATATATAAATATTCTTTCCAACTATTAGGATAACTATAAATATATACAACTATATATTATGTATATTGTCGTTTATTTCACGGCCCAATCGTATATGGTACTGATTAAAATTGCTAGAAAGAATGAATGAACTACGAATAAGAATAATAATAATATATACTCCTTCAACATTAAATATATTTTTTGAACTAATCTGTATGTCGTGTTTTACGTAATCCCTTTGCATAGCTCACCTCTGCTCAGATCCTCTTGGAAGTAATCTCGAGGCGTCTTTCTTTTTAAAATCAGGTTAAGCTTTCTCTTGGCGTAGAAGGGTATCAACCGGAGGCTTTCATTCAAGAACCATTTGGGATAAAGCTTCTTTATCTTGGTGTACCGGAACCAATCGTAGTTGTAGTACTTGGCGTTCATCTCCCAAGTGATGTACTGTACCTCTTCGGCAGTTAGATGCTTGGTGTTCAAATTGGCATGAAGTCCATCGTAGAATCGATAGTCGTTGTTGGAGATTAATCCCATCTTCTCCAGCTCGGCTCTCATCTCCGTTTTGGGGTAAGGTGTGCTAATGTAAAATATGGGTATGTCCACTTTCAGCCTTCTGGCCAGCTCGTAATTGGACCACAGATCGCTGGCGTCATCTTCTGGATTTCCTCCGATGAGACCTGCTGACACGATGATGTCATTGTCGTGCAGGTACTGTATGGCTTTGTCTGCGTTGTCGGACATTTTGCCCTTTCCCAGGAACTTGAGGTTCTCCTTGCTGGTGTTCTCGACTCCCAGAAATACTCCGTCAAATCCTGCCGTCCCCATCTTTTCAACCAGACTGCGGCTGGAGCCTATGCCTCTAGCAGAGGCCTGAACCTTATACTTGATATGATCCAGGCCCGCCTCGATTATAGCATTGCAAAGCGCTTCCATCCTTTTCACGTCCAAGGTTATGTTGTCATCGGGGAAAAATATGGACTTGGCGCCGTGTGCCTCGGCGTCTCTTATGTCATCCAATATGCGCTCGAAGGGATATTTTCTAAACGAGCGGCCGTACATGTTCTGAATGCTGCAAAATTTACATCCATTTGTACAACCTCGAGTGGTCTCCACCGAATCGATGGGAAGCCCGAAGCTCTGAAAGCCCTCGGTTATGAGGCGACAATCTCTATTTGGAAGCTCGATTTGGTCCACCTCCAGAATATGCCGGGGAGGATTGTGTACCATTTCACCTTTTTGCCAATAAGAGAGCCCTTTTACATCTTTCAGGTTCTTACCATCTTTTTTGGCCTTAATTAGCTCTCGGAAGGTGCCTTCACCCTCCCCTCTGACGATATAATCTGCCAGCGACCCTTCTTTGCTCAGCCCCATCTCTTGATAGTTCAGAGTGGGATGATACCCCCCGAATACGGTTTCTGCTCCGCTGTCTTTTACCATTTGAGCCAGCTTTAATATGGCATGATACTGAAAGCTCATGCAGCTTAGGCCCACCAGATCATATCCGTTAATCTTTTTAGAAATGTATTTTTCTGGATCTTTTAATGCGTGAATATCTGCTACGTGCACATCGCAGAGATCGTCGATGTTGCCGGCAATGGATACCAGTCCGTAGTTAGGAATCCTAGCAATGCGATCGAAATCTGGCTGAACCACCGGTGACGAGAGGAGCAGTACTTTCATCTTTTCTCTCCATTTATTTCGCTGAGCTTACGCTCTTCCGACCCCTGAAATTATCATGGGACGAATGCCTTCAGATTTTAGGGCAGTCTCAAAAATCATTTCTGGTGTGTTTCCGGTCAACACCGGAGATGGCATATCCAACAATCTGGGCGTCTCCGGGTAAAAGTCGAACTCATTGGCACGGGTAACGTAAGATTTTATGGCCCGAAGTCCTTCCATTCCTGCAAGTCGTTGTGCATTGGCCCATACTCTGAAGGAGGTCCTGATGGGAGTCATTCGATTATAGACCATTCTTAAAGACCAGTCCAACACCTCTTCCATCTCCATAGGCTGCATTTGGGGATGATTCCAGACCAGATGTTTCATGTCGAATTTATGCCAATCCTTTTCGAATATGCCATATTTCTCATCGATCTCCTTCCAAAGCTTGGTCTGGGGAAGGGGCGTCAATATGCATATCTGAGTTATGTCCAACTTCAGATCGGCCAGCGTCTTGATGTCTACTTTAAGGGACTCTTTGGTGTCTTCCTCAAAGCCGATCATGTAGTAGCCTACCGTTCCTAAGCCGTACTTTTGCAGAAGTCTTATGGTTTCCAAAACGTCTTCAGTACCTTCTTTCTTGTTTATGTCGTCCAGACGTTCCTGGTGCAGATTTTCGATCCCTATCGCGGCACCGGCGAAGCCTTTCATATGTCTTTTATTTGTTCCCAACTTGGGATTGGGTTTGCCCCTCATCTCCGCCCACTCGTCGATCTTCTTTCGCAGATAGTCTGCCCGGGCCATACATCCCCATACCATACCGTAATCGTCCAGCAACTCCACGACACGATCGGCATGTCTCCTATTTGCGCCGAAGTTCTCGTCTTCTATTACCACTACATTGATCTGGTTTTCTTTGTAATAAGATATTACTTTCTCCAAGCTTTCCAGGGGCACAGGATGTGGCCTGTTGCAGAACTTGGGCGTCTGGCAGAACTTGCATCCTACGCCGCAACCTCTGGTGGTGAACATGATCCCATAGATGTTCAGCTTCCTGTGAAATGCAGTATCCAAATATTCGATGAGGGGGGGATGGACGATGTTGTTTCTGTTAACATTTCTGCCAAAATAGGGTGCTAATGCCTCTTCGGCATACCCTACGAAGATCTTGTCGAAATGTTCCTGAATCTGGGGGGTCAAAGCACCATAGTTGCCAGCCCACAGCTCTTCGGCCTTGCCGCTGGACCGGGCGGCTTTTGTCATCTCTTCAATCTCGTGGACCTCGTTGAGGTAGAATGAATAGCCTACTACGTCCCAGCCCTCGTCCAGCTTTTTCACGTATTCGTCCCAAGTTGGGAACTCCAGAATTTCTATTTCTGGTATGTTCTGTTTTAGGAACCGAAGGCCGAAAGACTGAATTCGTGGCCAATAGAATCGGAACCATTTGGACCTGGAGTTAGATCCTATGTAATCATAAGGCTCTGGGCTATTTTTATATATTGTTGTGAATAGGACTTTGGGAGGCATTGATAGGCCTTTCCCAGCCAATTGGACATTAACTTTGCGATCCTTTCTTCCTTTTGACGCAGTGATATTTAGAATATTCAGATCGTGGCTGGAAATAGAATATATAAAACCTCAGTTTATCTCTTTCTTTATGGATCTGGCAGCCATCTCCACCAGCGGTTTGATCATGAAGTTCAACGGATTTACAGCCGTAGACGGGGTAGACCTCCAAATTGGAAGAGGGGAGCTCTTCGGTCTTTTGGGACCTAATGGGGCTGGCAAGAGCACCATTATCAAGATGTTAACCACCATGATACGACCCACAAGCGGTGGTGCACAGGTATGGGGTCACGACATATATCTCGAAAGGGATGCGGTTAGGAGCTCCATTGGAGTGGTCTTTCAAGATCCCAGTGTAGATAGCCAGCTTTCTGGTAAGGAGAACTTGGATTTCCACGGCAGGATGTACGGAATGAACAAGAATATGCGACAGCGTCGAATCGCAGAAGTTTTAGATCTCGTTGATCTTACGGACAAGGCTGACATTCTCATGGAAGATTATTCAGGTGGCATGCAGAGGCGTTTGGAGATTGCCAGAGGCCTGATGCATCATCCTCATGTTCTTTTTTTGGACGAGCCCACATTGGGGTTGGATGCCCAGACCCGTCGTCACATATGGGATTACATATTGAAGATGAATCGAGAAGAAGGCGTGACCGTGATTTTGACGACCCACTATATGGAAGAGGCCGATTATCTATGTGAACGGGTGGCCATCATCGATCAGGGCAGCATTGTGGCCCTAGACACGCCTGAAAACCTCAAGGATCTGATTGGAGCTGATATCATCACGCTTAACGTGGATGATGATTGCGTTGATGAATTGGGCGAGGTGATATCCGAATTTATCTGGGTAAGCTCAGTTGATACCGTGGAAAACGCAGTCATAATCAGCGTGGACCATGGTGAGTCCAGAATTCCAGATATCGTTTTGAGGGCCTGCAGAGCTGGGATGAAAATCAAGTCGGTTAGCATGCACGAGCCCACCTTGGAAGACGTCTTTTTGAGGTTTACCGGTAAGAAGATTAGAGAATTTGAATCTGAAGGCGCTGGAAAAATGGCCGCCGTTCAAAGCAGGATGCGGACCCGGAGGCATTGACGTGACTAGAATAAACCTTTACGCCATATACAGCCTGTGGTTGCGAGAAATGGTTCGATTCTTCAGGCTGAAGAGCAGAGTAGTTGGATCTCTGGCACCCCCATTCTTTTTCTTGGCCTTTTTGGGACTGGGCTTTAAATCGGCGGTCACGCCCGGAATTCCAGAGGGCCTGGACTACATCGACTTTTTGGCTCCGGGCATAATAGGGATGACGTTGCTTTTCTCATCTACCTTTGCGGGCCTCTCCGTACTCTGGGATCGGGAATTTGGTTTTCTTAGAGAGATTATGGTGGCACCTGTTTCTAGGTTGTCCATAGTGATTGGTCGCACTGCGGGAGGGGTGACAACAGCGATGATGCAAGGATTGATAATTTTAGTGCCGGGCATCATAATGGGATTAAATATAAATGGAATCTCTGGTTTTCTCTTGTCCCTATTGTTCATGGTTTTGATAGGCACCACATTCAACAGCATTGGTCTGGCCTTCGCCTCCAAGATGAAAGACATGTCTGGTTTCAGCCTGGTGATGAATTTCATGGTATTCCCAATCTTCCTGCTCTCAGGTGCATTATTTCCTGTGGAAAATTTGCCTGACTGGTTAAGGCCACTTTCTTATCTTGATCCTTTGACTTATGGTGTAGACGGTTTGCGAGGATCGCTAGTGGGAATCAGCTATTTTCCGCTAGCTTTTGATTTGTTGATATTGACATTGACCTGTTTCATAGCTTTGGTAATTGGGGCTTATCTGTTTGAAAAGAGCGATATAGATTGAAAGCGCGATCCAAGTCTTGTAGGGGAAATTTTGGGTCGTCATGATGAAGCAATCATTTTTAGTTTCTTTATATTTTCCATATCCCTTGCAGCTTCTTTCATTTTCACATTTTCGAAGTGATTTACGACTTCGTTTAGCGGTATGCATAGCGAGTAAATCTTCGTTGGTTGACCTTTTTTCCCTTTCTTTTTGTGGTCGCTAATGCGAATCCAATCGTTTCTGTATAAGGTGCGTGTGGCTATACTGATCTCGTGTTGTTTCATGTTGGTGCCATATTCTATTTTTTGCAAAGATGCTTCATTCACTTTTGCCAAATATGCTATGAGGATGGCCACGTTACGATGCACACCTAGGCGTTTCAGAATTTCGATAGCCTCAAAATCCTTGATATTTAATATCTCGGCTTTGTCCTCTTCCATAACATCACCTGCGTCAATATATGTTATCATTTGTTTAATTATTTTTTATATATTTAACATACTATTCATATTATTTACGCAACTTTATAGTAATTTTTTATAATTATTTTCATAATCTATTATCATATAGACGAGGTGTGAACAATTATAAAATTATAAGAACTACCAATACTTACTTATAATCTGAATAATTATTTTAATTAAAATCTCCATCGTTTTTCATTAACGTTATTTTTTATGATTTATCTGTTGATGGATTAGGTGGTGTTGCATATCCAAGTTGGTTAAGATTTTCGTACGTGTTTAGCTCATCAGAATCAGTATCAATAAGCCTATTTCATGATTATCTCGGTATGCGAATTCACGGAGACTAAATTGGGAAACTTCAGCTATTGATGTCGATTTAAACTCAGTACAGACTCTTTTTCCTCCATTTGCGTCTAGATCAAAAACATCATCTAGTGATCGATTTTGGAGGTGCTAAACACATACAGATTTTCCAATAAACTACGAGGGAATGACCCTATTTTAGCACATTCAAATATCAATAAGTTTCTAGCCAAGTTAATAATATAAAAGGGTTGGACATTTTCATAAACCTTTTTGAAAATGTCTCTATTCTTTTGATAGGTACTCATAAAGGAAGGCTGCAACTAAAGCACCAACTATAGGTCCAATCACATATATGGGATAAAACTGCCACAAATTGGCTCCTCCAAGCAAAGTATCACCCAAATATGGTCCGAAGGTACGTGCTGGATTTAGAGAAGATCCAGTGATGTTCCCAATGGTGGTTATAATGCCGCCCACTGTAAGGCCAATTATGAGTCCTGCGAAGCCCGGCGGGCTTCTCTCATCAACAGCCACCCCCATAATCACCAGCATTAGTAGGAACGTTCCTATAGCTTCTACCAATATTGCCTGTCCGAAAGACACGCCAGGGAAAGGTGCCGTTGCACCAAGGCCTCCAACGGTAACTGCGTCCATTCCCACACTGGCTGCGAATAACAAGCTGGCCAGAGAAGCACCTACTAGCTGAGCGGCTATATAAGGGACTACATCCCTAGTTGGGAACTTTCCTGTGGCCCACAGGGCGATAGTAACCGCAGGGTTGATGTGCGCTCCTGATATTCGTCCTAACGAGTAAATGGCTGCAGATATGGCCAATGCGAAGGCCATGCCTATGGCCAACCAATCTCCCAACCCCCCCAGCGCGCCAATTCCAATGTTAAAGGGCGTAGTGGTGGTTTCACCTTCAGAGATCATCAAAGTTATGGCCGCAGCCCCTGCACCAAAATAGACCAAAAGAAACGTCCCAGCAGCTTCGGCTATGAACTTCTTTGTCATGGACATAGGTCAGCCCTCATGATAAGCCGAGTAACATGGTTTGCACAATATCCTTGGAACTGTTTTCTTCATTTTTTTGGCAGGGAACGGATATCCTCCTTGCCAAACTTCGACTTCTTCTCTGACCAGATGATCCATGCAAACCCCCATCCCACATACAATGCAGATGGCTACGGCGTCTGTATTTTTTCCTTCTTGAGCACAAAGATAGCATTTCATGACTTAACCCCTCCAAAAAAAGAGATGTATTGGGGATTATACTGCCTCTCTCCACTGACAGTAAGAATGCCTGAAATCAATCAACGACGCTGAAGCACAGTCTTTGCATACTCTGGCAGGGGCTGCTGGAGTTTCTTTGTGCAGCGCGATGATGTTTGTCATCATGGTGGCAGTCACCGGTTCGCTGGTTAATAGGCAGGGGTAGTCTGCTAATCTCATGAGGGCTGAGAACCTGACCGATATTGCACAGGCAGGATAAGCGTAACGCTGGGGGTTCATGAGCACTTCGTTTTGATGTATTGGATTCAGGTTTACGTTATGCCCGGCGACTTGGGGCACCAGAGTTTTGCCAGTACCATTTACGCGTCTTCTAATCCTATCCAGATAGACCCATCCTCTGTAGATCATGTCCATGAAGTCACAATTGTGAAGCTCGGCTGCAGCAGATCTGGTGGGATAGAGTTGGACGTAGTTGTGGAATCGTTTGGTCAATAGGTCGACTATCATTATGGCATTGAATCCATCTTGTTCTAAAATATATTCCACAGAACAGGCTGCAGCACCTGTGGCCAAGGAGAGGGGTTGGTATTCGTTTTTGAACTTGTCAACCGCATTTCTCAGGGTGGAGTCCATAACCTCAGTGGTCGCTTCGATCACCGCCATTATGACATCGTCTTTGCACATGTTGAAGGTGGACTGGGCTATGTGATGAGATACGTCTCCTACGCAGTAGGCAGGAACGGTGACTATGTTGGCGTAATGAACTTCGTCGTCCATAGCCTCCTTAACTGCGCCTTTCATCTTTTTCTCATATGTAGCCATGTACTTTCTTACGTCGAAGGATGTATGGCCCGTGTCATCCATTAGTTTGGCTTGGGCTTCGATGGGGCTTTGGTATATGAACTTGATCATATCGACCTCTTCTTTTGAGGCTTCGGTGAGGGTCTTTCCAGCTTCGATTTGGTTGGCGAAGACTTCTCCAATTCCGTATGAAGTGTTCATTCCCCATGATTTGGCAGCCAAAATGGCCTGCTTGTGGGCTTCGGGTATGTTGATCGTCTTTAAAATCTGGTTAACCACGTTGCTGGTGCTACCAGGTATTAGGGCGAAGTCTACAACACAGGTTGGCCCATAAAACCCACCATATCTCCTTACAGCCTCCAGACCAATCAGTGCTTCAGCCTTTCCTATGGCCTCTATGAATGTCTCCACGCTCTTTTTGAACTCTGCGTCCTCTTCGTAGAGTATCTCCATGATACAAGGGGTTTGATAATGTTCCACGAAAGGGTCATCTTCGGGTCTTATGGTCTTGGTTAGACCTTTCAGCGTTTCGTAGTGTACGTTGACCGAGTCCTTATGCAGTCGAATAACGGATGCACTTTGGTCTTCTGCTACGGTTATTTTGTTAACCACGTCTACGTAAGCTTTCGTGTCTTCGATCGCGAAATTTTGGCCGCGCTTTTTCTTAACCGTCTCTACGTCCGCCCATTGGGCGGCCATGGCCTCGTCTATCATTTTTTGGTAAATTTCTGACATGATCTTCTTCCCTCTTAATTTTGTTACTGATGTTATTATTATCTCTATGTAACATAAATTTTTTGGTTAGTGTACATTATTAACATAACTAAGTAAACATAATTTAGATTATATTATAATAATCCTTCCATGTACTTAACATACTGGTAACGAAAGACATACTTATAAAAGGTATTTAATACCCATTACTATATACCATATAAATCTAATCGTAAATATTTTATATTATATAGATAATACGTTGCGCAGGTATGGTTCATAGAACTTGTATATATGCTATACTTAAATAGTAATTACGTAAAAAATTTCAGCAGGCGATCAAATATAACGACAAAAGTCAAAAACAATATACCGAATATAATTAATCCCAATAAATTAATATTTAGTGTTTCCGTCAAAAATAGGTAGTTTCTTTTTGGCAGTGTCCAATACCATCCTTAAAGGAACGTTCAATTCCTCTGCTATTCGTCTCAAATGCTCGTACTCTGGCTTGG
>Ga0272441_10003124_pt1 | contig 32131 bp, 31 predicted proteins | sample SSMProp6N_FD_193582 | JGI IMG/M metagenome (GOLD analysis project Ga0272441, IMG submission 193582) | Marine sediment archaeal communities from Little Sippewissett salt marsh, Falmouth, MA, United States - SSM-Prop-6N | ecosystem: Environmental > Aquatic > Marine > Wetlands > Sediment ... | reverse complement strand
GAAGGAAGAGGAGAAAGAGGAAGACGATTAACCTCCCACATTAGGCTCATAAACCCCCCAGAACAATCAACTTTATCAAAACAAACCCAACCCATTATTCATGCACAAAGTCCTAATCATACAGAATGACCCACCAGAAACCCTAGGACTATACGAACAATACCTCAAAGCGAAAACAGATCTAACACTAATACACGCATACAAAATGAATCATAGCCAAGAATTTCCCCCAGTAAACCAATTCACCCACTTCATAATCGGCCCAACGCCCATAAGCGCCAATGATGCCCTAAACCATGAATTCCTTAGGAAAGAATGGGATTATCTACAAGAGATAATTAAATCAGGAAAACCTTGTCTAGGGGTCTGTTGTGGTGGTCAGATGCTCGCAAAGCTACTGGGTGGTGAAGTTGTGAAAAGCCCAAGTAAGGAGATCGGGGGATACATGGTTGAACTTACTGAACGAGGGTTGGCTGATCCTCTATATCAGGGGTTCCCCCAGGAGTTTCCCGTATTCCACTGGCACAGTGATATGTTCACAGTCCCCCCAGATGGGAACCTGTTGGCTACAGGAGAGCCCTGTCCAATTCAATCCTTTAGAAAGGAGAATGTCTGGGGTGTGATATTTCACCTTGAGATCACCTCAAGAGACGCCGAGAGATGGGCTGATGCATACCCCATGGAACCCAAAGCAATAGGAAAAACCAGAGAACAAGCATTAGACGAGTGCATGGAAGCCGAGTCTGAGATGAAGAAATTAGCGGAGAAACTTATGGGAAACTTCCTCAATCAAAAATAACCCTATAATACGGTCTCATACTCATCGCATATACGTCTCATTATCACCGACTCAATGTATCCGAGACGTTCACAGTAACAAAACTCATCCAAACTGAAGCCTCTACGCTCCAATGTGTTAACTATCTCCTTATTCTCTTGACTGAGATTGAACCTGATCTCATTCTCGATCTTTCTTGCCCATAGACAGTCACTACACTGAATCATATACACTGAAAAATGCCTCATAGAATATGGCTCTACTGGAAAACGTTAAACCCATCGAATCCAATTAGCCCAGACAAGTTGAAGCTCAAAGGCATAATCTTCGATCTCGACAGCACCCTGATTCAGGCACACATCGACTTCGTTGACATGAAAACACATATGATAAGTCTACTTGAAAAACATGGACATCCCCCAGGAACATTAAGTCCAACCGACCAGACAACGGTCATTATAATGGAAAACGCCAAACAGGAATGGAAAAAACAAGCCAAACCCAAAGAAGAATGCGAAAGGCTTGAAAAACAAATAGAACAAATAATGAACCAAGGCGAACTCAACGCCATCACAGATCTCACAGAGATCGAGGGAGCAAGCCAAGCAATCAAAAAACTCAAAGAAAAAGGTCAAAAACTAGCCATACTAACCAGAAGCCACCACGCATACGCCGTCCAATCGCTGCAGAAACTGGGGATCTATGAAGATTTTGATATCATACTTGGTAGGCATGAGACTCCAGAGCCCAAACCCTACAAGGGAGCCATAGACCACACGGTCAAGCTCATGAACCTAACTATCAATGATGTTGCCATGATAGGCGATCACCAGATAGACAGGGACAGCGCCATCAACAGCGGCTGCCTATTCATTGGGGTTAACACTGGGCGACGCGGATTGAGGAGCTGGAAAGATGAGCAGCCCCCAGAGCATTTCCTTGCCTCTGTAGCGGAGTTACCCGATTATCTTGAGGCAAAAGGGTTCATTTAATCACAAACATTTTTAACCAAACCATTGTCCTATAGACTAAATCCCGTATTATTAAGGTGATAACATGAGCAAAGCAGACGAATATCAGAAAAAACTCGCCCAAGCAAAACAGATACTCAACATGATCGCGGATGATAATACCACCCCAAGAAACATCAGGAGAACCGCCAAGAGCGCGGCAGACATGCTTGATGATCCAAGTTTGAGCATCGCAGCAAGGGCAGCCAACAGCATAAGCGTTCTCGAAGAGATTAGCCAAGACCCTAACATGCCCATGTACAGCCGCACAAGAATCTGGAACGCCATCAGCGTCCTAGAAGGAATCCGAGACTAATCCCCTTATTTCCGATAATAGTCCTTTATTACATCTTATTCGTGTAAAACTATTCCTTTTTTATACTTCATCCACCCTAAATATTTAGGTGGATTCATGGAAACCCGCACCATAGAAACACCTTGGTCAAATATTTTAACATGGGAAGACATGTCAACACTGGCAGTCTGCTTAGCCTTAGATCTATTGGATTATCTGGTTCCCTTCATGGCTGTTCCTTTGTATGGGGATATACTGGATTTCGCCGGTATATCGTTCTGTATTCTTTTCTTCAACTGGATGGGTTCTATCACTATCCTGGAGCTAATTCCTGGGTTAGATGTTCTTCCCTTGTACAGTATCACTTGGTTAACATGGTATATTAACACCAGCCGCGCCCGCCGAAAGAAGGTAGAACAAGAACTAGAACAGTGGAAATAGAGCGATAACCAATAACCAGACTCCACAAGAACCTAAAAACACCCCTCTATATTGGCATCCATGAAGCTATTGGAGCTATTCAAGCCTGAGATCTGGCTATTAACCCTCGTAATCCTAGTATTTATTCCCATGAGCAGGATTCTAGGGCAGGATAGCAACTTTGCGCTATTCAGATTCGGGTTGATGTTTACTTTTCTAATCTCTGTAATCTATTTGTACGTTTTTTTTGATATGAGGTAATACCTGTTAGGTGAGTCTCTTCTCATGAAGACGCTCAAGCAGCTCCCATATAGCATATTTTTTAGCGAATTCATAATATTCGTTTGAGTGTGGCTTTCTCAAACGTCCTATGGCTGTTAATAAGTGTGCTAGAAACATGGTAAAACCACCGATAATAAACGGTCTGTCCGTTGCGTATACAATAGCTATGAGGAAGGTATGCCAAACTGGGAACCCTAGAAAATATCTTGAACGTCCTGATAATACCCATCTGCTTAGATTTCCTCTTCTCCATGTTCTAAGTTGAGTATATTTGAACTCAGGGAAAGACTCTACCACCCATCCATGCTGTTTTGCTTGAATTAATGCCAAGGTATCAAAAGCGTTTCCCGGAGTAAAATGCTTGATATCATCCCAACATTCTCTCCGATATACCTTCGCCCCATCCGAGGCTCTGCCTCTCCAAACCATTTCGTCGTATGGTGTTCCACTAGATACTCCTAGATGTGGGTTTTCAACGAATTTTTCATGTATTCGATTAAAGTAATCTTTAGGCAGAACGCTGTCGGCGTCTACTTTTAACAAGAAATCCCAATCTGGCACTAGTTTTGTAATTTTTTTTACTCCACTATTTAGTGCCCATGCCAGATTTACTCCCCGCGTTTCATGTCTTGGGTTATTGAGTTTTAATAGGGTTATTTCATTGTATTCTGAAATTATCTTGGCGGTTTTGTCAGTTGAGTTGTCGTCAACAACAACGTATGATTCAGGTGGAGGATCCAGTGCTAGTATCGCCTCGATTGTTTTGCGTATAAAACGTTCTTCGTTTCTTCCACTAGTCAAGGCGACATACTTCAATTACTGATATCTCCAGACAAACTAGATATTATATACAGTCTAATAATCTTAACCGCGCAACTCAATCTTTTTAATAGTCAGACACTACAAAAAGGTAGTAACAACACTAGGTGTCTAATTTGTGTGGTATATTTGGATGTATTATTCGTGAAGGAGAAGCTGTTAAACTAATTACTGATGGGTTGAAGCGCCTCGAGTACAGGGGCTATGATAGCACTGGGGTAGCGGTAATAGACAATAACCAGATGGATATCCGTAAGGATAAGGGCAGGATCGAGGAGGTTGTACGTAATCTTCGTATTCTCGAGATGTCTGGTAAGATAGGTCTTGGGCATACCCGTTGGGCTACCCATGGGGCTCCTGCTTTGGAGAACGCTCACCCACATACCGATGGCAGTGAGTCTATTGCCCTGATTCATAATGGGGTTATCGAGAATTATATGGAGCTCAAGGATGAGCTTATCGAGAAGGGGCATGTTTTCAAATCACGCACAGACACAGAGGTTATTCCCCATCTTATCGAGGAAGAGATGAAGAGCGATATCGGTATTCAAGGTTCCATGCTCAGGGTTCTAAGAAGATTGAGGGGCTCTTATGCCTTGGTGGTTTTGAGCACTCATGAGCCTGATAAGATGTATGTTGCTCGTAATGAGAGTCCATTGGTTCTGGGAGTTTCTGATAATGGTACTTTTTGCGCATCTGATGTCCCCGCGCTTTTACCTTATACCAATCAGGTAGTATATCTGCGGAACGGCGAGATGGCTGTATTGGATATCGATGGTTATAGGCTTATAAAGATAAGTGACGGCTCGGAGATTGAACGACCCACCACAGAGATCACTTGGAGTCCTGAGATGGCTGAGAAACAGGGATACAAGCATTATATGCTCAAGGAGATATTCGAGCAGCCAACCAGTCTTCGGGATGGATTGAGACTTCAGGAGAACTATCTGAACCTATTAACCCAGTTCCTTGATAGAGGAAAAGAGGTTTTCTTGGTAGCAGCCGGGACCAGTTTCCATAGCTGTCTGGCTGGAAGCTATTTGTTCTCCAAGCTAGCTAGGTTGACTACTTTCCCAGTTGTATCCTCCGAGTTCATGGAGCGGTATGGGTCTACTGTGGGCATTGACTCCATTGTCTTGACGGTGAGCCAGTCGGGTGAGACCTATGATACCTTGAAAGCCATTGATCATGCACGTATGAGAGCGTCAACAGTTCTGGGTATCACAAACACTGTTGGATCGACACTTACCAGAGTCTCAAGGGCGTATCTAATCCAGCAGTCTGGCCCCGAGATCGGTGTGGCTGCCACCAAGACATTTACTTCTCAGGTATTGGTGTTGGCCCAGATGGCGCTCAGGTTGGCTAAGAACAGAGGAAAGTTATCCCAAGATGAGTTGGATGAGCTTGATGATAAACTTCATTACGTGCCTGACTGGGTTGAGGAGTCCTTGAAGAATAATGATGAGAGGATTCAGAAGCTTGCACATGATCATATGGATAAGAAATTCTTTGTTTTCCTTGGCAGGGGTATAAGCAGCGCTACTGCCTTAGAGGGTAGATTGAAGCAGTTGGAGATCACTTACGTGCCTTCATTAGCGTACCCAGCTGGGGAGAGCAAGCACGGCCCCATCAGCATCATCGAGGAGGGCGTTACCTGTATCTTTGTATGTCCAAGAGGAGAGACCCATAGCCACATCATAGGCAGTATTATGGAGATGAAGAGCCGAGGCGCACGAATAATATCCATATGTGAGGAGGGAGACGATGATATCAAGCGCCTAAGTGATGAGGTGGTAGAGATGCCTAGAGGAATCCCTGAGGAGCTCTCACCCATTATCTATATTACGCCTCTCCAGTTGTTTGCTTATCACTTGGCCATCTTGAAAGGCTTGGACCCTGATAAGCCACGGAACCTCGCTAAGAGCGTAACGGTGCCTTAATCACATTTTTATGTCCCTCTGGGACTCTTCTTTTGATTGCTTTGTTGGATGTTAAATCGATACGCAGGGATTTTCCTATACTTGAGAAGGGCTTGATTTATCTTGATAGCGCCGCCAGTAGCTTGACGCCTGAGCAGGTGGTGCTCAAGGAGATGGAGTTCTATCGTGGTTACAGGGCGAATGTTGAGCGCGGCGTACATCGTTGGAGCCAGGAGGCCAGTGAGGAGTATGAGAATGCCCACGAGGAGGCTGCAAGGTTTATCGGTGCCCCCAGTAAGGCGAATGTCGCCATGCTCAGGAATACCACTGAGGGAATTAACCTGGTGGCCAATAGCCAGGACTGGCGAAAAGAGGATAAGATAGTCACCAGCGTGATTGAGCATCACAGTAATTTCATCACCTGGCTCAGGATACGGCAGCGTCATGGTACTGGGGTTGAGGTGGTTAGGTCTGACTCTGAGGGCTTGTTCGAGTTGGCTGACTGGGAGAAGGCGATCGATGATTCAACAAAGCTGGTGGCTGTGACTCATGTCAGCAATGTCTTGGGGTGTATCGTGCCCATTAAGGAGATTATTGAGATAGCCCATGAGCATGGCGCCAAGGTATTGGTGGATGGTGCTCAGGGTGTGCCCCATATCGAGACGGATGTATTGGAGCTTGGGGTGGATTTCTTGGCTTTCAGTGGTCATAAGATGCTGGGTCCAACGGGTTCTGGTGGATTGTATATCTCTGAGGCTGAGATAGCCACTACTGAGCCCCTGTGTATCGGTGGCGGAACTATAGCGGATGTTAGTATCGATGATTATGTCTTGGCTGTTCCCCCCATGAAGTATGAGGCTGGTACGCCTGCTATCGCTCAGGTCATTGGTTTAGGGGAGGCGTGCAGGTATCTGCGTAAGGCGGGTATGAAGAATATCGAGGAATGGGACCTCAGGCTGGCGAACAGGCTTCTTGATGGTTTGTCTGAGATCCCGGGTGTGGAGATTTATGGTCCCAAGGACCCCAAGCAGCGTGTTGGTCTGGCTACCTTCAATATTGGTGATATGAATCCACATGATGTGGCGTTGACCCTTGACTTGGACTATGATGTGGCGACTCGTAGTGGTCATCACTGTGCTTTGCCCTTGATGAAGGAGTTGTACAAGCTGAATGAGGGTAATGTCAGGGCTTCGACTTATCTCTATAATACTGTCGAGGAGATTGATCACTTGATCTCTGCGGTTGAGGAGATCGCTAGAAGTTAATCAATCCCTTTTTTTTGGTGCTTGAGAAGTATTTTTTTTATCTGTTTATTAGTTGGTAGTCGTTTGTGATCATTTTCTCTATAGTGTAGGGGTCTATGTTGATCTTGAATCGGCTGACTCTTACTTTTTTGATGGCTTTTCCTGTTTCTTGGTCTACGTCGCTGAATACCCTGACGATGCCTGCTTGTTCCATGTCGTTGATGCGTTTCTGGACTGTTGTGTAGGGTATTCTGGTTTCTTTGGCTATTTGTTTCATGTATTTAGAGCCGTTTCTGATGTTGGCGATGATTTCCCATGTGTGTTTCATGCCTAGTATTTTGAGTTGGGCGTGGACTTGGGTATGTTGGGGCTGCATCTGGGGTTTACTCCTGTGTGGGGTGTCGGTAGAGGATGGGTTCTCCGCAGTATAGGCATAGCATGGTTTTTGGTACTATGTGTTGGCATTTTTTGCATCGGGTTAGGGCTTCGTGGATTTCTTCTTGGGGTGTTTCTAATGTTTCAATGATTATGTATTCTTGAGCCATCTTTCTTCGATTGGTGTTTTGGTGAAATCGGTTTTAAGGTAAACGCAGTGTGTGGGAGTGAGGAGATGAGTGAATGTGGCTTATGAGATGTTGCCTGCTGATAGGATCATCATGGCTAGGGTTGTGTTTATTGCCCATGTGGAGTAATCGTCTTGTAGTAGGGACAGTATTGCTGCTGCGCTTAGAAGTAGAAAGGCTAGTCCTTGTAGCAGTAGTAGTTTGTCTTCTGACATACTCTCTATCAGTTAACCTTTACACATACTACAGTATATACCTTAAGGTTACATTGTAAATACTATAATTACTAAAGGCGGGGTAGTTTCTGTGAGTTTAATCATTTATGCCTAACAAAAAGTGTTAATTAATTGTATAAACAAAGAAAGTGATGTGCACTCAAGTGCATAAAACAACCATATGGAATTTGGAAAATAATGCTGCATGATCTCCTTGTAACCAATGGCGAGATATATTCCATGGAAAAACCTGACGAAAAGTTCATCGCTATGGGAATAAAAGATGGATATATCAGAGAATTATTCGTCGAACCACCTCCAAAACCTTCTGAGATAGCTAAGAAAACCTATGATGTACAGGGAAAAACTGTACTCCCGGGGCTAATCGATTCACATACTCACCTCATCTACACTGCAATAATGAGCCAAGTAGCCTTCCCAGTATCAGAAATGGTAGAAGGTAGAATACAACCCGACTCCATAGAGGGTGTCGGAGATAAGGTTAAGAAAATCGCCAAAGACATACCGAAAAACAACTTGCTGATTTTCAAAGACTATATAACCTCATCCATAAAAGAGGGTAGACTACCCTACAAGGAAGAAATAGACAACTGGCTTCCAGACAGAACAGTAGCCTTCTTCACAATAGGGCTTCACTCTGCATCTTTCTCATCAAAAGCATTACTGGAATTTGGTATCGACCCTACAAATCACAATGGGATAATGGATGAAAGTGATGAAGAATATACGCCTGATAAACTAACCCAGATGGTGGAAAAACACCTATCATTTCCTATGATCATTAACGGTTTGCAGCAAACTGTAAACGATGCCATAAAATACGGTATCGTCGGGATACACTGCCTTGAAGGTGATGGTTCAGACCCAAACAAAGAACAAACCATCACATTCCTGAAAAACTATGGATCAAAACTACCCCTCAAACTACGTCTATACACCCAGATCAAAGACGCATCTCAACTCACACCAATAGTTCCTTCCCTGAGAACCCCAAGGATTGGTGGATGTGGCATACTCTGTATAGATGGTGCGGTAAGCGCTGAGACAGCGGCTTTCTATCAACCATACACTGATGACCCAGAGAATTTCGGAGAGCTACTATACCCATACGAGGAACTGGTATCAGATATTAGAAAAAGCCATGAAAAAGGATACCAGTACACAATACACGCAATTGGAACCAGAGCGATCGATCATATACTAAACGCAATGGAAGAGGTATTGCAGGAAGCAGATGACACAACCAACAAACACAGATTCAGAATAGACCACTTCGAGTTCCCCAGCAAAGAAGCAGTCCAACGAGCAATAGACAATAAACTCATCCTAGTTTGCCAACCCGGTTTCAACTGGATAGACCATAACTACCCGGGGATGCAGCTCTATGAAGCCTATCTCCCACCAGAAGTATGGGCATTACAAATTCCTCTGCGAACTGTAGTTGAGAAAGGTGGAATCATATGTGGTTCTACTGATAGTCCAGTTCAATCACTCGACCCATTCCTCCAGATACAGGGAATGGTAAATTTCCCAATAGAAAATGAGAGCCTAAGCGTCTATGAAGCCTTTAGAACGTACACATACAATGGTGCATACGCGACTTTTGAAGAAGATACAAGGGGAACTATTAAAGTTGGAAAACAAGCAGACTTTATCGTATTGGACAAGAACCCATTCAAGATACCAAGAAACGAGATAAAAGACCTTCAAGTATTGGAAACCTATATTGACGGGGAAAAAATGTGTTTATCCAACTCAAATCCATGGATATTCATGCTAAAAACCATGCTGAAAACCAAGAAAAAAATATAGAAAGTAAATTCTTTTCCACTTGGATTTCTCAAGTTATTATTTCATTTATTGTATATTCACTATTTTTTTAACAATAATCTCTGCTCTTCTGCCCCATGTTAAAAGTAGGATTAATCCGGTGCAGACAAACAGAAGACATGTGCCCAGGCAATACAGACTTCAAAATCGCCAGAGAAGGAACAATGGTATTTGAAGAAACAGGACCAGTCGAGATAGTAGGATTACTAAGCTGCGGAGGCTGCCCCGGCAAGAACGCTGGCAGAAGAGCTAAGCTGATAGTTGAACGTGGAGCCGAGGCTATCGTTATCTGTTCTTGCATTAGCCGGGGAAACCCTATTGGGTTCCCTTGCCCGAACTTTGAGTCTATACGGGATAGTGTTAGAAAGGCTGTTGGTCCTGATATCAAGGTCTTTGAGTATACCCATTAATTTTTCAAACTGGTCCAGATTCTTTCATAAGTGTTGATCTATTCAATTAGAGTTCATGTTACAGGAATGTTGAATTTCCTGCAGTATAACAAAGAATTATGGCTATATAGAATTTGATATCAAACCATATTTATTAATCAAATAAATTTTAGTTTATATATGGTATAACCAATAGTGTTATTATATTATAAATAATAACTAAATTTGTGTCTAATTTAAATCCTGAAAATGAACAGAGCAAAAATTCAGAACAAATAGCGGATTATTTGCGATAGTAGCAGCATTCATAGTCTATCTACTGGCAAATGACCCCACGCATATATAACCAAAAATCTAGTATCAGAGAAACTAGTTGCGTGTGTATATATTCATGTACAGACCTATACTATAGTATTATAATTAGTTGATAATATCTAAATTTAGGAGCAGTTAGTAAAATTGGCGGGGATACTCGTTGAGGACGTAAGCTTCACTAGTGAAGGCTACACCCTCAAAGGTCGGACATACAGGCTAGTCGCGGAGAGAAAGTACCCAGGGCTTCTAATCTGCCACGGTTACCCTGGAGATACCAAGAATATTGATCTAGCAGAGGATTTGGCCCTCAATGGCTACGCAGTAATGATCTTCTACTATAGGGGGGCATGGAGTAGCGAGGGAGAATATAGAACGACATACACGGCTACTTGCACCATGGACGCTTTAAAATATCTCAGAAGTCTGCCATATGTGGATGTTACACGAGTAGGGATGATCTCCCACAGTATGGGCTCTGTACCTTTGACAAAGGTCATGAGCGAGGACATTAACGTTAAAGTGGGTGTGCTTATGTCACCAATACCAGACGTTAATTCATGGGCGTCTGATGAGGTTTTGGACGTTATTACCCCTACTTTCATGAAAATGGCAAAAGGAAAACTGAAGGGACAGACAAATCAAAGTTTTAGAAAGGACATAGTTGAGACCGCTAAAATCTTGAATCCTATGGATCACGTTCCGCTTATTCAAGTTCCGCTACTATTCACAGTCGGCACATCAGACGCAACCGCTGAGCCAGACAGCATAAGACTTCTCTATAACGTAGCAAACGATCCTAAAACGTGGATAGAAATCGAGGACGCGGACCATAGCTACAGTGAGAATAGGTGGCCTCTCATAAGTGCAGTGTTAGACTGGCTGAAGGAAAATCTTTGAGCCTGTTTTTATTCTAAAATCATTTAGTTCCAACCCATTTATGGTTTATGGCTTTACTGCGCGCGAAAAATGATTGAAAAGATGCTCGATTTGAGATCTTAGACCTAATTCAAACGCACAGTTTCATGTAACAATGATATTGGATTTTCCATATTTGATCAAAGGCTCACACACATAGTAGTTTAACTCAAATATTGAATTTAGTTTGGGAAGTGTTTATCCCATCTAGATAATTTTATTAATATTAATTAATAATAATTAATTGGTGACGGTTAAATTGTCAAATGATTATAAATCAGATAATGAATTGGGTAAATTTGGTATCTTGACTTTAGTGATATCACGGGGATTAACTCAATTACCAGTAGCCATAGTCAGTCTTCTCCTAGTAGACATCGCATTATCATTCAACGTAGAAGTTGGGGTAGCTGGACAGGTTAGCACAGCGGCAGGTATAATGAGCATATTATTTGGGCTGGTAATGGGAGCCTTAAGCGTTCGATTCAAACATAAATCATTATTATTCACAGGCATACTGCTTTTTGTACTGGTGGCAGTAGCGGCTTTTTTCTCAACATCAGTCTCTATGTTCATCATGGTGTATGCTCTTGTTGGGGTCGCCAATGCCTTAGTGATGCCAATGGTGAGCACCATAATAGGTGAAGTTGTACCTCCTGATAGACATGCTTCTGTTATCGGTATGACAGTTGGTGGCATGTTTTTGATATATTTGATTGGTATGCTCGCTGTTGGGCTAATATCGAACATTGGGTGGAGACTGGTTATGATCGTTGTGGTTGTCCCTGTTGGTGTCTTAGTGGGTATAATGTGTAGAACTTGTGTGCCTGATCAAAAAAAGGTCTTAGATGATCAAGTATCAATCAATGACCTCTTCAAAGGATACATGCAGTTATTAAGAAATAAATCAGCCATGGGCGTTATTCTAGGCACGATTCTAGGGTTTACCCCATGGTATTTCTACGTAATATATGGCGCTTCTTTTTATCGACAAAAATTCCTAATGAGCGCAGGCTCGGTTTCAATCGCTGTAATCTTCTTAATGGTATCTGCCATAATAGGAAGCTTCACTGTCGGGCGGTTTTTAAAAATGGCCAGTGAAAAAAAGGTTCTATTATTTTTCACCGCATTACTGGGATCTAGTACACTGTTTACTTTCCGTATTCCGAGTTTCTGGGTTACATATGCTGCTTCATTGATAGCTTGTTATGCGGGCGGGGTACTGTTAACGATCTCAAGTAGCTTTGCTCTTGGTCAAATCCCTGAATATAGCGGTACTATGATGTCCCTTCATGCAGCAGCTGATAGTATGGGGTCTTCGATTGCAGCTGGTCTTGGAGGGTCTCTGCTTCTAGTTTATGGTTATGAGTTAGGCTCTAGTGTTGTTGGGGCAATAGGTATTCTTGGAGTTATCGTATTGTATCTTCTAACTTCAAACCCAAAATTAGCCACAAACCCATAATTGAGCACGCTATTAATTGAAGTTTCAAATAACAAAGATATGTACGTATGTTTGCTTGGGTAGTTTTATATCCCTAAAAACGGGTTCCAGAAACATGGCTATCAACCCCCTATACCCACACACAGAACGAAAGATGCGCGTCGCCCTATTCATATCAGGCTCAGGCACCAACGGGCTCAAGATAATCCAACGCAGTAAGCAACCAGACTCCAAGTACGAGGTGAGCCTCATTTTTACAGATGTAAAAGACGAACGCACCAAGCGAAATGGAGCCAAGAGGACACGAGCCAAAGACATCGCCTTGGAGCATGACATCGCTTATGAGTTTTTGGATATCAGGGACTTCTACGCTATGCGTGGCTTGAAGCGAACAGACCTATCCATAAGACCCGACTTCGACAAGCTTGTCTTGGAGAAACTGGGCAACCATACAATCGATCTCATCGCCAACGCCGGGTACATGAGCATCATGACCCCAGTACTGCTTGATGAGTACGATGGCAAGATAGTGAACGTCCACCCAGCAGACCTCACAATCATGGAAGGAGACAAAAGAAAATACGTTGGAATCCACGTGGTCGAGGATGCTATCTTGGCTGGGGAACCCGAGGTACGGTCCACCACCCATATAGTCAGGGAGGAGGTTGACCACGGCGAGATACTGGTCATCTCTGAGCCAGTCCCAGTAAAACTATCCCAATCAATAGAGGAGCTAGAGCAGGACAAGAAACTCCGCAAGGAAATAGTCTCAGGGTATCAGGATCAGTTGAAAGAGCGTGGTGACTGGGTCATATACCCCATGACCATCCAAATGATAGCCCAAGGACGATTCGCGTTGGGACCAGAAGGCGTCTATTTTGACGGGGAACCTGTCCCCAAAGGTTATCGAATCGGGTGACCTATTTCACATAACTCCCCACTCAAGAACCCACGGTTCACTTTAAGTAACCAACACGGGTTGTCCTCTTTGCGATGACCACCCGTAGAACACTCCCCTCGGCATCAACATTTACGAGTGCTCTCCAAGTCTACGCGAACCGTGCAGAGGTTTCTAGGCTATCTACGGGCAGTCATCGCCTCGATCAACTAATAGGCGGAGTAGAGCCATCGAGATTCTACTTACTCTTCGGCTCAGGCAGAGAAAAGACACCAGACAGGCTCCTCTACAGGTTAATGGTGGAGACCATAAAGACCACAACTGGAGATGTGATCTATATGCTCTGCGGCAACTACCGCAGAGACAGAACCACCTTCGACTCGGAGATGCTACTGAGCCTACTGGAAGCCGATGGATTGGACGTGGAGGAGTCCTTGAGCAGGATACATATCATTGGGGTTTTCAGCGAGGCACAGCTCATGAACGCTCCAAGCCTCGTAGAGGAAACTATTGAGCGGGTAGGTGATGTGAGGCTCATAGCGGTTCAGCAGATATCCAAGCTATTCTACAGTGAATCAGCCATCGGGTTCGAGGACAGAACCGAGTTCACAGGCATCATCTCAAAGCTCAAGGAACTGTGCACAAAGCACGAAATCAGCTTGGTAGCGTCCTGTGAGTCTAAGAGGAAGAGGAGCCTCAACCCAGAGCCCATGGGAGGCAGCTACCTGAGGCACGCAGTGAATGTCATGGTGTATCTGAGAGAGATGCGTGGTGGTGAGGTATCGGCTCAGCTGGTAAAACACTATGAAAAGAATCGCACAGGCAAACGCATCAGGTTGAATGGTGAGGAGGAAGAAGCATTGGGAAGGATTACAAGGGACTCCATGAGAGGCAGACTGCAGGACCAGATGAGGCATCTACGCAGCGGATACCGTGAGGCATTGAAGGAGAACCTGATGCAGACAGCATTCGATGATATCTGGCTGGACTGGAACACTGAGCAAGGTGCAATGATCTATGCGCAGGTAGTCTCGGCGCTGGACTTGCTTAACTTGACTGGTGTTCTCGCCAACCGCAGGGAGATCACTGACCTCAGACAGCGAATAGAAGCCTTGGAGAACAGGGATGCAGATTAAGGGCTGGCTCCTCGATGTCAGGCTCAGTGACGGAGAGGCATCTATCTGGATCAAGACAGAAGATACACGGGTTATGCTACGATGCGATTACCATACCTACCTGTACCTTGTGCCGGAGAAGGTATCCTTCAATGAGTTTATGGATCTCTTCGATGAGCACCCCCATATACCCTCAATCCAAACCATGGAACGCTATGCCTCCATAGAAGACACAGAGCTACAACGGGTACTCCAAGTCACCGTAGAATCCCCTCAACACTACCGCTCCATCGTAAGGTTGGTAGAGAAATATGGACAGGTTTATGACACTGATCTCTCCCACACCCAGCGGTTCCTAGCCGATTATGGGTTGATACCCCTAGCTGAGGTGCAGTTGGAGGTCGATGAAAGAAACAGAGTGCAATCAATCGAGGCGATCCCACTAGACCTCAGAGTAGAACCACCACCATACAGGGTCCTCTGCTATGAACTATACCATGAGGAGGACAAGCTCACAATAATCACACTGGACGAGGAACTGCAACAAGAATACAGCTTCACGGGACCAGAAGCCGAGACCCTCAACTCTTTCCTAGAGTATCTCGATGAGATTGACCCCGATCTACTCTGCTCATTGGATAGCGATATGAAGAAACTACTCAACCTCTGCATCAAGTATCGCAAACCCAGCCTAGGCAAATACCATAGAAGAAGCTTCCACCTCACAGAGGGCAGAGTATTCATCAGTCTCCACATCTACAGACGCACCAGCCTAGCTGGTATCGTGGAACGCATCATGTACACCAGAGAGGTCCCACGAGTAGGCTCAGAGTACGCCGCTGGAAGAGCCATAGAGAGCCGCCAATGCTACGAGGCGAGAAAAAACGGGTTCTTGCTGCCACGCAGAGGCTTCTATCAACCTGTGATGAGTCTGGAGGAGTTGCTCCGGGAGCGTGATCATGGTGGATTGATTTTTGCGCCCAGTGTGGGGCTTCACGAGAATGTGGCAGCACTGGACTTTGAGAGCATGTTTCCTCACCTTATACTTAAGGAGAACATCAGCTACGAGAATGTCCGGGATGACCGGGAAAACGAGGGCTTCTTACTGGATTTCACCCGGGACACCTTGGAGCGGCGCCTCTACTACAAGCATTACAGGAAGAACCTCCGAGAAAAACCACAGGAATGGTTCTGGTGCGAGACCCGACAACAAGCCCTCAAGGAGATACTGTTCTGCACTTATGGGTACAGTGGCTGCTGGGCAAACAAGTTTGGCAACATGGATACCTTCATGGAGATCAACAAGGCAGCACGAGAGAACCTTGTTGAGGCACTGAACATAGCGCGAGCCGAAGGCTATCATACTCTCTATGGGAACAGTGATAGCTTGTTCCTAGAGAAACCGGGGTCAACCAGAGAAGATTTTGACTTGTTAGCTGCCAAGATCAAGGAAAGGCTTGATCTGCCCATCACCGTAGAGAACCATTTCAAATATCTGGTATTGTTGCCCCAGAAATCCGGGGAAGACTTTGGAGCCATAAACAGATACTATGGGCTCAGGTATGATGGGGAACTGGTCTGCAGGGGCATTGAGCTTCGCAGAAGGAATACCCCTAAGTTTATCGCAGATACCCAGCGGCAAGCCATCCAAGTATTGCTGAGCCAAGACTCAAAGGAATCAGTACTCTCTACTGGGATCAAGGCGGTGAATGCTTTGATCAAGAAGGCTTCCCGGGAACTCAAGCAGGGCAGGGTGCCCATTGAGGAGCTGGAGGCCAAGACTGTCCTCAGACGCAAGCCCAACAGATACAAGGCGAGGCTACCTCATGTCGCTGCGGCAGAGGCGCTTGATATCAATGGGAACGAGGTAGACAAGGGAAGCGTTATTGGTTATGTCTATGTGGACTCTGGGCACAGTAACCCGTTTAGGCGTGTCAGTCCGGCGGGGTACCAGAAACGGTTTGACCGGAAAAAGTATATCCAGCTCCTATTGGAGGCTGAGCGAAGCATATTGCTTCCCTTCCTCAAAGAAAAAGAAAAGAACTCACAAGACTTGAGTCTAGACCTGTTCTTCTAGCTGCCCTCCTTCTAGTCTATGGGTTTTAGGCCTTCAAGCCTTAATCGACTATTTTTCGGGTTTGAACCGTGATATACTTATAAATAGAACCAGAATAATCATTGTCTATATCTTGGGACACATATTGAACCCAAAGATGGAGAAATATCAGATGACACAAGACACATCCTCAACGATACCTGACCTAGACATTGCTATACAGAACGTAGTTGCATCCGCCAGCCTAGACCAAAAAATCGACCTACTAGCAATAATGAAAGTCTTCAGGAACGTAGAATACAGACCCAAACAGTTCCCGGGCCTTGTCTTCAGGCTCAAACGCCCCAAGACAGCCACCCTCATATTCAACTCAGGGAAAATGGTCTGCACAGGAGCCAAATCCGAGAAAATGGCCCGTAGCGCTGTCAACAAGGTTGTGCGTGAGCTAAAGAATAATGGAATCCTTATTCTGAATAAGCCCAAGACCGTGATACAGAACATGGTTGCTTCTGCCAACCTTCATCACATGATAGACCTTGAGACCGCAGCGGACTTGCTGGAGAATGTGATGTATGAGCCTGAGCAGTTCCCGGGTCTAATTTACAGGATGAGCGACCCCAAGACGGTTCTTTTGCTTTTTGCGTCGGGTAAGCTTGTCTGTACTGGGGCTAAGAGCGAGGAGATGGTTCATGAATCCGTGAACAAGGTCTATGATACCTTGGATGATTATGATCTCTTCTACGATCAATAAACTCCTTTTTTTAGTAAACAACACAGTCGATTAGATGTTATAGAATTGCTTGTTTTGAACTAGATATTGCCTAACTTGGCTAAACTTTTTTCTCCGTTTTAACACCAAGGACCCAAGTAAATATCATAATTACCGTATATTCGGTATGCATATATTCAATGATTCGCATCAAAGTGAGAATCATTATGGTGTATGACTTCGATACAATCATAGACAGAACCACAAAAAACTCTTCAAAATGGACCCTGATGAAGAAACTCACAGGATACGATGACCTTATCCCTCTCTGGGTCGCGGATATGGATTTTGCCGTCGTGCCCGAGGTAGTTGAGGCTCTCAAGGAACGTGCCGCCCACCCAATATTTGGGTACACGACACCAACCGAGGGTTACCATCAGGGACTTATTAACTGGATGGATAAACGCCACGGTTGGAAGGGAGTAGAGAAAGACTGGATACTTTGGACACCAGGCGTTGTTGCTGGTTTCAGCATCGCGATCCAAGCCTTCAGCCAGCCAGGAGACAAGGTGGTGATCCAGCCCCCAGTATACTATCCATTCAAGAACCAGATACTCGCCACTGGGCGACAAATAATTGAGAACCCCCTCAAGAACGTAGATGGATACTATGAGATGGACTTTGAGGATCTAGCTGAGAAGATTGATGACAGGACCAAGATGATCATCCTGTGTAGCCCTCACAACCCTATTGGAAGGGTCTGGACTCGTGAGGACCTGAAGAAGCTAGCCGAGATCTGTATGGAGAAGGATATTCTTGTTGTCTCTGATGAGATCCACAACGACCTCATATTAGGGGATATCAAGCATACACCTACTGCTATTGTATCTGAGGATGCGATGCAGAGAACCATCACCCTGGTTGCCCCTAGCAAGACATTCAACCTAGCCGGGTTAACCAACGCCAACGCTATAATTCCTAATAAGAAGCTCAGGGATGACTTCCAGGCAGTTGTAAGGAAGGGCAGTGGTCATACCAACATCTTCGGGATGATCGCACAGGATGCTGCATACAACAATGGTGAGGCTTGGCTTGAGGAGCTACTTGAGTATCTGCGTGGGAACCTCAAGTATCTTGATGAGTTCTTGGCTGAGAAGCTGCCCGGGTTCAAGCTTTACCCATTGGAGGGTACCTATCTGGCTTGGGTTGATTGCAGTTTCTTGGGTATGAACGATGAGGAGCTAAGTGACTTCATGTTGCAGAAGGCGAAGCTATGGCTCGATGATGGTACTCTATTTGGTACAGGTGGCTCCATGTTTATGAGGATCAACCTCGCATGCCCAAAGAGCACATTAAAGCAGGCTCTTGAGAACCTAGAGAAAGCAGTCAACGAACTGTGAGTACTCTGAGCCCTCTTTTACATTCTTTCTAATCTCTAATCGATGATTTTCTCCTTTCTTAGTAAAAAATCAGTGTTGTGTTTGCATTACTGTTTTGAGCGAATGTTATTATTCTTAAAAAATTATTCTTATTTTATGCCTAGATCAGAAATTAAAGTCACAGTAATAAAACGGGTTGACCCAGAATACATATTCGATGAAAATGTCCCAGAAGCACCAAATGGAGAGAAATATACGAAATGCTCAGTCTTTAAAGAGGGTCAAGAGTTCATTTTCAAAACGGATAATACAAGACCTGAGGGCTTCTGCCCATGGGCTTTTGAGAATATATTCAGAGATGTCTCGATTCTGATGTTTGGTGGTGACTTTTATCCTTGGACAAGGAATGGCACTCAAATTACATGCTGTAATGATGGTATAAGACCTGTTGTGTTTAAGCTGGAAAGGATAGAAAGTAAAACAAGAACCTAATCGATGATTTTATCTTCCCTCTATTCTTGCCACCAGTAAGGGTATTTTTTCTTTTGTTCTTCGCCTCTGAAATAGACTCTCATACAATCCTCATACATTTGTAATGTGAACCCATCCAAGAAAGGCACCCAGCCAAACGCCCATTCCCCAAGCCAGTGCATAAGAAACGCTGCTATCCAGTTCTCATGTGTAACCCAGACAAATACATCCCTGGGTTCGGCGGATTCAAGCGTCTTCAAAATCATGGATGCTGCTTCCTGCGTGAAATCAAGGCTTGGTTTGATTATATCGGGTGGATATATTCCTGATATCCATCTGTAGAATAATGTTTTGGCTCTTAGGGTATCGTCTGGTATGTTCATTTCTCTTATTATTTTACCAGCTTTTTCGTAGTCTAGCATGGTGAATAACGGGATTTCGTCGACTATCTCTGATATTCCTTTGTTTTCTTGTATGCCTAGTTGTATCATTTCCGCTGTTTTTTTGGTTCTATCTACGTCGGTGTGGTAGAAGTGATAGTGTCTGTTGTTTGGTAGCTGGAGTCCGAACTGGTATGCTGCTTTTTCTCCTCTGGGTGATAATGACATTTTGATTGTATCTTTGTGTAACTCCATTTGTGGTCTTTCTGAGTGGCGAATGTGTATGAACGCAGGTTTAGCTTGGTCAAGCTCGTTGACATTTTTAGCTAACACAAGTGCTTTTTGTCCCCAGTCTATAGATTCAAGAACAGAAACCATAGTAATAGTTACCGGCTTCCATACAATAATATTATCCTTACTCTAAGCTAAAATTTATCGTAGGATCAATTCTAAACATTATAACCTCAATCAAAATCACAATGGGTTATATCTACCCTCTGATCGATGATTTTATCCTTATTTCACATATATATTAGGTCATCACTGTCAATGGAGTTGAGAACCCCATGAAAATTAATGTTGACCATATTCTTCTAGTAGTCAAGGACCTTGAGGGCACGATCAATTTCTATAAACATCTTGGATTCAAGCATCTGGAAACCATAAAACGTCCAAACGATACCGTTGGCGTAATAAAAAAAGACAACTTGATGATAGAGCTAATGCAGCTCCCCCTAGGCGAAGAGACATATCGAGTGCCTAGGGTAGACTCAGACATAGGATTCAGGCACATAGGGTTCCGGGTCGAGGACATACACGAGGTATACGAGGCTCTGAAGGACGAGATAGAGTTTGATGGTCCACCTGTACATAGTGCGGGGCGTGGAGACAGAAAGCTGCTCTTCTTCAAGGACCCAAACGGTTTGGAGCTACATTTTATCCAAGAATAGACAGAGATAGAGTTATCTGGCTAGATCTCTAGGGGGCTCTTTTCTGCAAAGCTAGGTTGATCTGTTGCATCCCGGAATCATTGATATTACGGCTAAGAAGGATTTGAGAATAAAGTGTAGAGGGTGTAATGTTCTTTATGCATGTATTGCTTACTCATATCATGTTCAAAGTAAGTGTAATGTATCCCAACGAGGACGGGGCGAGATTCGATTTGGACTACTACCAGAACAACCACATGAAGCAAGTGGAGAAACTCATGAAACCCTATGGGTTAATCAAAACCTCCGTAGAGCTTGGCATATCTGGGGGAGCAGACTTACCTCCACCGTATGTTTGTATTGGGTGTCTCTTTTTCGAGGCTGAGGATGGCTATGACCGGGGAATAGCTGGGGCTGGGAAGGTGCTGCGTGAGGATATCAAGAACTATACCGATATCAAACCAGTCCGACAGATAAGTAAAATCCTGTAACTCAGGATCATTTGCGATGATTTTATCTTCAATCTATCCTAATTATATCCATGATTGAGTTATCCACTCTTAGAGACCTTATCGCGATTTTCGGTGTTCTTGCTGGATTTAGCTACTATGTTTTGACGGTCAGGAACAACCAGAGAAACCAAAGACTAACGCTCGAGACACGACAAGCACAACTTCATCTGCACATATATGACTCAATGATATCGAGTGAGTTTATTGAGAAATGGGCATACCTTTTCTCATGGGAATGGGATTCATTCGAAGATTTCCTAAAGAAATATGGGCCAGCAGATAATCGAACAGATTGGAGTCAATTTGTATCAATTGGGAATTATCTTGAAAATATAGGGCTATTAGTGAAAAGAGGGTTGATTGATGCTGAATATGTTGATGATCTGATTTCTGGTGATGTAATCGCATACTGGGAACGTTTTCATAAACTAGTATATGATATCCGGAGAGAGTTTCATTGGCCAAGTTACAATGAGTGGGTCGAGTATCTCTATAATGAGGTAAAACCATTAGTACAGAATCAACATCCAGATCTCGAACTCGATAAAATGATCTTCGGAAAATATCAGAAAACATAAGTAAATCGATGATTGCATCAAGGATTACTTAATCCTTGATGAAAAAAGCGTTGATCACCGCACACATTAACCCAAATACCACCAAGATAAACCTCAGACTCCCATAACCATAAGAGGCTAAAGAAAAGCCACCAACAGAATTTCCAACAGTATTCCCAAGAGCAACAATAGCGATAAACGCAGACATCATTGTAGCCCGAATAGATGGAACCTGCTCAACTGCGAGACTATTAGACGTAGCATATAAAACGCCGCCAAATAAATACCCACAAACACTGAAACTAACTACTAAAAGTAGATTGGTTAACGAATACGCAACGAAATAGGAGCCACTCATCATCAGGGCACAAAGCCAAGCAGTTCTTGTCCCACCTACTGTCTCTATTATTTTTCCAGAAACTAGACTACCCACAATATAGGAAAACGAGTTTAAGATGACCGCTAGGGCTGCAATGTTCGTTGAGACACCTACTATTTGTCTGAGGTAGGATGATCCAAAACTCAAAGGAATAACCTGCGCAGCCATATAGAGGGCGCCTCCCAGTAGGCATGCTAATGCAGATTTTTCGGATATCAACCTTCTATATCCACTGAAAACATCAGCCTTGTTTTGAGTCATATTCTCATGCTCCTTACTTGGTATCAGCAATAATACGGCTATTAACGCGGCTGAGGCAAGCGGAAACGCATACCATCTCATGGGGAGTCTCCAGTCGCCATTTCCCGAAATATAACTCACGATGGGCGCACCTATGGTATATGATGCTGCTAGGATTCCTACCATTAAGCCCACAATATATGTCCGCTTTTCTTCTGGAAAGTATTCTCCAACCAATGTAAGGGTCATTGGACCTATCATAGCAATCCCGATCCCGCTTAACGGATAGAGGAATATTAACAATGTGAGGCTTGGTGCTAGGGAAGAGCCAATCGATGATATAGTTATGAGGATTAACCCTGTCAATAGTAGTCTCTTGTATCTGTATCTTATTGCCAATGCGCCCATTATTAATGCGAATATCATTTCTGAAAACGCTGCAACGGTCCTAATTTGTCCCGCTATCCCGACTGAGACATTGAAGCTGTTTGCAATGTCGATTAATAATAGACCAGAAATAAGTGTCATTGGCTGTGTCACGAATCTGGCAAGTGAGAGGGCTACGATGGATAATGTTGTTTCTCGTGTTACTTTTGCCTCTTTATTAATCATGAATATTCAAGTCAGATCAAGCTTTTAACCTTTAATAATGAAAAACAATCAATTTTTGAAATGAATCGATGATATTGTCCACAAGAAACTCTGATCGATTATAGTATTCTCAATAAACGTTTACTATTACTAGTTAAACATGAGTAACTTTGCTTGTTAGTTAAATAATGAGGATATATTTGCTTTCCAGACACCGTAATTGACTACTCCGTAGATTAGGTTCATATTATCTGGGGTAAATTGAAGATTCATCGCTACATTATCCCTTAGAAAATGATGTTCAACAGGTAATCCCAAATTCATTGATTCCCACGATACCCCGGCGTCTCTTGACACATAGACCCCATACGAACTGCTGACAAACAACATGTTATGGTCTAATGGATGTATCAAAATGACATAATACTCACTCATATCCCTTAACCCGTTCATGATTTTGAACCATGTTTCACCGCCATCAGTTGACTTCATAACCACTCCTCCAAAGGTGTTCCTCTGCATGAATCCTTTATTTTGTCCATTCTTTGTAGCGGTGTACATAATATCAGGGTTAGAGCTGTCTATAGCAACTGTGAAAGACCACTGCTCATCTGGCATTCCTTTACTTGAGTCCGTCCATGAGATACCCCCATCAATACTTTTCCAGACCCCATTATAGGTACCAGCAAACAATGTTTCATGGTTATCTGGGTGGTAGGTTAGACTGAATATTCCATCGTTTCCCAGCCCGAGGCTATTACATTGCCATGTCTCGCCGTTATTTTCGGTGATGAAGAATCCGCTGGGGAAATTCCCATAATATATTCTGCTGGGAGTATCTGGGTCAAAGAGTATTGCGCTGTACTGGTATAGTCTTCTTTCCCATGGAGCCCATTCCCCGAACCCCAGTGGACGCCCTAGATGCATCCAAGAATACGTTTCCTTATCAAGCAGATACAGTCCATATCCATTTGTGCCGATGAAAACATCGCCAATATCTGATACCTCTATGGTCTGTATATCCCATGTATCGAGTCCTTCAACTAGGTGCGCCCAGTTGGCGCCACCATCCTCCGAATAAAAAACCCCTGTGTCCGAGACCACATAGATGTCTCCTGAGGATTGATCAACCTTGATCTTTCTTACCCCAGAGTTCATCAGTAAATAGCCTTCATCTGATACGCCATAGAGGGGCATCCATACAGCCCCTCCGTTTGTAGATTTGTATACTCCTCCCTCAAAAAATCCAAGATAAATCGTCTCAGGGTTATTTGGATCAATCTCAAGGCTATAGTATCCTTGTATCTGTGGATCTGAGACTTGGAAACTTGGAACCGCGAAGTTACTCTCTATCCATGTTTCTCCAGAGTCTTTACTCTTATAGACTCCCCCGGGGTATGCTGAGGCAAATATTGTGTCAGAGTTACTTGGATCAATTTGAAGCTGTATATTGAATATTTCAGGATAGGGTCCTTCTGATCTCATCCATTCAATGTTTCCCACAGGTGTAACAATACCTGTGTAGACTCCGCCGCCGAGTGTCCCAGCGTAAATATACTCTCCTGATTGTGTAACAGAGCCAATATTTAGGAAGAACAAGCCATGGTTCTCTTCTCTCCAAGTAGTACCTTGATCTATAGATACATAGAATCCTGTTCCCGTTGCGGCGATCCAGATATCAGGGTCCAGTTCTGAAAACAATAGCTCCTTGATACCTGTTTCAAATGGGTTTCCCTCAAGTAATGGATGCCATGAAACCCCATAATCATAGCTACGATAGATATTATTAACCAGAGAATCGTCTTCGAATCTACGTTCCCCAGTTAAATCGATATCACATCCACCTGACAAATAGAGCACGTTATCTGGTTCAATGGTCATGCTGTTGAAGCCTAGTGGCGGTAGATCCGTGGAGACTGTTTTCCATGTATCCTCGTACCTGTATACATCTTTGATGTGGCTCACCGCATGCAGGTCCTCACCGTTATACGCGAAATCTATTACAGCTCTGGAAAGATCGCCCTCCAAAGTCTCCAAACCTGAATCGATGATTCTGAAAGTAGTGCCTGACATTGGGTTATCAGAGTAGACGCCTGTCCTGCCGTCAAACCTATTGAAAACCGAGAATACGATTGTATTATACGCAAAGCAGATATCGCTTATCCTATAGTATGACTGAGGATCTAGCTCAATTAGTGTCTCCCAGTCTAAGCCTTGATTAAATGACTCATATATTGCCGGTTTCTCCCGGTCTCCAATGACTATATGGTCTGGATTCTCAGGGTCTAGTATTACCGCGGCTATTGACACGGATGGACATTCCAATTTCTCCCAGTCCTGCCCATGGTTACCTGTTTTGAATAATCCTCCGCCCCACGGTGCAGCATATACTATGCCATTATTTCGTGGATCTGATGCTATCTCATGTATGCTTGAGAAAGTTAGAGAATCTGTGAGTGGTGCCCAAGTCTCTCCATAATCCAGGCTCTGATGTATTATTCCCCTTGTGCCCACTGATGCAGCGATTACCCTACCCGATGTGTTATGGTCTAGTTTGACGGATGTCATCCCGTTACTGTTCTCTACCTTTAGGATCTGTTTCCATTCTTCCATGTCTGGGTTATATGAAAATAGGGCTGAGTGGTTCTCGAATATTTTGGGTGAATAAGTTGCATATAACCGGTTATCGAGACCAATTTCCATGTCGTAAGCGTAATCTGATGAATTGTAGATGTGAAGCCAGTTCTCGTCTTGAATCTCTGTTCCTATAAACTCATTCATTTCATTTAACCGATCATAACTGGATATTCCCATACCAAAAATTGAGGCATAAAGACTGTTTTCGTGTATCACTATGTCTGATATTCTAGCCGAGGAGAATTGATTGGAGACCCGGCTCCAATTATATCCGCCATTCCATGTCTCATAGAACCTAGTAGACTCAGTTACCAGAATCATATGTTCAGGGTTATGTGGATCAATGACGAGTTCGTCTCCCATGTTGGCGACGTTGGGGATTTTGCTCCAAGTTTTGCCACCATCTCGGGTAATATGAGGATAGTGTCCAATGTTGCTTGATGTTAGTATAATGTCTCCGTTGATTGGGTGTACTGCGACATTGCTTACTTGTGCTGATGGTATACCGTTTCCTATTACTTTCCATGTTTTCATACCGTCTTTTGTCCCTAAGAGCCCAGTATGCCCGAATTCTATGTCTGGTTGACCATATACAATTGAAGGATTTGAGGCGTTGAATACTAGTTGATCGAGCCATATTATCTGATTCTGGTAATTTGCCATTGGAATAAGCTCTATCTCGTCATGGTCCTCGCCGTATATTCTAACAATAAAGTCTTGGACATGTGGAAGGTATAATGAACCATCTATGATATCAGCGTCTTTTATCAAATATGTTGGAGGATCTTCTATCTCGGTATACTGTGCCCAAGTGTAGCCCCCGTCTTTTGACTCTTTTATTAATTCTTTTAATGGTTTGAGTGGTTTTTCGCCTATTTCGCGATATCTCAAAACCATTATCAGATGATCTGGGTCCATGGGGTCTTGGCTGATTTTACTGACACAAAGCTCATCATCAAGCCCTAACTCTATAAAGTTCCATATATCGGATTCATCCAGAATTACTAGTTGGTTTTCGAGGAAATGGTATCTGCCCTCCAAGTCATTTATCCCGATGGTAAATGTGAGTCCATTTTTTGTTGCGATAAGATTTCCAAGGAATATCTCTGGGGTGAGGACTATGCTCCCTTGGTATGCTGATGTTATCGTGGAATATACGTTATCTAGAGAAGGCAGAGGAGTCCAGTCTTCTGTATTTGAGTCTAATTCAGAATATTCTAATTTTATCTGTAAATCTTCCTCATGGTAGATTACTTCCGCAACATAAACTCGACCGTCTTGTATCCAGAGTTGAGTTTTCTTCTCCCGTAAGAGCTCAGGCTCACCCCCATCAATATTTATCGAGTAAGCATTGTCGGTAGTAAAGTAGAGCGTGTCACGGTAAGCCCCTAGGCTGTTTAAAGGACCATATGAGGCATTCACAAGCTCTGAAAATGTTTCTCCTTGATCCTCTGAAATGTATAATCCAGGAAAGGACCCTGCGTACAACTCATTTGGTCGCTCTGGATTTAACGCCAGTAATGGAACCGCTCCTCCACTTGGTCCGTTAAGGCTCTTCCATGTTACAGTATTCGGTTCTGGTGTGGGTTCTTCTGGTTCCTCGGGTTCTATTTCAGGTTCTGTCTCAGTTTCCTCTATTGGTTTTTCTGTTTCAATTTCAGTTGAGTCGTCATTAATATTCTCTACATGGGATTTAGAGTTGATATACCATAATGAACCAGCTAGAATGATTATCACTATTATTGTTAGCTGAGTCACAGGAATACGGTTTTTAGAATCAGGCATAGTACATGTTCTATTTTTTAAGATTTAATATTTAGTATTAACTAAATAGATTTATTATAAAAATACAATACACTAATCGATGTATTTATCCTCACTTTGAAGACATTGTAGAGAGAAAGATTCTATTGTTAACTGGTTTATTTAATTAGCACGAGTTTTTTTTACGTTTTTTCTGATTGGATCGACATATTCCCCGAAAAGGGAAAATACTTTATCCAAATACTTAGGTTTCTCACGTATGACAACTTTAAGGATTCAGAGAATCGAACCAGAGATAGCTCTCATCACGGAGGGAGTTAAAGATGCGATCATCGATAAGATATCAGACGGTATTACTGATACTAGGGGATTGAGTATTTCCGTTGTTAGGTTTCCACAAGGGGTTCGTAGGCCATGGAGCTCCCACGCTCAGGACCAGTATTTATGGATAGTCTCCGGAAGAGGTATAATAGCATCCGAGTACGCTGAGATCGAACTCACTCCGGGTATGATGGTCTTCGTTCCGGCGAACTCCAAGCACCAGCACGGAGCATCAGAAGAAACCGGCATGACTCAACTGTCGATCATCGGAGGAGATAAGCCAAGGGAGACGCGCCTATCCTTCTAAGAGGGTTGTGCACTGCGCGCGCATGTAATTCTATCACGTGATCCACCGTAAATCGGCTTGCTCCATCTCAATGTACTTCATGACTTTACAAAACAGTCATGCGAAACTACGTTGGAAGGAGGGCAATATTTTATCCTCATATCCTTTCAACAATATTCGTTATTGAACTAAACCTAATCCGAGACCTAGTAAATCACAGTGATGGTCAATTTTTTCTACTCCAATGACCATAAATGGATCCATAATAAAGGAACACAAGCAGTGCTGAGGGGATGAATGTGTCTGGACAAGATTTTTTCCTAGGATATGAGAGAAGTGACGGAAAAATAGGTACAAGAAATCGTTTGCTCGTAATTGCCCCAATAGACTGCAGTATTGAATTAGCTAGAAAAATAGCGGAAAAAGTCGAAGACTCTGTCGCTGTGACCCAGACATATGGGTGCAGAGAAGACAGCATGTTGATAAGCCAATTCGTTGGTTCTGCCAAGAACCCAAACATTGCCGGGGTTTTAATCGTTGGATTGGGCTGCGAAACATTAACAGGAGAATTACTCAAAGAGAAAATAGAGGATAGCGGAAAACCTGTACACAATATTACTATCCAGGATGAAGGTGGCACAGTTAACACCTACGAGAAGGGAGTCAACATCCTCAAAAAAATGAGAATGGACGCAAACAACCTTAAACGAGAGCCTTTCCCGTTGAACAAGCTGACTCTCGCCCTTGAATGTGGAGGAAGCGACACGACAAGCGGACTTGCTGCTAATCCTGCATTAGGTATAGCGGCAAACAAGTTACTCGATGCAGGAGGTACAGTCATCTTCGGTGAGACACAGGAGATGATAGGAACCCAGCATATACTCGCAAAAAGAGCAGTAAACAAACAGGTAGCCGACGATATTTACAAGATAATCGAGGACCAAATGGCTAGATTGAAGGCAAGAGGCATAGAGAGTAGATGGATGAGCAAAGGCAACATTGATGGTGGTTTAACAACGATAGAGGAAAAAAGCCTTGGATCGATCCAAAAAGGGGGGACCAATCCTATTCAGGGTGTTCTTTATAATAACTGGGATAGGTTTGATACTCCCGGGAAACCGGGCTTGTATATTATGGATGGTCCAAGCTTCGACGTGGCAAGCGTGACTCATCTAGTGGCTGCCGGGGCTCAGATTGTGTGCTTTACCAGTGGCAGGGGAAGTACGACTGGTCACGCCATCGCTCCTGTAATTAAGATCACGGGGAACTCTTCTACTTATGATAAGTTGGAGGATAATATCGATATTAACGCTGGTTCTGTCTTGGATGGAAGCGAGAGTCTTAATGATGTAGGAGAGAGGATATTTAACAAGATCATTCATACCGCGAGTGGAGAGCAGACAAAAGCAGAGATACATGGGCTCTATGAGTTTAACATCTATAGAAAAAACAGGGCAACAGAGCACCTACTAGGACATTGCTAGAATTTAATCTATGATTTTATCCTCTTTTCTTGGATTCCCAGTCTGATCGCAGTATTCCCATTAACTCAAGATCCTCGTAAACCCCCCATTTCAATACATGTTGTCTACGAGTGCCTTCATGAATCATACCTATTTTTCCTAACACGCGACCAGAAGCCGGGTTACGAGTCAGATAACAGGCATGAATACGATTCAATCCCATGGTCTCAAACCCATATTCTAGTATAGCCTTCCCAGCCTCTGTACAGAAGCCCTGGTTCCAGTAAGGTACACCAACCCAGTAACCTAACTCTGCTTGATGATGCTCAACCATACTCATCAAGCCAATGGAACCGATGAGTTCGCCGCTCTTTTTCAAGGTAACTGCATAAACCACTCCTTTTCCCTCAAGATACTTGGGTTCATGGGTGGCTATCCATTCCTTTGCTCCTCCTTTTGGGTATGGATGTGGGACATTCAGGGTGGTTGATGCTATTTGATTGTCTCCGGCTAGTTTTTCCACTGTGTCTGCGTCGCTTATTTGAAATGGTCTGAGGACAAGTCTCTCTGTCTCTAGAAATGGTTGAGAACTCATATCCCTCAAGATAATATCCGAGGCACTCAATCAAAGATTTTATCCTCAGATTACTATTACGCTAACTATGGAGCAACCAGCGGAACTGGAGCAAGAGCTCAAACACATTATCAAGCGGAATAGATGGCTCGTTTTATCCACATCATCCCCCAGTGGAACCCCTCAAAGCAGTCTCGTAGTATACGCAAGCGATGGACACCAAATAATAATATTAACAGGCAAGAATACCCAGAAAGTAAAAAACCTAGCACGAAACCCCGTTGCCAGCATCACAATTCCATTCTACAAGAATCTTCTACATAGATTGATCACCGTGGCTCCCCCTGCATCCATTGTTCTCAAGGCAGATATTGAGATCATTGATTTCGATAATGACGCTGTTTCAAGTTTTTATCAAAGGGTTCTAGGTTTCAAGCTTCCTGAACTAGTTAAGGAGGATAGTGTCTGGTTACGGCTTGAACTCAGGGGCTCTGCTACCTGTCACGGTGTGGGTGTAAGGTTATTTGATCTAAGAGACCCAGAGAAGGCACACAAAATAATCAGTCTAGACAATCGATGATTTTATCCTCGTTTCACTTATTCATGATGATAAATATATCCCAACCATTTTCATGATATATCAAATCTGATTACTATTACTCGCCTGAATTAGTTAAGATGTGTTATTGATACTGTATTTATTGATCATAAGACCACGGTATTTTTATTCGAGGCGCACGAAGAGAATTAGATATGAGTTGACGCTGAGGAAAGAGCTTACAGACGGTGACGTTCGCCAACTAGTCAAGGACTCACTCAGCCTGATAAGCCGAACCCAGAGAAAACTCAACCTACCAATTATGCCCAACCTACCCACCACAACCAAACGACTCAAACAAGGCAACTTCAAAGCCATGTACATCAACAACCCAAGAGGCAAAAACTACAGCATGGACTTTGGGAGCTTCAAGCCCCCAGCAGATATCTACCTTGATAAACGATTACCCTCATGCGACCACCCCATGGATATGCCCGATTTCGCAGACACACTAACCGTATACAGCGCTGTCCACGAGATAATACACGCCGATGATCACACTGGCGGCGATCAACTATTGTTGGCTACCTGTAATCACATCTTGGAGAAGCATGTGGACAAACTTGAGCGGAGCCTCCAGATAATCATCAATGAGGGCGGTGATTGTGTAATCAAGGACTATGAGGACCTAGCATCTCTCTGGGCAATCCAGTATGTAGATATGGTGACCCATTACAGGGGTTATGTGGTGCTCCGTCACATGAATTACCCCAAGATAAACCAGATATGGTCCAAGCTCAGCAACGACTACTTCCCACCAAACCTGCTGACATGTATCGAGGCGTCCCGTGGCTCAGACTATGTGTTCAGCCTGTTCACTGAACGGATGGGAGAGTATTGTCTGATTGAGGCGCTGGATGAGTATAACCGCATGAAGGAGCGGGAAGCCCAGAGCTACATGGTCTAGTAAGCTATATCAATCAACCACGCTATTTTCTGTACCATGCTCTTCGACACCCTCGTAGATACCTATCAGAGACTGGAATCCACCACCAAGCGCCTAGAGATGACCGACATACTCAGCGACCTATTCAAAGAAGCTACCTCAGAGGAAATAGACAAGATCATCTACCTAACCCAAGGCAAGATACACCCCGACTGGAAAGGAGAACCCGAGCTAGGGATGGCGGAAAAGATGGTCATAGAGACCCTTATCAGGGTCACAGGGTTGAAGAAAGCCGCAGTTGAACAACTCGTTCAGGAATTAGGAGACATAGGGCTGGCATCCGAGGAGGCGATGTCCAAGAAGAAGCAGAGCGGTTTCTTCACAAGAAGCCTCTCTGTAGCTGATGTCTATAACCAGTTGGATAATATCGCTCGCAAAGAGGGAACAGGGAGCGCCAAACAGAAGATGGATGGATTGGGAAGCCTATTAGCCAACGCTTCCCCGCTGGGCGCACGTTATCTCAGCAGAATGGTGGAGGGCAAGCTCAGGCTGGGAATAGGTGACATGACAATACTGGACGCCCTAGCGTTAGCCTATACAGGCTCTAAGGCTGATCGCCCAATCCTAGAGCGTGCATATAACCTGAGCAGCGACTTGGGCACAGTGGCTGTAACATTGATCGATAAAGGACTGAGTGCTGTAGAAAACTTCCATGTGCGCATAGGGTATCCTATCAGGGTGATGGCTGCTCAGCGGCTCTCTACTGCTGAGGAGGTTATAGAGAAGCTCGGTGGACATTGCAGCGCTGAGTTTAAGCTGGATGGCGAAAGATTCCAGATACACAAGAAGGGTGATACTGTTCAGATTTTCAGCAGGCGTCTCGAAAACATTACATACATGTATCCTGACGCCGTGGAGATGACTTTGAAT
>Ga0272441_10003123_pt1 | contig 32141 bp, 30 predicted proteins | sample SSMProp6N_FD_193582 | JGI IMG/M metagenome (GOLD analysis project Ga0272441, IMG submission 193582) | Marine sediment archaeal communities from Little Sippewissett salt marsh, Falmouth, MA, United States - SSM-Prop-6N | ecosystem: Environmental > Aquatic > Marine > Wetlands > Sediment ... | reverse complement strand
CCCGCCGGGAAATAAGGCTTGCTTTTTGTCTTTCTGTTTCTTACAATAACTCTCTTTAATTATTTGTGTATTCTGCTTTGATGGCGCTCTATATTTCAAAGTTTCCGGTGTATCCATCGTTATGAGCGAAGTGTAACTCCGCACGCGGCGCGTATCGGAAAGAAGCGTTATAATACTCCGCAGTGTACTGCGAGAGCATGGCAAAGTAACCGGGACTGACTCCAGAGATGAATATCTGATTCAGCGCGGGCCTGAGAGGAGATATGAATGTCCGGCAATATTTCACCGTTTAAATGTGTGATGATCGGCATGATGCTGCTGTGTCTGCTGCCGGTGAAATCGTTTGCACTCGACGCGAAGATATCCGATTTTCTCATCACCAATACTCCGAACAATGTGATTGTCTACTTCAGGGTAAATAATTGCTTTACCGATGAGATTCGGGAGGCCATTCTGGCAGGAATCCCGACAACATTCACATTTTATTTGCGGCTGTACCGCCAGCGAAATTTCTGGCGCGATAAAACTCTGACGGACCTGGAGATCAAGCACACCATAAAATATGACAACGTCAAGAAGATGTTTTACGTGCACTATACCGGTTATGACAGGAACCCGGAGCAGTTCACCAGTTTCAAGAGGGCCCAGGCGGCCATGTCGGATCTGAACGGACTGGCGGTTGCGCCGCTGAGGGTGCTGACGAGAAATAAAAGGTATTATGTCCGGGTAAAGGCCGAACTGGATAAAGTACGCCTGCCACTGCACATGGAATACGTCTTCTTTTTCGTTTCTCTGTGGGACTTTGAGACCGATTGGTATCGGGAGGATTTCATTTATTAAAATGGAAGCCAGAGAGCAATTAGACAGAGAAAGGACGCGACGACGACGGGAACGCATCATTATACTCCTTACTATCGTTGTCGTTGTTCTCCTGACGTATATCGAAAGTCATATCTCCCGCTTCGAATATCTTGTCCCCATTTCGAATGAAGTGCTCATCTTCGGACTTGTTAATATCAATTTCATCCTCATAATTCTGCTGATTTTTCTGATCATGCGGAATCTTGTCAAGCTCGTGTTCGAAAGGCGGCGGGGAATCCTCGGCTCGAAACTGCGCACCAAGCTTGTTGCGGCATTTGTGTCGCTATCGCTCATTCCAACGATCATTCTTTTTGTGGTTGCAATACAGTTTTTGTCGTACAGCATTGACAACTGGTTCAGCATGAAGATCAGCAGTGCACTCACCCGTTCTCTCGAGATTGCGCAGAATTACTATCAGGACCTTGCAGACAACGCCAAGGAATACGCCCGCGGAATAAGCCAGGAAATTACGGCAAACAAGTTAAATGAAATAGAAAGAACTGATTACCTGAAGGACCTCATTGCACAACGTCAGAAAAATTATAATCTCGGTTCTGTCGAGATATTTTTCGATAACCGGAAAGAACGCCTGTTCCTTCATGAACCGGGAAACGATAGTATTACTCCATTGGAGCTGACACCGAAAGTGCTGGAAGAGGTGTTCATGGGTAAGGAAATTTCAACCATGCAGTCAACGAGTGGGGGTGATTTGATCAGCGGGCTGTCGCCCATCCTTTCGGATTACAACCCGAAAGAGGTCATCGGCGTTGTTGTGGTGAGCTATTTCATGGGGAAGGATCTCGTTGACAAGATGACGGTGATTTCACAGACCAATGAAGAATACAAGCAGTTGATTCTTCTTAAGAATCCCATAAAATTCAGCTATTTCATTACTCTTTCTATCGTAACGCTCCTGATATTGTTTTCGGCCACCTGGTTCGGGCTCTACCTTGCCAAGGGGATTACCGGGCCCATCCATGAACTTGCCGAGGCAACCGAAGAAATTGCCCAGGGTAATCTCGATCATCACATCGATGTGCTGGCCGACGACGAAATTGGTGTGCTCGTCAATTCATTTAACAAAATGACGGGCGATCTCAAGTTAAGCAGCGTGAATCTGAAACAAGCGAACATGGATCTGGAACGGCGAAGAAATTATATGGAAACAGTGCTGCGCAATGTATCGGCGGGTGTCGTTTCAATTGATCGCTATGGAATTATCAGTACGATTAATCGTGCGGCAGAGATAATGCTGGGGATAAAAAGCGACAAGGTCCTCAACAAAAAGTACATTGATGTACTGAAGCCCGAGCACCGCGAATTGGTTGTTCAAATTCTCAAAGACATGAAGGCGAGCGGAAATGATTTTATCGAGAAGCAAATACAGTTGATGCCGCGAGATCGGGTTTTGACGATGCTTATATCGGTTACGATATCACGAGATGACAAGGGGAATTACGTCGGTATGGTGGTCGTGTTTGAAGATCTTACTCAGTTAAAAAAAGCAGAGCGAGTTGCAGCCTGGCGTGAAGTGGCACGCCGGATCGCCCATGAAATCAAGAATCCTCTGACGCCGGTGAAACTGTCGGCCGAGCGGCTGCAGCGCAAATACGGCAATAAAATCACCGGCAAGGACGGGCAGGTATTTCAGGAATGCACCGGCACCATCAGCAACCAGGTGGAAGTGCTGAAGAATCTGGTGAATGAATTTTCGAGATTTGCCCGCATGCCCGTTACCAATCCCGAACCGAACGATCTTAATCAGGTTATCCATGACTCCTACATCATGTACAAGGATGCTCATAAAGACATTGTGTTTGATTTCAGGCGGGATGATACCATTCCTCCCGTCAATCTCGATGCCGAGCAGATAAAACGGGTGATGGTGAATCTTCTCGACAATGCCGTTGAGGCAGCGTCCGCATCGGGCAATAGTGCCCGGATAGAAATAAAGACCTCATGCGACAGCAGTCTTCGCAAAGCGCGGGTAGAAGTGTACGATAATGGTTCAGGCATCTCACCGTCGAACAAGATACGGCTCTTCGAACCCTATTTTTCGACTAAGAAGTCGGGGACCGGACTCGGACTTGCCATCGTGGATTCGATTATTTCGGATCATCATGGTGCCGTGAGTGTTGCCGATAACAAACCGAAAGGCACCGTGGTGGCGTTCGAGCTTCCGATTACGTAATCATACGATATAAGTGGGGCCCGGGAGAGTCCGGCCACTGTTCCGATACGATGAATTTGAATGACTTTTTAGCGGTGCACAGGGCGCGTTGAAAGAGTCTTTCTCCTCAAACTACAAGGATTTGATACCATATGTACAAAACAATTCTGGTCGTTGATGACGAAGAAAGTATCTGCCTGGTTCTGAAGGGCATTCTTACCGATGAAGGGTACGATGTACTCACCGCCGAAAGCGCGGAAGAAGGTCTGGCACTGATAGAAGCCGAGATGCCGGACCTGGTGCTCCTCGATATATGGCTTCCGGGAATGGACGGTCTTGAAGCATTGAACGTGATCAAAACGAAGTATCCCCACATACCGGTCGTGATGATCTCGGGTCATGGCACGATCGAGTCGGCCGTCAAATGTACCAAGATGGGGGCATTCGATTTCATCGAAAAACCTCTGTCATTGGAAAAGATTGTACTCGTCGTGTCGCATGCCTTGAACCTTGCACGCCTGGAAGAAGAGAATAAGGAATTGAGGGGCAAGATAGTCCACGATTACGAGCTTACCGGTTCCAGCAAGCTGATCACCGAACTCAGAGAGATGATCGAGATCATTGCACCGACCAATGCCTGGATTCTGATCATGGGTGAAAACGGCACGGGCAAGGAACTGGTGGCACGATCGATTCACCGGCTGAGTAAACGGGCCGAGCGACCCTTCATCGAGGTAAACTGCGCGGCCATCCCGGAAGAATTGATCGAAAGCGAACTTTTCGGACACGAGAAGGGTGCCTTCACCGGGGCCACACAGAAAAAGCGTGGAAAGTTTGACCTCGCTCACGAGGGAACCCTGTTTCTTGACGAGGTTGCCGACATGAGCCTCAAGGCCCAGGCGAAAATCCTGCGAATTCTCCAGGAGAAAAAGTTCGAGCGCGTCGGCGGCACCAGGTATATCGAGACTGATGTCAGGGTGCTTGCAGCAACAAACAAGAACCTCGAGAATGAGATGGAGGAAGGCCATTTCCGTCAGGATCTCTATTATCGTCTGAACGTCATTCCCCTGGTCGTGCCGCCGCTGAGAGATCGCAAGGAGGATATTCCCGATCTGGTGAAACCGTTTTTGACTGAATTTTCGGAAGTGGAGGGTATTCCGCGCAAAACGATTGCCGATAGTGCGATTGAGGTCCTCATGAACCACAGCTGGCCGGGCAATGTGCGGGAGCTTAAAAACGTGATTGAGCGTCTGGTTATCATGGTTCCGACCAACGTCATTACGGTGGATGATCTCCCACCGTTGCGGAGTGACGGTCACATTCCGGGGTATCCGGCCGGCTCATTTACCGATGGGTCATTCAGGAAAGCCAAGGAAGATTTCGAACGCGCCTTCATCGAACAGAAGCTCCATGAACATGACTGGAACGTATCTCAGACGGCCAAGAGCATCGGTTTGGAACGAAGCAATCTCCACCGTAAGATTAAGAGCTATGGGCTGGATGAGAAAAAGGAACAGAATGAATGATTCTTCCCGAGATGCGAAGTGTTCCTTACATTCGTGTATGTGAGAGTGACTGCCCGCGAGGGCGGAGCGGACCAAGACGGAGGGAGAGATGTTTCAAAAGAAATCGGATTCCGGCTATATCACCCCGCTCACGGGTATACGACAGAAGACCACCGTCTACGGTGAAAAGTCACTGATGACAGAATTTCTTCTCGACAAAGGGGCACAGCTGCCCCTGCACGCACATCCCTATGAACAGATCGGCTACTTGGTAAAGGGGCATATCAGGTTGACGGTGGACGGGAAAGAGTTTGATGCCACCCCGGGAGACAGCTGGAGTATTCTTGCCGACACCATCCATGGTGCCGAGATCCTGGAAGATTCGATTGCCATCGAAGTCTTCTCTCCCGTTCGGGAAGACTACCTGCCGGAAAATCAGAAATAAAAGACTGTATCGGCATCCGGCGAAAGGGAGAATTGCGCGTCTCATCGAAAATGGAATCGCAGCATTTCTGTTCCCGATGTGTGGCATCTGATGGTGGGTTGAAGATATGGCAATAGTGACGACTGATCGCACTGTATGTGCCTCCTGTGGTTCATAATTTCACTACTTGCCGCTGCCAAACTCGGTGAATTTAAAATTTTCTCTGTCCGACAATCCGAATTGCGGAATGTACGCACAAAGCTACCGCATCGAATGATACATCAGAAATAAGTATTCCCGAGAGGATATTTTCTGTCTTTTTTTTTACTTGATTTAATAATAAATATTTGATTCTCTTAGTGCCTCACCGATGCAGGATTCCGGGTGCAATACCGGGTGTGTCAGCGGGGTGCAGGTGTACGAATCTAGAGTAAAGGAAGCATACATATGACAAGCACAACCACATTCGAGACGGAAGATAAATCCATGGTGCCCTTCTTTGTGAAGCAGAAAATATCAATAGAACGGGGAGAGGGCATTTATGTATGGGACGAGGAAGGTACGAGGTACATCGATTTTACTTCTGGGTGGGGGGTAACCTGTATCGGCCATGCGCATCCGGTTATTACTGAGACACTGATCGCCCAGAGCAAAAAGATTATCCAGGGACCGAACTCGGGTCTCACCTATTCACCGGCACGGGCCGGGCTTCTCCGGCTATTGCGAGAGGTCCTGCCGTCACATCTGTCTCGTATATTCTTCTCAAACAGTGGTGCGGAAGCAAACGATGCTGCCATCAAGCTGGCCCGCAAAGTGACCGGTAGACTGGATATCATATCGACACACCAAAGCTTCCACGGGCGGACGATCAGTACTGCTTCGGCAACGGGTCAGGCCAGGCATCGCGAAAAATTCAATCCCCTGATGCCCAACAACCGGTTCGTTACCTTCGGCATGATTGAGGAGTTGGACCGGGCGTTAGATGAGAATGTGGCGGCATTTATCTTCGAGCCGATTCAAGGTGAAGGCGGCGTCAATGTTCCTTCGGAACACTATCTCAGGGATGCGGAAGCCATATGTAGGCAGAACGGGACCCTCCTGATCGCGGATGAAATCCAAACGGGATTTTGCCGGACGGGTCCCATGTTTATCACTGGTGCCCTTGATGTGCACGCCGATTTCCTGACCATGGCGAAGGGTATTGCCGGCGGGTTTCCTTTCGGGGCGTTTGCCATGTCCGAAACGGTGGCCGAAAAGATTGAAGTCGGCGATCATGGTGGTACTTACTGTGGGAATCCTCTCGGCTGTGCTGTTGCCAATACCGTCATTCGGTATCTTGTTGACCACGATATCTCCGACAACGTGGATCGCATGGGCGGCATGGCCTTGGAAAGAATGGGTGAATGGCGTGAGCACTTTCGTGATGGCATTGTCGATGTCCGTGGCAGGGGGCTTCTGCTTCTGATCGAGTTCAAAGATGAGGATACTGCCACACGTGTTAGTGAAGAATGTCTCAAGAAGCGATTGTTCGTCAGGCAGACGCAGGGCAGGGGTATCAGAATATTCCCGGCCTTGAACATCACTGAACGTGAATTGGACGAAGGCCTGACAATTATTCAGGCGGCAATAGAGACTACGTTGAGCGATGAGTGAGAACCGGTATTCATGTTGTCTCAGGGATATCGTCGTTGAACGACGATGGTGACAGTGTTCGAGACCGGTCGCAGGTCAGGAGAATAGTGCTCCTGTGATCGGCATTGGAGCCACCGTGGCACGTTCACATTATCTCCTGATCAATATATTTGTAATCTCTGCGGTTTTACTTACCACCCCATGGCTGAAGTTGATCAGGCCGTGGATGGAACTTCGAATCCTCCGGGCCTTTTCCTTTGTAATGACTGCGATGCCAATGATTGTGCCGGTGGTTATACGATGTCTGATACCAACGCTCACGGGGTAAAGGCGGGTGGAATACCAGGCGGGTTCACTTCCATGAAAGGAACACGCAAAGAACACGGGAAACGGGTCCTCTCATGTATCGATACCGCAAAAAAACCGGACTGCAACAAGGCAGGTGTCCTTCACTGTGCAGTCCGGGTGTCCGGTTATTTCTTCAGCAGGTAATCGGCAATCTTGTCATGCAGACGCTGGGATGCCAGCTGATCGCCCAGGATTCCCACCCTGATGCCGACAGTTGTGATCGATTTCGACTTGTATGTGATGTTTAATCGAACCTTTTCCCCGTCGATAGTCGCGTCAATGGAACCTTTCCCGATTTCCTTATATGGAATTACGTCGACTGCATGCATGTCCGCGATTGTTTTTTCGCTGGCGGACCATACCCGGTCAAATGCGAAATGATAATCCGTTTTCAGTTCGCCGTTTACATAGTAATATGTACCGGTACCGGCCGTAACGGCGGCACCTCCGACAACCAGTGCCGGACAACCCGAAAGAAAAAAGAGACCCGCGATAATTACCAGGAGAGACAACCCCTTGCCGTACATTCTGCGCATCGATACACTCCTTTGTGATTTATTCTTCTGAAGTTTCATTCTTTTTTTCTTCTTTCCCGAATTCTTTGAGTCCCTGTGCAATGGCTTTTAATTTTTTGTCCACCAGGAAATTCACGGAATCGGGGGGGAAGTTTCCCGTATCATCTCGCTCACCTGCGTTCCTGCCGGTGAGAATTGATATGCCGGTGTCAATGGAATCGACCGGGTATATATGGAACTTTTTTTCCTTTACCGCATCAACTACATCCTTTCTCAACATCAGATCAGGGACGTTAAGCGATGGGATCATGACTCCCTGGGCTCCTGTCAGATCCCGGGCTTTGCATACATCGTAGAAGCCTTCGATTTTTTGATTGACCCCTCCGATGGGTTGAATATTTCCTTTTTGATTTACCGATCCGGTAACGGCAATGTCCTGCCGAAGGGGCAGTTCAGAAAGACTTGACAGGATGGCGTAAATTTCCGTCGACGACGCACTGTCCCCGTCGACGCCCCCATACGATTGTTCAAAACAGATACTCGAACTCATGGTGAGCGGCTTGTCCTGGGCGTACTTGCCCCGGAAGTAACCTTCGAGAATGAGGACACCTTTGTCATGGGTTTTGCCGGACAGTTTAGCCTCACGTTCTATGTTAATGATGCCCGCCCTGCCCATGGAGGTTTCGGCAGTGATCCTTGATGGTTTGCCGAATGAATAATCGCCCATGTCATACACAGAGAGGCCGTTGACCTGACCGATCACCGATCCATCGGTATCAATCATGATCGTGCCGTCCTCTATCATTTCCTGGATTTTGTCTTCAATCAGCTTGACCCGTCCTGTACGCTCGTCGTACGCTTTGTCCACATGCCGTACATCGACGCAGGTGCTCTGATCCTTTTTTGCCCAGTAATGCGCCTCCCGCACAAGATCGGCAATGTCGCTGAAGCGGGTCGATAAATTTTTTTGTTTCCCCGCGAGTCGTATGCCGAATTCGATAATGCCTGACACAGCGCTTTTATGAAATTCCAAAAGATTTTCATCTGTGACGATCTTTTTGATGAAATGAACATAGTCCACGACGTGATCATTGTTGCAGGGCATTTCAGTGTCAAACTGTGCCTTTGTTTTGAATATTTTCTTGAAGTCTTCTTCCAGTGTATAGAGTAAGTGGTACAGGTAGTTGTCACCGATCATAATCACCTTGACCTGGATAGGGATAGGTTCCGGTTTCATGGCCGTCGACGCGATACTGAAGGGATCATAGGGCTGCATTGTCAGGAGTCGATTTTTCAATGTCCGTTTAAGAAAGGACCATACCCCCGGTTCAACAAGGGCTTCCATGGCGTTGAAGACGATGAAGCCGCCGTTGGCCCTCAAGAGAGAGCCTGCCTTGATACGGGTAAAATCGGTTGACCAGAATCCTGCGCGATCCACTTCCCGTTCAATCGTTCCGAAGAGGTTTTTGTAAGTGGGGGCCGTTTCAATGATAACCGGTACGTTCTCGGCTTCCGAATTATCTACAACCACATTTACTTTGTATTTGATAAATCGCTTTTCCGTATCAACATAAGTCTGAGGGATCTGTGCTTGTTGCCGCTCCTCCTCTTTATCCTTGAACAGCTTGAGATTCGACAGTATGTCTGATTGCACTTCGTCAAGATAGTCGGAAACCCGTTCGTTGTGAGAATTATACTTCAGTTTAATATCCGAAATCAGGCCACTCACGACAGGGTGTCCCGTCTTTTGTTCAAGGTCATTCATCTCTTGACGGATTGTCTTTTCGATTTGTCTCGATTCCCGCATGAGGGTGTCAAGCTCAATTCTCAGATCACTTAAGTCCTTCTTGATACGCTCAAGCTCTTCTTTGTCAAACTTATTCTGTTCAACCAGGGCTTCCAGTTGTTCGATGGGAACGGGTTTCCCTTCGTAGACCGGAACGACGTCTTGACGCATGTATGGACCGACCTGATATTGAACAAGCTGAAAATGCTGTGTCTGAATCTTCTCGTTGAATTCCCTGACCATCTCTTTTTGTCTGGCCATATGGGTATTGACAAGTTCTTCCGAAACTTTTTTGAATGCTTCGCTTTGAAACAGGAAGGGGATCTGTTTCTTCAGATACAGAATCATGTCATCCATGTCCTGCTGGAATTTTTTGCCGACGCCAGCCGGCAGCATGATAACACAGGGCATATCGGGATATCGGAAATTATTCACGTAACAGATATCATCGGGAATTTTTTCTCCCAGATCGAGCTGGTCCAGGAGCGTTTTGATTGTCGAGGTCTTTCCCGTACCCGTAAGCCCCGAGGCATAGATATTGAATCCGGGACTTTCGATTTCCAGTCCCAATTGGACTGCTTTCACGGCACGAGCCTGACCGATAATACCTTGGAATAATGCGCATTCGCCGGTTGTTTCAAACCCCAGAGAATCAGGTGCAATCATCACTCTCAACTTTTCCGGTGCGACTTCTTCAAATTTATTCTTCATATTCAGCTCGCTTTCTTGAATATCAGGTATCTATAATGTATAAGTGTGTGATGTTATATCGCGCGCGCTACTGGCGTGTAATGAAGGGTTTCCCGCCCTTAGAATAATCCCCTAAAACTATTGTGTGTACTATAATTAATGTTTCCTGAATTGTCCATATTTTTATTGCCAGGCCTGCCGCCATTTGGTACGGTCACGTCGCTAGCTGCGCGGCGATCCGAACCGTCGTGCCGACGGTATTCCACACCGTGTTTTGCGAGTTAAGGTTTGCGATGAAGCCCTATCTTTCACTATTTCCCTCAAAGGTTATCCTGAGTGTCGTAATTATGCTCTTTCTGCCGGTATGTGCCGGGGCTTTTTCCCTGTCCGACACGACGCCCAAGGGAACGATTCAGCTCAGTACCCACTACCGGACATTATGCCCGGGAGAGGTGATTCAGGTATCCTTGTCCGCTCCTCGGTTTCTGTCGGCAACAGCCCGTTTCATGGATCGCGACCATGTCTTCGTTGCGAATCGGGACGGTACCGCGTTTGTGCTGCTTGCGCTGGGACTCGATACTGTCCCCGGTATATACGGTCTCGACATTGAGCTTGTGTTTCCGGGGAAGGTGAAGAAGGCATATCATTGCAAAATTGCCGTATCGAAAGGTGCGTTCCCGGTCCAGAGGATCAAGGTGAATAAAAAATTTACCGTCCTTTCGTGCGCGACCCTGAAACGTATCGAAAACGAAAAAAGACTACTGAAAACAGCCTATGACTCAGGCGCACCTGCCTGGTTGGGGCGCTCGCAGTTTATACTTCCTGTGGGAGGAACGATACGAAACAACTTTGGTGAACGGCGTATATTTAACAAAAACTTTCGTTCACGCCACCGGGGTGTCGATATACGGGCGGGCAAAGGCGTGCCGGTTATTGCTGCAAATTCGGGCACAATTGCGCTGGCCCGCAACCTTTACTTTGCGGGAAATACCGTGATTATAGACCATGGTGCGGGGCTCTTTTCCCTCTACTGCCACCTGTCGAAAATATCGGTGAAAAAGGGAACGGGTGTCACGCGAGGGGATAAAATCGGTCGTGTCGGCGCAACCGGCAGGGTGACGGGACCGCATCTCCACTGGGGTATGAAATTGCACGGTCAGTATGTGAATCCCCTGTCGGTGATGGCACTGCCGCTCCAGTAAATGCACGCACGCCCGACTATCCTGGGCCGGTCACGTTTCTTATCCGGCGAGAGGGTCCTTGCCGTCAAAGCAACGCAGGCATACATCTTCCCGTGGCATCATCAGGGCCGAAACAAAGGCATCCAGGGTGTTGAATTTGACGGATTCAGCCCCGATTCTTTGGGCGATCCATGCCTCTATTTCCCGTAATTGATCCATCGTGGTAATATCACCCGTCGGCATGAACTGTCGGGCAATGAGTTCATCATAGGACCGGGTCGATATCCCGAAATCACAGGGATACATGAGAGGCGGGCAGGCAACGCGGACATGGACTTCCCGTGCGCCGGCGTTTTAAGGTCGCGGACCTTATTCATGATCTGGGTTCCCCTGACGATCGAGTCGTCACAGAGGACGATTTTTCTATCTTTGACGGCATAGGGCAGTACGGAAAGTTTGCGCTTCGCCATTTTCTCACGGGCGATCTGGGTGACCTGCATGTAGCTCCGGTCTGCATAGCGATGATACAAGAAAACTTCCTGGTAGTTGATCCCCGCGCGTTGATGATACCCCAGGGCATGGCCGATTCCGGACAAAGGGACTGGTGACACGAAATCAGCGGAGATTCCGCCTTCATCGAGGTCGCGCTGAGCCAGGTGCGCACCCAGGTGATTTCTCGCTTCCTGTACGTATACCCCGTCGATAATCGAATCGATGCTTGCCGTGTAAGCCCATTCGAAGGCACAGTGGGCCGTGCGCGGAGATTCGACCTGCCCGACTGTATGAATCCCGGTCTCGTTAATGAGAACTATTTCTCCCGGGCGCACGTCGCGGACGTTTTCCATGCCGAGATTTTGAATCGCCCGCGATTCACTGCTGACGGCATATCCATCGGTCCCTTTGCCCAGCATGAGTGGCCTGAACCCGTATTTGTCTCGTGCGGCATAGACCCCGTCTTTCGTCAGCACGACCAGCGAATATGCCCCCTTCACCTTTGTCGCGAGAGCGCGAAGCCCACTTTCGATGTCGGGTTCTTCGATGATAACCTTGGAAAGCGTTTCAATATCGTAGCTCTTATAAAACGATTTGCCGCGGTCCATCATTTCTTTCATCAATTCGTCTGAATTGATCACATTGCCGCTGAAGGCGACGGCAATCTCACCGAGTCCGGTCTGCCATTTCATCGGTTGCCGTTCCCACAGGCTGACATGACCGATGCCCCAATTGCCCTTCAGGCTTTTCAGCTCTTCATCGGTAAATGTATCGATGACTTTGCCGTGGTGCGTGACATGGTTGATTTCCCGTCCGAACGATAAATCGTTGTCGGGATCGTCTTTCGTGGAATCAAGAAAATCGATCTGCTGAATACGATCGATTGCAAGATTGTACGTCGATATTCCGCAGTACGACTGTCCCCTGTGCTGCAGAAAGTCAATGCCCTGATAGATGTCATACACACACTTACGAGTGGTGTAGATCCCGAACACGCCACAGTTTTCCTGTATAGATTCCATTATGCCGTATATCCTTTATCTGATGTCTGCATGATAGTCTTGGAGAGATTTGACGATCCCGCGACCTCCGTGTATTGCCGCGATACCTTTTGCCGCGGAAACCGCCGCAGCCATTGTTGTGATATACGGGACCTTATATTTGATTGCGGCCTTCCTTATATATGAATCGTCATACTGGCTTAACCGTCCGCTTGGCGTATTGATGACCAGCATGATTTCATTGTTTTTGATGCCGTCCACAATATTCGGACGTCCTTCATGCATTTTCAGGATCGGTTCGGATGTTATGCCATGCTCATCAAGAAAGGCCATGGTACCTGCGGTCGCTTTCAGTTTGAAACCCATGTCAATGAATGCTTTGGCTACCTCGACGACACCGGGTTTTTCGGGATCGGATATCGTGATCAGGACGACTCCCTCTGAGGGCAGCATCTGCTGAGCTGCGACCTGCGCCTTGTAGAAGGCCAAACCGAAAGAATCTGCAAGTCCCAGCACTTCACCCGTCGACCGCATTTCAGGTCCCAGAAGAGGATCGACTTCGGGGAACATATTAAAGGGAAACACGGCTTCTTTCACACCGAAGTGGGGTATCGGCCTGTGTTTGAGATTGAGGTCTTCCAATCTGTTACCAAGCATGAGCTGAGTGGCCAGGCGGGCCATTGATACACTGCAGACCTTTGATACCAGCGGGACCGTTCTGGATGCTCGGGGGTTCGCCTCCAGAATATACACGATGTCATTGGCGATGGCATACTGAATATTCATGAGACCGCTTACATTCATCTGCACGGCGATTTTTTTCGTATATTCGCGTATGGTATCGATGTGGCGGGCCGGTATGCTGATCGGTGGAATGACACAGGCGGAATCACCCGAATGAACGCCGGCCAGTTCTATATGCTCCATTACGGCAGGAATAAAGGCGTCCATCCCATCGGATATTGCATCGGCTTCCGCCTCAATGGCGTTTTCCAGAAACTTGTCGATCAGGATCGGCCTTTCCGGTGTTACTTCCACTGCTGCGGCAATGTATCGTTTCAACATATCTTCATCGTGGACGACCTCCATCCCACGGCCCCCTAGGACATACGAAGGCCTGACCATCAAGGGGTATCCGATCTGCTGCGCAATATCGAGCGCCTCCTGTATCGTACTGGCCATACCCGATTCCGGTTCGGGTATGCCGAGAGTTTCCATGATTTTTCGGAAACGATCCCGATCTTCGGCCAGATCGATAGTTTCCGGCGATGTGCCAAGAATCTTTACTCCCGCCTCGGCCAGTTCGTTTGCAATATTGAGCGGCGTCTGTCCACCGAACTGTACAATCACTCCTTCGGGTTTTTCCTTCTCATAGATGCTCAACACATCCTCGACTGTCAGGGGTTCGAAATAGAGGCGATTTGATGTGTCATAATCGGTTGATACCGTTTCAGGGTTACAGTTTATCATGATGGATTCGATACCGGCGTCCCTGAGGGCAAAGGCGGCATGCACACAGCAGTAGTCGAATTCGATACCCTGACCGATGCGGTTGGGGCCGCCCCCGAGGACGATGATCTTTCTGTTTTTGGAAATTTCCACGAGGTCGGAGGCATTGTAGGTTGAGTAATAGTAGGCCGCATTTTCAACACCACTTACCGGTACGGGATGCCAGCCCTGCGTGATGCCGGACGATGTGCGTGCTGTCCGGATTTGCGCTTCGGGTATTTCGAGAAGCTGCGAGAGGTACCGGTCCGCGAAACCGTCCTTTTTGGCGCGTGCCAGTAATTTATCCGGGACGATGCCACCTTTATACTGCAGAATTTCCTCTTCAAGGTCGACGAGTTCCTTCATCTGTTCGATGAACCATGCCTTTATATCGGTTTTTTTGTTGATATCTTCGACAGACGCTCCTTTGCGGAGTGCCTCGTAAATAATAAACTGCCGTTCACTTGTCGGGCTGGCCAGCATTCCCATGAGTTCTTCAAGCGATTTGTCATGAAAATTCTTCGCAAATCCCAAACCATAACGATTGATCTCCAGTGATCGGATTGCCTTTTGCAGCGCTTCTTTATAGGTTTTACCGATGCTCATCACTTCCCCGACGGCGCGCATCTGTGTGCCCAGTATATCCTCCGCCCCCTCGAATTTCTCAAAGGCCCAGCGGGCGAATTTGACGACTACGTAGTCCCCCGACGGTTCATATTTATCAAGTGTGCCTTCTTTCCAGTACGGAATTTCATCCAGTGTAAGTCCGGCAGCCAGCATTGACGACACCAAGGCAATGGGGAATCCCGTTGCCTTGGATGCCAGGGCCGACGAACGGGACGTACGAGGATTGATCTCGATGACGACAATCCTGTCGGTCGCGGGATCATGCGCGAACTGAACATTGGTACCGCCGATAACTTCGATTGCCTCGACAATGTCATATGAGTATTTCTGAAGTCGCTCTTGTACCTCAGACGAAATCGTGAGCATCGGTGCCGTACAGTATGAATCGCCGGTGTGGACACCCATGGGATCGACGTTCTCTATGAAACATACGGTAATCATCTGGTTATTTGCGTCACGCACCACCTCGAGCTCAAGTTCCTCCCATCCCACCACTGATTCTTCCACCAGGACCTGGTGGATAAAACTTGCAGAAATTCCGCGGCTGGCAATAATCCGGAGCTCTTCCTGGTTATACACGAGTCCGCCGCCCGTTCCTCCCATGGTGTATGCAGGTCGTATCACAACCGGATACCCGAGCTCTTCGGCTATCTGCTCGGCCTCTTCCACACTGTAAGCGGGCCTGCTCAGGGGCATTTCGATGCCGAGGCGATTCATGGTATCTTTGAAGGCTATGCGGTCTTCCCCGCGTTGAATGGCATCGATATTGACACCGATGATTTTCACCCCGTACTCATCAAGTACACCGCCGCGATGAAGTTCTGACGTGAGGTTCAGGCCGGATTGCCCGCCCAGGTTGGGAAGAAGTGCGTCAGGTCGTTCCTTGGCGATTATCTCTTTCAGGGTTTGAAAATTAAGGGGTTCTATGTAGGTAATGTCGGCCATGCCGGGGTCCGTCATTATGGTTGCAGGATTTGAATTCACGAGCACGATTTCATATCCCAGATTTCTTAGGGCTTTGCAGGCCTGCGTGCCTGAATAATCGAATTCGCAGGCTTGGCCTATTACGATCGGACCCGAGCCGATGATCATTACCTTTTTTATATCCTGACGTGCGGGCATAATATGTCACCCCTTCTTTGAAATAGTATGATGTAGTATGCGAATTTTACGATAAAACGGTACACTAAAACCGGTGGAGTATATGAGAGTTATCCCTCCGTGTCAACCCGATTTTAAAAAAATATAGGCAGGAAAATGCCGGATAAAGATATGCGCTTTGTGTCATCTGTCCAGTTCGAAATGGGGGGTATCAATATGGCGCGATCAGAGGTGTTCCGCTACTTTTCACCGCGGAGCTTGGCAAACTCTTTCAACAACTTTTCCTCTTTCTTGCTTAAGTCGGTAGGTACTTCGATAATCGTCTGAACTACCTGGTCACCCCTGCCAAAGCCTCTCAAATGTGGGATCCCCTTTCCTTTCAATCGGAATATCTTGCCGTATTGGGTGCCTTTCGGTATTTTGAGTTTTTCGTTGCCGTTTAATGTGGGGATCTTAACGGTTGCCCCAAGGGCTGCCTGGGTGACGGAAACGGGAACCTTACATACAACATCGTCTCCATTTCTTTCGAAAAAGTTGTGTGGTTCAACGTGGATAAAAACGTACAGGTCTCCCCTCGGTCCGCCGAAGTCTCCGTCTTCGCCCTCGCCTCGGAGCCTGAGTCGCGATCCCATTTCGACACCGGGCGGTATTTTTAGCTGGACTGATTTTGTCTTCCTGGCTTTCCCGGTACCTTGGCAGTGTCTGCAGGGGTTTTTAATGATTCTCCCTTCACCACGACAATTCGGACATGTTGTGCTGATGCTGAAGAAACCGGTTCGCTGGGTAACCTGCCCCATGCCCTGGCACGTCGGGCACAGCTCCGGTTCAGTTCCCGGTGTCGCACCTGTTCCCCCGCATTCGGCGCATCGCTCAAATCGCTCAAGTTCTATCTCGGTTGCAGTACCAAAGGCGGCATCCATGAAAGAGATCTTCAGATCATACCGGAGATCCGCTCCAGGGCGGGGTGCAGTTCGAGACCGGGTTCTGCCTGACCCGAACCCGAAAATATCTTCAAAAATGTCTCCAAAGCTCGAAAAAATGTCTTCGAAACCGGAAAAGCCCCGGTAACCGGTTCCGCTGAGTCCTTCATGACCGTACCTGTTATAGATATCCCGCTTTTCGGTATCGCTCAGGACTTCATATGCTTCTGCGGCTTCCTTAAACTTCTCCTCTGCTTCATGATCCCCGGGATTTCTATCCGGGTGATATTTCATCGCCAGTTTTCTGTAATTCTTTTTTATTTCATCGAGCGACGCGTTTCTATCGACGCCGAGAATCTCGTAATAATCATTTTTCATAACTTGAAACTTCCAACTATCCCACGAACTTGATTCTCGAATCGTACATCGTCTATAAGGGTGGCATGATGACGTTGATGTACATGTGTACGCATAACTTAATAATCGACCATATTCATGTCAAGCCGGGAATTGTATTTTATTTCAAAAGGTGTTGCAATGCTTCCTGATAGCGCTCTCCGGTTTTTCGTATGATTTCGGGTGGCAGTTCAGGCGCGGGTGGTCGCTGATCCCACTTGATGGAAAGGAGGTAATCTCTCAAAAACTGTTTATCGTAACTATTTTGAGATTTTCCCTCTTCGTATTCATCCTTGGGCCAGAATCTTGAAGAGTCGGGTGTCAAGAGTTCATCGATGAGAATCAACTCATTGTCAGCGATGCCGAATTCCATTTTGGTGTCGGCAATAAGGATTCCTGCGTGTTCGGCCATTGCCGCGGCACGTTCATACACTCTTAAGCTGATGTCGATTATGCGCCCGGTGAGATCTTTTCCGATAAGATTTTCTACTTCCTGCCGCGATATGGGCATGTCATGTTCACCCTCTTCCGCCTTTGTGGACGGCGTAAAGATGGGATCAGCAAGTTTGGCGGATTCTCGCAGACCCGCAGGAAGCTTAATGCCCGAGACCGGTTTTCCTTCACAATAATCTTTCCAGCCTGATCCTGTCAGATACCCCCGCACGATACATTCGACCGGGAGGGGGCTGGCTTTTTTTACGAGCATGCTTCTACCGGCAAGGATATCGTGATACGGCCGACATGCCTCGGGGAAATGGCCAACGTCCGTAGAGATAAGATGATTGCCGATGATGTCAGTCATCCTTTCAAACCAGAACGAGGACATACTGGTAAGGATCCGACCCTTTCCGGGTATTGGATTCGGCATGACCACGTCGAATGCCGAAATACGATCGGTAGCGATGATAAGGAGGTTGTTGTCGATTTCGTATATATCCCGAACCTTACCTCTGGTCTTGAAGTTCAGGCCCTCAAGATCCGTAGTGATTAATCCTTGTGCGGCGATTTCTGTCATTGTATACAGCCCCCCCATGTACAATTAGTCTTTATATGGTTAAACGTGATGGTCTCGTTAAAAGTCCAACCTCTGCATTACGCTGCATTCCTAGTCAATGCGACGTACACGTAAGATCGACTTATTCCTCAGGGTTTATGTGCCTGGGATTTGAATCTTGTTACCACCTTGCCGTTTGACCCTTGGCTGTGTGCGACGTTGTTATATTTTCGGCATTTGATGCGGTACCAAGAAGCGCATCGAATCGCGGGTATTCCGCGTTCCTCTCTTTCCTGAATGCTATCTCAAAAAGGGATTATTCTTTTTCTCGTTGGCTATCGTGGATGTCGGTGTTCTTCCATAATTGTGTCCCGGCAGCACGACGGTATCGTCGGGTAACCTCAAAAGTTTTTCTCGAATGGATGCTGCCATCACGGCCCATGAGGCGCCGGGAAGGTCGGTCCGGCCCACACCTTCGACAAACAAGGTGTCTCCGGTAAACACGTATCCGGGTGTGTACAAAGCCATTCCTCCCGGGGAGTGTCCCGGTGTGTGGATAACTTCCAGCGTTACCTTTCCGACGGTGATGGTGTCACCGTCCTGCACCCTGATATCAGCTGGCGGTGATGCCTTGGCCTGAAACATTCTGAGCATCATTTCCGGTGTTGATATAAGCATGTCGGCATCATCATTATGCACCACGATTGATGCGCCCGTTTTCTGCTTCATATCCGCATTGCCGCCGATATGATCGACATGCCCATGCGTGTTGACGATGTACTTTATCGTCAGATTATTCTCTGCCGCCTCTTCAAGGATTGCATCAGTATTGGCCGCCGGATCAATAACGAGCCCTTCACCGCTTTCATCATCACCGACAATGTATGCGAAGACAGCCATATTGCCGACCTGCATCTGCTTTAAAATCATAGGTATCCACCTCACACGAAATTATAATTGGGTTAAGGAAGAGGGTGCTTCGAAAACGCAAAGAAAAAACTACTATCGTTTTTTATTCCGAAAGTCAATATATTTCAATGATCTGAAGAGCCGGTTGCAAGGTATTGCTCGCGCACCGGCATTGTAAGTCGCCCGCGATTGTGCTTTCCGCTATCTTGTGTCTTGCAGTTAAACGGCAGATTTTCTCTCGGATGATTTGTCCCGTACAGGGCGAGGTAAATGGTGATCTGGTCGGTATTGCTGTTCTACACAGCGACGCGGTATGTCCGGCAGGTGGATGTGAACGATGTATCGTGTGTTGCCTGTGCGCGCTTCGGTAAAACCTTTGCGGGGTAAGCCGGACGTGAGCCGGGCATGATGACACCCCACAAGAATTTGGCTGGATGCACTTTGGCAGAGAAAATCGGGCACAAAAAACCCAGGTAAAACCATGAGATCGGAATCTCTCTCGGAAACCATTAATCAAGCATGGTAGTCCTGGGCGAGGAAAGCCTTTTTTAAAAAAATACCATGAAATCACAATGGAATATCTTGCATACACAATAGATTCGTCAATGTCAACTATAAATAAGAACGGATTTGTAAAAAGTTAAACCTCTGCGGAACACTTGCCCCTGATATGGACGACAGGGGCGTACGGACTGATGTGAAAGAGGCACGAGGTCCACCGATTCCACATCGATATTGCCCCGCACGTCACCGGTAGCATGCAGATTCGTCTTAGGCCATATGTCCAGGCCACCTGCACATTGAATGGGTCAAAGAATGCAAGGCCCGTCATATCGGTGGTCTGCGTTCCTTCGTGCCGCTGTTGGCTGTGTTACATGCAATACCCGGATATTGCACGTGCTTTCTCTTTTCGCGCACAGTGTGGCCTCGGTATGTTTTTTGGAAAAAGGCAGTAGGTCCCGCACATTCATGGCGGGTCTTGCGGTAATGTCAGTCGAAGACATTCCGCTTCCTGTATTTTCGATAGAGATCCTGAGGTGGTGTCGGGATCTCGACCCGGTTGGCGTCCAGCATGCGCACCGTTGTTTTTGCTTCCAGGATGGAATACCAGTCACCGATGTCGTTACCCGCATTATCGAAGATGTCGAATCCGTACAGCAAAAATCTGAATCTTTGTTCCATCCCGTCCACGTAGAACTTGAGGGTATTCTTCTTTCCCAGAGGATAGGGATATTCCTGCTGGATGAAGATTTTCTTCCATAATTTGGAATCGAGAATGTACGTGGTATGGACCCCGATAATGGCGGAAGGCTGGCTTTCAGGTCCGCTGATGTAATAGGTCATGTCCGGATTGACGATGTAGTTTTCGAAGGCCTCCTTCACCTGAGAGCTGGCCTTTATCTGTCCATAATTTTCAAGACGTCTTGTCTGGGCCGCGCACGCAGCGATGATAAGAATACATGACACGATGACAATGCAAAGGACTGCACTCCGAACGGAACCCACGCGCACTTGCGGCGATATAAATCCTGCGTTACGTGTATTCATTGTCTATCACCCATACCGGTACGTAACAAAATAAATTATGTTGCTTACGATACGGAAACCGCTACTTCACGGTTCCCATCGGCAGAAACGAGCTGCGTGGGATTGCCTCAACTCACAGCACCGCCAGCGTCGGGTATACTACTCAGGTAATGCAATTGTCTGCCGTGTAGGATCAACGGCTGTCAGCCACAGGCGTTGCAGCCTCCGCAGCTTCCTCCTCCGCAGCCGGAGAGATCAGGTTCGAGCCCGGTTTCGACAATTTCTATGTCGAATGAGAGTGTTTCCCCGGCAAGGGGATGGTTAACATCCATTTTGATGGCATCATCACCGACCGCAATAACGATTGCCGGGATCGGATTGCCTTCATTGTCCTGCAGCTGCACCTGGAGACCTTCATAAAGGTCCATGTCCGGCGGAATATATGTTTTGGGCATATCAATGATAAGATCATCCCGATGCTCACCGTACCCTTCTTCCGGCGACACCGTAAACGACTTTTTGTCGCCGACTTGCATACCGAGTACTGCCTTGTCAAAGCCCGCAATAAGTTGACCCGCACCAACAGTGAATTTAAGGGGGGCTCGTCCTTCCGAAGTATCGAATACCTCGCCGTTTTCAAATTTGCCTCTGTAGCTGACACTGATCGTATCCCCTACCCTGATCGGTTCCGACATGAATCTTCTCCTCTCTCCTGATGTGCAGGAGTCTGAATTATCTAAAAAAGGCCACCGCGCTTTGCAGGGCCCGGCAGCCTTCCTTGCACCACAAAAAGCTTTATTTAATTGTGCCGTTCATGCTGTGAAGCACGTACGATTGTCGTTAATAAACGGTAATATAATGAAAACTGAATGTCAAGGATTACCTTGAAAGAAGGCATGGCCCCTTGTTGTCCGAAATCTGACGCCGTGATGGTTATTCCGGCCCGAGACCTTTTATGGCCTGGCGATAATGATCCGTGTGCCGTGATCCGTGTGTGTAAATTCGGCAATGGTGAAGCCCTGCAGGAGGTACCGTATTTCACTGTCACTGTATTGCCTGAAGAGCATTCCTTTCTGTACGCCGTAAATAAACTTCATTGTGCCGTCAGGAAGCACTTCCGCCTCATCGATAATTTTATTATCCACTGGAAATGGTGCAAACGTGAAAAGTACGGTACCAGTCGTTGTCAGGACCCGTTTGATTTCACGACAGGTTGCGGCGGCGGTGGCGAGTGTCACATGATCCATGACAGCGAGGGACACAACGCTATCGAAAAAGCTGTGCGGAAAGGGGATGGCATCCAAGGAGCCTGTCCTGAAATCTCCGGAAAGGGTGAGGGCGTTGAAGCGCCTGCGGCAAAAGTCGATTGCCTTGTGTGAAAAATCAATTCCGTACACGTCGAAGCCGCGCTGTGCCATGTACTGGGCGTTGTTGCACGCGCCACAGCCCAGGTCGAGAATTTTACTGCCATGCCCCAGAAATCTATCGCAGTAAGCGATACAGGCATCGGCAGGTCCGATGATCGACACGTCGTATGTACCGTCATCAAGCCCGGCAAAACAGCGTTCCCAGTATTCTTTGGGGTCGAACATTTCGTAACCGCTTATCCGTCTACGTTTCCTTCGAGGTCGATTTCAGCTGCAACTTCACGCATGCCCATGATCGTATCTTCAATCAGTTCGCTGACGTCGATACCGAGCATTTCGGCACCCTTTTGGATGACTGTTCGGTCAACCCCGGCAGCAAAGTGGGGGGATTTCCATTTTTTTTTGACCGACTTGACATTCATGTCAAGCACGCTTCGAGAGGGGCGTACGAGAGCGCTCGCAGATACCAGGCCCGTCAGTTCGTCGATGGCATAGAGCGTCTTTTCAAGGACGGTAAGTGGTTCCACATCGGTACACAGGCCCCAACCGTGGGATACAACGGCCCGAATGTATTCTTCCGGCCAACCTTCCCGTTCAAGCAGTTCACGTGTTTTGATGCAATGCTGGTCGGGATATTGTTCGTAGTCGAGATCGTGAACAAGACCGATGATGCCCCATTTTTCTTCATCTTCACCGTGTTTCCGGGCACTATACCGCATAACCGCCTCGACGGCATATGCATGTTTACGCAGACTGTCACTGGCATTGTGTTTAAGCAGAAGTTGCAGTGCCTCTTCTCTGGTGGGAATTTTTGCTTCCACTGAATACCTCCTTTGGGCGAATAGCCGCTTGCAATGATATAATCATGACATTTCATCATAACGACTGCCGGTTTTATCCCATCGTCCTTCGTCGCCAGCCCGATTCACTTTCTTTTCAGGATGGTCCCAAAAAATCCGTCGGTGTTGTGGTGATGTGGCCAGGTTCTGAAAAAGCCATCGCGATCTATCAGGTCTTTACTGATGTTAGGACCGGGATCGACAAGCTCGTAATCGTGGTGGTGTTGCAGAAATTCATACACGACGGCCTCATCTTCCTCATATTCCGTGCTGCAGGTGGTGTACACGAGCACACCCCCGATTTTGGTATATGATGCCGCTGTATGCAATATTTTTTTCTGTATGTGTGCGCAATTTTGTATATCTTTTTCTACGCGTCGCCATTTTATCTCCGGATGCCGCCTCAAGGTGCCCAGACCGGAGCAGGGTGCGTCGAGTACAACGCGATCAAATTGTCCGTGAAATTCTGCACCGAGATCTTCCCCGGCGTCTCCCTGACGCGGTGTGATGATTGTCGCCCCAAGTCTTTCGACAAGCGCGCGCAAGGCAATGTTTTTCCTGTCGCGAATGTCAAGCGCGGTCACTGTGCCCCGGTTCCGCATCAGTTCTGCCATGTGGGTTGTCTTGATGCCGACCCCTGCGCACAGGTCAAGGATCTTTTCACCCGGACGAGGGTGTGCCAGAAAGGATATCAGCTGCGAGGCTTCGTCCTGCACCTGGATGTGGCCTCCGGTATAAAGGGGCAGTGTCTTTAACGGCAGGACAGGGTTTTCGATCGTTACTCCGCACGGTGAATAGGGCGTCGGCCATGCTGTAATCGCGCTGTCGTCGAGGTTTTTCAGGACGTCATCCCGTGTCGTCTTCAACATGTTTACCCGCAGTGTGAAGGGAGGAATTGCATTGTTCCGCATGCACAATGAGAGTGTTTCGTTCACACCAAGTCGCTGTATCCATCGGGTTACCATCCACTCGGGGTGGGAATGAACGACGGAGATATGGCGCGACGGGGCGGTGGTCAGGTCGGGAAGAGGAATTTCTTTCATTCTTCTGATGGCATTGCGAAGGATACCGTTCACAAGTCCCTCGCGTCCCGGAAATGTCGTTTTGGCAGCCTTGACCGCTTCGTCGACGGCCGCAAACGGAGGAATCCGGTCGGTGAACATGATCTGAAAGAGGGCAACTCGCAGTATGTTTTTCAACCCGGGGTCAAGGGTTGCTGCATTGCCCCTGTAAATGTGGCAGATGATCCAGTCTATGTGGTTTCGCATGCGCAGGGTCCCGTACACCAACTGCGTGAGAAGCCGCCGATCATGGATGTCAGTGAATATTTTCCGCGACAGCCAGGCATCCAGGAGGGGTTCTGCAAAGGCATTGTGGCGTTCAATGCGGTTTAAAATAAACACGGCAACGGTGCGCGGGGTATATGGCATAAATTCCATCACTTTATCGAGTGTTCAAATCAACGGCAGGGGCGTTACGGGACTTTCGTCCTGCGACGGGACATTTTACATATTACTGTCTTATATTTTGTTTTATGTGCGATTGCAATGAAAACATCACGGCGTCGAGCAGCGTCGCGGCACTGCGGCGAAGAATCACGGCGCATGGCCTGCGGCATGAGCGAAAACAATCGTTGATCGCGGAAGGTATCTATGGTAGGTTGCGATACGTTTTCGCGAGGTTTCTTATAAGACTCCAGATATGGGAGATGCGTTCAATGGGAAACGGGCAGTCGCCGCCGGGGGAGTGGAAAACAAAACCAACCGACCGCTTTGTTCTGAAGTGGATAAAATGCTATATATCGGCCCGCATCGCCCCTCACCTTATTCGGTACGAGTGGCTTCACCCATGGATGATCACGGTATTTTCGGCAGTGCTAGGTATGGTCGGCGGTATCGTATATGCGCTGGGGATCGCATGGGGTGCCGGCGTAATTGCCGTATGCTCCCAAGTGCTTGACGGAGTGGACGGTCAGTTTGCCCGATTGACGGAGAGAGCGAGTCCGGCAGGTGCGTTATGCGATTCCGTACTGGATCGGTTTGCCGATGGGGCAATGGTGATCGGTATGAGCGTTTATCTTGCCCGGTTGGCCATCATGCCACTCTGGCTGCTTATTGCATGTGGGGCACTGGCGCTCATGGGGAGCAACGCAGTCAGTTATTCCACCGCCAGGGCCGAGACCCTTGGTATCGAGCTGGGCAGACCTACTCTGGCGAGCAAAGGCACACGATCGACAGTGATGACGTTATGTGCCGTGGGAACGTTAATCTGGCCGTCACTGCCAGTGGTGGCACTCGTGTATCTTGTGCTGCATCCCAATTTCGTGGTGGCAGGGCGTCTCATAAAGGCCTTTCAATCCGGTAGACTGGTGACATGGTGAACGAAACCGGTGACACCCATTGCCGACAGGAACACATGCTGCATAAAAAGGAGTAGGGGGAATGATTGAAACCGGTGTAATTCATGGTAGGTTTCAGATACTGCACAATGATCATATGACGTATCTTCTGGCAGGTAAAGCCCGGTGTGATCATCTTATTGTGGGCATCACCAATCCTGATCCGACCCTGACCAACGATGATCCTGCAGACCCGGCTCGAAGTCTGGCTCTTGCAAATCCCTTGAGTTATTACGAGCGGTACATGATGGTAAAGAAGGCGTTCGTGGAGGTAGGTATTGCACCGCGTGAGTTTTCCATTGTGCCGTTTCCGATAAATTTACCAGAGTTATACCAATATTATATCCCTCTTGATGCAACCTTTTTTCTCACAATCTATGATGAGTGGGGGCGAAAAAAACTTGCTCAATTCCGTTCGTTGGGGTTGCGGACCGAGGTGCTCTGGGAACGATCTTTGGCAGACAAGGGATTGAGCGGTGCCGAAATCCGACGGCGAATCGTTTCCGGAGTGGCCTGGAAACATCTCATACCGCCGAGCACCCATATGCTTCTCAGAAAGTGGGGCGTATTGAAGCGGCTGAGGGAGCTTGAAATCGGGCAGTAGCTCCTGCTATCAAACATTTTGCCGGGACGGGAAGCATGACGTAAAGGCCCCGAAAAGATTTGTGACGGCATTACGGGAGACGCACATGGATATTACGGGATATTACCCGGGTGCAATAGGGAAGGTCACGGAAGTGCATGCCAAGTATTATCATGAGCACTGGGGCTTTGATAGTTCTTTTGAAACCCAGATCGCTCAAGAACTTGCGAAGTTCGTGCATGCTTTTCGAAAAGACCGTGACGGATTATGGATTGCACGGCACGGCGGGACATTGACCGGTTCAATCGCCATAGATGGAAGGAAGGTCCGCACCGAGGGGGTCAGGCTTCGCTGGTTTATTGTTGTCCCCGACTTTCAGGGGTGTGGCATTGGTAGGCAGCTTCTTGATCGTGCGGTGGAATTTTGCCGACAGAAGGGGTATAAAGTTATATTTTTATGGACATTTCAGGGGCTTGCTGCGGCCCGGGCACTTTATGAACATACGGGATTTCGGATGAGTGAAGCACATGAGATCGAACAGTGGGGGAATGTGCTGACAGAACAGAAATTCGAACTCCTGCTTCAATAGCGAACAATGACGGGACATCCATGATGACCCGCAGAGATAGAAAAGGATGCAACCACTGCATGACGGCGCAGCTGGTGTGTAGTAACGCGCATGATGCGACTTACAGAGACCGCAGGGTGTGAACCGGTCCATCCCGGTACCGCAGTTACATTGTGCCTTGAAGTAAGAGAGGTAGGTTATGAGTGAGAGACATTTGGCGAAAATGATTCATGAAAGTGCCCGCCGGTTCGACAATGGTGTGGCCATGCGTTATAAGGAATCCGGTGTATGGCATGAAATATCTTATCGAGCCTTGGGCGAGAAAGTTTTAATGACCGCGAAGGCTCTCCTAGAACTGGGTGTCAGCGAAGGAGATATGATCGGTATCTTTTCACAAAACAGGCCCGAATGGGCAGTCACCGATTTTGGCATTCTTAGCGTCAAGGGTGTGTCGGTTCCCATCTACGCGACGAATACCGCGGGCCAGGCAGAATTCATTGTCAGAGATGCGACCATAAAGATTATATTCGTCGGTGATCAGGCCCAGTACGACAAAGTCAAAACATTTTCGGGGCAGCATCCGTATATCGAAAAAATCATAGCGTTTGACAGTAACATTCACCTTGAAGGGGATGATTCACTCCATTTCAGTGACTTCATCGAGCTGGGACAAAAATCGACACGGAACGATGAAGTTAATGCACGACTCGCGACGGCCCGTTCCGACGATATTGCCACCCTGATTTACACGTCGGGCACGACAGGCGATCCCAAAGGGGTTATGTTGACTCATGGAAACTTTCTGCACCAGATTGATGCCGTTGATGCCAACTTTGAGGTGGGGCCCACGGATATTTCCCTCTGTTTCCTCCCCCTCAGCCACGCGTATGAAAGAACCTGGTCCTTTTGTGTCTTCAAAAACGGGGCCCAGAATTCCTATCTTGCGAATCCGAAGCAAGTAATCGAGTATATGCAGGAGATAAGACCCACGGCCATGGTCAGCGTTCCAAGGCTGTACGAAAAAATTTATTCCACCGTCTACGACCGGCTTGAAAAAGCGACGCCCTTTAAAAAGAAGCTGTTTACCTGGGCAATCGGTGTTGGTAAAGAGTATGCCTATCGTCGTAAGGATGGAAAACCGGTCGGGCCGGCCCTGAAAGTGGCTCATATTATTGCGGATAAGCTCGTTCTCAGCAAGATACGGGATATCGTTGGCGGGCCCAAGAATTTCTTCTCTGCCGGAGGGGCAGCCCTGTCGAAGGAAATCGAGGAGTTCTTTTTTGCTGCCGGGCTCCTGGTCTGCGAAGGGTATGGCTTGACGGAAACCGCGCCCATGATTACCTATAACTGTCCCAGTGCGTTCAAATTTGGCACGGTAGGGAAGCCGGTACCGCTCTGTGAGGTTAAGATTGGTGAACAGGGTGAAATCCTGGCCCGGGGACCGAACCTGATGAAAGGGTATTTCAACAAGCCGGAAGAGACGGCAGAGGTTTTCCTGTCCGGCTGGCTCAGGACGGGTGATGTCGGGTATATCGATGAGGAAGGGTTCGTAAAAATAACCGATCGGATTAAAGACCTAATTATTACGTCCGGTGGCAAAAATATTGCACCGCAGCGCATTGAAACCATGGTCGGAAAGGATCACTACATCGAGCAGATAAATGCGGTCGGGGATGGGAAAAAATATATCAGTGCTCTGATTGTACCATCTTTCCCGGCAATCGAAGCATACGCCCGGGAGAACGGCATAGCGTTTTCGTCACGACAGGAGCTGGTACAAAACCCCCAAATTATGGAACTTTACCGCACGCGTATTGAAGCACAGTCCGCTGATCTGGCGGGTTACGAGAAGATTAAGGCGTTTACCTTGATGCCACATGAATTCAGCCAGGAAGGCGGTGAGCTGACACCGACCCTTAAAATAAAAAGAAAGGTCGTCATGGAAAAATACAAAGATATTATTGATGCAATGTATCATGATGATTAAGGTAGAGAAAAACAGAAAGTTATGTGATAACATAGGGTCTTGTCGAAAGTATGGCAGGGTTCTTTACGGGTTGGTTTCGTGATCGTACGCATTCTGGCATAACGGGGAAGCAGTGACTGGAGGTTGCGTGGACTGCGTGTAGCCCTGCCCGGACCTCACGTGTTTCAAAAACTGTCAAAAAAGGGAGCAGACTCATGAAGGCCCCGATTTATGAGTTTGGTGCGACCGGAGTGTATCCGCTTGTTCCGGCCAGCGGAGAGAGGCTGCCATCGTCTGAAGGAACTTCAGGTGGACAGAAAAAGACCGCGCCTGCCTCCTATCCGCTGGTAAGAAGACCTGCCGAAACCCTTCCGTCACCGCGCGTCGTCTCTAAGTATCTTGCCTACGACAGGATGCAGTCACATGCCGTGACACCGCGAAGCGTCTTCTCGAAGGGCCTCTATATCGACTTGTGGGTATAGACCCTCTCCGCGTGAATTTGCAGCCTGTCATGTATCGTGATCAAAAACTACGATGGGGTACTGATCGGAGCGACGTGGAGGTAAGACGTTAGGAGTACAGGATGTCTGATATATGGACAAGCGAAATATCGGAAATGGAGTGGTTTTTCAAAAATGCTCCGATGGCCCATGCCGTTTCTGGAAAAGGATGACCGATCCCTACCGCAAATCCGTAGTGTCGTGCGCACCGGGTAAGCGTGTGGAGCTGGCAGAGAATTGCAGTCTCGTTGCGAACATGGTCGAGAAACACATTTCTTCTGGCAGTAACCATATGGAGTTGAAGGGCAGTTTTATATGCTTGGGAAGAATGTGATGTGAGACTGTCAACGAAAAAGAGGTCGTTCTCTTTGATAACCCGAAGCGTTTCCGTGATTTCGCTTTTGCATGCCGTGAATCGTGAACCCATGTGATTGTTAACACCGATTGCATGGGGCACATCGGAGATATTGTTCTGAATAATTTTGCTTATTGTTGAGGCCTCTTCACCCACATACAGCGCACCAGGACCGGGGTCAAGTCTTGGGTTGTAGGGTTCCATCGGCTGGTGCAGCATAACTTCATGACCACTACGGTGAATCTCGGATGCGAGCGCACGGGAATGTTTCAATCGGGGCAGAATGGCAAACGTGATGGGAATGTCCAGTGCGAGGAACTGCCGTGCCCGTGCCCGGCTGTTGCCGATGTCATCGATTATGAGTGCGGCTCTCGGCTCAAAGAACGATGGTGCTGTCAAATTCTCGCAGGCATAAGCCCTGGAGGCTCTGCCAAATCCCAGGCAACAACCTGCCAGCATAACGGCGCTTGTGTATAAAAAGTTCCTTCTGTCCATTGATCTGTCTCTGTACTACACTGCGTTATCCCAAAACGAATAAAATCAAGAATTACCGGATGCTTATACCGGTAGCGAACCCCAAATCTATGCTGTCTATGCAGGAACTTTGTCTTCTAATACAATATGTTGTGGTTAAAGTCAAGAAAAATACAATATGTAGAGTTGTTAACGCCTGCGTGTTGCCCCTCCCCTCCCTCCGCAATTTTTGGTACGACCGAATGGTGGCTGTGGAAAATTCCTGCATATAGAGAAGGTTGTACAGTCTCATATTGCAGGTAGTCGATTGTACGGTCTACTTACTGCATGAGTGCGGTGCGGTAATTGTAAAATTCATTACCGCCTCGGCAGACACGCATCGAATGCAGATTGTACAGTGCGTTAATGGTTGCAACAGCATTCATGAATCGAAGCGGCTCCATAATCCGCTGTGGTTATTGACCTTGTCCTTCGATATGTCAAAAGCCTTGACAAAAAACTGAATCCGTGTATTTTTACGTGCAGCTGTAACTTGCTAATAAATAAACCGATTTTTATATGTCATCCATCGAAAAGAAATCGCTGGCAGGTTGTCAGTATGATCTCTCAAGCGACAGGGTTCCGTAAATAAGTAAAAATTCCGGCAGTATTTCTTGCACGACCGACAGGGGCCCGCACCTGTTGTCGTGTCATGTGAATGGTTCAATTCGGGAGTACATTTTAGGCAGGGTGCCTGCAGTGGGGCTTACAATAGCAGCTGCGTGGCCCGTCATCTGCTGAATGGAGACAGGCTATGACCGATCATGTGAGTTATGAGGAGCTGAAATCGAAAGTTAGGGAACTGGAGGATTCGCTCAGTACGAGTAAGCGTGTCGAAAACGCGTTACGCGAGAGTGAACAGCTTTCCCGAACACTTTCGGAAAAATCACTCGCCGGCATCTACGTCGTGCAGAACGGTACGTTCCGATTCGTCAATGCAAATATTGCACGCTATGCGGGAAATACGCCGCAGGGGATGGTCGGGATGAAGGCCGACAGTGTTGTGCATCCCGAGGATAGACCGCGGGTCAAGCGAAGTGCGCGTGAAATGCTGAGCGGCCGACGCACATCACCACACGACTTCAGAATCATCACCACCCAGGGACAGGTCAGGTGGGTCATGGAATCGGTCACGTCCATATCCTTCGGGGGCAAGCCTGCGATTCTCGGCAATACCATGGATATTACCGAACGCAAGCGGGCAGAGGAGATGCTGCAGGAATCGGAGAATCTGTACAGAACTATTTTTGAGACGACCGGCACCGCTACAATTATCATCGAAAATGACACCACCGTGTCCCTTGTCAATGAGGAGTTTGCCAAGCTGTCAGGCTATTCCAAAGAGGACTGGGAGGGCAGAAAGAGCTGGCTCGAATTCGTAGTGCCGGAAGACCAGGAACGGATGAGGTGTTACCACCAGGCACGCAGGGATGATCCCGGTGCCGCACCCCGTAATTACGAGTTTGGTTTCGTCGACAGTTGGGGGCGTGTCAGGGAAGTGTTCCTCACGGTTGCCATGATCCCGGGCACGAAGAAAAGTGTGGCCTCATTTTACGACGTGACGGAACGTAAACAGGCATTGCGAAAGGTGCGAGAATCGGAAAACTGGTACCGGACCATATTTGAAACCACGGGAACGGCCACCATCATTATCGAGGAAGATACGTCGATGTCGTTGGTAAATTCGGAATTTACATCCCTGTCGGGGGCGTCCAAGGAGTACTGCGAAGGGGGTGTGAGCTGGACGAAATTTATTGTCAAAGAAGATATTCCCCGCATGCTTCAATACCATGAACTGCGTCGGGTCGATCCGAATTCCGCACCCCGCAATTATGAATTTGGCTTTATCGACACAGAGGGAAACCGCAAAGACATGATGATTACCATTTCAATCATACCGGGGACGAAAAAAAGTGTTGCATCCCTGCTTGATATTACCGACCGTAAACAGGCCGAAGACCAGGTCAAAAAGAGGGAGCAGGAAGTCCAGGTCAAATCCCGGAACCTCGAGGAGGTGAATACGGCCCTGAATGTATTGCTGCGCAGGCGGGAAGAGGATAAAAACGAGTTGGAGGAAAAGGTGTTCCTGAATGTTCGCGAGTTGGCCATTCCCTATATCGAGAAATTGAAAAAAAGCAGACTGAATGACAATCAGCTGACCTACCTGACAATCCTGGAAAAAAGCCTGAGCGATATCATTTCTCCGTTTATGCACAATATGACGGTGAAGTACTCGAAGCTGACGCCAACCGAAATACAGGTCGCCACCCTGATAAAACAGGGCAAGACGTCAAAGGAAATTTCAAATTTGATGAACTTGTCGACACGGGCCGTCGACTTTCACCGTGGTAATATTCGAAATAAGGTGGGCCTTAAAAATACACACGCCAATTTGCGGTCTTTTCTGTTGACGCATTCATAATAACAGTATTTTTATGTTATATTCCATGTAATAATCTATTATGGCCTGCCCGGGCTCATGCCT
>Ga0272441_10003122_pt1 | contig 32144 bp, 42 predicted proteins | sample SSMProp6N_FD_193582 | JGI IMG/M metagenome (GOLD analysis project Ga0272441, IMG submission 193582) | Marine sediment archaeal communities from Little Sippewissett salt marsh, Falmouth, MA, United States - SSM-Prop-6N | ecosystem: Environmental > Aquatic > Marine > Wetlands > Sediment ... | reverse complement strand
GGTCGATTTTTCAGATTTTGCTTTTAGCGTATTATCTGGAGTTAAACGTAATATTTACTCAGCTTGTGATATTGATTTCGAATGGGAAAAGGAAGACCTCATTATTTTTAAGCGTACGTGATAATGCCGATGTATTCACGGTTTACATTAATAGATGTTGAGTAGTAATATTATCAGAGTTATTGTCCTCAAATAGACTGACATACATGCCAGAATTATTTTTCTTTGTTCTCGGTATCATTAACAGTGTTTTCCTGATTTTCGTATTTGTAATACGGAAAGGCGGATTGAATCTGTTACAACGATTAGGGAAATTTTACTTCTTCCTGGCTATCCCTGCTGCATATAATATATTTTTGATTCTTCATGAAAGCAAAGATACAAGATACATAATTTTTCTTATTATTTTCCTCGTATTCTTGATTATTGAGTGGTTGTACGATTATAAATTGAAAATAAGTTTCCGGGAAAACTGGATCCGAGACTGGAAATGGTCAGTACCATATTTAGGACTTTACTACGCAATGAATTATGGCTTTGTTGTAATGCCATGGAAAACTCATGTTGCATGGGGAATTGTAATGCTCTTTCTGTTTGTTATGCAGATAATCACTAATATAATGAGCCATTCTAGAAAAAGTTCTTGATGCTTATAATAAAGCTGAAAACCCAAACGGAATCAGCCACGCGTAAGTATCACTGAACAATCTTGCCGACAATTACGTGGGTCAGCGCTATTTGTCTTTCTCGAATAACAGGTAGTGATTAGCGAATGATGTTATTGGTCCTCCCGACAAGCCAGCAGCTTGGTAGGTGTGGAGGTGCCAGCCATTCTTCTGATATTCCGCGATTGTTTTGCTGATATCCTTGTGCTGTTTTACTTCGACACATTCGTATTCTTTTTCTTTCATGTTGCTTTACCCCCATATCCGGATTATATTGGGCAATTCCTAGAAACACAACTATTCCTCAGTATTAATGGTAAGCCCCAAACAACGGCACAAAACGAATTCCGAGGACACCTGAAGACCCAGCCCGCTATTTAGCAAAGACGGTATGATAAAGACACATGAATACTGACTGTAAATCGTCAGGGTAAATGGCTCCAATGGCGAAATTTGACAAGTCGTATAACCACTCGTAAACTCAGAACAAAATCTCAACTTTGTATATTTAGGGAAAACCTCAGTATTCGTAATGGTAGTCAATCGAATCAACCTTTTTGGTGCTATAGTAGCTAATGTAATTAACATTAGCACTATCTCGATATTTATAGCGCGACTACTTGGGAAACCAGATATTGGTCATTGGATAGGTATTTTAGTCCAAATTAGTATCATTCCACTGGCTTACTTTCTTTTCTCAGCCAAACCGTTAAAAAGGCCGAAGATCTATTACATCTGGATTAGTCTAATGATTGTATTTATAATCGTTGAGTTTTTACTTGATTGGTACCCAAAGGTAGACTTCAGGGATAATCTTACAATAATTATTCCCTATGTAATGCTATTTTTTGGAGCTACTGGTGGTATGATCGGTGTTGCCAGTATGGCAGGGAAGAGATGGGGTGTGATTACGGTCGCTTCATTTCTAATTATGGCGGTTCTTGCTTTCGTCCAAAGACAGGTTACCGGAATGTAAGTTGGATCCCGACTATGCCCACTACATATTCGAGCGAATCATATAACTATGCCACTTTTGAATATCCCGATATGTAAATAACCTACGTATTGTAATATTCTACCAATTTGCTGAGCTAGGCAATTAGAATCTGAATAGTCAGGTATTTATCGATGCTCTTTTCAAATCCTTCGCAGATGTCTAATCCTCAGCAGGAGCTTGATGATAGAATATATTATACTGGCAGTAAGAAGAAAATAAATCGCCCGAACAACAAACCACCAAGAGTAAGGATATTTAAACCATACGCTATGCGAAACAGATATAATGATAACAGCGAAAAAAGCTAGGTAAGTCAGCCCCCTCTTATATTTTGCTACTTTTGACTCAGGATCAGTGAAAATCTCCGGTAACTCTCCCTCCTTGGCTTCCTTGCGGAAATAGTGCCAGCTGGACATATACCCAATATGCTCCCAACCAGCATCACTAAACAACTGCAGGTAATCCTGCTCGTCTTTTTTCTTGTACGTTTGATAATCCAATCTGTAGACGTAGTCATGTGACTCACCAGACTTAAATCTATAGATACCTGCTAATCCTACTGATAATAGGTGCCAACCCTTTTGGGACATGCTCCTTAGCCATGCCTCCTCCTGTTCATCTTGCCAAGGCCAAAACCATCTGAATTTACGGATAGTATTCTCTGCCATCACTTTCCCCTTATGCTATGGGTCTAAATCAAAAAGATTCTTAACGGACAGCCCATTTCGGGTCATTATTTCCAGACGCTTTATCTGGTTTATGAGTACCTTCTGTCCTTCCGGCGTCAAAACATAGCTCTTTCGTCTGTTATCTTCCTTAACCTTAACAATCAATCCCTCTTTCTCTAGCGATGTAAAAGCACCGTATAGGGTTCCAGGGCCAACCCTGACTGTACCTTTGCTTATTTCCTCTACCTTCTGCATCACAGCATACCCATGGAGTGGGTCGACTAGAGTAAGCATAATGTAGTATGTTGATTCAGTGAGGGGAAGGTACTTGTTAATATCATTGCGTACCATGTTGTTTGTCCTTTATATAAGTTATTGATATATCATATTACGATATACCGTATGACGGTATATTATCATGCCAACACAATTCTGTCAATAGGTTTATTTACTTGGGGCAAGATTCCAAAGCAAAATGAGACTGATATTATTCTAATTGGATTCTACAATTTACCAGATTTAGCAATGAAGTAGATTGGGCTACACTGAGAATAGAACTACTAGAGTGCCAAAGCAAAGGAGGTCGAAAAAGTTCTACCTATTGATACCCCAGCTCCACCAAAGTCTTTCTTACCGCTAACCTAACTCCAGACAACGTTTCGACTACTTACAATTCCAACACGCAATTAGCTGTTCCGTTACACCGTTTGATTGAAGGGTTTCTACTTTCTTGTAAGGTAGAGAACAAATCTCTGGCCACCATTAGAAACCCTCGTTTCCAACGTAAGATTATTAAAGGTTTAGACCCAGAGATATGCCATAAGCTCTTGGGTTCATTCAATGGTAAGAATCTCGATAATTACCGAAACAAGGCCATCGTATATATGTTTCTGGATACTGGTTTGAGGTTATCTGAATTAGCCAATTTGCACATGACCGATATCAATATATGGAGCAGGGCATAATCAAGGCAGTAGGTAAAGGTGACAAAGAAAGGTTAGTTAGAATAGGTACTAAGACTCAAAGAATGGGCTGTTAAGGGAAAGCAATAACGACATAGCAAAACGCAACTAGGTTCATCCTAGTGCTTGGATAAACTCTTGTGAAGACGCGATTGTCGCCATACCATGCCATGGAAATACTTTTTCTATAAGAATCCGGTGAACTTCAGCATCAGTATCAGCACAACAGTCAGAGATAACTACTAGTTGGTAATCTATATCAGCGGCCCAACGCACAGTTGATAGTACACAACCACTTGTCGAGATTCCCATCAGAATTAACGTTTCCACCCCTTGCTTTTTAAGCAATTCATCCAAATTCGTAGTTGAGAATGGTCCAACACGACTCTTAGTAAGTACTGTTTCTCCAGATTGAGGAGTTATCGCAGGGTGGATTTCAGTCTCTGGAGTCCTCTCTCCGCGGCGTACTTCTATATATATTATGGGAATATTTACCAAGCGAGCCTTGGCTAGGATCATATTGGCCTTTTCCAAGATTTCATGTTGGAAAGTGTCCGAGAAATTACTCAGTTGTCGATTTTGATAATCCATAATGAGAATGGCTGTCCTCTTTGGGTTAATTGACAATTGCTCTGCCATGTTCTAGATCCTCCTTATCTTACTCAGACTACAGAGCTTAAATTTAGTTCTTTATATGTATGCTGTCAAGCTACAAGTGACATTTCAGCTATAAATTCACTTTTTGATTGGTGATCAAATGATGGAACTCCATGCAATTGACACCCACTAATACGAGGGTACGAGGGATAGAATCTGGTCAAGAACATGAAGGTCCAGTATAAGGAAATTGCTAGAAGTCTAACAGGATTTTCAACACCATTCTTTTGTGTAGGGCCTATTATTAGGCTTCTTAAGCAGTTCTTGATCGTATTTAACTTTTAGCTAGCCCGAAGGATTTACAAACTTGAAATCTGGTTCGTGATATATCTCCTGGATCCGTCTGTTGTTAAGAAAAACATCAAACTCCGATTTTAACTCATGACGTATCTTACTCAGTAGTGCATCTTTTTCCAGCATAACTTCAGTATTATTAACAAGCCTAACCATATTTGCCTGCAGTATGATAAGAAGAGGTTGTTTTGGCTTGAACTTCTGAAATATCTTCATAAAATTTGTTGCTTTTCCTGAATGTATTACGCATTCGAGTCATTTCCGAAACCATTGGTGTACTACCATGGGAGGCTTCCCACAAGCATAGAGTTAGACAAGAAAACTCTTCTGTATCTTCCATTTCAAAAAAATATCTCGCATCAATGGAAGCCTCAAAGATTGCATACTTGCAGTGCTGAACTAGTCTCTTTGAGGTGTGTCTTGCTGTGCCTTCTGGTATGTCGAATTGGCGCAAATATTGGAGTAAAATCACAGTTCATAACTGCTTTGAAATTTCCTCTATTGACAATTTCATCAATGAAGGATAGATTAAAACTTAAGCGTATAACCTATGGGAGAGTTGCTATGTCAGCTATACCAGATTTTGAAATAGGTTTGTGGAATGCCTGGATATTAATACTGCCTCTCTTTTTGGTTCCCGCGATAATGAGTTCCATCAAAAAGGGGCTATTTAAGAAGACGGAGTCCGTAGTTAGTCTTAGCACGAGAGAACGGAGAGCCTTTGTTTTGCCGAAAGTAGTCTTGATACTCGTCTTTCTTTACTCTATCTTTTTGCTATTAGAGTTAGGTTCTATAGGGTTTTACATAGGTTTTCCCATCAGCTTGTTGGGTATAGCGCTGTATATCATCGTGAGTGTGAACATTGCTAATACACCCGTTGATAGACCTGTAACGAAGGGTATATATCGCTATTCGAGACATCCTATGTATATGGCTTCCATTACTGCTCTTGTAGGTGTGGGCATATCTTCTGCCTCTTGGCTTTTCTTGTTATTTTCAATCCTATTCGCTGTCATACACCTTATGAATGGAATCTTTGAAGAACGCTTATGTCTCGAAGCATACAACAGCGTCTACCAAGGCTATTTGGACAGAACTCCAAGATGGATAGGTATACCGAAATCTTAAATATTTAAAGAAAGGAGGCGATAGTGATGGCAGCAATTCCAAAGGATGTAAAGTTTCTGATATTTGGGAAAGGTGTGAAATGGCATGCGCGGATTTCGATAACTATGCACTTGCTGGGCTTGGTATGCTTAATCTTAGGCATAATTGCCGGTGCCACAAATAAAGCGCTTGGCCTGGGGGTAGGGAATTGGTTTCTATTGGCCATAGCACTTTGCTTGTGGGCTTTAGGAGCTTGGTTCTGCGCATACTTCGGAGCTAAAGAAGGATAAATCCCTCACTGGATAAGTGAGTATTGATTTTATTACCTTCTTCGTTTGGAGTTTCATAAACATAATTTGAAGAGGAGGGAATAAGCACGCATGGTCAGATTTGGCCCTCATGAGCCCTTGGCCGTTGGTTCGAATCCAACGGCCGCCGCTGTCTTGTATTCCATTAAGAATATAATCTGACCAGGAAGAAAATAACACCAGCTATTAATAAGACAGCACCTGCAGCAATAGTAATGATTCTCGCTTTCTTTTCCCCTGCAGTCAATTCAGGCCATGGTTTCTGTCGTTTCCCTATAGAAATGCCAATAGCAATACCAGCACCAAGACCTACTGCTAAACCAATTGCATATCCATCCACTGACAGTACCTCCTATGCGTATTTTGAACTTCAATATTACCTAATCACATCCGTAGTCTAATTTCCTCAGGAGTCACACTTTCTACCTGTATATTGAGCCCATCTATTCTTATCGTGCTTTGTCCCTTCGGAAAGTAAAGGTTCCAAGAATAACCCCGGTAAAAGAATTCCCATTTCATTTGCACAATAGAGAAAACGTCCTTATTTGGCATACCAGCATAAACAATGCGGTCTTTACCTAATCGTAAGTGATGAGTATCTCCGACTGATAGAACAACTGTATTATCCATTTTCCCTCCAGCAAACGTTTTAATTTATATTCAATTATATCGCATCGAACCTGAACTTTTCTCACAGCTAGAACTTGTAACACAAAGCTATTGACCTTATCCCAACTTTTGATCACAGTCACATTCGGTATATTGAAGGAGGCAACAATGGCTTTAACATTACTGAAGGCGACTGGCAGTTAAAAGGTAGAGGGTCCGAATCCCTCCAGCTCCACCCAAAATGGCAATTTTTATGTCGCATGGCTTAGTGTGGCAGTCAAATTAGGGAGATATTTGATTTCACCTGCGGTATCTTGCCATCGTTGAAGTAGCTATATTTAAGTGTCATCGTGCAAGGTAATTGGTTTTCGCCAAAACTACTTGTGGGGAAAAATTGTAGTGAATATAACTTGGATGACAAAGAGCGAAGAAGTGGGCACGGGAACTGGAAGATCGCTAATTCGGTCTAGAACCTTCACGTAAAGTTGTCATAGGGCTGTGTTGGCGGTGATGTGTGCTAGTATGTGGCCTCTCGCGCCTCTGCGGGTTTCACCAATAGTAATGGGGTTTTTCCATGGTGTAGTACACGGTCAGTGGTACTGCCCAGGAATAGTCGGTTAAAACCTGAATATCCGTGTGTTGACATAGCAATCAAATTAGCATTGATTTTGCCGGCAACTTCGATAATCTTTTCTGCAGCATCACCGACTGCAACTTCGCATTTTACAGTAATTTTCTTGCTTCTTAATTGGGTTCCTGCTTCTTCCAGGTAACTTTTAGCTTTTGCCTTCAGTTGCTCGATTTCTGTATTGCTGTATGAAACTCGCGTGACTGTCCTTCCACTGGGGATATAGTAGGCTGGAGCTACTACTTGAAGTAGGGTAACTTCTGGTTTCATTTTCGTGGGTGTTTTTGTTGCGACTGTTTCCACATGAGGCAGGATAACCTCACTTAATTTTGAGCCATCTAGAGGAGCAAGTAAGTTGTTCATTATTCCTTTCTCACGTGTTGCTAAGGGTACTTCCGCTTTTATGAGTAACACTGGTTTACTCGCTTGTCTAATTACTTTGTCAGCTGTGCTTCCGAGAAGCCAGCGCTTTATACCAAATTTGCCGTGACTTACCATAGCAATAAGGTCAATATTCTCTTTTTTGCTATAGTCAACAATTTCCCTGTTTGCTTTTCCACTTAGGAGGATAGGTTCTACTTTGGCTTTCTCGCCAAGCTGCTCTTTTACAGTTCTGGTTACTTGCTGAATATATGCCTCGTATTCGTGAGAGATAGAGCTTGACTTTGGCGAATAAACATGTAGTAAGATAATTTCTGCGCTGAATCTTTCTCCTAATTCTGCTACATAAGGCAGAATTAGCTCACATAGGGAAGAGCCATCTAATAGGGTGAGTATTCTTTTATACATTTCCTTGATTTATATTATATCACGACCATGGTAAAAGCCAAATTGCTGTTTTGCGCTATAAGGCGGTGCTTTTAATTTGCCTCAAATTGGGCTAAAATCTCACAGATATGCTTCTAAATTACAATCCCCAGGAAATCGAAAAGAAATGGCAGGAGAGATGGGCTGCTGACCATATTTATGAAGCTACAGAAAATAGTAATCGTCCAAAATTTTACGCATTGACTATGCTTCCTTATACTTCTGGTGATCTTCATATCGGACACTGGTATGCGATGGCTCCTTCAGACGTATACGCCAGGTTTAAGAGGATGCGAGGATACAATGTGCTCCACCCTATGGGATTTGATGCTTTTGGATTGCCTGCGGAGAATGCTGCTATCAAACATGGGATACATCCTCATGTTTGGACAATGAGAAATATTGAACATATGCGGGATCAACTTAAACGCATAGGGGCAATCTATGACTGGAGCCGGGAGATGATTACTTGTCTGCCTGAGTATTATAGGTGGACACAGTGGTTTTTTCTAAAATTCTATCATGAGGACTTGGCTTACCGTGCTAAAGCGCCGGTCAACTGGTGTCCTGAGTGTCAGACGGTATTAGCCAATGAACAGGTATTGGGCGAAGGATTCTGTGAACGTTGTGGTAGCCAGGTGACCAAAAAAGATTTGGAACAGTGGTTTTTTAGAATTACGAAGTATGCCGATGAACTGCTTGATTTTAGCCATTTGGTTTGGCCAGAACGTATAAAGACAATGCAGAGGAACTGGATTGGCCGGAGTGAAGGTGCCGAGATTTCCTTTAAATTGGAGCGTGAGGACATACAATCTAAGGAAATAAAGGTGTTTACCACTCGCCCTGATACTATTTTTGGCGCGAGTTTCTTTCTTCTTGCTCCTGAACATCCCTTGGTTTCTCAGCTGGCTGCCCCAGAGCGAAGGGGTGAGGTGGAGGAATACGTTGCTTGGTGTCAAGGCCAAAGTGAATATGAGCGGACAGCCGTGGGCAAAGAGAAAACAGGAGTCTTTCTGGGGAGTTATGTCATTAATAGGTTGAATGGAGAAAAGATACCTATCTGGATTACTGATTACGTCTCGCTGACATATGGTACTGGTGCGGTGATGGGTGTCCCAGCTCATGATGAGCGAGATTTTGAGTTTGCTAAACAATTTCATCTTCCTGTTCGAACTGTTGTTGCACCTCCTGGTTGCTCGAGCAAAGAATTAATGGAGGTATATAGTGGAACAGGCATAATGGTAAATTCCGGGGAGTTTAATGGCTTGTCCAGCGAGCAAGGATATAATGCAATTTGTGATCTACTGGAGAGTAAAGGATGGGGGAAGCGTACTGTTACTTATCGCATTCGTGATTGGCTTATCTCGAGGCAGAGGTATTGGGGAGCTCCTATTCCTATGCTTCATTGTAATAAATGTGGCATCGTTCCTGTGGCTGAAGAGGATTTGCCTGTCCTGCTTCCTTCTGATGCGGAATTCAAACCTGCTGGAGAATCTCCTCTAAAATATTGTCAATCTTTTGTTAATACTACTTGTCCTAGGTGTTCTGGGCCGGCGCGACGGGAAGTCGATACCATGGATACATTTATGTGCTCCAATTGGTATTTCTTACGTTACGCTAGCCCCAAAAGTGATGGTGCCCCTTTTGAAACTGAAAAACTGAAGTATTGGCTGCCTGTGGATTTGTATACTGGAGGAGCTGAACATGCTGTCATGCATCTCCTTTATTCTCGCTTCTTTATCAAAGCAATCAGAGATATGGGATTGGTCGATTTCGATGAACCATTTACTCACCTTTTTAACCAGGGAACGATCATCTATCTCGGTGATAAGATGAGTAAATCCAAGGGCAATGTAGTCGCTCCAGACAAATATGTATCTGAATTGGGAGCGGATGCTGTTCGTGCCTACCTCATGTTTATCGGACCTTGGGAGTTGGGAGGGGAGTGGAGCGATAGTGGCTTTGTAGGCATAAGCAGGTGGTTAAACCGGGTGTGGAATTTGGTAGAAACGGGATATACGAGCCAGGTGGTTGAACGAGTGGTGGAGAAAGAATTTCTTAATGCAACTCATAAAACAATTAAGAAAGTAAGTGAAGATATGGAGAGATTCCATTTCAATACTATGTTGGCTAGCTTGATGGAGTTTACTAATTACCTATCAAAAATGCAGGAATCGGGGAGTGTGACAGTATTACTGTGGCAGCAAGCTATCACATATTTGCTGTTACTCCTGGCTCCCACAGCCCCCCATCTTGCTGAGGAGCTGTGGGCTAAGACTGGCCACCCTTATAGCATTCATAATCGACCTTGGCCTGAGTGGGATGAAGAGTTAGTTAAAGAAGAGAAAATCACATTGGTTATTGAGGTGAATGGTAAGTTACGAGATAGACTACTTGTGCCTGTTTCCATAAGTGAAACTGAGGCCAGGGAACTAGCACTGGGGCAGGGAAAAGTGAAGGCTCATATTGAGGGAAGGAAGATTAGCAGAGTTATCTATGTTCCTGGTCGGGTAGTGAACATTGTAACGAAATGAGGAGAGAAAAATGAAAATAGCTTTTATTGGTGGTGGTACTATGGGGGGAGCGATGATAAGATGCCTTCTCAGCAAAAAGGTTGCTGCCCCTGAAGATATTATAGTTAGTGATGTGAGTCAATCGAGGCGAGAGTCAATAAAGAGAGAGTGTGGAGTAAAGGCCTTGGCTAATAACAAAGAAGCAATAAAAGGCGCTGATTTGGTTATTTTGGCGGTAAAGCCACAAGAATTGCTTCAAGTGATGGAGGAAATAAAAAATCCCGCACAGCAGCAAGTTATATTATCTATAGTAGCTGGTGCCAGTTTGGATGTTTTGTGTCGTGGTTTGAATCATCATTGTATAATCCGAGCTATGCCCAACATGCCAGTTCAAATAGGTGAGGGAATGATTGTATGGACAACAACTAACGACGTTAGTCAAGAACAGAAGGTAATGGCACAATCCATCCTTGACGCCCTAGGCGAGGAACTCTATGTTGAGGATGAGAAGTATCTGGACATGGCTACAGCTTTAAGTGGGAGCGGCCCCGCTTACGTGTTTCTTTTCATTGAAGTGCTTATCGATGCTGGAGTCCATATTGGTTTACCGCGCAGCGTAGCCAGAAAGTTGGTAGTGCAGACGATAATTGGCTCTAGTGACGCTGTCCGGGAAATGGGCAAGCACCCTGCTGAGTTAAGAAGCATAGTTACTTCGCCTGGAGGTACGACTACCGAAGCTCTTCTCCAATTGGAAAGAGGAGGGTTCCGTTCCATTCTTCTTGAAGCTGTCACCGCTGCTTATAGTAAATCCAAGCATCTTTAGAGAAATCATAGACTACGATGGATCCGCTTTTTGAATACCGCAATTGCCCTAATTGTGGAAGCAACGATTTTATTGTGTTATTTGATTCTAACATGGAACTGGATGATTTCCATGAAGGTATAGAAACTGTATATATGTTACCGGGTGACAAATATGGGAGGCATGTACAATGTCGAAACTGTCAGTTTATATATGTGAACCCTATTGAAAGGGAGAACAGAATTAACGAAGACTATACTAAGAGAAAGAGCATTGATGTCTCTATTATTCGTGAGAATCGTTTACGCGCTTCTAAATCACAGGTAGAATTGATTAAAAAATACAAGAAGGGTGCGAATCTTTTAGACATAGGTTGTGGCGAGGGGTTTTTTCTGTTCAATGCTTCCAAGGCTGGTTTCAAGGTTAAGGGAGTTGAATTATCTCAGGATGCTGTACTGTATGCGAAGAGAGAATTTGTTTTAGATGTGGAAGCAACTGCTTTTACAGAACAGCAATTTCCCGAAAATCATTTCGACGTGGTTACGCTATGGCAAGTTCTAGAACACGTGCCACATCCGCTTGTGTTTCTTAAGGAAGCCTATAGGGTACTTAGACCAGGGGGAGTGTTGGTGACATCAACTCCGGATATCAATGGGGTGCCATCGAGGATTTTGCACAAGAGATGGTGGAATATAAGAAGGCTCCATATCAACCAATTTACCCCCAAAACATCTGCTGGCATTCTCAAGAATGCTGGATTTAGAGATATAGATTCTACCTCTTATGTAGAATCTATTAGCTTGCTTATGCTCCTTATACCAATATTAAAACACCTGAAAGTATATGAATCACTAGAATCTTTATTTCACCCCAGCTCTATTGTGGGTAAAATCATGAACAAAATAATATTGATATACCCTGCGAGGTTTGATAATTGTATAACGGTTGGGTTCAAATAAGGTACTAGCTAGCTGCTGGGGTTTTACCAGGATTCTGCTTCTGCCATTTCTCCAATAGTTGCTCGTGTGTTTCTTTATGATCTGGGTCAGGAATACAACAATCCACCGGGCAAACCTCGACGCATTTAGGTGATTCAAACCAGCCCACACATTCTGTGCATTTGTTCGGGTCTATGCTGTAGGTTTCTTCGCCCTCGCTGATTGCTGCGTTCTTGCATTCTGATTCGCAAGCACCACAACTAATACACTCATCAGTAATTTTGTATGCCATCTCTGCATCGCCTCCTTAAATTTTTAATGCCTTATTTTAACACTTAGTTTCATTTTCTAAAACTCCGGGAACTTCTGCTGAGAATTTTTCCTTTAAGGCGGTGGCAACATAATCGGGAATCATGTCCTTAAGGCAACCTCCTAGCCTTGCTACTTCTTTGATTAAGCTAGAGCTGAGGAATTGATATTCAGAGCTTGTCATCAAACAAATTAACTCTATATCTGGTGACAGTTTTTTATTCATTAGCGCCATTTCGAATTCCCGCTCGAAATCAGAGCTTGCCCTCAATCCTCGAATCATAACTGTTCCATTTACACTATGAATAAAATCGGCAGTGAGACCAGAATAGGGCTTAACGCGTACGCCCGGTAGACTAGCCACTACTTTCCTTACCATGGCTACTCTTTCTGCTGTGGAGAAAAGTAGCTGTTTGTTAGGTTTGTCATAAACGCCAATGACCAACTTCTCAAAGATACTTGATGCGCGTTTAATAATATCGGCATGCCCGCTCGTGATAGGGTCAAAGGTTCCTGGATATACTGCTATTGTCATGGTCTATCCTTTTTTTGGTAAATAGAGATGAATGTATCACCGAAGCGATGTTGTTTAGCTAAGTAGAATTCATTGTAATCAGAGCTTAGGGGGAAACGATTTGCGTGGCAAACTACAATCGTGGGATTTTTCTCTGTTAATTCTGAGTTAGCTAAGGTAGTCAGTAAATTAGTTGTATAGGGGTCGGAGTAAGGTGGGTCCATAAGAATGATATTGTAATTGTTATTAAGAAAGGCAATCGACTTGCTTGCGCTGCAACGATAAACATGGGCTTTGTTTGACAACCCTGTTTTGTCCAGGTTGTGTTTAATTATGATGCAACATTTTCTGCTTCGGTCAACAAAGTCAACCCATTCTGCTTTGCGGCTTAGAGCTTCTATACCTAGAGCACCGCTGCCAGCATACAAATCAAGAACGCGGTCCCAACAACTGACATTGTGCTCCAAAATAGAGAAAATAGCTTCCTTCGCTAGATTAGTTGTGGGTCGGATCCACTTCGCTGAAGGAGCTCTTAATTGAATTCCTTTGGCTTCACCACTGATAACTCTCATTTAATATGTGTATTGTATTATTATTTGCTATCTGTTTCAAGCAAGTTATACGAACGACTATATAGTTTGACTCGGAGTAGGGCATAATCTATAATTGGCTTTAGGAAATAAGTACTTGATGTGGAGATCTTAGTATGGCTACTGGATTTGAAAGATTCTCTGAGGGGGCTCGTAAAGTGCTGGCGCGAGCTCAGGAAGAGGCTAAACGTTTAGGGCACAGTTACATTGACACTGAGCATATATTGTTGGGGTTAGTGGCGGATGAATCTGGGGGGGCAGCCAAAGTTCTAGTTAAGCTTGGTATTTCCTTGAACAAAGTGAAAGCAGCAGTGGAGTTTGTAGTTGGCAAGGGAGAGAAAGAAGTTACTGGGACAATTAGCCTTGCTCCTAGAGCTAAAAGAATTATCGAACTTGCCGTTGATGAAGCGCGCAGATTGAATTCTAACTATATAGGAACTGAACATCTCCTGCTTGGTTTATTACATGGAGGTGAGGGAGTAGCCGCTAAAGTTCTAGGAAATTTCGGTATTACTTTGGAACAGGCGCGTGATGAAGTCAAGAAGTCTATGAAGCATGAGACAATTCATGCTCGCTCCGCCCGTAGCTCCTCTCGTACGCCTACTTTGGATCAGCTTGGAACAGACCTAACCGCTCTGGCTAAGGCAGACAAACTTGATCCTGTTATTGGACGTAGCAAGGAGATTGAGAGAGTGGTCCAAATACTGAGCCGACGCACCAAGAACAATCCAGCACTTGTGGGTGAACCGGGCGTTGGCAAAACAGCCATTGTTGAGGGGCTGGCCCAGCGTATAATAGCAGCGGAAGTCCCTGAGGTATTGCAGGGTAAAAGAATAATTGCTTTAGATATTGGTGCTCTGGTGGCTGGAACAAAATATCGTGGCGAGTTCGAGGAAAGATTGAAAAAAGTTATTGAGGAGGAAAAAGCTGCTGGGAATTGCATCTTGTTTATCGACGAAATGCAAACTATTGTGGGAGCTGGAGCGGCTGAGGGTGCCGTTGATGCCTCCAATATATTAAAACCTTCACTGGCACGTGGTGAGGTGCAGTGTATCGGTGCCACTACTTTGAATGATTATCGTAAGTATGTGGAGAAAGACCCGGCTTTGGAGAGGAGGTTTCAGACTGTTTTGGTAGCTGAACCCACGATTGAGGAAACTTTGGGTATTCTGAGAGGCATCAAACACAGGTATGAGGAATTTCATCGTTTGATCATAAGTGATGAAGCTTTGCAAGCAGCGGCTTCGTTGGCTGCTAAATATATACCTGACCGTTATTTGCCTGATAAAGCTATTGATTTGGTGGATGAATCTGGCTCTAGAAAGCGCATCAAACATAGTAGTACGCCTATTGGCTTAACCGAAACGAGACAAGCTCTGGAAGCTGTGCGTAAAGAAAAGGAGACAGCTATTACTTCGCAGCAATATGAATACTCTGCTGAACTGCGCGACCGTGAGCTCCAACTAACGGGGAAAGTTACTCAGATGGAGAAGGAGTGGCAGGTTAAACAGGAACTTGGCAAACCCACTGTTACTGCGGATGATATTTCTGAAGTAACCAGTATGTGGACAGGGATTCCAATGCTGAGGTTGACTGATGATGAAACTAGTCGTCTTCTTCACATGGAGGATGCTTTGCACCACCGTATAATTGGACAGGATGAAGCTATAAATACAGTGGCTAAGGCAGTGAGAAGAGCTCGATCTGGGTTGAAGGCTCCACGACGTCCAATAGGAGTCTTTATATTTTTGGGACCTACTGGCGTAGGTAAAACTGAATTAGTTAGAGCCTTGGCTGAATTTATGTTTGGTAGTGAAGATACTTTGGTTCGACTCGACATGTCAGAGTTCATGGAACGCCATACAGTGGCTCGTTTGGTTGGGGCACCGCCTGGTTATATCGGTTATGAGGAAGGTGGACAATTAACTGAGGCAGTGAGGCGTAAACCATATTCTTGTATTCTCCTCGATGAAATTGAAAAGGCGCATCATGATGTATTTAATATGCTGCTTCAAATTTTTGACGATGGCCATTTAACTGATGCTAAAGGGCGTCGTGTCGATTTTCGTAATAGCATCATAGTTATGACCAGCAATATTGGGGCTGAGCTCATTAAGCGTGATATGAGCGTTGGATTCGCTACTCATATTGGTAGTAAAGGGAACCCGCAGGTGGAATATGGAAAAATGAAGGAAAAGGTGCTTGGAGAGATGAAGAAGAAATTTCGCCCTGAATTTCTCAATCGCATTGATGCAACTGTTGTCTTCCACTCTTTAACACAGGAGCATATTCGCCTGATTGTCGAGCTAATGCTTAATCAGGTTGCTGACTCGCTTAAAGAGAAAAACCTGGCTCTAAAAGTTACTGACGCTGCTAAAGACCTACTGGGTAATAAAGGTTATGACCCTGTTTTTGGAGCTCGCCCTCTGCGCCGTGTTATACAGAACTTAGTTGAAGATTCGCTCTCTGAGTCGTTGCTGCGGGGGGAATTTCGATCAGGGGATACTATAGAGGTGGATGTTGATGAGGAAAAGATTGTTATGCGGCCGTTAGTTAAAGAGGCTTTATAGTATCGAAGTAATGCAATGGCTGACTAATGCTTTGTTAGTGAAATATAGAGAGTTGTTGTAACTAAGATTAGCGCTATTAGGACGGAATATCAAAGAACTCGTTTGAAGTCTAGTAATTGGATAGATCTAAGGGCAAACACATTTTTGTTTGTAAGCAATGTGGCAAGGAAAGTGCCAAGTGGTTAGGGCGATGCCCTAATTGTCAGACGTGGAATAGCTTTGTAGAAGCTACAGTTAGCCTATCGCGTACACCAATCGAGCGGTCTTGTTCTAGGGAAGGTATACCTCAAGAGCTCTCTCAAATGGAAACAGGCTCCTTCCCTCGTCTTCCCATTGGCTTTGGCGAAATGAACAGGGTTCTTGGTGGTGGCTTAGTTCTTGGTTCCTTGGTGCTTATTGGAGGGGAGCCTGGAATAGGTAAATCTACGCTTTTGCTTCAGGTTTTAGCTAGAGTAGCTGAGAATAACGGGCCCGTGGCTTATGTTTCTGGAGAAGAATCTACTAATCAAATTAAGCTTAGGGCTGAACGTTTAAACCTCAGGTGTAAAGGACTTTTCACCTTATCTGAAATTAATTTAGCTGTTTTCTTAAGGCATTTGGAAGAACTCTTGCCTCATTTGGTGGTCATAGATTCAATTCAAAGTGTATATCTGGAAGATGTACCTGGGGTGCCTGGCAGTATCGCTCAGGTGCGTGAATGTACACAGAGATTGATGTACTGGGCAAAGCAAAATAATGTGCCTGTGTTTATTATAGGACATGTGACTAAAGATGGTGCTATCGCTGGCCCGGGGGCATTGGAGCATATTGTTGATGTAGTGCTTTACTTCGAAGGCGAGCAGTTTAGTAATTATCGGATGTTGAGAGGTGTAAAAAATCGCTTTGGATCCACTAACGAAGTGGGCTTCTTTGAAATGAGTCATAGTGGGTTGGTTGAAGTGGAGAACCCATCTCGAGTTTTCTTATCTACGCACAGGGATGCTGCTATTGGTTCTATTGTGGTGCCAGCGCTTGAAGGAACGCGACCTTTATTGGTGGAAATTCAAGCTTTAACTACCGCTGCTGGTTTTGGCCCACCCAGACGCATCGCTAATGGCATTGATTTTAATCGTCTCCTATTGATTAGTGCAGTGCTTAGTAAGCGTGCTGGGTTGAGGGTTTCAAACCAGGATATTATAGTTAATGTTACCGGGGGGCTTAAAATCAATGAGCCGGCGATTGACTTAGGGATTGCTTTGGCTATAACTTCTAGTTTTCGCGATAGTAAGCCGATCTCCGGGCTGGTGGCTCTGGGGGAAGTGGGTTTGAATGGAGAACTTAGACCTGTATCACAGGTGGAGAGGCGAATTGTTGAGGCTACCAGGCTAGGTTTTAAGTCTTTCCTCATGCCCAAATCTTTACCTCAACTTTCTCTAGATGATGTCGATATTCAATTGATCGAAGCTAATTCTATATCTGATGCTCTGCGTTTGGGTTTGAGTAAGAAGGTGAAGGGGAAACAATAAATGAGCAGGGCTTCTGGAATAGGGGTTATTATAGTTGCTGCTGGCAAGGCTGAGCGGATGGGAGCCACGGATAAAATCTTTGCTCTTTTAGGGGGAAAACCTGTATTAGCCTGGCCAGTGGATATATGCCAGCAAAATGATTTAGTGGAGCAGATAGTCATTACGCTGAATAGTAACAATCTAAAGCAAGGCCAGAAGTTAAAGGAAGAAAGGACCTGGTCTAAAGTTGCTATATGCCTTGGTGGCGCACGGCGGCAAGACTCGGTAAAAGAAGGACTGCATAAGTTGAAATGTTGTGATTGGGTTATAATCCATGACGGAGCTCGCCCTTTTCTGACTTTGGATTTGATTCAAAATGGCTTGGAGGCAGCCAAAGAAACAGGTTCTGCTGTAGCTGCAGTGCCGGTTAAAGATACCATTAGATTTGCCGATGACCAGGGGTTGATTACAGAAACGCCCCAGCGTAATAAGTTATGGCTAGTGCAAACCCCCCAAATTTTCAGTTTTGATGTAATAAATGAGGCTTACCGAAAGCTTATAACTGAAGTTACTGACGATTCTGCTGCTGTGAAACTCTTAGGATGTGAGGTGAAGCTTTATCCAGGTGATTATAGTAACATAAAGATAACGACACCTGAGGATTTGGCGCTGGCGGAGATTATTGCGCAGGTCGTGCTCTGAACAAAGTGAAGTTGCCGTTTGATCGCTCAATGGAAGTGAAAGGAATAGAAAGGAAATGAGAGTTGGTATTGGTTATGATAGCCACCCTTTAATCCCAGGGCGTAAGCTGGTTTTGGGAGGTGTTGATATTCCCTACGATAAGGGCTTATCAGGGTGGAGCGATGCTGATGTAGCTATTCATGCTCTGATAGATGCTTTATGTGGTGCTGCTGCCCTTGGTGACATCGGTACTCAATTTCCTTCGGGGAAACAGCAATATAAAGGTATATCCAGTTTAGTTTTGCTGAGTGAAATTCATACACTACTTGAAGAAAAGGGCTTTAAAGTGGTTAATGTCGATACTACTATTGTTGTGCAACGCCCCCATCTCGCGCCTTTTATTCCTGAGATGAGAAAACGAATCAGCCAGGCTTTGGGCATTGAATTAACGCAAGTAACAGTGAAGGCTACTACTACCGATGGCTTAGGTTTTATTGGTAGAGAAGAGGGAATAGCTGCTCAGTCTGTAGCGTTAATTCGAAGGGAAAATTCAAGAGGCTAGCTTACTATCACATCGTAGTTTGGCTCACCTTCTTTCCAGTAGACTACAAATTTGATTGCTCTCCCCTGTGTCAAATACTCTTCACTTTCTCGGCGTAGCTTTTTAAAATCCATTGATTCTAAAAAAACCTTGAGAAGCTTGATATTATTTTCCACTTCCTTGTCTTCTTGTACGCTTTCCATATATTTGTTCACCAGTCTCCAGAATTCCTCTCTGGCTACAGTTTCTATGCAATGGGAGAGGCTGGGTAGAAGTTCTATACAACCCATACCCTAATTTGTATCACTAACGGGCAATGTTTTCAAAATTTGACAACATTAATGGAGGGTGTTAGGATAGTTATTGACATATGTTCATAATACCTAACGTAAGTGAGGTGGTTTCCATTGGCTAGGCCGGTGAAGCTACGCTGTGTTACTCAATTGCCGAGCACGGGTTTCTTTAAGCCGGTGGGACTTCAAACAGGTGATTTACAGAAAGTATGTCTTTCAGTGGAGGAAGTCGAGTCTATTCGGCTTAAAGATTTTGAAGGCTTGGAGCAAGAGGGTTGTGCTCAAAGGATGTGTATCTCCAGACCAACTTTCCACCGGGTATTGGGGTCGGCTAGAAAGAAACTAGCTGATGCCTTGATTAATGGTAAAGCGATTCAAGTGAAGGGTGGGAATTTCGGATTACCTCAAAGTCGTTTTAGATGTAACAATGATGGACATGAATGGAATGTGCCTTTTGAAACTCTAGCGAATGGATTTCCGTTATCCTGCCCCACGTGTTCCAGCGTGGATATTCAATCCATATCTTCAGTTGCTTTTGGTAAGCGGCGTGGTAGGCGATTCCGTGGAGGAAGAGTTTAACGGTAAGGTGTGAGAAGGATGAATGTAAGAAAAGGAGGTGAATGAAAATGCCATTTGGAGATGGAACAGGACCAGCAGGGCTGGGCCCAATGACGGGCAGAGCAGCGGGTTTTTGTAATGGGTTTGGTAGACCTGGATTTGCCAATCCTGTTCGTGGAAAGCGATTAGGATTTGGTAATAGGATGTCTTACGGGCGTTTCTATGCTGGGCGTTATAGCTGTTTCTATCCTTGGCGGGCTCGAGGTGGATGGTGGAAAAAGTGGAGACCATATTGATGCCTTTGCTGAGGAAGAATTTTAAGGAGGTGATAGAATGTGGCCTTGGTTTGGATGGAATCCTCGGAGAGGGCCTATATCCGTACGTAGAATGCCTTATGATTACCCTTGGGGGGCCATATCTAAAGAAGAAGAGGTGAGGATGCTTGAAGAACAGGAGAGGTGGCTGACGAATGAATTGAATGATGTGAAGGAGAGAGTTGGAGAACTACGAAAATAAAATTAAGGAGGTGAATTATGCCAGGATTTGATGGAACAGGACCAGGTGGAATGGGCGCGATGACGGGGGGTGGAAGGGGTTTTTGTAACCCTGGAGGCTCAGGTAGGTGGTACGGTTTAGGCAGAAGAGGAGGAGGTTTTGGGTTTAGGGGAGGCTCTCCTCCGTGGCCTTTCGTTGGTATAGGTAGGGGGGGGTTACCTAGAGGTGCATATCCGGGAGTTGTTGGGATGCCAACGTCGCCAGGCTACCCTTCCTATAATAGCCCTTCGACGATGCCCTATGGGGGCAATCCTTACGCTCCACAAATGACTCGGGATCAGGAGCTGGATTTTTTGAAGACCCAGACAGAAGCAATGAAGGAGCAATTAGAGCAAATTGGTGCTAGAATGAAGGAACTGGAAACAGAAGAGTAAGAAGGAGGTATATCATGAAAATCGCAGTGTCGGCAATAGCCCCTACTTTAGATGCTGAGGTAGACCCGCGGTTTGGAAGGTGTCAATACTTTGTTGTTGTCGACCCGCAAACTATGGAATTTGAAGCCTTACAGAATTCTAGTGCCATGGCTTCAGGTGGAGCTGGTATCAGCACAGCTCAGATGGTCGCCAATAAAGGGGTACAGGTGATACTTACTGGTAATTGTGGACCCAACGCTTATCGGACATTATCCGCTGCTGGCCTTCAGGTGATCACTGGTGCTACCGGCAAGATAAGGGATGTTGTGCAGGCTTATAAGGATGGTAAATTTCAGCCAATCGTTCAGGCTAATGTAGATAGCCATTATGGTATGGGTAGCGGTTCCGGTATGGGGGGAGGTCGAGGAATGGGTATGGGTAGAGGAATGGGGCGTGGAATGGGGATGGCATCTATGACAGAATCAGTACCTCAAACCACGAATGCAGAACAAGAGGTAGAGATGCTTAAAAGCCAAGTACAGGTACTGGAGCAGCAGCTAAATGAAATACAACGGAATATTGAGAAGTTAGGCAAAAAAAATGAATAGGAAGGTGAGTTATGCCCATTTATGAATATGAGTGCGCCCAGTGTGGGCAAAAATTTGAGGTTCATCAATCGATTGGGGAAGGAGGCTCTGACTTAAGTTGCCCTGAATGTCATGCCTCTAATCCTAAAAAGCTCTTTTCTTCGTTTTTCAGCCCAGGTGCCAATATTGCTGGGCTTGATGAGCCTTCGGGGACAACTTACCCCACTTGTAGCTCTGGACTTTGTGGGTTGTAACCTTAAAGAGCGGACAAAGCTAATTCTTATTGGAGGTGTTATTATGCCTAGAGGAGATGGAACAGGCCCTTATGGTGGAGGGCTGGGTACAGGTAGAGGCATGGGTACAGGTACAGGCAGAGGTAGGATGGGCGGGAATCGTCCTGGAGTAGGCCCTAGCGGGAATTGTATCTGCCCCGCTTGTGGGGCAAGGGTTCCCCACCAGGTGGCTGTTCCTTGCTATAACCTGAGTTGCCCTAAATGCGGTGCAAAGATGGCAAGAGAGTAGGGTGGTAATTTCCGTTGCTAGTGGTAAGGGTGGCACCGGGAAAACACTGGTGGCTACAAATCTAGCTCTAGCGTTACGTGACAAGCGCAGGGTGCAGTTATTGGACTGTGATGTGGAAGAGCCTGACGCTCATATCTTTCTTCATTTGGCTATTAACCAAAGTGAATCTGTAACGATTTCTGTGCCCAGAATAGATGAGATGAAGTGCACTTATTGCGGTAAGTGCGCTGAAGTTTGTGTGTATAATGCTATTGCTGTGCTAAAGGAAAAGGTGCTTGTTTTCCCTGAGTTATGCCATGGTTGTGGGGCATGTTCTTATTTGTGCCCTGAATCGGCTATCTCAGAGGTGGGAAGAGAAGTAGGAGTGGTGGAAACTGGAGAGTCAGGAAATATGGAGTTTATTCAGGGACGACTTGCCATTGGAGAACCAATGGCTCCACCTATAATCAGGGAGGTGAAGAAGCATATTGATCGTATAAGAGAGGTTGTTATAGACGTTCCTCCGGGAACGTCTTGCCCTGTGGTAGAAGCAGTTAAAAATAGTGATTTTTGCCTCTTGGTGACTGAGCCTACTCCTTTTGGGTTAAACGACCTTTCGCTGGCAGTGGAGTTGATGAAAAAATTACAAATTGTGTGCGGCGTGGTAATTAATAGGGATGGTGTGGGAGATGGGAAAACTGAGCAATACTGCCAGGATCAAGGAATACCCATCTTGCTGAAAATTCCTTTGGATAGAAATATTGCCAGACTATATTCGAAAGGAGTTCCGTTGATAGAAGGCATGCCCGAGTGGCGTAAGGCTTTTGTTGCTCTTTTTCAAAACATAGAAAAAATAGTCGCAGCTAGTCAGGTGATGAAATGATAGCTTGTTAGGGAGTTGTCGTAGGGGGTGAAGCAGGCCTTAGGGAGTAGCAAATATATAGGGGGAATTTGATTTTGGAATTCAGTCTGAGAAAATTAAACTGGGGGAATTTGCACGGTGTGCCCAATATTTGCAGGAAAGGAATGGCGAAGTCTGTCGAATTCGCACACAATGTGGGTAATGGGTTGGAGGATAAATGAAAGAGCTTGTGGTTCTTAGTGGCAAGGGAGGGACTGGGAAGACAAGTCTGACAGCTTGCTTTGCCTCTTTAGTTCCAAACAAAATATTGGTTGACTGTGATGTCGATGCTGCGGACCTCCACCTCATACTCAAACCACAAATTAAAGAGGAAAATGAATTTTGGGGTGGGCAAGTTGCCTTTATTGATAGGGGAGAATGTACAGAGTGTGGGCTTTGCCAGGAAGTATGTCGTTTTGGGGCTATAAAGGATTACTTTGTTGATAAGATTTCTTGTGAGGGCTGTGGGCTATGTTTTCAAATCTGCCCAGTTGACGCTATTGCTATGCGAGCCTCTATGGCTGGGCATTGGTTTATTTCTGAGACAGACTATGGCACTCTCATCCATGCTAAGTTAGGGATTGCTGAGGAAAACTCTGGCAGGCTAGTAACCTTGATTCGGGATAGCGCCAGGCGCGTAGCAGAAAAGGAAAAACTCGACTATATTATCAACGATGGCCCACCAGGTATTGGTTGCCCAGTTATTGCTTCTCTATCTGGAGCAAATTTGGCGCTCCTGGTAATTGAGCCAACATTATCAGGGATTCATGACTTTGAACGCATAATTGGCGTGTGCCGTCATTTTAGCGTTCCCATCATGGTTTGCATTAACAAATATGATATCAATGAGGAGAATTCCTGCCACATTGAGGACTATTGTCATAGAAATGGGGTAGAGGTGGCGGCAAAAATTCCTTTTGATAATGCAGTGACCGAGGCAATTGTTCAAGGTTTACCTGTGACAGAGTATTCCGATAACGAAGTGACTCGACAAGTGAAAGAGCTATGGCAAGTCATTTCAGTAAAACTAAATGGCTAGGAAGGAAGAGATGCCAATTTATGAATACAGGTGTTTAAGTTGTGGGAAAATATCGAGGATCTTTCTTCGGAACCCTGAAAACGGAGATTATTGAGTGTCCGATGTGTGGCAGCGAGAATAATGAATAGCTCTATACCAGGTATAACTTGTTGTGGTAGAATGGAGCGCTGCGAGGCACCACCTTGTTCTGGGGATGGTACTTGTAGGAGGAGTAACTGAAAATGAGATATGCAGTACCCGTGGTAAGTGGAAAAGTAGCTGAGCACTTTGGTCATTGTAGCCATTTTGCCTTGTTTGATGTCGACGAAACAAGAAAAGCGGTTGTAAACAGAGCGCTAGTAGCTTCGCCAGGGCATCAGCCTGGAGTCCTTCCGTCGTGGCTGGCTGGGGAAGGAGTTTCTGTTGTTATAGCTAGTGGTATGGGGTCCAGAGCACAAAATCTTTTTGCAGAGAACCATATTGAGGTTGTTATTGGCGCGCTGGGGGGTGAACCGGAGGAAGTCGTTCTGGATTACATTAGAGGTACATTGGCTACTGGTGGTTATTTGTGTGACCATTAGGCATATAAATATAGGAGGCAAATGTTATGGCAACTGAAGGCTTGGTAAGGAAAGCATTAAATGAAGTGCTTGTTCCTGGAGTGATGCGTAACGTGATACAGATGAACCTGGTGCGCAGCGTTGAGATTGAAGGGGGTGAAGTTAAAATCACTTTGGCTTCGACCGCTATCTCTGCCCAGTCTCAGGATTGGCTAAGAGATAAAGTGATCACAGTAGTTAGTGAACTCTCTGAAGTGAAAGAAGTTGTTGTTGATCTTGTAGAAGCCAAACCCAAGGAACTTAACCAAATTCAGAATATAATAGCTGTGATGAGCGGAAAAGGTGGAGTGGGCAAGTCTTTGGTAGCTGGTTTACTGGCTGTTGCTTTTGCTCGAGATGGCAAGGAGGTTGGCGTGCTTGATGCTGATATTACTGGCCCTAGTATCCCTAAAATGTTTGGGTTGAATGTCCATCCTGCCGGCAACGAAACAGGTATTTTGCCGATACTATCGAAGTCTGGAATTGAGGTTATGTCTATGAACCTTCTATTGCCCAATGAAGATGAAGCAGTTATCTGGAGGGGCCCTCTTATGTCAAAAGCTATTACGCAGTTTTGGGAGGAGGTGCTTTGGGGTAAACTTGATTATCTTGTGGTTGATTTGCCTCCTGGCACTGCGGATGCCGCGTTGACAGTATTGCAGACCTTACCGCTTTCCGGCGTAATCGAGGTTTTTACTCCTCAGGAGTTGACGGGAATGATAGTGAGGAAGGCAGTGAAAATGGCGAGGAAGTTGGACGTTCGTGTTCTGGGGGTAATAGAGAATATGAGCTATCTATTGTTACCCGAAACGGGTAAAAAACTGGAGGTTTTTGGCCGGAGCAAGGGAGACGAAATGGCTAAGGCCTCTGAAGCACCATTGTTAGGGCGATTGCCTATTGATCCTCAATTGGCTAAATTGTGTGATGAGGGAAATATTGAGAGATATAATTCGGATGCCTTGTCACAAATCTTTGCCAATGTAGGTGCTGCTCTAAACGAGATAAAGTGAAGTGCTAAGCCAGGAGTAATGACAGTGGAAGGTGACAATTCATTTGAAGAATTGGAGAAATCTGTTATGCAGGATATGCGGAAAGCCTATTCTGAGGAAGCGATCGACCATTTTCTTAACCCGAGAAATCTGGGGCAGATTGAATCACCAGATGGATTTGGCAGAGTAACTGGTCCTTGTGGGGATACCGTTGAGATATATCTCAGGGTAAATGGAGACAAGATTATAAATGCTACCTTCCTGACTGATGGTTGTGGCCCCAGTATTGTCTCTGGTAGTATGGCCACTGAGTTAATTAGAGGAAAGACTATTGTTGAGGCTCAGAACATAAGCAAGGATGATATTCTGAATGCCTTGGGAGGACTTCCTGAGGAGAGCCAGCACTGTAGCCTCTTGGCAGCAAATACAGTCAAAGAAGCAGTTAGAGATTATTTAGCTCTTAGGAATGAACCCTGGAAAAGACTTTACAAAATCTGCTAGAACTTGGAACGCATAATGAATTTATTGTCCATAGCACAGCTTTGCATTGGGGATATTGCTCTTGTTTGACTGGGACTAGTATGCCATTAGCATACTAAGCGAAAGTGACTTTTACTTCATCTCCTACTTCTAAACCAAGGAGATCGTAGGCACTTCCATTTGTTAGCGATATTTCTAGGTAACCACTACTGTTTAGGATAGCTATCAACCTCTTCCCCTCTTTGTAGTAACGTGATATGCCTTGGATGTATTGTCCTGCTGCTTCAATAACGATATTTTCCTGTAATAAATCGGTGTTTCTTATATTGGTGATCAGGTTGCCGAAATTGTCGATATGTATGATGTGGCCTGCCAGGTTATTTTGTGGATCAAAAGATGGTTTTGGAGTAGGGAAAACGTGAAGAGAGGTAATCCTTTCTCCAAATTCATAGATCGATATGCCTAGAGATAAGCCTGCAGCAACCGGTGCGAAGATATCTCTCCCATGAAATGTAGGGCAGACAGGCTGCCGCCAAAAACGTGGTTCAGTAATAGCCACAGCTTCAAATCCCTTTTTGAAAACCACCTTTCCAAGATTGTTGGAATGGTGATTCAAGTGTTTTTCATTGGGGGATAATTCGTTAATTACATAACTGAGAATACCATTATCAGGAGCAACGAAAAGAGATGAAGGTGTTTTCAGTATTATTCCACGTCGTTCACTTCCTACACCAGGGTCAACGATAGCTATGTGGATGCTTTGCTCGGGAAAGTAGCGATAGGCGATATTGAGGATAAAAGCAGCTTGTGTAATATTCTGCGGTTCAATGGAGTGCGTAATGTCAACGATGGTGACTCTCGGGTTAGTACTCAGAATGACACCCTTCATGGTAGCAACGTAAGTGTCGTTGAAACCGAAGTCAGTAGTTAACGTTATGATTGGATTCATCCCCGATTATGAAGCGGAGGCAACTATGAATATTGCCAAGGTAATGAAAATGACAGCCAAGACAATGGTGAGTTTAAACAAAGTTTTTTCTATTCCTCGTCGTGTTCGATAAGTTGACTCAGCTTGTCCAAAGATACCTCCTAGGCCTCCTCCGTGGAGCTGAAATAGGACAGTGGCAATTAAAGCTATAGCCACTAATATTTGAGCAATGGCGAAATATTTAGGCAACTTGTTTTCCTCCTAGTTCTTGTACGAGAATCTCATTTACCAAAGTAGGATTGGCTCTTCCTCTTGTGTTTTTCATTACTTGCCCTGTGATGAAGGTTAAGACTTGCTGCTTCCCAGCCTTATAGTCTGTCACTGCTTTGGCATTGCTGGCTATTACTTTTTTGACTGCATCTCTAATTCTAGTAGCATCGCTGATTTGGCTGAGTTCTTTCTCCGCTACAATAGTGCTAGCTCTTTTGCCGCTGTAGAACATTTCTTCAAATACCATTTTGCTGGCTGGGCCGCTGATAAACCCTTTATCTACTAAGTTAAGCATCTCTACTAACTGAGTTGGGCTTATATTGGTGGTTTCTATGCTAGCGCTGGTTGCATTAAGCAGTCGACTAAAGTCACCTAGAAGCCAATTGCCGACCAATTTTGCCTTGCCCTTATCCATTAATTCAACGCAATTTTCAAAGTAACTTGCCAATGCCTTGGAGCTTGTTAAGATACCAGCATCATATGGCGATAGTCCGTATTGCGCTGTGAATCGTCTTTTTCTTGTTTCAGGTAACTCGGGTAGCTTTGCTCTGATTTTCTCTATCCAAGTTTTATTAAAAAGTAGTGGAGGCAAATCGGGTTCAGGAAAATAGCGATAATCATTAGCATATTCTTTGCTCCTCTGACTTACCGTTACGCCTTTTTCATCTAGCCAGCCTCTGGTTTCTTGCACCAGCTTGCCGCCCTCTCCGAGCACAGTCCTTTGTCTCTTGGATTCATGTTTCATGGCTTGGTAAACTGCCTTGAAGCTATTCATGTTCTTAACTTCTACCTTGGTCAACAGATCCCTGCTACCTTTGGGGCGAATGCTTAGGTTAGCATCACACCTGAAGCTGCCTTCTTCCATGTTGCATGTAGACACTTCTAAATAACGAAGGATGGAATGTAACATAATAAGATAATCGCGAGCCTCTTCGGGGGAGCTGATTTCTGGTTCGCTGACAATCTCCATCAGAGGTACCCCGGAGCGATTGACATCTACTAGGCTATAACCCTCTTTATGCCATAACTTGGCCACATCCTCTTCAAGATGTACTCTGGTAATGTTAATTCTCTTTTTGGTTCCGTTTTTGCCAATATTTAGATGGCCTTGCTTTCCTACAGGAGCATCGTACTGGGAAATCTGGTAGCCCTTCATCAAGTCGGGGTAAGAGTAGTTTTTGCGATCAAATTTAGTGGACTTATTGATAGTGCAATTCAGGGCAAGCGCAGTCATCATAGTATATTCCACTGCTTTTTTATTAATAACAGGTAGAGTTCCAGGCATACCCAGGCAGATAGGGCAAACGTGAGTATTGGGTGGAGCATTGATGTAATCGGTACCGCAAGAGCAGAACATCTTACTCTTGGTTAATAGTTGAGCATGAACTTCCAAACCTATGACAGTTTCATAATCCATAAACGTAGAAATAGTATAGCAAGCATGCTAATTGGACACAAGAAAAGGTAGACTGTTTTGCCAGAGGGGAGGCGTCCCGCTTCGTAAAGCGGCTTGAATCCTGGATGAAAACTGCAGCCAATGCTTGAAAATATCGCAATTACATTGTCTCTGTGTATTCCCGTGTGCTGCCTCGCGTCACTTTACCCTTCCTTTTTTGGCAACAGTAGTAAGTGGCACAATTCGGACTCTTCAAATCTTTGTTTAAGTAGAGTAGAATAGGTGTTCTGGAAATTTGCATGTTTTGGGAGGCAAGAATTTGGAAATTAAGGTCATAGCTGGTGATATAACTCAGATAGAGGCTGATGCTATTGTAGTAAATCTCTTTGAAGGTGAGCAACCTGGTGATGTTACTGCTGTTGTTGATAAAGCTTTGGATGGAGCCATAACTCACTTGGTTAAAAATGGTTGCATCAAGGGTAAATTTGGGGAGGTTAGCATTATTCATACCCTTGGCAAGCTACCAGTGGGGGTCGTGGCTGTAGCTGGTTTAGGCAAGGACCAGGATTTTGATTTAGAGAAGATGCGTGGTGTAGCTGGTGGGTATTGCCGCTCCTTGAGAAAATTGAACTGCCATAGGATAGCTACTGTAGTCCATGATGTTGCTATTGGTGGCATTAACCCTGAAGTTTTGGTTGAGGCAATAGTAGAAGGCGGCCTCCTCGGACTTTACAAGTTTGCTAACTATAAAAAACTTGAATATGAAGATGTTGCAGGGATAGTGATAGTGGAAAGGGATGGAGATAGAATTCCAGCGCTAGAGCGGGGGGTGCGTAAGGGGGAAATATTGGCGGAAGGTACCAGTTTAGCGCGTGATATGGTTAATGAGCCAGCCAACTATATGACACCAAGTCGAATGGCTGAAATAGCCAGAGAAATAGCTAGTGAAGGTAAGTTGGAGATTAATATTTTTGACTCGGGAGATATGGAGATAATGGGGATGGGGGCGTTGTTGGGGGTGGCAAAGGGAAGTAAACAGCCTCCAAAATTAATAACCCTTGGTTACAAGGGGGATGAGGGTTCTAAAAATGCTATTGGGTTTGTTGGCAAAGGCGTAACTTTTGATTCTGGTGGAATTTCCATTAAACCTTCGAAGGATATGGGTGAAATGAAAGGTGATATGGCTGGTGGTGCTGCAGTGGTTGCGGCGCTCGGGGCCATCGCTAAATTGAAACCGAAGATTAATGTTGTTGGTATCATTCCGGCTACTGAAAATTTACCTAGCGGTAGCGCACTAAAACCGGGAGATGTGTTGAAGGCGTTGAACGGTAAGACAATAGAGGTGATGAATACTGATGCTGAGGGGAGGCTTATTTTGGCTGATGCACTGAGTTATGCTGTCAAGCAGGGTTTGTCTCCTTTGGTCGATTTAGCTACTCTGACAGGAGCTTGTGTTGTTGCTTTGGGTACTGGATATACTGGCACTTTTAGTAACGATCAGGAGTTAGTGGGTAAGGTTCTTGAGACTGCGGACATGGCAGGGGAGAAGCTGTGGCGATTGCCTTTACCTGAGGAATACAAAGAACAGAACAAAAGCGAAATTGCCGATATTAAAAATATTGGGAATAGGTATGGTGGGGCCATTACTGCTGCCCTTTTCCTGAGTGAATTTGTTGATAAGACTCCATGGGTTCATCTTGATATAGCGGGCACTGCCTCCAGTAGTAAGGAAAGCGGTTATGTAATAAAGGGGGCTACCGGTGTAGGAGTAAGAACTCTGGTTGAATTGGCCCTGTTACTTGCCGAGGGAGGGATGCGTATATGAAAGTGAAATGGCTGGGGCATGCTTGCTTTTTAATTGTTTCGGATGAAGGGTTGAGAATAATTACTGACCCTTATGCCGTGGAGCAAAACCTCAATTATTCTCATATCAAAGAAGTCGCTGATGTCGTTGTGGTAAGTCATGACCATTCTGACCACAATAATGTTTCAGTGGTACAGGGAAAGCCGGAAGTGCTCAAAGGTAGTGGTGTAAGAACTGTTAAGAGTATTCAGTTTAGAGGGATTGCAACTTATCATGATACTGCGCAAGGTGAGCAGAGAGGAGCTAATACTGTTTTCTGTTTTAGCGTGGATGAGATGAATCTTTGCCACCTGGGTGACTTAGGGCATGTACTTAGCCCTGGGCAAGTTAAGGAAATTGGTAGTGTAGATATATTGTTTATCCCTGTGGGTGGTTTTTATACTATTGGCGCTGCTGCCGCTAATCAAGTATGTGATCAACTAAAACCGAAGGTAGTAATCCCCATGCATTTCAGAACGCCCCAATGTACTTACCCTATAGCTGGCGTTGATGATTTCCTCCGCGGTAAGGAAAATGTGAAGAAAGTAGATTTAAGCGAGGTAGAGTTCAGACTTGAAAAACTACCCAGAATCACAGGGATTGTAATTCTGGATCCGGCCTCGTAGTTAGGAGAATCAGAGCATCAGGTAATAATCTGTAATTAAGACAATGATTTTCAAAGCATCCGATTTCGTTTTTACGCCTCCAGCACGGCTTTCATGGGCAAGGCGTGTGTTAATTAAACCTTGTGCTCACTTTCCCTTGCCTTATCCTGTAACTACAAGCCCTGAGATATTGAATACTATCATTGAAGGTATAAGGAAAGTTAGCGATGCAGATATCTTCATTGCTGATGGAATGCCTGAAGGAGAGTCGATATATTCTGCGTATCAGGATTTAAAATATAACTTTAACAATGTGCTTATGCTTGATGTTAGAGATTCCATTTTTCTGGAGATGGAGAACCCTTTAACTGAATTTTTTGCTGTGCCTACTTTTTGGGCGTCTAATTTAGTCTTGAGGAGCGATTTTTTGATTAGCGTGGCTCCATTTAAAGTTTGTGGCAATAGAGGTTATTTTAGTGTGGCAAACTTACTAAGCTTATTGCCGGTGAATAAATATCGGAGAGATGGGTGGGGTAATTGGAGTGCCTTACGCGAACTTGAAATAGAGAAGGTGCTTACTGATCTCTATTTCACTATGCCTACGGATATAGGGGTTATTGAGGCTCGGCAGAAATTTTTCTACACTGATGACCCAACAGAAGGAAAGGTAGAGGAGTGCGGCAAAATTTTTGTTGGTGACCCCTATGAAGTTGATCGTGAGGCTTCGCAGTTAGCTGGTGTGCGGTGTGAATATTTGGACCTGATTGATGAAGGTAGAAAGCAATTTGAGAGTTGAGGCATTAGTGTTTTATGTGTATCTTATGTCAAAGCTGGCAAATTGCCCTAAATAAGTTGACCAATTTGTTTCTATTTTTCCAATTTGAGCCCCTGGTGGTCCTATTTTAAGTTGCTTTATTAATTTTTCCAATTCCTGTTTATTTCCCTCGGCTTGAACCTCCACGGTATTTCCATTATGTAGGTTGCGTACATAGCCTTTTAATTCCAGTTTCTTAGCTGTATCATGCACAAAATAGCGAAAAAAGACACCCTGTACACGGCCATATACTTTAACTGAAAGGTGAGCCATCTCTGCCATTTCAAAACCTCACAGTATCAAGAGCAAAAATGATAATTTCTGCAACAAGGATGGAGCTAGCCTAAATCTTTCTTTCAGTTCCCCCTTGGGGTAAAATTCCACACAAGCTTCAGCTGCCATGTGATTATTTCTCATAATCTTCAGTGTTTGTCGTTCTCTTTTTCTTGATTACCTCCACTTCTGCGGGTGATTTGAATTCGGAGCTTACGCTAGCCTTCTTAGCTCCCTTTTTGGGTTTTTTGGCCTCTCTTCGTCTGTAATCTCGTTTACCCATGGCTGCACCTCAATTTTTCCCAGGCAGAGCGCGCTGCTTCTATTTCAGCAGCTTGCTTATTTTTTCCGGTGCCTCTGCCCAGTACATTATCCTCTATAAGTACCTCTATTGTAAATTGTTTATCGTGGTCAGGTCCAATGGCTTCTATCAATCGGTATACAGGAGCTGAAGGTTTCTCATTTTGAACAAATTCTTGTAACAATGCTTTGTAATTTGGGCTTATCTTTCCATGTCTTGTTTTCTCCATGAATGAC